>Ga0079221_10000004_pt1 | contig 97992 bp, 89 predicted proteins | sample GAAS200_FD_75069 | JGI IMG/M metagenome (GOLD analysis project Ga0079221, IMG submission 75069) | Agricultural soil microbial communities from Georgia to study Nitrogen management - GA AS200 | ecosystem: Environmental > Terrestrial > Soil > Agricultural land | place: USA: Georgia | collected... | reverse complement strand
GGCGCCGCGGCGGTCCGCTACCGCCACGTCCCGCTCACGGTGCTGCCGCTGGCCGCGCCGGACTTCGAGACCATGGCCGACCGGCTCGACCAGGTCCAGAACCCGGCGTTCGTGGTGGTGGATTACCTCCAGCTGGTTCCCGCGCCGGCGGGCGCGCCGCGGGTCACGCAGGACGAAGAGACGGCGCTGGCGCTGCGGCGTCTCAAGGCGCTGGCCCTGGAGCGGCAGGTGGCGCTGGTGGTGGTGGCGCAGCTGCCGCGCTTCGAGCCCGCGCGTCCCAATCCCCGTCCCACCCTGGACGACTTCGGGGTCCAGGGCGCGGTGAAACAGCACGCCGACGTGGTGCTCTCGATTTTCCGCGAGGAGATGTACAACCCGGGAGGCGGCGTGGAGGGCGCGACCGAGCTGCTGGTCTCGAAGAACCGCAACGGACCCACCGGCTTCGTGGATCTCTACTTCTACCGGCGCTGGATGCGGTTCGAGGACATGCTGGACCCGGACCGCTGAGGCCTACCTGATGGTGTCTCCCTGGACCTCGGCCCCCACCAGCGAGACGGTGGACCCGGACGCGCCGACGTTGGGGGAGACGGTGATCCAGAGGGGGCGGTTCCCCTTCTCCGCGTAAATCGTCACCGCGCCCGCGTTCCCGGCGGCGTCGCTCTTCAAGTCCCACCCGTTGAGGCGCAGCACCTGCCGATACCAGGTCGCCACCCGGTCCGCGGAGTCCGGCGCCGAGAGATCCACCTGGGCCGCGTTGGTTCCGGCGGCGACGTTCACCACCCCGGATCGGGGGTAGACCAGTACCCCCTGAAAGACCCGCGCGGCCATGGCCCTGGCGTCGGCTTCGTGGCGACGTTCGCAGGAGGCGGAGAGGAGGAGGAGAAGGGCGGCGAGCGCACCCAGCGAGCGCGGCATGGGGGCGTATCCTACCAGCGCCGCCCGAGTCCGGTCAATATGTTAGTTTAGTGTTCCGGGCGGCGGCGTCCGCGCGGGCGGACGTCCGGGTCTCCGAGTCACGCGGGTGGTGCCATGGCCGGCCACAGCAAATGGAAGCAGATCAAGCGCAAGAAGGCGGTGACCGACGCCAAGCGCGGCGCCGCGTTCACCAAGCTGATCCGGGAAATCACGGTCGCCGCGAAGCAGGGGGGCGGCGATCCCGCGGGCAACGCCCGACTCCGCACCGCTATCGACCCCGCCAAGGCCGAGAACATGCCGCTCGACAACATCGAGCGGGCCATCAAAAAGGGCACCGGCGAGCTCGAGGGCGTGACCTACGAGGAAGTCGCCTACGAGGGCTACGGCCCGGGCGGCGCGGCGATCTACGTCGAAGCGACCACCGACAACCCCACCCGCACCGTCGCCGACATCCGCCACATCTTCTCCCGTCACGGCGGCAATCTGGGCGCGACCAACTCGGTGGCCTGGATGTTCGACCGCAAGGGCCAGATCGTGGTGGACGCCACCAAGACCGACGAGGACACGGCGCTCGAAGCCGCGCTCGACGCCGGGGCCGAGGACCTCCAGAAGGACGGCGACACCTTCCTCATCACCACCCCGCCCAATGTCCTGCCGGCGGTGCTGGACCGGCTCAAGGCGAAGAAGATCGCGGTGCAGAGCGGCGAGATCGGGATGCTGCCCCGGAACACGGTGAAGGTCGAAGCCAAGGAAGCGGCCAGGCTGCTGGCGCTGGTCGAGGCCCTCGAGGAAATGGACGACGTGGCGCGGGTCTTCTCGAACTTCGATATCGACGCCGACGCGATGGCGGCGGTGACGCGCTGACGTGCGGGTGCTCGGCATCGATCCGGGCACCGCGGTCACCGGCTACGGGGTCGTCGACACGGAACCGGGCAATGGGTCGTCGCGATTCGGGCGGCTGGTGGAGTGCGGGGTGATCCGGCTCCCGCGCGCCGGCTCCCTGCCCCGCCGCCTCGCCGAGCTGCACCAAGGCATCGTCGCCCTGATCGGTCGCCATCACCCCGACGCCCTCGCCCTGGAAGACGCCTTCTATCATAAGAACGTCCGCACCACCCTGGTGCTGGGCCACGCCCGGGGCGTGGTGCTCCTCGCGGCCGAGCAGGCGCGCATCGCGATCGCGGAGTACGCGCCCGCCACGGTGAAGAAGACCGTGGTCGGCGCCGGGGGCGCCCCCAAAGCGCAGGTGGCGGCGATGGTGGCGCGCCTGCTCCGGCTCACCCGCGCCCCGCGGCCCTCGGACGCCGCCGACGGCGTCGCGGTGGCGCTCACCCACATTCTCCGCGCGTGATCGCCCACGTCGCGGGGCGCCTCGCGGCGAAAGACGCGGACCGGGTGCTGGTCGAAACCCCGGGCGGCACCGGCTACGAAATCATCGTCCCCGCGGGCGTGCGGGACCGCCTGCCCGCCGTCGGCGATCCGGTGGCGCTCGCCACCGAGCTGGTGGTGCGCGAGGACGGGTGGACGCTCTACGGGTTTCTCGAGACCGCGGAGAAGCGCTTCTTCCAGCGGCTCACCTCCGTCACCGGAGTCGGGCCCAAGCTCGCCATCGCGCTGGTCTCGGCGCTGGGCGTGGCCCGCGGTGCCCACGCCATCCGCACCCGGGACATCGCGCTCCTCTCTTCCGTGAGCGGGATCGGCAGGAAGACCGCGGAGCGGCTGGCGCTTGAACTGGCGGACAAGGTCGGCGAGTTTGAGGACCGCGCCGCGGCGCCCGCGGCGACGCTCGCCGGATCCCCGGCGGCGGTGGTGGCCGCGCGCGCCGCGCTGGAGCGGCTGGGGTACGCCCCCGCCGACGCCGACCGCGCCGTGGCCCGCGCGCAGGCTGCCGACGGCGGCTCCGACGCCGAGGCCCTGGTGCGGCGGGCCCTTCAACTTCTCACCCCGGACTGACGATGCCCGTGACCGCTGAATGGATCTGCACCCGGTGCGGCTCGACCAACCGCCTCCTCGTCGCCGACGACACCAAGACCGCCACCGACCGCTGCGTCACCTGCCACACCAAGCACCAGCTCGCCGCGAGCGAGCGTCCGGTGCGCTGGCAGGCGCGGCCGAGCAAGTAAGGTGTCCCGCGCCGAAGTCACCACCCCCGAGGCGCTCCCCGAAGAGCGGCTGACCGACGTCGCCCTGCGGCCCTCCCGCCTGGACGAGTTCGTGGGCCAGCCCAAGGTCAAGGAATCGCTCCAGATCGCGATCGACGCGGCCAAGCGGCGCAAGGAACCGCTCGATCACGCGCTCTTCTTCGGCCCCCCCGGACTCGGCAAGACCACGCTGGCGCTGCTCATGGCCCGCGAGCTCGGCGTCGCCATCCGGACCACGTCGGGGCCGGTCCTCGAACGCCCCGGGGACCTGGTGGGACTCCTCACCTCGCTCAAGAGCGGGGACATCCTCTTCATCGACGAGGTGCACCGCCTCCGCCCCGCGCTCGAGGAATTCCTCTATCCCGCGATGGAGGAGTTCAAGGTGGACGTCCGGATCGCGGACGGCCCGCACGCCCAGACCATCCCGCTCGCCCTCGAGCGCTTCACCCTGATCGGCGCCACCACCCGCTTCGGACTCCTGACGCCGCCGATGCGCGCGCGTTTCGGTCTCGTGGAACGGCTCTCCTACTACCCGCCCGACGATCTGGTCCAGATCGTCCACCGCTCGGCCGGAATCCTTGGCGTCCCGGCGGACGCGGCGGGGATCGCGGAGATCGCGCGCCGCAGCCGCGGCACCCCGCGCGTCGCCAATCGTCTCCTGAAACGGGTCCGGGACTACGCCGAAGTGCGGGCCGGCGGCAAGATCACCGCGCCGGTCGCGGCCGAGGCGCTGAAGCGCCTCGACGTGGACGAGTTCGGCCTCGACGACATGGACGCCCGGATCCTGAAGGCGATCATCGAGCAGTTCGAGGGCGGCCCGGTGGGGATCGCCACCATCGCCGCGGCGGTGGGCGAAGATCCGGGCACCCTCGAGGAAGTGTACGAACCGTTCCTGATGCAGCAGGGATTCCTCGCGCGCACCCCCCGCGGCCGCTGCGCCACGCCGGCGGCATACCGGCACTTCGGATATCCCCCGCCCCAGGCGGCGGACCAACCATCGCTGCTGTAACGCGGAACGCGGACGTGGGAACGCAGCACCGATAGCCCGACCGCACAGCACGAAATCTCCCCACCTGTTCCGCGTTCCGCGTTCCGACCTCCGCGTTAGGTTTGCGCGTGCACCGGACGTCCGATTTTTCCTACGAGCTTCCCCCCGGGCTCATCGCGCAGGAGCCCCTGCCCGACCGAGCGGCGAGCCGGCTCCTGGTGCTCGATCGCCAGACCGGCGCCATCCGCCACCAGCGCTTCCCCGCGCTCGCCGACCTGGTCCAACCACCGGACGTCGTGGTCCTGAACGCCTCGCGCGTCATCGCCGCGCGCCTGCACGGGACGCGGGATCAGGGAGACGGGACGGGGCCGCCCGCGGAGATCCTGCTGGTGCGCGAGCTCCCCGACCAGTCCTGGCTCGCCCTCGGTCATCCCGGCGGCAAGCTGAAGCCGGGGCGGCGGGTCACCTTCGGACCCGAGAGCGCGATCGAAGTGGTGGAAGTCCTGGGCGAGGGACTGCGCCGCATCCGGTTCATCGGGACCGGCGCGCGCGCGGCGATCGCGCGCCACGGCGAGGTCCCGCTCCCGCCCTACATCCGCCGCAAGCCCACGCCGGCCGATCGCGAGCGCTACCAGACGGTGTACGCGGCGCACGACGGCTCGGTCGCCGCGCCCACCGCGGGCCTCCACTTCACGCCCGGCCTGCTGCAGCGACTGCGCGATGCGGGAACCGCCGTCGTCACCCTGGACCTGCACGTGGGCCCGGGCACTTTCCAGCCAGTGGAGGTGGAAGACCTCGACCGTCATCCGATGCACGCCGAGGCGTACGAGATCGGAGAGGACGCGGCGCGCGCGATCAACGAGCGGCGGATGGCGGGCGGGCGGGTCTGGGCCGTCGGCACCACCGCGGTGCGGACCCTGGAGACCGTGGCGGACGAGAGCGGGACGGTGCGCGCCGGCCGCGGGGACACCCGGCTCTTCATCTATCCGCCTTATCAATTCCGCGCGGTGGACAAGCTGGTCACCAACTTCCACCTTCCCCGTTCGACTTTGCTGATGCTGGTATGCGCCTTCGCGGGTTATGAGCCGGTGATGCGCGCCTACCGCGAGGCGATCCGCGAGGGCTACCGGTTCTACAGCTACGGAGACGCGATGGCGGTGGTGTGACGCCGGCGGGCGCTCTCCGCCCCGCCGCGGGATATATTGGGCGCGGCGTGATCGAAGGGGGTGGCGGTGTCGGCTGACGAGCGTTCCCGGCTCGCGCGAGGGCTCGCGGGCCGCTTCGAAATCGAGCGCGAGCTGGGCCACGGCGGCATGGCGACCGTGTACCTGGCGCGCGATGCGAAGCACGGCCGGCTCGTCGCCATCAAAGTCCTGCGCCCGGAGCTCGCGGCGGCGATCGGCGTCGAGCGCTTCCTGCGCGAGATCCAGATCGCCGCCCGATTGAACCATCCCCACATCGTCACCCTGCACGATTCCGGCGAAATCGACGGCCTCCTCTACTACGTCATGCCCTACGTCGAGGGCGAGTCCCTCCGCCAGCGTCTGGAGCGGAGCGGACCCCTCCCGGTGGACGAAGCGGTGCGCCTGGGCCGCGAAGTGGCGGGCGCGCTGGGATACGCGCACCAGCAGGGGATCGTCCACCGCGACGTCAAACCCGAGAACATCCTGCTGCAGGCCGGTCACGCGATGGTGACGGACTTCGGGATCGCGCGCGCCGTGACGGCGGCGGGCGGCGCCGAGCTCACGAGCAGCGGCGTCACCGTCGGGACGCCCCTCTACATGAGTCCGGAGCAGGTCGTGGGCGACCCGGTGGACGCCCGCAGCGACGTCTACAGCCTGGGCTGCACGCTCTACGAAATGCTCTCCGGGGCGCCGCCGTACGCCGGGGCGTCGGCGCTGGCGGTGCTCGCCAGTCATGCGGCGGACCCCGTCCCCTCGTTGCGGCAACGCCGCGGCGAGGTGCCCCCGGCGCTCGAGCGAACGGTCAGCCGGGCAATGGCCAAGCTCCCCGACCAGCGTTACGCCAGCGCGTCCGCCCTCGACGCCGCACTCGCCTCCGGTGCGGCGGCCCCGCCGTCCACTCCGCCCGGGCGCCGCCGCCGCGCGGTCGCCGCACTCGCGATCCTGGCGCTGGCGCTCGCGGCGACGGGCTACGCCCTGGTGGCCCGGCGGCGGCAGCCCCCGGAGAAGTCGATCGCGGTCCTCCCGCTGGTGAATCAAAGCGGCGCGCAGGACGACCAGATCCGCTCCGACGGCATGACCGAGGCGTTGATCGACGCCCTCTCGCAGGTGCCGGGGCTGCGGGTGGCGTCGCGGATGTCGGTCTTCGCCTACCAGAACAGCGCGCTCGACAGCCGGGCCATCGGCGCGCGCCTGCACGCGACGGCGATGCTGGAAGGGAGCTTTCAGCGCGCGGGGTCGGTGCTGCAGGTGAGCGTGCGCCTGATCAACGCGGACGACGGCTATGTGCTGTGGTCCGACACCTTCCGGCGCGATCAGAAGGACGTCTTCGCCGTGCAGGACGAGATCTCCCAGGCGGTGGTGCGGGCGCTCCAGGTGCGGCTCGGGGGCGCGGCGCGACCGCTGGTGCGCCGGTCCACGGAGAACCTCGACGCCTACGACCTCTACTTGAAAGGCCGCTGGTTCTGGAACCAGCGCGCCGCCGGACCGGCGTCGCTGCGTCGATCCGTCGGGTTTTTCGAGCAGGCGCTCGCCCTGGACTCGAATTACGCCGCCGCCTGGGCCGGCCTCGCGGACAACTACAGCATGCTGCCGGCGTTCGGGGACATGCCGCCGGCGCAGGCTTACGCAGCGGCGAAGCTCGCCGTGCAGCGGGCCCTCGCGCTCGACAGCACCCTTCCCGAGGCGTACACGTCCCTCGGCATCATCGACGTCTTCCACGACTGGGACTGGCCGGCGGCGCAGCGCGCCTTCGATCGCGCCCTGGCGCTCGATTCGACCGAGCCGCGGACCCACCTCTTCCACGCCTGGTACTACGTCGCCCAAGGACAGCTCCAGGACGCCCTGCGAGAGGTCCAGACCGCGGAACGCCTCAACCCGCTGTCGCCGATCATCGACGCGCGGCTGGGAACCTCGTTGTACTACCTCCACCGCTATGACGAGGCGGCCGCCGAGCTGCGACAGGCGATCGAGTTCGACTCCACCAATACCAGCGCCGCCGCGGAGCTGGGCCGGGTCCTGGTGCAGCAGCGGCGCTTTCCGGAGGCACTGGCCGTGCTCCGGCAGCCGTTCGATTTTCAAGCGGGGCACTTGGGGGGAGGCACCCAGGGCTACGCGCTCGGCATGGCGGGACGCCGTACGGACGCGGTGGCCATGGGGCGACGCCTCGAGCAGCGCAGCCACGAGCGCTATATCGACCCCGAGGCGTTGGCCATGGTCGCCCTCGGCCTCGGAGACACGACGCGCGCGATGGATTGGCTAGAGCGCGGCCGCGACCAGCGCTCCTTCTACCTGCCGTTCCTCACCGCCGATCCGATCTTCGACCCTCTGCACCGGAACGCGCGGTTCCAGCGGCTGGTCCAGACGATCGGACTCCGCTTTCCGCCCGATTCCACCCACTAGCCGGTCCTGTGTTCCAGTTCGCGCTTGAAGCGACCTCCGGCGCCGCGCGCGCCGGCACCCTGGCCCTGCCCCACGGCACGGTCGAGACGCCGTGCTTCATGCCGGTCGGCACCCAGGGCACGGTGCGCGCGCTCTCGCCCGGGGACCTGGAAGCGGTGGGCGCGACCCTGGTGCTCGCCAACGCGTACCACCTCCACGTCCGCCCCGGCGAAGAGGTGGTCGCGAAGCTGGGGGGCCTGCACCGCTTCATGGCGTGGGAGCGTCCCCTGCTCACCGATTCCGGCGGGTTCCAGGTCTTCTCGCTCGCCGGCTATCGGGAAGTGGACGAGGACGGCGTCGAGTTTCAAAGTCACGTGGACGGCGCCCGCCGCCGCCTCACGCCGGAGCGGGCGATCGAAGTCCAGTGGACCCTCGGCGCCGACGTGGCGATGGCGTTCGACCACGTGATTCCGGGCGCCGCCGACCGGTCCGCCGCGCGGGACGCGCTGGAGCGAACCATTCGCTGGCTGGCGCGGTGCGCGGCGAGGCATCGCGCGCTGGCGCGGGGAGGAGAGGGACAGACCCTCTGGCCCATTCTGCAGGGCGCCACCCACCACGACCTCCGGCGGGAGGGACTGGACCGGATTCAGGAACAGGGACCCTGGACCGGCCTCGCCATCGGGGGCCTCTCGGTGGGCGAGGAAAAGAGCGCGATGTACGGCACGCTCGACGCCCTCGAGCCCGCGCTCCCTCCGGCGCTCCCCCGTTATCTTATGGGCGTCGGGTTTCCGGAGGACCTGGTCGCCGCGGTGGAGCGCGGGATCGATCTCTTCGACTGCGTCGCCCCGACGCGGAACGGCCGCAATGGCACCGCGTTCACGCCGGACGGGACGATCAACGTCAGGAACGCGGGCCTGCGGGAAGATCCGGCGCCGCTCGACCCCGAGTGCGATTGCGAGGCCTGCACCACGTACTCGCGCGGGTACCTGCGGCACCTGTTCCGGGCCGAAGAGCTTCTCGGTCTGCGATTGCTGTCGCTGCACAACGTCCGGTTCCTGACCCGGCTCGCGGGCGCGATGCGCGCCGCCATTCGCGCCGGAGACTTCGCCCGCTGGGCCGCCGAGTGGCGGCGCCGGTACACCTGATTCCCGGAGTCCCATGATCGAGCTCTCGATGACGAGCGTGTCGGCCCTCCTCGCGCCGCAGACCGCCGCCCCCTCCGGGGGCCCGAGCGGCCCCATGATGCTCATTTACTACATCGCGGTGTTCGGGGCGATTTTCTACTTCCTGATGATCCGCCCCCAGCGCAAGCAGCAGAAAGAGCATCAGGAACGCATCTCCAAGCTGCAGAAGGGCGATCAGGTGGTGACCACCGGCGGCGTGATCGGCGAGGTGATTTACCTCAAGGACAACGAGGTCACCCTGAAGAGCGGCGAGTCCCGCCTGGTGGTGCACCGCAACCACATCACCTCCGTCACCTCCCACGCCGGGGAGACCAAAGCCGCGTCGTGAGTCTCCGGCCCCTCCACCTCCTCGGCTCTCCCGTGCTCCGGCAGCGGGCCGCGCCCGTGGCCGGCGTGGACGACGAGGTGCGCCGGCTGGTGGACGATCTCTTCGAGACCATGCGGGTGGCCAAGGGCGTCGGCCTCGCCGCCAATCAGGTGGGCGTGGCGCGGCGGGTGGCGGTGGTGGATACCGCCGAGGAGGGCCTCCCGCCCCTGGTGCTCATCAACCCCGAGATCGTCGACCGCTCGGGCGCCGAGGTCGCCGAGGAAGGCTGTCTGTCCATTCCGGAAATTTTCGGGGACGTGGAGCGCTCCCTCGAGATCACCGTCGCCGCCACCGATCGCGACGGCAAGCGGTACCGTCACCACGCCACCGCCTTTCAGGCGCGCGCCATCCAGCACGAGATCGATCACCTGGACGGCATTCTCTTCCTGGACCATCTCTCCGCCGTGAAGCGCGGCCTCCTTCTCGCCAAGTGGAAGAAGGCCCGCAAGGGCCAATCCGGCTATATAAAGGAGGTGACGCCGGAGCCGGCGGGCGAGCTGTAGTGCGCATCGTCTTCTTCGGCACCCCCGACTTCGCGGTTCCCTCGCTCCGCGCCCTCGCCGGCGAAGGCTTCGACGTCGTCGCCGTGGTCACCCAGCCCGACCGTCCCCAGGGACGCTCCCGCTCCACCCTCACCCCGAGTCCCGTCAAGGCCGCCGCCCAGGCCGAAGGGATCGCCGTTCTCCAGCCCGAGCGGCCGCGCGGGGCCGAATTCCTGGCGGCGCTCCGCGACCTCGCGCCCGACCTCGGCGTGGTGGTCGCCTACGGCGAGATCCTGAAGGCCGACGTGCTCGCGCTGCCGCCGCGCGGGTTCGTCAACGTCCATCCCTCGCTCCTGCCGGCGCTCCGCGGCGCCGCGCCCATCGAGTGGGCGATCCTCTCCGGGCTCGAGAAGACCGGCGTCACCATCATGCAGCTGGACGAGGGACTCGATTCCGGTCCCATTCTCCATCAGATCCCCCACCACATACCGCCCGACATCACCGGCGGCGAGCTCACCGAGCATCTCGCCGAGCTGGGCGCGCAGGCGCTGGTCGAGGCGCTGGGTCTCCTCGAGTCGGACATGCTGAAGCCCGTCCCCCAGCACGACCCGGACGCCACCTACGCGCCGAAGCTCACGCGGGAAGTCGCCCGGGTGAAATGGGAGCGCGCGCCCGGCGAGGTGATGCGGACCATTCTCGCGCTCGACCCGCGGCCCGGCGCCTGGGCCGAGCTCGACGGCCGGGAAGTGAAGCTCTTCGGCGCGACCACCGTCGAAACGCCTGGGGCTCCCGGAGAAGTGCTGGCGGCCGGGCGGGAACTGGTGATCGCCGCGAGCGGAGGGGCGGTGGCGGTGGCCGAGGTCCAGCCCGCGGGGAAGGCGCGCATGCCGGCGGCCGACTGGATCCGGGGCCGGGGAGTGGCGGCGGGCCAGCGCTTCACGTGAAGCCGGGATTCCCGCGCCTCCACGCGATCACCGACGAAGCGGTCGCGCGGCGGCCCGATCTCGACCAGATCGCCCGGGCCCTCGCGGCGGCCGGAGGAGCGAGCCTCGCCTTCCACGCCCGCGGCCATTCGCTCTCGGGCATCGAGCATTACGACCTCGCCGTCCGCCTGTCGGTCTATCCCCCTGCCCCTCTAGTCGTCAACGACCGTCTCGACGTCGCGCTCGCCGCCGGAGCGGCAGGCGTGCACCTCGGCGCCGGAGGTCTTCCGGTGGCGGCGGCGCGGGCGCTCTCGGCCGACTGGTGGATCGGAAAGTCCGTCCATGGCTGGGACGAGGCCCGGGCGGCGTTGGCGGCGGGGGCCGACTATCTTGTGGTGGGGCCGGTATATGGCACGCCGAGCCACCCCGGACGGGCGCCGCTCGGAGTGGAAGCGTTCCGGACGATCGCCGGGCTGGGCGCTCCCGTGCTGGCGATCGGCGGCGTCACCGCGGCCAGGGTCCCGGAATTGAGACGCGCGGGGGCCGCGGGAGTGGCGGCGATCCGCGCCCTCTGGGACGCGGCGGACCCGGCCGCGTCGGTGCGTCAAATGCTCGAGGCATGGAACGAGTGAACGAACGAGTCAGCGTGATCGTGAACGGCGAGCCGCGGGAGGTGCCGGCGGGCGCGTCACTGCTCGCGCTCCTGGCCGAGCTCGGGCTCGACCCGCGGGCGGTGGTGGTGGAGCACAACCGCCGGATCGTGCGGCGGCCGGCGCTCGCCCAGGTCGCGGTCGCGCCGGGCGACGCCATCGAGCTGGTGCATTTCGTGGGAGGCGGATGATGACCGAAACCGCGCTGGACACCCTCAAGGACACGCCGTTCACCATCGCCGGACACAGCTTCCGGTCCCGCCTGATGGTGGGCACGGGAAAGTATCCGGACAACGAGACCATGGTGCGCGCCATCGAAGCCTCGGGCGCGGAGATCGTCACCGTGGCGGTGCGGCGCGTGAATCTCGACCGCTCCCGGAGCGACGGGGTGCTCCATCACCTCGACCCCGGAACCCACTTCCTTCTCGCCAACACCGCGGGGTGTTACACCGCGGAGGACGCGATCCGGTACGCGCGCCTCGCCCGCGAAGCCGGGTTCAACGATTTCGTCAAGCTCGAAGTGATCGGCGACCAGGAGACCCTGCTCCCCGACGTGGCCGGACTCCTCGAGGCCGCGAAAGTGCTGGTGGCCGAGGGGTTCAAGGTGCTGGCGTACACCAACGAGGACCTGGTGACGGCGCTGCGCCTCGAGGACGCGGGCTGCGCGGCGGTGATGCCGCTCGCCTCGCCCATCGGAAGCGGACTGGGCCTTCTCAATCCCGGGAGCGTGCGCACCATCAAGCGGCGGCTCTCGGTGCCGGTGGTGGTGGACGCCGGCGTCGGCACGGCGTCCGACGCCTGCCTCACCATGGAGCAAGGCGTGGACGGAATCCTGATGAACACCGCCATCGCCGCGGCGCGCGATCCGGTCGCGATGGCGCACGCCATGCGTTGCGCGGTGGACGCGGGCCGCACCGCCTTTCTCGCGGGCCGGATGCCGCGCCGCGAGGTCGCGTCGCCGTCGTCCCCGCTCGAGGGGATGCTCTAGGGAGATGCGCTTTTCGCGCCACGTTCCTCCCCCGAAGGAGTGGCACCTGCCCGCGCTCGACGCGCGGCGCGCGGTGCGCTGGCTGATCTGGCTCGCCGGCGCGGGACTCGCGGGGTACCTGGTCGCGTTCTTCCTGCTCTTCCCGGCGCCGATGATGCAGCGCCACCAGGTGGTGCCGCGGGTGCTGGGGATGCCGCTGGCCGCGGCGGAGACCGCGCTCGCCCGCGCCTCGCTCCAGATGCAGAGCGGCGGCTCGGACTATCACCCCACGGCGCCGCAGGGCACGGTGATCTGGCAGGATCCGCCGCCCGACGTGCTCGCGCCGGCGGGCCTCAAGGTCCAGCTCGTGACCAGCGACGGCCCGCCCCGGCTCTCGGTGCCCGACGTGTCCGGACTCGACGGCATCGTGGCCCAGCGCATCATCGCGGCCGCGGGTCTCACCGTATCTCGCGTGGACTCGGTGCAGGCGCCCTCAGCGCCGGGGGTGGCGATGCAGACCCGGCCCGCCGCTGGCTCGGTGCTCACGCCCGGCGCGACGGTGGTGCTGGTGGTGAGCGAGGGCGCGCCCACCATCCCGGTCCCCGATCTCCTCAACCTCTCGCAGGCCGACGCCCGCACCCGGCTCGAGATTCAGGGTCTGGCGCTGGGCTCGGTCACCCGGAAGCGCACCACGGACGCGAGCCCGGGCATCGTGATCGCGCAGAAGCCGTCGGCCGGGACGCTCGCGGCGCCGGGCACCGTGGTGGACATCGTGGTGGCGCGGAGCCCGCAATGAGCGCGGGCGTGCGGATCGCGCCCAGCGTCCTCGCCGCGGACATCGGCCGCCTCGCCGACCAGGTGCGCCAGGCGCTGGACGGCGGCGCCGATTGGCTGCATGTAGACGTGATGGACGGGCGCTTCGTGCCCAACCTGTCGTTCGGCGCCAACATGGTGGCCACCCTGCGGAAGCTCACCGACCGGCCCCTGGACGTGCACCTGATGGTGATGGAGCCGGAGCATTACTTCGGGCCGATGGCGGATGCGGGCGCGTCGTCCGTGATCTTTCATCCCGAGGCGACGCTGCACGTGCAGCGGCAGCTCGCGGCCATCCGCCAGCGCGGCATGCTGGCGGGCCTCGCGCTGAACCCCGCCACGCCGGTCGCGCACGCCGAGGAAGTGGTGGATGATCTGGACCTGCTCCTGGTGATGACCGTGAACCCGGGCTTCGGCGGCCAGACCTACCTGCCATCGTCCGACGGCAAGATTCGCCGCGCAAAGGCGCTCCTCGCCCGCCATCCCAACGTCTTCCTCGAGGTGGACGGCGGGATCACGCGGGACACCATCGCGGCGGCGCGGGCCGCGGGCGCCGACACCTTCGTCGCGGGCCACGCGGTCTTCAGCGCGGCGGACCCCGCGGCCGAGGTGCGCGAGCTGCGGCGGCGCTGCGCGGTGACGGTATGAGCTCGCGGCGGCAGTGGACCGCGGTGATTTCGATCGTGATGGCGATCGTGTTCGCCATCGCGCTCGCGATCAAGCTCCGCCCCGAGATCGTGCTGGTGGGGGTGGGCTCGCGGGCGCCGGAATTCCAGGCGGTGGATCTCGCCACCAACCGGCCCGCGAAGCTGAGCGACTACCGGGGCCGGGTGCTGCTCCTCAACATCTGGGCCACCTGGTGCGAGCCCTGCCGCATCGAGATGCCGGCGATCGAGCGCCTGCAGCAGCACCTCGGCGCGAATCCCGCGTTCCGGATTCTCTCGGTGAGCATCGACGCCGACGGCCCGGAGGTGGTGCGCAATTACGCCAGGGAGATGGGGCTCACCTTCGACATTCTGCAGGACCGCCCGGGAACCATCCGCTCGATCTACCAGACCACGGGCGTGCCGGAGAGCTTCGTCATCGACCGGAACGGCACCATCGTGAAGAAGGTCATCGGCGCCGCGGCGTGGGACAGTCCCGTGAACGAAAACCTCATCCAGGGGTTGATCGATGGCCGTTGACCTTGGGAAGCTGGTCACGCGCAACTGGCCGATCAAGCTCGCCGCCCTGCTCCTCGCCGTGATGCTGTACATCGCGGTCGCGGCCCAGCAGCCGATCACCCAGACCTTCGCGCTCCGCCTCGTGGTGCGGGTGCCGCCCGGACGTACCCTCGAGCACCAGCCCCCCGGGGTTTCCGTGGTGCTCTCGGGCCGGGGCCGCGAGCTCCTCAAGCTCCGCTCCTTCCCGCACGTCATCACGGTGGCGGTCCCGGACACCCTGTCGTCCTCCATCTACAACTTCTCCCTCCGCGCCAGCGACGTCCCGGTCCCCCTCGGCGCCGACGTTCAGGTGGCGGACATCGTGCCCCGCGAAATCACCATCGGGCTCGACTCGGTGGTGCGGAAGGAAGTGCGGGTGGCGGCGCGGGTGCGGGTGGTGGCCGAGTCCGGATACGTGCTCCACGGCGGGCTCACCGTGACGCCGTCCGTGGTCCGGGTGATCGGCCCCGAGCAGGCGGTGGCGGCGGTGGAGTCGGTGGCCACCGTGCCCACCGAGATCTCGGACGTCAACGGCCCCTTCTCCCGCACCGTTCCGCTCGACACCGCGTCGCTCGGGCTGCTGCGGGTGGCCCCGCAGTCCATCGAAGTCTCGGGTGAGCTCGGCGTCGCCGCGACCCGCACCTTCGCCAACGTCCTGGTCGAGTCCGGCGCCGGCGCGCCCACCACCGTCACCCTCTCGCCGGCGCACGTCACGGTCGAAGTGACGGGGCCCGACGAGCGGGTGCAGGCCCTCACCCGCGATTCGGTGCGGGTGATCATGCACGTCAGCGGCGGCGCCGGCGCGCCGGCCTACGCCCGCCTCACCGTGGTCGCGCCTCCGGGGATCCACGCCCGCGCCGTTCCCGATTCGGTGCTGGTGAGGAAGAAGACCGCGCGTGGCTGAGGTCGTCCTCGGGCTCGAGACCTCGTGCGACGAAACCTCCGCCGCGGTGCTGGTGCGCGGATCCGGCCGCTCCCGCGCGCCGGAGCTCGCGAGCCTCGTCATTCTGTCCCAGGACATCCACCAGGTCTTCGGGGGCGTGGTGCCGGAGCTCGCGAGCCGGGCCCACCTGGCCGCGCTCCCCGCGGTGGTGGATCGCGCCCTCGCGCAGGCGGGGCTCCCGCTCTCCGCGGTGGACGCCGTCGCGGTGACCGCCGGTCCGGGGCTGGTCGGCGCCCTGCTGGTGGGCGTGGTGTACGGAAAGGCGTTCGCCTACGCTGGCGGCCGCGCGCTCATCGGCGTCAATCACCTCGAAGGACACCTCTTCGCCCCGGCGGTCGAAGACGCCGAGTGCGCCCCGCCCTTCGTGGCGCTCCTCGTCTCCGGCGGCCACACCCTCCTGCTCGACGTGCCGGCCTGGGGCCGCTACCGGCTCCTCGGCGAGACCCGCGATGACGCGGCCGGCGAGGCGTTCGACAAGGTGGCGACCCTCCTCGGCCTGGGCTATCCCGGCGGGCCCGCGGTGGAGCGGCTCGCGGCGACCGGCGCGCCGGATCGCTTCCGGTTCCCGCGGCCGATGATCGACGACGGCTTCGAGTTCTCGTTCAGCGGCTTGAAGACCGCCGTGCTCCACGCGGTCCGCGGGAGCGACGATCTGGCGCGCGACCGGGCGGACCTCGCGCGCGGCTTTCAGGACGCGGCGCTCGACGTGCTGGTCACCAAGCTCGCGCGCGCGGCACGGCTCACCGGCCGCAAGGTGGCGGTGCTGGGCGGCGGCGTCGCCTGCAGCCGCGCCCTCGCCCTCCTCGCGGCGGAGCGGCTGAAGGGCGTGGCCCGCGTCGCGGTGGCGAGCCCGCGGCTGAACGCCGACAACGCCGCGATGATCGCGCGCGCCGGGTGGTGGCGGCTCGAGAACGGCGAGCGCAGCGACTGGTCCCTTGACGCCCGCGCCGACCTCCCGCTCCCCGGCCTCGAACCCTTCACTCCCGCCCCGGTACTCGAGTCATGACGATCTACCCGTTCGCCCTGCACCTCGGACCCATCGAGCTCACCGGCTACGGCCTGATGATGATGGTCGCGTTCCTGATGGCCGGATGGGCCATTCAGAAGGAGCTCCGGCGGCGCAACCTGGACGAGGAATACGCCGCGGACATCGTGGTCGCCGCGGTGATCGGCGGGCTCATCGGCGCCAAGCTCTGGTACGTGGCCCTCACCGGGGAGTCGCCCTTCCAGCGGGGCGGATTCGTCTGGTACGGCGGCTTCCTCGGCGGCGCCGCGGGCGTGCTCTTGAACGGCTGGCGCAAGCGCGTGCCCCTGCGCTTCACCGCCGAGATCTGCGCCGCGCCCCTCACCCTCGGCTACGCGCTGGGCCGCGTCGGATGCTTTCTCGTGAACGACGACTTCGGCATCCCCACCTCACTCCCCTGGGCGGTGAAATTCCCGCAAGGGTTGCCGCCGACCACCGTCGCCGAGCTCGAGCGGCTCCACGTCACCTTCCCGCCGGGCACGCCGCTCACCCAGCTCGTGGCGGTACACCCCACCGAGATTTACGAAACCCTGGCGATGCTGCTCGTGTTCGCGTGGCTGTGGCGGCACCGGGTGCACCAGCACGCGCTGGGTTGGCTCGTGGGGTGCTATCTCGCGCTCGGGGGATCGGAACGCTTTCTGGTGGAGTTCGTGCGCGCCAAGGACGACCGGGTGCTGGGTCCCTTCACCCTGGCGCAGGCCGCGAGCGTGGGGATGATCCTGGTGGGGGGTTACCTGCTGGTTCGCTGGCGGACGCCGGACGGCACGAGCGGGGAGCCGGAATCCCTGAAGAAGAAAGCGCCTCAGCCCGCCGCGGCGTGACGGGCCGGGCGCATCGCCCAGCCCAGGGCCACGAGCGCGAGCGCCAGCAGGAGACCCTGTAGCGCGAGCGATTGCACCGTCGGGTAGATGCCGAGGAACGGCACCCGCGGACCCCAGCGCAGCACGCTGGTCCCGACCACCCCGCCTTCCTGCAGCTCCGCCACGCCCTTGCCCGCGAAGACGAACGCCATGTAGTAGAGTGTGGCCGAGGTGACGCCGAAGAACGCGCGCAGGGGAATGCGGACCCCGAACCGGTTGATGGCGACGTAGAGCACCACGAGACCCGCCGCGCCGGCCGCGATCCCGCCCGCGACGGCGGCGATCTCACCGGGCCCGCCCGAGGTGACCAGCGCCTGATAGAAGAGGATGGTCTCAAATCCCTCGCGGTAGACCGCGAGGAACGCCACCGACGCGAGCGCCAGCGCCGAGCCGCCGGAGAGCGCCGCCTGCATCCTGCCCTTCACGAAGGCGCTCCACTTGTCCGCCTCGAGCTTGGAGAGGAGCCAATAGCTCACGTAGAAGAGGACCGCGGTGGCGAGCAGCATGGTGACGCCTTCCAGCGCCTCCCGCTGGCCCGGGGTGACGTGGAAGAGCAGCTCCACCAGCACCGCGGTGATCACGCTGGCGGCCACCGCCGCCCACGCGCCCCAGGCCACGTCGCGGCGGCGCTCGGTGGCGCCCGCCTTGGCGAGGAACGCCATCAGCGCGGCGACGATCAGCATCGCCTCGAACCCTTCGCGGATCAGAATGATGAACGCGTCGATGAACAGGTTGGCGCCGGACTCCTTGTCCGACACCAGCCGCTCGGCGCGCTCCAGGCCCGAGAGCACGCGCCGCTCGGTCACCGCGAGGTCGGCCGGGCTCGCGCCCGCGGCGGCGCGCTGGCGCAGCGCGGCGAATCCGTCCTCGAGCTCCGAGGCGAGCGCCGCGTTCCTCGCCCGCACGTCGCTCTCCACCTGCTCGAAGGTGAGGTAGGCGTCGAAGGCGACCCGGTCCGAGCGGAGGGCCACCGCGGAGTCGAGCTGGCGCCGCACCGCGGTGAACACCGCGGCGCCGGGATTGCCGCCGGCCCCGGCCTGGCGCTCCGTGGTGGGAAGGGTGCGGACGAAGCTCACGATCTTCGCGGCCCCGGTCGAGTCGAGACCGGGCGCGAGGCCCGGCATCGGCGTCCCGGAGCGGCCGTGCAGGGAAAGCGCCGCGAGCTCGCGGTCCGAGAACCTTCCCTGCACCGCGAGATCGGAGAGCGCCGGAGGCCGCACCGAGAGCGTGGCCGCGAGCGGACCGTCTCCCGCGCCGCGCGCGCCGTGGCAGGACGCGCACTGCACGGCGTAGAGGCCCTCGCCCTCGAGCACCGCGGGCCCGGCGGCGCGAAGGGTGGCGACGTAGGCCGTCACCGCCCAGCGGTCGGCGGGGGTGAGCTGGTCCTCGAACTCGGGCATCGCGGTTCCCGCGACGCCGATGGTCAGCTTGCGATAGACATCGATGGGCGAAACGGTGGCCATCGCCGCCGCGTCGGTCAGGTCCGCGGGCGGCGGGCCCTTGAGCGTCTTCGCCTTGGGGCCGTTCCCCTTGCCGGTCTCGCCGTGGCATTTGACGCACTGCTCCTCGAAGACGGCGCGGCCGCGCGCGAGCGAGGGGGGCGCGGCGGGGAACGGATCGAGCGCACCGGGGAGCGCGGCGCCGATGCGCTGGACGATAGTCGCCGAGCGGCGGTCCACCGAATCGGGAGACGGCGCGCGGTCGAGGAGCCGGGAGAGCCGCGCCAGGTCGGAATCGGTCACCGCGCGAACGGGCGCGGGGAGGAACGGCGCGTCGAAGCGGGCCTGGTCGAGGAACTGCTTCGCCTCGGAGACCTCTTCGGGGGCGGTGACGCGGCCGCCCGCGGGGGCGACGCCGTTGCGGTATTCCTTGGCGGCGAGCGAAGCGGCGGCCACGATGCGACGTGCCGCCGAGAGCGAATCGGTGGCCTGGCCCCGCGCCGCGGGCGCCGCGAGGCACCACGCTAACGCAAAGCAGGCGAAGCGTTTACGAGGGATGCGAAGCAATCTCAGTATGAGTGCGCCGAATACTAGACGGCGCTTATCGGGAATGCAAGCGCGCAAGAACTCAGCGGCCGTCGGTCACCAGCACCGCCATCGCGACCGCGGCCTGATGGGTGTGCGAAAGCGAGAGCAGCACCTGCCGCACGCCCAGCTCGTCGGCGCGGGCGCGCGCCAGCCCGGTGAGCGCGACCGTGGGGCGGCCGTCCTCCTCCCGCAGAACTTCGATGTCCCGCCAGCCGATGCCGCGCGCGCTCTCGCTTCCCTGCAGCGCCTTGTAGACCGCTTCCTTCGCCGCGAGCCGCACCGCGACGTGGGTCGCGGGGTCGGGGCGCGACATGCAGTAGTCCCGCTCCGACCTGGTGAGGAGCCGGTCGTACACGTGGTCGCCCTTGGCGGCGAGCATGCTCTGGATGCGCGGCACCTCCACCAGGTCCACGCCCACGCCCACTGCGCTCACGGCCGCGCCACGAAGAGTTTGCGCTGGAGAATCGTCGCGCCGATCCGCACCACCACCAGGTACGCCCCGTTCCCCACCGGCCGGCCTCCGCTCGAGAGATCCCAGACGTATTGTCCCGCGGACGCCGGCTGCGACGTGACGAACACCCGGTCGCCGAGGAAGGTGTAGACCGCAATCACGGCCGTCCCGGACCCGGCGGGCCAGGAGAGCACCACCTGACTCCCGCGCGCGGGATTGTCGGACACTTCAAGGTCGCTCGCCGCGGTGGCGGGCGCGAGCGGGGCAGCGGAGTCGCTCGCGAGACCGACAGCGTCGAGCTGCCACACGAACGAGGACTCCGCGATGAACCGCACCCGGGCCCCCCGCGCGCCGGTGGCCTGCGGCAGGTCCACCCGCACCGGGTACCACGCCTGGCCGTCACCCACGATCGCCGCGACGTCGTTCCAGGTGGCGCCCGAGTCCCGCGAAAACTGCACCCGGCCGCGATACTGCGGCGTGAAGGTCGAGCCCTGGTGCTTGGTCCAGAATTGCAGCCACACCCGGGAGCGGGCGGAGAGATCGAGTGGCGGAGAGGTGAGCGTATCGGGATGGGTGGCGAGCCACGACCCGGCGCCCGCCAGCGCGTCGGTGGTCACCTGAAAACCGGTCCACCCGGCGTCACCCGCCTCCGCGCCGCCCAGCGACAGCAGCTCGCCCGAGATGCCCGCCCCCTGCACCACGCGCACCGCGTCGGCCGAGAGATCCGACCGGTACAGCGTGCGGTAGCGGCCGCGAGAGAGCGAGTCCGAGGTTCCGGTCCGCGCCAGCACGCCGCCGCTCTTCGTGCCCGCGGTCAGCGCCAGAGAGGTCGCCGCCGACGCCGCGGTCTCGAGCCGGGCCTCGGGCCACAACGAGAGGAAGCGCGGCGGATCCACCGTCAATCCCGACGGCCCGGTCGCGCCGACCGGGTTCTCCGCCGCCTGGATCACCGCCAGGGCGAACGGCAGGTTGTCGCGGAACACCCGCTCCACCGCGGCGCTGTCGTCGGGGAAGACGAAACCGTAATACGCGCCGGTCGAATCACAGCACCCGCTCGTCATCTCCGGCGTGAAGGCGAGGGTGCCGTGCGCGCGATAGGCCCACTCGGTGTACTCGCCGTTGGTGGGATAGAGATTCCAGCTGGGCCCGGGGTGATAGTAGGCGAGGGTCGAGTTGGGGAGGCTGTCGCGCACCGCCGGCGCGAGGTCGTTCCCCGCGAGCGCCCGGAACACCGGATCGTCGGCCGTCAGCTCGCCGTCCTTGAATCCGTACGGATACAGCACCAGGCCGCTGTAACTGTGATAAGAGATGGACACCACCGGCGGATGGGCCGCGTGAAACGCGACGATGGCCTGGGTCTCGCGTTCCGAGCCGGCGCTCTGGCCGCGATAGGTCTCGCTCGACGTGACGCCGGAAGACCCCAGGTTGTCGTAGCCCCAGAACATCGGGTAATTGCGATTGGGGTCGACCCCGAAGGAGCCGTCGAGGTTGGGCCGGCGGTTCTTCCGCCACAGGCGCACCGAGTCGAACGTGAACTGATAGCCGTCGGGGTTCTCGACCGGAATCACCCAGATGTCGCGCTGGGCGAGGAGGGGCCGCGACAGCGAGTCGGCGATCCAGCGAATGAGCTTCATCGCCACCTCGGTCGAAATCCATTCCCGGGCGTGGTGGGTCGCCATCACCAGCACGTTCGGCCGGGACGGCGAATCGGCTCCGTCGCCGATCTTCACCGCGAGAATGGGACGGCCCTCGAGGGTGGCGCCCAGCGAGTCAAGATGGAAGATCGTGTCCGCCGCGGCCCAGGCGCCGAGCGTGGCGCGAATCCCGGTGACCGGCTTGTCGAAGGAACGGAATACGCGGAAGGTGTCGCCCACGGCGGGGACTCCCGGCGGAGCACCGGGAACGGGCGCCGCGCGGTACCCGCTCCGGAGCAGCGCCGGCTCGGTCGCGGTCGAGACCACGATCACCGCGTAGAGCCCGCCGGCCTCGCGCCGGAGGTCGGCGACCTCGAACCCGGCCCGCGCCAGCGAATCGAGCCCCGCCCGGCCGCCGACCCGCACTTCCGCGAGCCGGAGCTGCTGCGCCGCGGCGCGCGGAGCGATCGCGGCGAGGGCCGCGAGGACTAGAAGCCCAGGAGATCGGCGAGCCATACCGGGGCGGGAAGGTAGCCGCCCAGTACGAGCCCGAGCCAGAGCGCGACGGCGGCGAGCGGGACCCACACCACCAGCACCGGCCACATCGGGGGCCGCCACGCGGCGGTCGCGGTGATCTCGGGACTCCAGCGCCGGCGCTCGGCGGCGACCGATTCCTCGAGCGAGAGCCACGCCGCCTCGAGCCGCCGGGCCGCGCCCCGGAGGGCATCCTGCCACTGCTCGTGCACTTCCGGGTCCGACACCGTCGCGCCCCGGGCCGCCTCGCCGGCCGCTTCCACCTCGTCGAGCGCTGAAATGAACGGGCCGCCCCCCGACGCGAGCCGGGCCGCGAGGGCGCGGCGCTCGACGCCGGAGAGCAGGCGGCGCTTCCGCATCGGGGGGGGCATCCGCACCTGCCGCGCCGTGCGGGTGAGTTCGGCATCGAGACAATTCGCGACCCGCTCGGCGACGCGCTGCACCGCTCCCTCCCACGCCGCCGTCCACGCCGCCCGGCCCAGCGCCGAGAGCACCCGCTCCCGCTGCTCGGCGGCGGCCGCGCGGCGGCCCTCGCCCGCGAGATCGAGCACCCGGGTCGCCAGCTCCTCCCGCACGTCGTCGAGAGGCACCCACGGCGGCTCGGTGCGGCGCGGGACGATGAGCCGGCCCAGCGAGGAGCCGAGCTCCGGCACCCGGAGCGGCATCAGGATCGCGTGCGGCGCGGTCACCCGAAGATTCCTTCCAGCACGCGCCCGGTGTCCGCGAGATCCCGGAACACGTGGGCCGCGCCGGTGGCGGTGAGGGCCGCGACGTCGTAGTGCCCGGTCGCCACGGCGACGGCGCGCGCGCCGATGGGGCGGCCGCACGCCACGTCATCCGGCGTGTCCCCGATGATGACCAGGTCCTCGCCCCCGAAGGGGCGCCCGGTGCGCCGCTCCGCCCGCTCCGCCGCGACGGCGGGGAGATCGGACCGGCGGTGGGAGTCCGAGCCGAACGCGCCCACGCGGAACCGCTCGAAGGGCAGGCCCGCCGAGCGGAGCTTCATCTCGGCCCCGCGCGCGACGTTTCCGGTGAGGAGCCCCACCAGCGCGTCGCCCGACTCTTCCTTGGGAAGGAGCGCGTCGAGGAGCGCCTGCACCCCGGGCATGAGACGGGGTGGCCGCTCCGCCCGCTCGAGCTCACCCGCGAGGAGGTCCACGTAACGGGTGAGCACCGCCTCCACGCGCGACCCGTCCTCGGCTTCGGGGTGGCCCGCCGCGGCGAGCAGCTCGCGCACGATCTGGGGATCGGTCTTGCCGTCGAAACGGTAGCCGTCGATGGGGCCGGCGGTGCCCGCGGTGTCGAGCAGGGCGCGGTGAATCGCGCGCCGGCCGGCGCCGTCGGTCCAGAGCAGAGTGCCGTCGATGTCGAAGAGAACGAGCTTCATCGGAGGAAAGATACTACCCCGCCGGGGGCCGTCGTCCCGTCCTACCCCGGACGCCGCGCCCCCACCAGCTCCCGCGCCAGGCGGCGCGCCAGGCTGGTGCCGCTGTTGAGATCGTCGGTGGCGACGCCGCCGCGCGACAGCGCGGAGTGCACCACCCGTCCCTCGCCGGCCCAGATTGCGACGTGCGACACGCGATTCTTCTCGGCGAAGAACAGCAGGTCGCCGGGACGGTAACCGGCGCCCTCGATCGACAGCGGGAGCTCGGCGCCGGCGCCCGCCTGCTGGTCGGAATCGCGCGGGAGCGCGACGCCGCGGGCCGCCCACGCCGCCTGCGCGAGCCCGGAGCAATCGATGCCCCATTCGGTGCGGCCGCCCCAGAGGTACGGCGCGCCGGAGTACGCGCGCAGGGCCCAGAGCGCCGGATTGGAGGCCGCGGCGTCCGCCCGCGCCGCGGGCGCCGGCTGCACCGAGCCCGCCGTCACCGTGCCGCGCCGCCCGTCAGCGAGCTCCACCGACCCGTCGCGCTGAAGGGCCACCCGCGCGAGGGTCGGGAGCCGCAGGCGTCCGCCGTCCACCGACAGCTCCGCGCCGAGCGACCACGCCGTGGCGCGAGTGTCCCAATCGGTCCCCCACGCCTCGGGGCCGGCGGCGGCGTAGCCGGAGTGGAGCCAGGCGCAGTACCGGTCCTGCCCGCGCACCCGCATCCACTCCCCGCGGCGCTCCAGCACTTCGAGCGTCTCGCCGTGGAGCCCCTCGCTCGAGCGCGCGCCCGCGAGCGCGGGACGGTCGAGGAGGGGCGCCACCGCCGCGGTGATCACGGCGCTCCGGTCCTCGCCCACCGACTCGTCGGGCAGGAGCGCGACCGTCACCCGCAGTCCCGCTTCGGCGCCGAGGGCCCGCAGGGCAGCGAGCGCGTCCCGCGACGACGTGGCGCCGGCGAGCCGTCCGCCCGCGGCCTCGGCGACGTGCTCCACCTCCAGCACCTCGAGCCGGCGGTCCGGCACGAAGCGCCGCGCCACATCGTCGAGCGCGCGCTGGAAGCGATCGGTCACCGGCGGGCTCCGTCCGCGAGGCCGGGAATCGCGGGGGTCCCGCCGGCGAGGCGCACCGCGCGCTCCAGCGCCTGGGGCACGACTTCCGCCGCCAGCGCCTCCACCTGGAGCGGCGACACCGCGTCCACCGCGGCGGTCGAGAGCGCGAACGTGACGTCGCCATCGAGGATGGATCCGTAGGGTGTGATGCGCCGCGCCAGCGCGTCGCACCCGGCCTGCGCCAGCCCGGCGAGCTCGATCCGGTCGAGCCGGGCGTTGGTCGCGACCACCGCGAGGGTGGTGTGATGGCCCGCCACGCGGCCGAGGGGCGGGCCGCCCTCCGCCAGATAACGAATCGCGTCCACGAACCCGCCGCCGTCCGCCCGCGCGCCCGCGATGATGGTCCCCGCGCCGTCCCGCACGTCGCCGAAGGCGTTGGTGACGACCAGGGCGGAGACGATCACCTCGCCCGCCGCGCCGGCCCAAGTCCCGAGCCCGCCCTTCATCGCCCCCGCGGGACCGCGCACCTTCCCCACCGTGGCGCCGGCGCCCGCGCCCACCGATCCCTCGGCGAACTCGGCTCCCGCGGCGTCGCAGGCCCGCGCCGCGTCGGGACCGGTCGGCCAGCGATCGGCCGGACCGAACAGGCCGAGATCGAAGATCACCGCGCTGGGCACGATGGGCACCACGCCGGCGGGCCCCACCGGGAATCCGCGCTTGCGCTCGCGCAGCCAGCCCATCACGCCGTCCGCGGCGCCGAGCCCGTACGCGGAGCCGCCGGTCAGGAGCACGGCGTCCACGCGCCCGACCAGATGCCGCGGGTCCAAGGCGTCGATTTCGCGGGTGCCGGTGGCGCGGCCGCGGATGGCGCAGGCGGCGCGCGCGCCGCCCGCCGGGGCGAGAATCACGGTGCAGCCGGTGGCGTTGCCGGGCGCGGTCCAGTGCCCGACCGAGAGACCGGACACGGCGGTGAGCGCGCGTCGAGCGAGAGTCATCGGGCGAGGAAGTTACGTCGCCTTGCTCGGGTTGTGGAGGTCGGGTACGTTAGCGACCATGGCGGCCCCCACCACGTCCATTCTGGTCGTCGACGACGAAGAAGGCATCCGGCAGGCGCTCTCCCGCTTCCTCACCCGCATCGGGTACCGGGCGCTGCAGGCGGAGGACGCGGCGGCCGCCCTGGCCAAGATCGGCGCCGAACATCCGCAGGCGATGCTCTGCGACATCCGGATGCCGAACGCGAGCGGCGTGGAGCTCGTGCCCAAAGCCCTGGCCCAGGATCCCGATCTCGCGATCCTGATGCTGACCGCGATCGACGAGCCCCGCACCGCCATCGAATGTCTCCGCCTCGGCGCCTTCGACTATCTGATCAAGCCGGTGGACTTGGAAGAGCTCGAGGTCTCCCTGCAGGGCGCGCTGCGGCGGCGCCAGCTCGAGCTGGACCGCCGTCAGCTGGAGCAATGGCTGGCGCGGGAAGTGGCCGAGCGCACCCGGGATCTGGAGGAGCGCACCCAGGCGATCGAGGGCGTGGCGCTCGACGCCATCGCGGCGGCCCGCGGCTGGGCGGGCGAGCGCGAGGCGGTGGACAAGCTGGCGCGGGAGCTGGGGGTCTCGGCGGAGGAGCTGCTGAAGGAGATCGCGAAGCGGCGGGGCTAGGCCGGATTGGCGGCCTTGAACTTCGCTTCGCAGTCCTTGCAGCGGAGCACGCCGCGGAACGAGCAGATGAGACAGATGAAGGTCCCGCAATCCGCGCAGGGGTAGCCCTCGGAGGCGCGCTCCTCGTTGCCGCAGGCGCGGCAGACCATCCCGTCGTGTTCCTGCAGTTTCGGTTTCTCGGTCATAGTCCCGCCTTTAGAGACTCAGCGCGTAGGTCTTAATCTTGTTGATCAGGGTGGCGCGCGAAATCCCCAGCTCCTTCGCCGCCCGGGTGCGATTGCCCTGATGAAAGCGCAGGGCCCGCTCGATCTGCGCCCGCTCCACTTCGGCCAGCGTCTGCGGCAGGTGCCGCTTGTCGTTGTTGCCGCCCTTCCGCAGATCGGGAGGCAGGTGCTCCACGCCGATGACGGGCGCGCCGCGCGCCAGAATCATCGCCCGCTCCAGAACGTTCCGCATCTCCCGGACGTTCCCCGGCCACGGCGCCGCGAGGAGGCGGTCCATCGTCTCGGTGGCGCAGGTGGCGGGACACCCGGGGAGCTGGCTCTTCAGGTCCTCGAGGAGGCGGGTGAGCAGGGCCAGGCGGTCCTCGCGGGAGCGGTCCCGGAGGGGCGGGAGGTGCAGCGGCATCACCGAGAGCCGGTAGAAGAGATCTTCGCGGAAGCGCCCGGCCTTCACGTCGCCCGCGAGATCCCGGTTGGTGGCGGCGATGAGGCGCACGTCCACGGTGAGCTCGCGGGTGCCGCCCAGGCGCCGGAAGGTCTTGGTCTCGAGCACCTTCAAGAGCTTGGGCTGGAGCTCGGGAGCGAGGTCGCCGATTTCGTCGAGGAGAATGGTGCCGCCGTCGGCCAGCTCGAAGAGCCCCTGCTTCTTGTCCTTGGCGTCGGTGAAGGCGCCCTTCTCGTGGCCGAAGAGCTCGGAGTCGAGGAAGGTGGGCGAGAGGCCGGCGCAGTTCACCTCGATGAACGGCCCCGCGGCGCGGGGACTGAGGTTGTGCACCAGCCGCGCCACCCAGCCCTTCCCGGTCCCGCTCTCCCCGGTGAGCAGCACGGTGGTGCGTTCGCTCTTGGCGAGCAGCTCCACCTGCCGCTCCATCTCTTCCATCACCCGGGACACGCCGAGGGACTGCACCTCGTGACCGGGGGCGTCGCGGCCCTGGAGCCGCGCCACCTGGCGCGCGAGGTGGACCTTTTCGGAGACCCGCGCCGCCGCGGCGGCGAGATGGGTCATGTCCACCGGCTTGGTGAGAAAATTCTCGGCCCCGCCCTGCATCGCGCGGACCGCGGTCTCGATGTCGCCGTGACCGGTGAGCAGGATGACCGAGGCGCCCTTGGTCTTGAGCTTCTCCAGGACGTCGAGGCCCTGGGCGTCCGGAAGATGGAGATCGAGGATCACCACGTCGGCGCGGGTGCGGTCGTAGAGTTCGAGGCCGGCCGCGGCGGTGGGGGCGCGATAGACGTCGCACCCGATCTTCTCGAAGTACGCGCCGATGGACTTGAGGACCGCTTCCTCGTCGTCGATCAGGAGCACGCTGTCAGCCACGGGACGTCGCTCCTTCCCCCACCAGCACCGAGACCGCGCCGGGCGCGAGCCGTGCCGTGAACGGCGCCTCTCCCACCACTTCGCCGTCGAGCTGCACCGCGCGGGGACCGTGGGGCCCGAGGGGCTCGACCTGGATCTCGCGCCCCCGGCCGTACCACACGTGGCCGGCGCCGTTCCTCCGCCGGAGGATGTCCCACATCGCCGCGACCGCGTCGAGCGCGCCGTCGGCCCGCACCGCGATCACGTCCAGCCAGCCGTCGTCGTAGGCGACCGCCCGGCGCAGGCGGACGAACGGCGGCACCAGCTCCCCGCAGTTCGCCACCAGCACCATCGCCGCCGGCACCTCCCGCGCTTCGCCGTCCACGATCACCCGGTAGGGCTCGCTGGCGATGGTGCGCAGCGCCGGCATCGCGCTCGCCACGTACGCCGCCATCTTCCACCGGCGCTTGTCCTCGGCGCGGGTCGCGGCCATCAGGTCCGCGTCGAATCCGGTCCCGCAGCAGACCGCGAAATAATGCACGCCGTCGGCCCGCTCGACCACGCCCAGGTCCAGCGCGCGGGTCCGCCCACCGAGGATGGCGCGCGCCGCCGCCGTGGGATCGCGGGGGAGCCGGAGATTCCCGGCGAGAATATTCCCCGTGCCGCCGGGGACCAGGCCCAGCGGAATGGTGCCGCCCACGAGGCCCGCCACCGCCTGCATCGCGGTGCCGTCGCCGCCGTACGCCACCACCACGTCGATGCCCGCCGCCCGCGCCTCGGACGCGAAGCGCCGCGCGTCCCCCGCCTTGGCGGTGGCGAGCACGTCCACCATCCAGCCCCCGGCGCGCAGGGTGTCGCGCACCGCGCGGACCGCCCTCGCGTCCGTGCGGGCGGCGGCGGGGTTGGCGATGAGCAGGGCGTGCGTCACATCAGTAGCGGCGCTCCCAGAAGAGATCGAGCCCCACCTGGCGCGGGGGGACGATGTTCGACTGCACCGTGATGTCGGAACAGGTGCGCACCGGCTCGAAGCTGGCCTCGGTCCGCCACTGATCGTTGAAGCGGAACTGCAGACTCGCCCCCAGCGCGTTGGTCACCGTGGTCTGCCGGCTCTGGCAGAGGCCGGCGTTCACCAAGAGGAACGTCTTCCGGCCGATCTGCCACCCCGCCGTGAAGCGCAGCCCGGAGAGCGGGTCCGCCGGGTCTCCGGGACGGATCTCCACGTAATCGAGCGGCACCCCGAGATCCGACACCAGGCTGCGCTCCACTTCCCGCGACACGATGCCGGCCACCGCGCTCTTGACCATCGCGTTCTTGTCGGCGAACGCCGACTGGTCCCCCGACAGCTCGAAGGTGCCCTGGCCGAAGAGCAGGTACGAAATGATCTCGGTCTGCGAGAGATCCTGGTTCAGCGCCGAGAGATGGAGCTGCGGCGCGAGCAGGGTCCCCCCGATCCGCGCCACCACCGTCACGTCTTCCCCGCCGGCGGTGGACGGCGACCCGCTCGCCGAGACCGGATGCACCACGTGCGTCGCCTCGATGTCCAGATCCGCGTTGAGATCGGGCGTCCCAAAGTACCGCACCGTCCCCTGGGTCACAATGAATTCCCGGGTGGCCGGCCCCACCTGCAGCCGGTACTGGCCCCGCAACGCCTGCAGCGTCCCCGACATCTGGTACTGGTCGGCCCGCTTGCCCACGGCCACGGTGCCGGTCAGCTGGATGTTCGCTTCGTTCGACCGCAGCCAGACGTCCGAGCCCATGTCGAGCTGGAGGTCGCGGATGCGGAGGCTGTCCAGGAACACGCTCTGGAACTCGGGGCCCAGCCGCTGGCGCCGGACCAGCGAGGTGTCGATGAGGGACGCGACCCACGGTTCGTCCAGGTTCACCACCCGCTTGTTCACGAGGTCCGCGAAGTAGAGCACGCCGGAGGTGACCGTGCCGCGCCCCGAGAGGGTGGCGCCGAAAACCGGCCCGTCGAGTGAGAGCCGGCCGCTCGCGGTCACGCTGAGGTAGTTCTTGATTTCGAGCGCCTTGAACTGGTCGGCGCGAATCGAGAGCGCGAGCACCGGCTTGGTGAGCTGCTCCAGGCGCACCAGACCCGTCACCACCGCGCGGCCCTTGTCGCTGCGCCCGGTGATGGAATCCACCAGGATGCTGTCTCCCGAGAACCGGAACGCGCCGTTCACGTCCGCGTAGCGCACGGCGAGCGACGGGATCGACGCGCCGGCGCGGTCGATCACCGCGCGGCCCTCGAGCCTGGGCGCGTCCCAGGTGCCGCGCACCCCCGCGTCCGCGGAGAAGGTCCCCGTCACCTGCCGCACGTTGGGCGTCGCGGCCTCGAGCACCGACAGGTCGACCGAGTCCGCGCGCGCCCGCACCCAGAGCGTGTCCCCCACCAGGCGGTGGGCCACCGCTTCCAGCGCGAGATCCACCGGCAGGTGCGCCGTCACGTTCATGATCTGGCGCCCCGCGCGCCACAGCTCCAGCCCGCCGTCCAGGCGCCGGTCCCGGTACTCGAAGGTCCCCGCGAGCGACGGCGCGTGGAACTCGCCCAGCACCACGTCCGCCAGCGCGACCGAGCCGGTGAAGACGGGCGCCGCGCGCGTCCCCGAGAGACCCACCGCCGCGGTGATGTAGCCGCCCACCGCCGCGGTGTCCTGCTCCAGCAGGGCGTAGGCGCCCGCCAGCGGGAAGCTCTCGAGCTGGATGTGCGCCGCCGCGGCCCCGCGCCGCGGGAGGCTCCCCTCCACGATCAGGCGCCCCGGACCCGACGACGCGTGGAGCCCGAGATGATCGATCGCCGCCAGCGAGTCCGTGATCCGGAGCGACGCCGCGCGATCGAGCATCCACACCCCGCCCGGCAGGAGCAGGGCCAGCGAATCCACCCCGACGGTCGCGGCGCGGCCGCTGTCCGCCGCCGGCCGGCGATAGCTGCCGCCGCCCAGCACCGCTCCCAGCTCCCCGATCCGGGTGCGCACGAACCAGGAGAGCGAGTCGCTCCGGCCGCTCAAGGACGCGATCGGCGCGCCGAAGCCCAGGTCGCCGACGGCGAGCGAATCCAGCGTGATCCGCGCGTCGAACGCCGCTGCCGCGCGGGCCCGCCAGGACAGGTGCGCCCGGCCGCCCGGAATCTCCACGTCGCCCCACCGGATCCGCTCCGCCGAGACGTCGCCGTCCGCGTCCAGCGAGTCGAGCGCGCCCGAGAGATTCACCACCGCCCGGGCCTCTCCCTGCAGGCCCCGGGCGCCGCCGGAGAGCGCGGAGACGCCGGTGAGGAGGACCGCGAGCGAATCGAGCGCGCCCAGGCTGTCCGCGTCCAGGTCGAGCGCGAGCGATCCCGTGGCGTCCCGCTTCCAGCCCAGCACCCCCAGGCCCGTGGTCACCAGTCCGGGCTGCACCACGCGCAGCGAGTCCACGTACACCCGCCGGTCCGCGAAACGGAGCCGCGCCGCCCCGGTGTCCAGTGGGACGCCGGCTACCACCGAGGAGCCGAGCGTGGCGCGGAGCGCGCCGGTCGGCGCGGCGCCCGAGTCCGCGGAGACCGTTCCCGTCGCGGTCCCGTTCAAGGCCGAGCTCCCGGCGCCCGCCCACCACCGCGAGAGATCGAGATCGTGCAGCGCCACGGTCACGTCGTCCCCCGCGAGACGGCTGCCGAGCAGGGTGAAGCGTCCGTCCACCCGGGCCGCCCCGCCGTCGTCCCGCTCCACCAGCGCCGCGTGCACGTCGAGCGCCGCGAGGTTCCCCGCGAGGCGCACCGGCCCCCGCACCACGCCGGTGAGCGGCAGGTCGGGGACGCTTCCCTTCAAACCGTCCCAGGCCAGCGAATCGAGCGTCACGTCCGCGTCCACGCCCAGGGTGTCGCCCCGCGCGTCGAAATGCAGAGCGCCCGAAAGCCCGCTCGCCGGGCGGTTTCCGTCCCGGTGGGTGAGCGCGCCCTTGAACCGGATGTCGTCGGTCGGGCCCTGGACGGTGCCCACCGCGTCGATGGTGCCGTCCAGGGGCAGTCCGGGCACGAAGCGCCGCGCCGTGCCGAGATCGATGTGGCTCGCGGCGATGGTGAAGGGGCGGAAGGAAATGCCGCGTCCGTTTCCCAGCGCCACCACGCCGTTCCCCCGCACCGTCGACACCGGGTCGGCGGTGAGCGTGGTGTCGTTGAAGGTCCAGTCGAGATCGAGCGCCAGCGCCGAGAGCGGCCCGTCGGCCGTGGTGTGCCCGGAGAGCCGTCCCGCCACCGGCAGCGAATCGAGGAACGCCGTCGCGAGCCCGACATCGAGGTTGTTGGCGGTGACGTCCACGTCCTGGAGCGCCACCAGGCCGGAATCCGCCGCGGTCACCGCGCGGATCCGCCCGTCGAGCCGGCCGCCGCGGTAGGCGAGATCCAGCGGGTCGAGCTGGACCTCGAGGATCCTCCCGCCGTGTGAGCGCGCCAGCACGTCGGTGTGATGGAGCACCGCGCCCGCCGGGAACCGCTGGTCGATGAAGCGGACGTCGGCGAGGGTCGCCGAGTCGGCGCGGATGGAGAGGTCGTAGAGCACCGTGTCCCGCGGCCAGGAGAGCCGGCCCTTGAGCGAGAAGCGCGAGTGCGGAAGCGCGACCAGTCCCAGGTCGAGGGTCAGGGAATCGCCCGCGGTGGCGATCCGCCCCGCCAGGTCCGAGATCGCGACCCGCGGGTCGTCGAGCTGGAGCGCGAGCGACGCGACGTCGGCGCGGACCCCCGGGTCGGTGGGCGAGGAGACCCGGAGGGCCGCCAGCCGGAGATTGAGGTGCTCGAACCTGCGCACCCGGTGCCGGCCCTCGTGGCCGTAGGTGTCGATCTCGAGCGCGCTGTCCCCGGGTGACTCCCGCGAGTTGAGGCGGAGGGTGAGACTCCCGTCCCGCACCCGCACATTGCGGAAGAGGATCAGCTTCGCGGGACCCTTCCCCGGCGGACCGCCGAGGCGGAGCAGATCCTCGATGTTGAGCCGCCCGTTGGGATGCTGCACCAGGTTGACCATGGGATTGGTGAGGTCCACCCGGCCCAGCACGATGCGGCCCGCCGCGAGCTCGAACGGGTTGTAGGAGAGGTCCACCCGCGGCAGGTACGCGACGATGGTGGTGTCGAGATCGAAGAGCCGCACGTCGGTGAGGGTGAGGCCGGTGATGAGGTCGCCGCCCACGTCGCCCACTTCGATGCGGCCCGAGACCGCGCGCGCGGCCGCGGCCGCGCCGGCCCGGGAGACGAGGCGCCGGCCGGCCCCGGTTTCGAGGAGCCCGGAGAGCGCGCCCAGGAAGCAGGCCAGGATCCCGACCAGGGTCCAGAGCAGGGCGCCGAGCGAGCGCCGGAACATCAGAACGCTTCTCCCACGGCGAACTGCCAGACCACCCGGTTCCAGAAGGAAGCCGCGCGCGGGATGGAGTACGTTTGCCGGTATACGGTCAAGGCGTGGGTCGTGTCGTTCTCGTAGTACAGCACGCCCGGCTCCGCCGCATACCCGTTGTAGGCCGCGTCCAGGCGCACCGGCCCCAGCGGGGTCGCGTAGCGCAGGCCGATCCCCGGGGTCACGCGGACTCCGCTCACCGAGGCGAGCTCCGTCCCCCGCTCCCACACCTGCCCCACGTCCACGAAGGTGGCGAACCGGAGCCGGTCAGAGAGAACCGGGGCGGGCAAGCGCAGCTCGGCGTTGAAGACGAACGCCGAATTCCCTCCCGTGGGCGAGGTGCGGAGGTCGGTGTAGGTCGTGTCTCCGTTCTGGACCTTGAACCTGGTGGTGTCCGTCGTCACGTAGACCCGCGGGCCCAGCTCGTTGCGGGCGAACCCGCGGACCGAATTGGGCCCCCCGCCGTAGAATCGCTGGTCGGGCGGAACGTAGGACGCGCTTTGGCCGGACAGCGTGATCTTCTGTGGCAGCACCGTCCCGCTGCGCACCCGCCAGGCGAACACGCCCCGCCGGCCCAAAGGATAGTACTTCGAGACCTCGACTTCCCCGCGATTGAATTCGTAGAGCGGATCCGAGCCCGTGAACCTCGACGAGTGCAGGAGGTTCACCGTGATCAGACTGCCCCGGGTGGGGTCGAGGGGAGAATTCACGAGATTCCGGATCGCCGTGACGGTCACCGCCGCGAAGCGGCGCCTCTTGGAGAGAAACCCCTGGTCGGAGAGCGCGCAAAGACGGAACACGCTGCAATACACGGCGGGATTGGCGGCGGTGCGCCCCACCGAGAACTCGTACCCCAGCGTGACCGGCACCTCGCGGCGCGCGTTGAAGGTGACGCCCAGGTTGAAGCCCACCGCCACTCTGGTGTAGGCCTGGAACTCGGAGCGGCGCTCGAGGAAGACGCCCGCGGTCGCGCTGTGCCGGGGCGAGAGGAAGAAGGGCTGATGCACCGTCGCGTTCAACGAGTAGTTGACGGTGTCCGACTGATCGTCGTCCTTCAGCGACTCGCACAGCGTGTTGCGCAACCCCACGTCCGTGGGCGCGCCGATGCCGAGCTTCGAGATCTGGCCGGTGAGATCGAGGGTCCGCGCGCCGCCCAGAAAATCGTAGGCCGACCATCCGCTCTGCGCCCGGAAGCACTCGTAGCTCCCGTAGCCGGCGCCGATCAGGACCCGGTGCCGGCTCCCCTCCCGGAGCGAGACCCGCACCCGCACCGTGGTGTCCCGCGAGCCGGTGAGCGTCGAATCCTCGAGCGTCACCGTGGCCGAGCGGAAGAGACCGGTCCCGTACAGCGCCCGCTGGCTCTCGTAGAGCTGGTCCTCGCGGTAGAGGTCGTTCGGCTTCACGGTGAGCAGGCGGCGCACCGTGCCGGTGTCCACCTTGTCCAGGCCCTCGACCTCCACCGCCCCCACCCGGGCCCGCGGCCCCGGCACCACGTCCAGCGAGACCTCCGCGGTCTCCCGTCCCGCGTCCACGTCGAAATTCCGGAACACCTGCGCCCCGGGCCGCCCCGCGTTGTGCAGGCGCGCCAGAATCGTGTCGGCGGACGCTTGGAACAGAAACCGGTTGAAGGGAGCCCCGAGCTGGAGCGGGAGGTCGGACTGGAGCGCGTTCACGTCCAGCACCGAGTCGAGCCCGGTGATCTCGAACCTGGTCACCCGCACCGGGCGGCCCTCGTAAATAATGAAGGTGACCCAGACCGAGTTCTCGGTACGGCGGACGGCGGTGTCCACCGCCGCCGCCATGTAGCCGCTCTGGCGGTAGAGGAGCACCAGCCGCACCACGTCGCGCCGGAACTCGAGCTCGTCGAAATCGCGCTTGTCGCCCAGACCCAACAGGCGCAGCGGCCACACCCGAGCGAAGAAACTGGAATTGGAAGTCGAGATCGCGGTGGAGAGCGTGTAGGAATCGATCGCGTGGTTGCCTTCGAACTTGAGCCCGCGCACCACCCGCTGCGGCTCCTGCGCGGCGAGCGGACACGCCGCGAACATCGCGACGCACGCGGCGAATACGAGTACACGCAATTGACGAGGTTGGTCGACGTCCGTACTTTGCCTAACCTTCTTTCCACTGTCAACCTTTTCGACAGCGGTTGTCATGCGATTGACGCACTTTCTCGCCCCGCTCGCCCTCGTCACCGTGGCCTGCGGCGGCCACAAGGGCGGCTCGGCGCTCGCCTATTACGAATCCGAAGACCCCCGCTCGCTCGATCCCGCCTTCTCCACCGACGTCCAGACCGGCGAAATGGTGAGCTACCTCTATGACGGCCTGACCCAGTTCGACCCGGAGGGCAAGCTCCTCCCCGATCTCTCCGATCGCTGGACCACGTCCGAGGACGGCCGCCGCTTCGTGTTCCACCTTCGAGCGGGCGTCAGGTTCCACGACGGACGGCCCCTCACGGTCGGCGCGGTGCGGGCGAGCCTCCTCCGCGTCCTCTCGCCCACCTCGACCGGCGGGCGCGCCTGGCCGCTCTACCCCATCGCGGGCGCGCGCGAGTACGCGGCGGGAACCGCGAGCGACGTGCGAGGGATTGAGCTCCTGGGCGACACCGCGATCGCGCTCACGCTCACCGAGCCCCTCGCGATCTTTCCCAAGTTTCTGGCGATGCCGGTCGCGGGCATCGTGCCCGACCCCGCGCCCCCCGATCTCTCCGCGCACCCGGTGGGCACGGGACCCTGGAAGCTCGTCGCCTGGCAGCACGACGATTACCTGCTCTTCGCGAAGAATCCCGACTACTGGGCGGGCCCCCCCGCGGCCGACACGCTCTCAGTGCGGATCATCCCGGAGCCCCTCACGCAGGCAGCGGAGTTCGAGGCGGGCCGGCTCTCGGTGGTGGAAATCCCCTTCGGGGAAACCGCGCGCTGGCGCGCCGAGCATCCCGATTGGCTGGTCCGGCAACCCGCGCTCCGCGTCACCTACGTGGCGCTCAATACCACGCGCGGCCCCCTCAAGGACGTGCGGGTCCGGCAGGCGCTCAACCTGGCGGTGAACGTGCCCCAGATCCTGGCGACGGTCTGGGCGGGCCGGGGCATCCGGGCCCGGGGCTCGATCCCGCCCACGCTCGCCGGCGGCGACACCACCCGGGCGGCCTACCCCTACGACACCGCCCAGGCGCGGCGGCTCCTCACCGCCGCGGGTTACCCGCGGGGGTTCGACATCCAGCTCTGGCGCTCCACGTCCCGTCCCGAGCTGAACCGCGTGGCCCAGGCGATCCAGTCGGACCTGGGCGCGGTCGGGGTGCGGGTCGAGATCGTGGAGCGGGACGCCGCGAGCCAGCGCGAAGCCGCGCGCTCCGGCAAGGCCGACATGGCCCTCCTCGACTGGTGGGCCGATTACCCCGACGCCGACAACTTTCTCTTCCCGCTCTTCCACAGCTCCAACTTCGGAGCGGGCGGCAACTACGCGTTCTACAAGGACGCCGTCACCGACTCGTTGATCATGCAGGCCCGGCACACCACCGACGACGCCGCGCGCGCCGCGCTCTACCGCCAGGCGGACGACCGCGTCTACCGCGCCGCGCCCTGGATTTACCTCTGGTTTCCGGTGGACCTCTGGGCCCGCTCGCCCAAGATCACCGGCTGGAACCTGGCCGTGATCTTCCAGGGGCAGCGCTGGACCGGAGTGAGCCGCCAGCCGTGAGCGCCGTGCTGGGACGGCGGCTCGCGCTCCTCGTCCCTACGCTGTTCGGCGTCCTGGTCGTCACCTTCCTCTTATTGAACGTGGCCCCGGGGGACCCGGTGCAGGCGATGGTGGGCGAACGCGCCGACTCAGCCACCATCGCGCGGCTGCGCCACGAGCTGCGGCTCGACCAGCCGCTCCCCGCCCAGTTCCTTCACTACGCGGGCGGCGTCCTGCGCGGGGACTTCGGGCGCTCCTACATCACCGACCGGCCCATCGCCCGGGACCTGGCGGAGCGGTTCCCGCGCACCCTCGAGCTCACCCTCGCGGCGATGGCGCTGGCCACGGCGTGCGGCATTTCGCTCGGCGTCGTCGCCGCCATCCGTCCCGAAGGGCTCCTGGACCGGGGCGCGATGCTTCTCTGCTACCTCGGCGTCGCCTTTCCGGTGTACTGGGTCGGACTGCTCCTGGTCCTGCTCTTCGCGCTCACCCTGCGCTGGCTCCCCCCCTCGGGGTCCGCGGGGGCGCTGGCGCTGGTGCTCCCGGCGCTCACTCTCGGCACCCGGTCCATCGCCGTGCTCGCCCGGATGACGCGGGGCGCCATGCGCGACGTCCTCTCCGCCGACTACATCCGCACCGCCCGCGCCAAGGGCCTCTCCGAGCTCGCGGTGGCGGGGCGCCACGCCCTGCGCAACGCGCTCATTCCGGTGATCACGGTGCTGGGGCTGGACGTGGGGAGCTACCTCACCGGCGCCCTGCTCACCGAGACCATCTTCGCGTGGCCCGGGCTCGGCCGGTACGTGCTCACCGCGATCGAACAGCGCGACCTCCCCGCGGTGCAGGGGAGCATTCTGTTCATGTCGGTAGTCTTCGTGCTGGTCAACCTCCTGACGGACGTGATCTATGCGAAAGCTGATCCTCGCATCGCTTATCGGTAGCGCCCACCTCGCCGCCCAGGCCCCGGCCGGCCCGCCGCCCCGCACCCGGCCCCTGCGCGGCTCGCTGGAGCGCCGGATCACGACCCTCCTGGACCAGCCCCCCTTCGACCGGGCCAACTGGGGCGTCTACGTCGCCGACGACCGCGGCAAGGTACTCTTCCAGCGGAACGGCGACCGCTACCACGTGCCGGCGAGCAACACCAAGCTGGTGGTCACCTCCACCGCGACGGTCCTGCTCCCGCCCGATTACCGGGTGCGCACCAGTCTCTACGCCAACGGCGCCGTGGCCAGCGGCGTCCTGAACGGGGATCTCGTCCTCTACGGCCGCGGCGATCCCACCTTTTCCGAGCGCTGCTTCTCGGTGGACACCCTCGCGCCCGGCGCCTGCGATTCGACCTTCACCGCGATGGACGCGATCGCCGACTCGCTGGTGGCGCACGGCATCCACCGCGTCACCGGCAAGCTGGTGGGCGACGGGTCCTACTTCGAGCCCACGCTGATCGCCCCGGGGTGGGCGGCCTGGGACCTGAACTGGTGGTACGCGGCGCCGGTGTCGGGGCTCGGCTTCCACGACAACAGCGTGGACTTCCGGATCACGCCGGGGAGCGCGGTGGACCAGCCGCCGGCCATCACCTGGAATCCGGATCTCGATTTCTTCTCGTTCGAAAACCGGGCCCGCACCGTACCCGCGGATTCCGAGACCACCATCGGAGACAACTTCTTCCGCACGCCGGGGACGATGGAGATCTGGGCCGGGGGAACGGTGGCCTTGGGGCGGAAGCCGTGGATCGAGAGCTTCGCCCTGCCCGACCCCAACCTGTACGCGGCCCGCGCGCTCGAGGCCTCGCTGGCGCGGAAGGGCGTCGCGGTGGAAGGGGGCGCGACGTCGACCACGGACTCGCTCGCCTATCGCGCGGCGCGGAGCGCGCCGCCGATCGCCGAGTATCTGGGGCGCCCGCTCCCGGACATCATTTTCCCGATCCTGAACACCAGCCAGAACTGGTTCGCGGAGATGCTGCTCAAGATCCTGGGGCGCGAATTCCGGGGGCAGGGCTCCTGGGACGCGGGGCTCGACGTGGAGCGGCGCTTCCTGATCGACTCGGTGCGCATCGACTCGACCGCGTTCTCACTGGAGGACGGCTCGGGCCTTTCGGCCGGGAACCTGATCACCCCGCACGCGTTTGTGCAGCTCCTCACCTATATGCACCGCCACCCCAAGCGCGCGCCTTTCCTGGCGGCGCTGCCCCACGCCGCGCGCCCCGGTTCGCTGTTGCAGCGCTTCGTGAACACGCCCCTCGACAGTCAGGTGGTCGCGAAAACCGGGAGCATCGACCGGGTGAACACGCTTTCCGGATACATCGAGCGCAAGGACGGCCGCACCTTCGTTTTCAGCGTGCAGGCCAACGCGCACAACGTGCCCTACAAGGAGATGCTGGCGCAGATCGATTCGGTGGTGGTGGAGATCGGAAAAACGAAGTGACGGCTCAGTCTTCGCTTTGCCCGAAGAGCGCCATGTTGCTCGAGTGGCCGGGCGCGACCTTGGCCTCGGGATGGATGAAATGCACCGCGTGGTTCACGGCGATGCACGCCTCGGCCACGCCGGTGGCGATGAGCTTGAGCTTTCCGGGATAAGCCGTGATGTCCCCGGCCGCGAAAATGCCGGGAATGTTGGTCTCCATGGTCGACGACACCTTGATGTCGCCCTTCTCGATGTCGAGCCCCCAGTCGGCGATCGCGCCCAGGGACGACAGGAAGCCGAGCTGGGGGAGCACCGCGTCCACCGGGACGCGCTCTTCTTCCTTGGTCTTGTTGTTGAAGACGGTCACCGCCTCGATCGAGTCGGCGCCGTGGATGTCCTTCAGCTCCCAGAAGGTGCGCAGCTCCATCTTGCCGGCGGCGCAGAGCTCCTGCACCTGCCGCACCGTGGCGGCGTGAGCGCGGAATCCGTCGCGCCGGTGGATCATCAGGATGGACCGGGCGACGCCCTGGAGGTTCACCGCCCAGTCGAACGCCGAGTCGCCCCCGCCCACGATCAGCACCCGCCGGCCGGCGAAGGCTCGCGGATCGAGGACCCGGTCGAAGAGCCCCTTGCCGTCCCAGCGCTCGGTGCCCTTGATCGGGAGCCGGCGCGGCGTGAACGCGCCGATCCCCGCCGCGATCACCACCGTGCGCGAGGGATACGCGTCCTTGTCGGTGACCAGCGTAAAAATCGGCGCGCCGTTCGCGGAGTCCCGCTTCAGCCCCACCACCTTCTCGCCCAGGTGGATCGGCGCCTTGAACTGCAGACCCTGCTCCGCCATCCCCTTCACCAGGTCCTTGGCGAGAATCTTGGGAAAACCCGCGACGTCGAAGATGTATTTCTCGGGGTACAGCGCGGTGAGCTGGCCGCCCACCTGGTCCAGGTTGTCGATCAGCCGGCAGGAGGCGCCCCGCATCCCGGCGTAAAACGCGCCGAAGAGACCGGTGGGGCCGGCGCCGATGATGGTGATATCTTTGATCTCCTGCATCCGGCAACGGTAACGACGGGACTATGCGGCGAGCAAGCACGCTGATTCTCGCGGCATGGACCGCGGCCTGCGCCGGCGCCCGCGTTCCCGGACTGCCTCCCGACGCGACCGCGCCGATCCCCGCCGCCCCGCTCCCCGGCCGGCTCTCCGGCGCCGCGCTGGGCTGGACCTTGGGCGGCGAGGCCCACGTGTTCGTGACCGACTCGGACTTCGCGCGCGAGGTCTACAACACCCAGGACCCCGCCGCGAAGACCACGCCGCTGCCGCGCGCCCTCGCGCGCCGCCGCATCGTCGTGATCGACGCCGACACCGTCCCCGGCCACGCCCGCGCCGCGGCGCCCTCGGCGGCGATGATCGCGTCCACCGACGGCGCGGTGCCCGCGCTCCTCCGCCTGGTGCGGGTGCACCGCGGGGAGGACTGCGGAGCGGCGGGCCCCGTGGTCGAGCTGGTCTACGCCATCACGCCCGAGGCGCTCCCCGCCGCGCCTCCGGCGCACGCGGTGGTCCTCGCCCTCCTGGACGCGCCGCCTTCCGGAATCAGCCGGCGCACGCCCCCCGCGGCGCTTTCGCCGGCCGACGCCCGGCGCCTCATCGCTCGCCTCGCCCGCCAGGCCGCGCGCCTCGCCGTCCGGGCATCGGACGCGCAGCCGGGCGAGCCGCTGGTTCCACTCCCCGCCCTCGACCCCGACCAGGAGACGGACGCCGGCGAGGTGATTGCGCTCGCGCGGCGCGGAGGAGAGACGATCCTCGGAGTCGCGTTCCGGATCCGGTTCGCGCGCGGCGCCGACACCACCCTGGTGAGCGGGGTGGCGCTCACGGACGCCCGCGGCGCATCGGTCCGCTGGCTGCTCGCGCCGGTGCGCGGCGCGCTCCAGGGCGGCGTGGTGAAGAGCCCGGGAACCCGGTACGTCCTGCGGGGGAGCGTCGCCCGTCCGGGGGGCGGCCTGCCCTACCTCCTGGTCGATCAGATCGCGGACGTGGCGGTGAGCGACGCCCGCGAACTCGCGCTCGACCCGCAAGGCCCGGCCCTGCGCGCCGCGCTCCCGCTCGCGCTCCGTTGCCGGGCGTCGTAGGTTCCCGCCTCGTGAAGATCTACACCAAGACCGGTGACACCGGCGAGACCGGACTCTTCGGCGGCGGGCGCGTGCCCAAGGACGACCCGCGGGTCTCGGCCTACGGCGACGTGGACGAGCTGAACGCCGCCATCGGCGCGGGGGCGGCGCAGGAACCCCGTGACTTCGAGCGCCCCTTGCTGGAGGGCGTGCAGCGCCACCTGTTCACCATCGGCGCCGAGCTCGCCACTCCCGACCCGGCGAAGCTCGCCAGGGCACTCCCCGGACCGGTGATTTCGGAGCGTGAGGTGGGGGACCTGGAGAAGGCGATCGACCGGCTCGAGGCCGGACTGCCCCCGCTGAAACAGTTCATTCTTCCCGGCGGCGCGCCCAAGGGAGCGGCCCTGCACCTGGCGCGCACCATCTGCCGCCGCGCCGAGCGGAGCGTGGTGCGGCTCGCCCGGGGGGCCGCCGTCTCCCCCGCGATCCTCACCTACCTCAATCGCCTTTCGGACCTGCTCTTCGTGCTGGCGCGCGCCGCGAACGCCGCGCAAGGCGTGGGGGACGCGCCGTGGTGAGCGTGCGCGTGGGCATCCCCGCGCGCCCCGAAGGGTCGTACCCGGTTCTGATCGGACGCCGCCTCCTGGCTGACCTGCCGGGCCTGCTCGCGCGCGAGGCGCCCGCGGCCCGCTACGCCGTGATCGCGGACGCGCACGTCGCGCCGCTCTACGCGGCGCCGGCGGTCACCGCGCTCCGGGCCGCGGGCCTCGCCGCCGACCTCCTCGACTTCCCCGCCGGCGAGCTGTCCAAGACCCGCGACAATTGGGCCGTTCTCACCGACCGGATGCTGGCGCTCGAGTGCCACCGCGACGCCGTGGTCGTGGCGGTCGGGGGCGGCGTGACCGGAGACCTCGCGGGATTCGTCGCCGCCACCTATCTGCGCGGCGTCCCGCTGGTGCAGGTGCCGACCACCCTGCTCGCGATGGTGGACTCCGCGATCGGCGGGAAGACCGGCGTGGACGCGGCGGCGGGCAAGAACCTGATCGGCGCGTTTCACCAGCCGCGGCTCGTCGTCGCCGACCTCGACACGCTCGACTCCTTGCCGCCGCGCCAGCGCCGTTCGGGGTTGGGCGAGGTGGTGAAGTACGGCGTCGTGGCGGACGCGGCGTTCTTCGATGCCCTGGAGCGCGACGCGAAGGCGCTCGCCGCGGGCGACCCGGCCGCCACGGAGCGAGTGGTGCGGCGCAGCGCTGAAATCAAGGCGCTGGTGGTGGGCAGGGACGCCGAGGACGTGGGACAGCGGAGCATTCTCAACTTCGGGCACACCATCGGTCACGCGCTGGAAGCGGCGAGCGGGTTCACGCTGCTCCACGGTGAGGCGGTGGCGATCGGAATGGTCTGCGAAGCCCGGCTGGCGGAGCGGATCGGGATCGCCCCCGGGGGCACGGCGGAGCGGATCGAGCGCGCGGTCGGCGCGCTGGGGCTCCCGGTCGCCCGCCCCGCGGACGCGCCCCTCGCCGGCGTGCTCTCCAGGATGCGGCTCGACAAGAAGACCCGTGCATCCGCGGTCCGGTTCGCGCTGCCTTCCCGGATCGGCGCGATGCAACGGAGCGACGACGGCCAATGGACGGTAGAAGCGCCGGACGATGCGATTCGGGAGGTGCTCGGCGCCTGAACCGAGTCACATTCTGGTACACATACGACCCACAACCTGTCCACCTATCAACGGTTCTTCCACATTTCTACTCGCCGAGCCCATTTTCCACAGGTACTGTTGATAGTGGACAAACGGCGCAGTGAAGCGCAGGCTAACAGTTTGTGATGTGGAAAACTACGGAGATTTGCACCAAGGCCAGGTGATTCCTATATTGGGCCCGTTCCAAGCAGGTCCGCCCGGGCGGCATCATGTCCGCCCGCCCTTGGACGCCAGCCTGACACGGTAGGAGCCCGACGCAATGGCCCGAGCGGCAGCCAGAAAGCCTAAAGCACGAGCGTTTTTCCGTACCACTCCATCCGGCGCATTCGATCAGTACCTCCAGGACATCCAGAAGCTCCCGCTGATCAAGGATCCGGCCGAAGAGCGCCGGCTGGCGCGGCGAGTGCAGAAGGGAGACGAGAAAGCGGCGGAGCGTCTGGTGACCGCCAACCTCCGGTTCGTCATCTCCTACGTCAAGAAATACCAGGGCCACGGCCTCGACCTCTCGGAGCTGGTGGCGATCGGCAACGAGGGCCTCCTCAAGGCCGTCAAGAAATTCGATCCCGATCAGGGCGTGAAGTTCATCTCCTACGCGGTGTGGTGGGTGCGCCAGGCGGTGCTGAAGGCGCTCGCGGAACAGACCCGCAGCGTCCGCATCCCGCTCAATCAGAACTCGCAGCTGATCCGGATGAGCCGCACCGAGACCTACCTCTCGCAGGAGCTGGGGCGGGAGCCGACCGATAACGAGATCGCCAAGGCCCTCGAGGACTCGGTCGAGAACGTGCGCACCGCGCGCCGGATGACGGCGGCGGAGCTGTCGCTCGACGCGCCCGTGGACCGGACCGACAAGGACGCCGCCACCCTGGGCGAGCGGTTCGCCGGGCAGGAAGGCGGCGAGATCGAGGAGCACACCGACGGCAAGCTGATGCGGGAGTTCATCGACCGCATCTTCCAGAAATACCTGGCGCCCCGCGAGCGCAAGATCCTCTACCTCTATTACGGCCTGGAGGAAGGGAGCGAGGCGATGACCCTGGAGAAGATCGGCGCGCTGATGGGCGTCACCCGGGAGCGCATCCGCCAGATCCGGGAGCGCGCCTTCGAGAAGCTCCGCGAGTCGCCGGATGGACGGGCGCTGAAGGGGTTCTGGCGCGCGGCGTAGGAACCAGGCGGATAGGCGGATACACGAATCGGGTGGCCGGGCGAGTACGACGCCCGGCCATTCTTCGTTCCGGCGACAGCTATTATTCCTCGTGCCTCGGAACTCGGTTGACTTGACCGCCGCGCTCGCCCGGATCGCCGGACCCGGGCACGTCCGGATCACGACCCCCGAGCGCCTCACCTACTCGATGGACGGCCTGCCCACTCATCGCCGGCTCCCCAGGGTCGCGGTGCTGCCGGGCACCCGCGACGAAGTCGTCGAGGTGGTGCGCCTCCTCGCCCGCCACCAGATCCCCTTCGTGCCCCGGGGCGCGGGAACGGGGTTGTCGGGTGGCGCGCTGGCGGACGAGGCGGCGGTCCTCCTCGTCCTCACGCGCCTCAACCGGATTCTGGAGATTGACGTCGCGAACCGGCGGGCGGTGGTGGAGCCCGGCGTGGTGAACGCCCGCCTCTCCGCCGCGACGGTACCGCACGGTCTCCACTACGCTCCCGACCCCTCGAGTCAGAGCGCCTGCACCATCGGGGGCAACGTGGCGGAGAACGCCGGCGGCCCCCACTGCCTCAAGTACGGCGTCACCGCGAACCACGTGCTCGAGCTCGAGGTGGTGCTCGCCGACGGCTCGATCACGCGGCTGGGGAGCGCGGCCGGCGAGCCCTGGGGGCCCGACCTGGTGGGACTCTTCGTCGGCTCGGAGGGAAACTTCGGCGTGGCGACGCGGATCACCGTGCGCCTCACCCCGGTGCCGCGCGCGATCCGGACCCTGCTCGCGGATTTCGCGGCGGTGCGCGCGGCGGGGGAGGCGGTGTCTGCCATCATCGCGAGCGGTGTGGTGCCGGCGGCGCTCGAAATGATGGACCAGTCGTGCATCCGGGCGGTGGAGGACTCGGTCTACGCGGCGGGGTACCCGCGCGACGCCGCGGCGGTGCTGCTGGTGGAGCTGGACGGCCCTTCCCCCACGGCCGTGGACGAAGAATCGCAGGCGGTGGAATCACTCCTCCGCGCGCGGGGCGCGCGCTCGGTGCGCACCGCGACGGACGCGGCCGAGCGGGAGCGGCTCTGGCAGGGCCGGAAGAAGGCCTTCGGCGCGATGGGCCGCCTCTCCCGCGACCTCGTGGTGCAGGATGCCGTGGTGCCCCGCTCCGCGCTCCCCGACGTGCTGGACCGGATCGCGGGGATCGCGCGGAAGCACCGGCTCGTGGTCAGCAACGTCTTCCACGCCGGGGACGGCAACCTGCACCCCAACATCGCGTTCGATTCCCGCGACGCCGACGCGGTGCGCCGGGTCGAAGCGGGGAGCGAGGAGATCATGGCGGCGTGCATCGCGGCCGGGGGCACCATCACCGGCGAGCACGGCGTGGGGATCGACAAGCTGCGCTACATGCCGCTGATCCACGACGGCGACGCGCTGGCCGCGATGCGCGCGCTGCGTCGGGTGTTCGATCCGGGCGAGCGGGTCAATCCCGGGAAAGTGGTGCCGGTGCACGCCTGCCGCGAATGGGCCGGGGTCGCGTGAGCATCGAAAACCGCCTGCGCGAGATCGCCGGGAGAGCCGCCGTCACCGCCGCGGCCGACGGCATCCCGCGGGTGGCGCCCGATTCCGTGAACGGCGTGGCCGCGGTCCTCGGCGCGGCGCGGGAATCGGGCTGGCGGGTTCGGATCGAGGGCGCGGGCTCGTTCGTGCCCCCGGACGCGCCGGCGGACCTCGCGCTCGCCACCACGCGGCTCGCCGCGCTGACCGACGTGCGCCCGGAGGACCTGGTGGCGACGGTCCAGGCCGGAATCCCCTGGGCCGGGCTCGAAGCGGAGCTCGCCGAGCGCGGCGCGTGGCTCGCGATCGACCCGCCGGGAAGCGCCCGCCGCACCCTGGGCTCGGTGATCGCGACCGCCACCACGGGTCCGCTCCGCGCCGCGTTCGGGCCGCCGCGCGATCACGTGCTCGGCCTCACGTTCGTCACCGGGGACGGACGCGTGGTGCGCTGCGGCGGGCGGGTGATGAAGAACGTCGCCGGTTACGATCTCGCCAAGCTGCATTCGGGCGGGTTCGGCGCCTTCGGCGTGATCGTCGAAGCCCACGTTCGCCTGCGCACCCTTCCCCGCGCCGACCGCACGCTGGTGCGGGACGGCGGGCGCGCCGAGCTCCTCGACCTGGCGGACGAGCTGCGCGCCGCCGGCTTCGCCGCCACCGCGATCGAACTCCTTTCCCCCGGCGCCGCGGGCCGGCACGACGAACGGTGGCTCCTCGCCGCGCGGCTCGCGGGCTCGGGCGCCGCGGTCGGGGCGGCCGAGAACGCTCTGCGCGCGGGGAACCAGTGGACCGCGCTGGAGGCGGGCGCGGCGCACGCCCTGTGGCGCGGCGCGGCCGAGGGGACCCTGCGTCATCCCGTCACCGTTCGCGCGGGCGGCCTCCCCGCCGCGATGGAGGACCTGATCGATCTGGTCGAGCATCAGCTCGACGCCGGATGGATCTCGGCGAGTCTCGAGAGCGGATCGCTCCGCTGGTCGGGAACGGCGACGGCGGAGCGGCTGCGGCACCTGCGCCGGGAGCTCGCGGCGCGCGAGGTACCGCTGACGCTGGAGCGCGCGCCCTGGGCGGTGCGCGGCGCGGTCGGCCATTTCGGGGCGTACCGCGAAGGAGCGGCCCCGCTCGTGGCCGGGCTCCTGCGCGCCTTCGATCCCAACGCGTCGCTCGTGACCGCGGTCGCCGCGGAGGACCGTGATCGCTGAAGCCGTGACCCGCGACGGGTTCCGCGGCCTCGACCCCTGCGTGCATTGCGGGTTCTGTCTCCAGGCCTGCCCCACGTTTCTCGCCACGGGGGACGAAGCGGACAGCCCCCGGGGGCGGATCGAGCTGATGCGCGCGCTCGAGCGGGGGGACCTCTCGCCCGCCGACCTGAGCCTCGCCTCCCATCTCGATCGCTGCCTCGGTTGCCGGGGGTGCGAGCCGGTGTGCCCCTCGGGGGTCGAATACGGCCACGGCCTCGAGGCGGCGCGCGGGGTGATCGCGCGGCAGCGCGGGGTCCCGCTCCTCGCCCGGCTCGCGCTGTGGACGCTGACCGGCCCGGGCTCCCGCCTGGTGTATTCGCTGGCGCGTCTCCTGCGACGGACCGGCCTGCCGGCGTGGCTCGCCGGATGGGACCGGGCCCGATTCGCGATGGGAATGCTGGCGGCGACGGCGCCAAGTCGGAACGCGGAGCGCGGAACGCGGAACCGGCGTGGAGTCTCGCGTTCCGCGGTTCTGTTCCGCGGCTGCGTCATGGACGGCCTCTTCTCCCACGTGCACGACGCCACCATCCGCGTGCTCCAAGCCAACGGATACGCGGTCCGCGAGGTGGCGGGGCAGGCCTGCTGCGGCGCGCTGCACGCGCACGCCGGGCTGGACGACGCGGCGCGGGCCCTGGCGCGCGCCAACCTCCGGGCCTTCGGCGAAGGCGACGATCCGATCGTGGTGAACAGCGCCGGATGCGGGGCTCTGATGAAGGAATACGGACGCCTCACCGGCGACGCCGCCGGCGCGCGCTTCGGCGCGCGGGTGCGAGACGTCTCCGAGCTCCTGGCGAGCGCCGGACCCGCGAGCGGCGCGCCTCTCGCGAAGCGGGTCGCGTACGACCCGCCCTGCCATCTCCTGCACGCGCAACGCGTGGCTCTGCCCCCGCTCGCCCTGCTCGGCGCCATTCCGAACCTGGACCTGAGGAGCGCGCCGGACGCCGCGCAATGCTGCGGGAGCGCGGGCCTCTTCACCCTGGTCGAACCGGGGATGTCCCGCGCCGTTCTCGCTCCCAAGCTCGCGAGCATCCGCGCCCTCGACGTGGAGGTCGTCGCCACCGGAAATCCCGGATGCCTGATGCAACTCGGGGCGGGACTCCGCGCCGCCGGGATCAGGACCGAGGTCCGGCATCCGGTCGAGCTGCTGGACCAGAGTTACCGCGCCGCCGGTCGCTACGGGTGATCCTCCGGCACGTCACCACGACCGACGGCGTGCGACTCGCGCTTTATCGGGCCCGGGCGGACCGCGCCGGGCGGCCGGCGGTGCTCCTCCTCCACGGGATGTTCTCGAACCACGGCGTGTTTCTCCGGCCGATCGACCGCGGCCCCGGCTTGGCGCCGGTCCTCGCGGAGCGGGGGCTCGACGTCTGGCTCGCCGACTTCCGGCATCACGGCGGAAGCGATCGCGAGCCGGCGCCGCGGCGGTGGACCTTCGAGGACTGGATCCGCGCCGACCTTCCGGCGCTCGCCCGGGAAGTGGGCGGCGAGACCGGCGGGGCCCCGCTCGCATGGGTCGGGCACTCGGCGGGCGGAGTGACGGCGCTGTGCGCGCTCGCGGAAAACGCGCCGCTCCGGCGGCAGGTCGCGGCGGTCGTAACCCTGGGCGTCCCCGGTCCCAAGCGAATGGGGGCGCTGCGCTGGAGCCTCGCCGCGCTCTCCGCGCTCCTCAGCCCGCCCTTCGGCCGCTTCCCCGCCCGCGCCCTCCGGATGGGGCCCGAGGACGAGGCGGCGCGCGTGCTCTCCCAGTGGATGGGCTGGAACGCGCGGGGGCGGTGGTCGTCACGCGACGGCTTCGATTACCTTGCAGCCTTGAGCTCGGTGCCGACGCCCCTGTTCGCGGTCGCGGGCGAAGCCGACCGCATCTTCGCTCCGCCGGCGCGCTGCCGGGAGTTGTTCGACGCCTGGGGCGCGCCCGGGAAGCGCTTCGCCGTCGCGCGGGACCTGGACCACCGCGGCCTGCTGATCGACCCGCGCGCGCGCGATTCGACCTGGCCCGCGCTCGGAGCTTGGCTCGAGGAAACGCTCGATCGATGACCGCACCGCCGCCGGTCCCGCCCACCCTCCGCCCGCCGCCGATCCGGCTCAGCCCCGAGATCGTGACGCCTCCGCTCGCCCAGGCGCTCCGCCTCGGCGCGGTGGTGGTCCGCGCGGACGTGGCGTTGCTGGCGCTCACCGGGCCGGGGGCGGTCACCTGCTGCCAGGGCCTCCTCACCAACGACATCGAGAAGCCGGGGGACGGCGCGTTCGTGTACGGCGCGCTGCTCACCCCCAAGGGCATGATCGTGGTGGACGGCTGGGCCACGCGGATCGGCGCCACCGTGGGGTTCGCCGTCCCCAGGCTCGGGGCGGACCGCGCCCGCGACCTCTTCACCCGCAGCATCCCGCCGCGGCTCGCGCGGGTCGAGGATCGGAGCGCGGACGCCGTGCTTCTGCGCGTCGCCGGCGCGCGCGCGCTCGGCATCGCGCAGGCGGCCGGGATTCCGGTGCCGGGCGCGCCGGGACGCGCGGCGGCGGGCTCGGTCGCCGGCGCGGCCTGTGAAGTCGCGCGGGCGAGCGAGGGAGCGGGCTTCGCGCTGCAAATCACTGCGGCGCCGGCCGCGGCCACGGCGATCACCGCCGCGCTGGTGGCGGCGGGCGCCCTCGAGGGCTCGGTGGGCGCGCTCGAGCTGTCCCGCGTACTTGCGGGATGGCCCGCGCTCGACGCCGAAGTGGACGAGAAGACGATCCCGCAGGAAGTCCGCTACGACGAGATCGGCGGCGTTTCCTACACCAAGGGTTGTTACACGGGACAGGAGACCGTCAGCCGGCTCCACTTCCGCGGGCACACCAACCGCTACCTCGCGGGCCTCGAGTTCGCGGCCGAGCCGCCTCCCGAAGCGCCGGCGGCGGTCCTCCAGGCGGACAAAGAGGTGGGGCGGGTGACGAGCGTCGCCTGGGTCCCCGAGCTGGCCGGCGGCGGCCGCTGGATCGCGCTGGCGATGGTGCGGCGCGAAGTGGTGGCCGGCGAAACGGTGCGGGCGGCGGGGCGGGAGGCCCGGGTGGTGGCCCTGCCCTTCGCGGCGGAAGGCGTCGCGCCGGCGTGACGGTGGTGGTGTCGGGCGGGAGCGGTCTCGTGGGGAGCCACGTGATCGCGGCGCTCCGCGCGCGCGGCGAGCGGGTGCGGGCGCTGGCGCGTCCGGAGTCGCGCAGCGCGGTGGAGCGGCTGGGCGTCGCCCCGGAGGACATCGTCCCGGGCGACGTGCGGGACCCGGCCGTGTGGGCCCGGGCCGCGGAGGGCGCGCGGGGCGTGGTGCACGCGGCGGCGCTGGTGGCGCCCCGCGCCCCGCTCGACCTCTTTCTCGACGTCAACGTGGGCGGAACGCGGTGCGCGATCGCCGCGGCTCGCGGCGCCGGCGCCCGTCTGGTGCACATCTCCTCGGTCGCCGTGTACGGGCGCACCGGCGCCTACGCTGCCGGAGCGGGCGCCGTGCGCGAGGATTTTCCGTTCGGGCGCATCGCCGGGCGGGACTTCTACGCGCGGTCCAAGCGCGCCGCCGAGGAAGCGGTGGCGGGCGCCGCGGCGGAGGGCGGGCTCGAGGCCGCGATGCTCCGGCCCAACGTGATTTACGGGGAGCGGGACCGGCTCTTTTCTCCGCGGGTGGCGCGGGCGGTGCGGCAGCGTCTCGCGCCGCGGATCGGCCCCGGCACCAATCACCTGTCCTGCGTCTACGCGGGCAACGTGGCGGCGGCGGTGGTCGCGGCGCTCGAGGCGCCGCCCGCGCTGTTCGCGAAGGGCGCGCGCGCCTTCAACGTCACCGACGACGGTCCCGGCGCGCTGACGCAAAGCTCGTTCGTGAACGCTTTCGCGGAGGAGCTCGGCGTCCGGCTGGTCCGGTTCCGTCTCCCCTACTTCGCCGCGCGGCTCGCGGTGGACGCCTGGGCCCGGGTGCAGATGCTGCGGTTTCCCGGGAGATATCCGGGGATCGGGCGGGCGGCAGTGGGGTTTCTGGCGGGAGAAAATCCGTTCGTGGCGGAGCGGGCGCGGCGGGAACTGGGTTGGGAGCCGCCGGTGCCGGCCCGGGAAGCGGTGCGCCGCACCGCGTGCTGGATCCTGGAAAACGAAAAGCCCGGGCGCTGAAGGCGCCCGGGCATCGTTACTGTCCCCGCGAAGAGCTTACGGCTTCTTCTTGGCGGGCGCCGGAGCGGCCTTCTTCGCGGTGTCGGCCATCTTCTTCGACGTGTCGGCCATGTTCATCGCGCCCATCTTCGACGTGTCAGTGGCCGTGGCCTTGGTGGTGTCCATGGCGGGCGCTTGGGCGGCGGGCTGCTGATCGGCCTTCTTGCAGGCGCCCATGGCGACGAGCGCCATGACCAGTGCGAGACGCTTCATGCGGACTCCTCGAGGTGTTGAGTACTGGGAATTAGGGGGCCCCGTATTCGGGGGCAAACCTAGCATGGGGGCCCGACGCGTCAAGTCCGCGCCCCCGGCCCGGCGTCCCACCCTGCAAGCCTCGAAAACGCCCGCCACGGCCCGGATTCCCGGGAGTGGGCGCGGCGCCACGACTCTTTACATCGTGTGAGTCCGGCGGTTAAGCTCGACCCATGACCAAACCCGCCACTCTGGGCGACCTCCGACAGACCGAATGGGCGAGCCCGGCGCGGCTCCGCCGCACCGTCAAGGACGAGCTCCGCGAGAACCTGATCTGCCTCCTCGAGAACGGCTCCCCGCTCTTTCCGGGGATCGTGGGCTACGAGGACACCGTCATCCCCCAGCTCGTGAACGCGATTCTCTCGCGCCACAACTTCATTCTGCTAGGCCTCCGGGGGCAGGCCAAGAGCCGGATTCTCCGCCAGCTGGTGACGCTCCTCGACGAGGAGATTCCGGTGCTCGAGGGCAGCGAGGTGAACGACGACCCGTTCCGTCCCATCTCCAAGTACGGCCGGGAGCTGGTGACGGAGAAGGGCGACCGCACCCCCATCCGCTGGCTGCCGCGGGACGCGCGCTACGTGGAGAAGCTCGCCACCCCCGACGTCACCATCGCCGACATCATCGGCGACGTGGATCCCATCAAGGCGGCGCGCGGGGGGCACCTGCTCTCCGACGAGCTGACCATGCACTTCGGCCTCCTGCCCCGCGCCAACCGCGGGATCTTCGTCCTGAACGAGCTCCCCGATCTCGCGGGCAAGATTCAGGTCGGCCTCTTCAACATCATGCAGGAGGGCGACGTCCAGATCAAAGGCTTCCCGGTGCGGATGGCCCTGGACGTGGCGCTTTCCTTCACCGCGAACCCCGAGGACTACACCGCGCGCGGCAAGATCATCACGCCGCTCAAGGACCGCATCGGCTCGGAGATTCTCACCCACTACCCGCTGACGGTGGAGCTGGGCGCCACCATCACCACCCAGGAAGCGTGGGTGAAGCGCGACAACCGGCCCGGCCGGGTGCCGGACTTCATCGCGGAGCTGATCGAGCGGGTGGCGTTCGAGGCGCGCGAGGACAAGCGGGTGGACAAGCGCAGCGGCGTGTCCCAGCGGCTGCCCATCAGCGTGCTCGAGAACGTGGTCTCCAACGCCGAGCGCCGCAGCATCGTCACCAAGGAGAAGACCGCGGTGCCGCGCGTCTCCGACGTGTACGCCGCGCTCCCCGCGATCACCGGCAAGCTCGAGCTCGAGTACGAGGGCGAGCTGCAGGGCGCGGACGTGGTGGCGAAGGAGCTGGTGCGGCGCGCCGCGGGCGCGACCTTCGAGTCCCGCGTGGGCGGCGCCAACGTGGACGACATCGTGCACTGGTTCGACGAGGGGGGCGCCCTGAAAGTCTCGGCCGACGAGCGCTCCGAGGCCTGCCTCCAGGGGTTCAGCGTGGTGCCGGGACTCCTCGATCTCGTGGACCGGGTCGGGCTCGCCGCCAAGAAGGATCCCGCCACCCTGGTGTCCGCCTGCGAGCTGGTGCTGGAGGGGCTGGTCGCCGAGAAGCGCATCTCCCGTTCGGAAGAGCTGGGCTACACCCGCGCCCGCCCGGATCCCAAGGGACCCCCCTTCGGCAAACCGGGCGCTCCGGGGCCGAATCTATTCTCGTGAACCAACGTCATCAGTCATCAGTCCTCCGTCGGACGACTGATAACTGATGACCGACGACTGAGAATCCGCGGGCCCCCTTTTCCGGAGTTCCCCCCATGGCCGAGCTCGTCTTCGGTGTCATCCTGCTCCTCGCCGCATTCTTCGTCCGCCTGGCGGCATCGTTCATCCGGCCCGAGAGCGGCGCGCGGCCGGTGGGCGGCATCCTCAGGATCGCCTCGCTGGCCGTGGCGGTGGTCGGCGTTTTCGTGATCCTCGGCGCCACCGCGGTGGTGATCAACCCCGGTGAAGTGGGCGTCCAGCACGCCTTCGGCTCGGTGAGCCCGAGCCCGCCCCTCCCCGGCGTCCACATGATCCCGCCCTGGGCCTCGGTGGAGCGCTTCTCCACCCGCGAAGAGCAGTGGCCGGAGCGGGGCGCGCAGGTGGAGGAAATGGAGGCGCTCTCTTCGGAGCAGATGGGGATGCACATCGAGGTGTCGATCCGGTGGCAGATCGATCCCCAGCAGGCGCCGAAGATCTACACCGAGATCGGCGACGAGGAGCAGATTCGCGGCGCGGTGCTGAACGCCATCCGCAAGGGCGTGCGCGACGGGATGGTGCAGTACTCGATCAACGACATCGCCAAGCGCACTCAGATCGCGCAGACCATGGAAGCGCTGGTGGACTCGGCGCTGGTCACCACGCCGCGGGCGGGACACGGCGAGTTCAAGATCGCGGCCGTGACCGCGTTCTTCCTCCGCGACCTCCAGCCGCCGGCCCAGGTGGTGCAGGCCATCAACAACAAGATCGCGCAGGAACAGCAGGTGGAGACCGAGCGCCACCGGGTCGAAGTGGCGCGGCTCCAGGCCGAGCAGCAGCGGCTCCTCAACGTCACCCTGACGCCGGAGCAGCTCACCAAGCAGTACCTCGAGATCCTGCGGGACATGAAGGGCTCCGACAACCTGGTGATCTTCGTGCCCACCGAGGGCGGGCTGCCGGTCCTCAACCTCGGGGACCTGCGCCGGAACCTGCAGCAGCAGCGTCGGCCGTAGATGGCGCCACCGGTCATCACCATCACCCGGCAGTACGCGTCGGGCGGGTCGGAGGTCGCGCGGCTCGCCGCCAAGGCGCTCGCCTGGACGGTGATCGACAACGAATTCGTGGACGAGGTGGCGCGGCGCGCCGGCCTCCCCACCGACGAAGTGGCGCAGATCGAGGAGCGCGCGCCGAGTCTCCTCGAACGCCTGGCGCGCACCCTGGCGCTCGCCTCCCCGGAGCTGTTCTCGGGAGCGGCCACCCCGCCCGCCGAGCCGGACGAAGCGCGCGTGGTGCGCGTGACCGAGCGGATCATCACGGAGGCCGCGGCCCACGGCCGGGCGGTGCTGGTGGGGCGCGGCGCCCAGGCGATCCTCGCCCAGCGCCCCGACGCGCTCCACGTGTACGTGGTCGCGCCCCGGCCCTGGCGGATGCGGCTCGCCGTGGAGCGCCTCGGCGCCGATCCCAGGACGGTGGAGCAGACCCTCGAGGACGTGGACCGGCGGCGGGACCGCTACGTGCACGCCAACTACGGCCGGGTGCGGCAGGACCCCGCGATTTACGACCTGGTGGTCAACGCCGAGCGGCTGGGGATCGACGGCGCGGCGGCGCTGGTGGTCGCGGAGGCGAAGCGGAGGGGGTGGGGCTAGGCCGCTCTCAACTCCGGCACCCTCCACGCCGCGGTGATCACCGCCAGCGCCACGATCACCCCTCCGCCGCCGACCGCGAGCGGGGCGCCGAAGTGCTCGGCCACGAGTCCCATCATGAACGCGCCGAACGGCGCCATGCCCACGAACACGAACGAGTAGAGCCCCATGATCCGCCCCCGGAGGTGGTCGGGGACGGCGGTTTGGAGCAGGGTGTTGGTGAGCGAGTTGTTGACGATCATCGCGCACCCGGCCAGCGCCAGCACCACCAGCGAGAGCACCATCGCCCGGGAGAGCGCGAACACCACCAAGAGGACGCCGAAGGCCGTCCCGCCGGCGAGCATCAGCCGGCCCCGCACCCGGATCCGCGTGGAATAGAACGCGACGCCGAGCGCGCCCAGCATCGCGCCCACGCCGATGGAGGAGGTGAGGGCGCCGTAGCCGCCGGCCCCGCGGTGCAGGACGTCGCGCGCGAAGACCGGCATCATGCTGATATAAGGAAAGCCGAAGACCGAGAGCGTGGCGGTGAGGGTGACCAGGGTGCGTAACCGCCGGTCCCCCCCGAGAAAGCCCAGGATCTCCCGGAATCCCGCCCACACCGAATCCCGCGCCGGCTGGGGCTGAAAGGGCGGGAGCCGCATCATCAGCAGTCCCGCGATCACCGCGATGTAGGAGAGCCCGTTCAGGAAATAGCACCACGCGATCCCCACCACGCCGATCAGGAGTCCCGCGATCGCCGGGCCCACCACCCGCGCCGCGTTGAAGATCGACGAGTTGAGCGCGATGGCGGTCATCAGGTCTTCCTTCCCCACCATCTCCACCAGGAACGACTGCCGGGTGGGAATGTCGAACGCGCTGGCGATGCCCAGCAGGGTGGCGAGCGCCAGCACCTGCCAGACCTGCACCACGCGGGTCCAGACCAGAATCGCGACCGTGAACGCCTCCAGCATGAACAGCACCTGCATCGCGACGATGGTGCGCCGCTTGTCGGTGCGATCCGCGACCACGCCGGCGTAGAGCGTGAAGAGCAACACGCCCAGCGAGGAGAGCGCGGAGGTGAGGCCGACGTAGAACGGCGAGTTGGTGAGGGTGAGCACCAGCCATCCCTCGCCGATGTTCTGCATCCAGGTGCCGACGAGGGAGATGCCCTGCCCGATGAAGAAGAGCCGGAAGTTGCGGTGGGCGAGCGCGCCCAGGCGGAAGCGCGCGGCGGTCTCGGACATTGCGGGAAAGCTCGCGGGGTCGCCATGTTTCGGGTAGGCCGATGAAATACACGACGTACAGCCGCTTCATTCCCGAGCTCGCCGACACCATCAACCTGCAGGCGCTGCTCGATCAGCTGGCGGACTTCCTGCTGCAGTCCGGCTTCGCGGGCGGGCCCTACTCCCATCCCTTCTGGGGCGACTTCGGCGGCGAAGACTCGGACCGCTCCCTCGACGCCCTGCGGCAGGCCATCCTCCAGGCGCTGATGGACTCGGGCCAGCTCACGCCGGAAATGCTGAAGCTCCTCCGCGGCGATTCGACCGGAGACCAGGCGAAGGACGCCGACCTCCAGCGCCAGCTCTCGGAGCTGCTCGATCAAATCGTGCAGAAGCTGATGGAGGAAGGGTACCTGAACGCCACCGAGGCGCCGCAGATGCCCGCGGGCCAGCAGCCCCTCTTCGGCCCCGGCGGGATGGCGCGCGAGGCGGCCCAGCAGGTCCAGTTCTCGCTCACCGAAAAAGGCATCGACTTCCTCGGCTACAAGACGCTGAAGGGCCTGATGGGCTCGATCGGCAAGTCGTCCTTCGGCGCGCACGAGACCGAGCACCTGGCCACCGGCATCGAGGCCGAGGCCGCGAGCAAGCCCTACGAGTTCGGCGACACCCTGAACCTCGACGTCTCGGCGACGCTCTCCCGCGCGCTCGAGCGCGAGGGACTGGGCGTCCCCATCAACCTCGAGTATTCGGACCTGATGGTGAATCAGGCCGAGTACCGGTCGTCATCGGCCACGGTGCTGATGCTCGACTGCTCGCACTCGATGATTCTCTACGGCGAGGATCGCTTCACGCCGGCCAAGAAGGTGGCGCTCGCGCTCACCCATCTCATCCGCACCCAGTTCCCCGGCGACACCCTCAGGGTGGTGCTGTTTCACGACACCGCCGAGGAGATCCCGCTCGCCCAGCTGGCGCACGCGCAGGTGGGGCCGTACCACACCAATACCGCGGAAGGGCTGAAGCTCGCGCGCCGGATTCTGCTGGGCCAGCGCAAGGACATGAAGCAGATCATCATGATCACGGACGGCAAGCCGTCGGCCTTGACGCTTCCCGACGGCCGGATCTACGTGAACTCGATGGGCCTGGACCCCGAGATTCTGCGCGAGACCTACCGCGAGGTGGCGAACTGCCGCCGTTCCGGCATCATGATCAACACCTTCATGCTGGCGCGGGACCGGAGTCTGGTCGAGTTCGTGAAGAAAGTCTCGGCGATCTGCAAAGGAAAGGCCTATTTCACCAACACCATGACGCTGGGGCAGTTCATTCTGATGGATTTCATGCGGAGGAAGACGCGGAGGGTGTCGTAAGCGCAGAACCGTTCCGCCCGTCTTACTTCCCCGCCACCTTCCACACCATCCGCGAAATGTCGGCCACCAGGTCGTAGGCGTCCTGGTTCTTCGCGATGCCCTTGGTCAGCACCACCAGCACGTAGCGATGGCCCGGCGCTGCTTCAACCACGCCCGCATCGTGGTAGACCACGCTGTCGATCCATCCCGTCTTGTGCTCCACCCTGGTGCCGGGCGGCAGGCCCGCGGGGATCCCTTCCGTGAAGTGCTGGCGCGCGAGGATGGCGAGCATCGAGTCGCAGGAGGCGGGCGACGCGGCGCGGTACTGCGCGATCGCGGCCAGCAGAACGCCGAGGTCGCGCGCGGTCACCGTGTTGTTGAGGCCGGCGCGGTAGGCCTTCCCGTCTTCCACGCCGCGCAACACCACGATCGAGTCGGCGCCGAGGGCGTGCGCGGTGGCGTTGGCGCGCTTCGCGTCCACCCGCTCCACCAGCACGTCGGTCGCGAGGTTGGAGGACACCGTCTCCATCAGCTCCAGGAGCCGGCGGACGCTCACCCGCTTGCCGATGGACTGGTAGAGCGTGGAGTCCGAGTCGTCCCCCTTGTCCACCAGGAAGGTCGAGCCGTCCACCAGCGACGGGAAGTCGGCGTGGACCCGCAGGGAGTCGTCGAGCGAAAGCCTCCCCGAGTCCACGTCCCGGAAGAGCTGGATCATGATCGCGACCTTCATCGTGCTCGCGGCGTGGAACCGGAGGCCGGCGTCGAGGAGCAGCGAGTCGCCGCGGGAGAGATCCCGGAAGTAGACGCCGACCTGGTCGGCCCGGGTCTCCGCGATGCGGGCGGCGATGCGCGAGCGCAGAGAGTCGAGGGTTTGCGCGCTCAAGACCCCGGGCAGGAGGAGCAGAAGCAGGCGATTCATGGGTAGGAATTCTAGTTAAATTCCCCCCGTGAGCGAATTCGTCTTCGGCACCAACAACGCCGCCTTCGTGCAGGTGATGTACGAGCAGTACCTGCGCGACCCCGCCTCAGTCGACGCCGAGTGGCGCCAGCTCTTCGACAACGGCAAGCTCGCCGAGCTGCCGATCATTCCGACGACGCGGGAGGAGGTGGCGCGGGCATCGGGAGACGGGAAACGGGAGACGGGAGACATAGCGGCGCCCGGACCGAGCGTCACCAATCCCGCTTCCCCCATCGCCCATCCCGGCCTTTCTCCCATTTCCGGCCCCGCCGCCCGGCTGGTCCAGAACATGGCGGACTCGCTCACCGTCCCCACCGCGACCTCCTTCCGCGACGTCGCGGTCGGAATGCTGGACGCCGAGCGCAAGAACCTGAACGCCAAGCTCGCGGCGCGGGGCAAGAAGATCTCGTTTACCCATCTCATCGCCTACGCCATCGTCCAGGCCGCGAAACAGTTCCCGGTGATGACACACACCTTCCAGGAAGTGGACGGGAAGCCGCATCGCGGCGACCCCAAGGGCGTGAGTCTCGGCCTGGCCGTGGACGTAGAAAGGAAAGACGGCACCCGCGGTCTCGTGGTCCCGGTCCTGAAGCACGCGGAGACCATGAACTTCGCCGCCTTCCACGCGACCTACGAATCGCTGGTCGAGAAGGCCCGCACCAACAAGCTGCTCCCCGATGATTTCGCGGGCGGCACCATCACCCTGACCAATCCCGGCACCATCGGCACCGTGGCCTCGGTGCCGCGCCTGATGAAAGGCCAGGGCTCGATCATCGCCACCGGCGCCATCCGCGACCTCGGCCCCGCCAAGGTCATGACCATCACCTCCACCTACGACCACCGCATCATCCAGGGCGCGGAGTCGGGGCTGTTCCTGAAAAAGCTGGACGCGCTGCTGCAAGGAGAGGATGGGTTCTACGACGGCGTCCTGGTGGCGCTCGGACTTGCGGAAAGGGGGAGGGACGCGGGAGACCTGGGACGGGAGACGAGCGACGCGGCCGCCGTGACGCCGGCGCCTCCCGCTTCGCGTCTCCCGTCTCCCGACGACTTCAGGCACGTCGCCGCCGCGATGGCCCTGGTCCGCGCCCACCGCATCCACGGCCACCGCGCCGCGCGGCTCGATCCCCTGGGCTCGGTCCCGACCGGCGATCCCGCGCTCGACCCCGTGCCCCTCGGCCTCACCCCCGAGATCATGGCGCGCATCCCGTCGGACGTGCTGCGGATCTATTGTCCCGGCGCCACGCTCGCCCAGGCGCTCCCCGCGCTCGAAGAGATCTATTGCGGCACCATCGCCTACGAAGTCGAGCACATCTCGAGCCACGAAGAGCGAATGTGGCTGCGCCAGGTCATCGAGTCCGGCGAGCACAAGAAGCCGCTGACGGCGGAGGAGCGGAAACGCCTGTTGGCGCGGCTCACCGCCGTCGAAGCGCTGGAGCAGTTCCTCCAGAAGGCCTACCTGGGCCAGAAGCGCTTCTCGATCGAGGGCCTCGACATCCTGGTGCCGATGCTGGACTGGACCATCGAGCAGGCGGGCGCCCGCGGGGTGCGCAAGGTGGCGCTGGGAATGGCGCACCGCGGACGCCTGAACGTTCTCGCCCACATCGTGAACCTCCCCTACGAAACCATCTTCGCCGAGTTCGAAGGCGGGCGGAACGTGGAGGAGACACTCACCCCCGAGGGCGGCACCGGGGACGTGAAGTACCACCACGGCGCGGACGGCGTCTATCAGACCGTCTCCGGACGGCCGGTGGAGGTGAGTCTCGCGCCCAACCCCAGCCATCTCGAGGCCGTGAATCCGGTGATCGAGGGCCGGGCCCGCGCCGACCAGACCAGCCGCAAGGGCAAGGAGCCGCTCCACAATCCGGCGGTGGCGCTCCCGGTGCTGATCCACGGCGACGCAGCCTTCGCGGGCCAGGGCGGCGTGGCCGAGACCTTCAACCTCGCGCGGCTCAAGGGCTACACCACCGGCGGCACCATTCATCTCATCTCGAACAACCAGGTGGGCTTCACCACCGATCCCAGGGACGGCCGCTCCACCGATTATTCGTCCGACCTGGCCAAGGGGTTCGACGTGCCGATCATTCACGTGAACGCGGACGATCCCGAAGCCTGCATCGCGGCGGTCCGGCTCGCCGATCTCTACGTGCAGAAGTTCGCGGCCGACGTGGTGATCGACGTGGTGGGCTACCGCCGCCACGGCCACAACGAGGCCGACGAGCCCGCGTACACCCAGCCCCTGATGTACGAGGTGATCAAGAAGACGCCGACGGTGCGCGCCAAGTACGCGGCGGCGCTGGCGGCAGAGGGCGTGCTGGACGCGGCGAGCGCCGAGCGCGAGCAGGCGGCCGCGATGCAGCGGCTCGGCGAGATCCAGCAGGCGCTGAAGGCGAGTCTCTCCAAGCACGGCCAGGGCGAGGAGCCCCAGCGCATCGTCCGCGGCGAGACGCCGGAACCCGAGACCGCCGTTCCCGCCGAGCTGCTCACTTCACTCAACGACCAGCTGCTCCAGGTTCCGGAGGGGTTCACCGTCAACCCCAAGCTCAAGCGCCAGCTCGAACGCCGCCGGGAGGCGATCGGACCGGCCGGCGGGATGGAATGGGCGCACGCCGAAGCGCTGGCCTTCGCCTCGCTGCTCACCGAGGGCGTGCCCATCCGGCTCACCGGACAGGACTCCGAGCGGGGGACCTTCAGCCAGCGCCACCTGATGCTGCACGACGCGGTGAACGGCGCGCAGTACGCGCCCATCCAGCACGTGCCGGGCGCGCGCGCGCCCTTCGAGCTGCACAACTCGCCGCTCTCGGAGCTGGCGTGTCTCGGCTTCGAGTACGGCTACGCCGCCGCCGCGCCGGAGGCGCTGGTGCTCTGGGAGGCGCAGTTCGGCGACTTCGCGAACGGCGCCGAGGTGATCATCGATCAGTTCATCACCGCGGGCCTCGCCAAATGGGGCCAGACCTCCCGGCTCACCCTGCTCCTCCCGCACGGCTACGAAGGACAGGGGCCCGAGCACTCGAGCGCGCGGCTCGAGCGTTACCTCTCCCTCGGCGCCGAGGGGAACATCCGGGTGGCGAACTGCACCACGCCGGCGCAGTACTTTCATCTGCTCCGCCGCCAGGCCCGGCACCCGGAGCTGCGGCCCCTGATGGTGATGACGCCGAAGAGCCTGCTCCGGCTTCCCGAGGCGTCGTCGAAATTGGAGGACCTCACCGGCGGCCGGTTCCGTCCGGTGCTGGACGATCCGGCCGCCGCGCCGGCGTCGGTGACGCGGCTGGTGCTCTGCAGCGGGAAGATCTATTACGACCTGCTGAAGGCCCCCGCCCACGCGGCGGCCGCGCACGTGGCGATCGGCCGGGTGGAGCTGCTCTATCCGTTCCCCGCGGCGGAGATCAGGACCTTGCTCGCGCGGTATCCGGGGCTCCGGGACGTGATGTGGGTGCAGGAGGAGCCGCGGAACATGGGCGCGCGGAAGTTCGTGCTGCCCAAGCTGCGCGAGCTGGTGCCGCCCACCGTGTCCATCACCGACGCGTCGCGCCCGGAACGCTCCAGCCCGGCCGAGGGGTATCCCGCCGCGCACAAGTTCGAGCAGGACCGCATCGTGGCGGCGGCGTTGGCGTGACGCGCGGCATCGTCGCCGCGGGACTCGCCGGCGCGATCGCCGCGGCGACAGGAGGACCATTGACGCTCACCCTCAAGAGCCCCGCCTTCGAGAACGGCGCCGCGATTCCCGCCGCCTTCACCTGCGACGGCGCGGACCGCTCGCCCGCCCTGGCCTGGAGCGGCGGCCCGAAAGAAACCAGGAGCTTCGCGCTGATCATGGACGACCCCGACGCGCCGCGCGGCACCTGGGTGCACTGGGTGCTGTACCATCTCCCCGCGACCGTCGCAGGCCTCCCCGAGAACGTCGCGACAACGGCGGAGCTCCCGGCGCTGGGCGGAGCCCGGCAGGGAAACAACAGCTGGCCCAGGATCGGCTACGGCGGGCCCTGCCCGCCTCCGGGGAAGCCGCACCGCTACTTCTTCAAGCTTTACGCGCTGGACGTTGGGCTGGACCTCGCGCCCGGCGCCACCAAGGCCGATCTCGAGCGCGCGATGCAGGGACACGTGCGCGCCTCGGCGGAGCTCTTCGGCACCTACCAGAGGAAGCAATAGCGTGTACGAAGTCCTCACCGTGGTCCGTTACGGCGTGCTCGCGCTCTTCGGCCTCGCGGCCGTGGCGGCCGCGGGCTCCTGGCTCGTGCGGACGCGCCGGATCTCGCCGTTCAGCCCCCTGGGGCGCGCGCTCCGGTGGGCGAGCGATCCGCTCCTCCGGCCGGTGGAGCGGGCGCTGGTGCGGGGCGGCGGCAATCCCGCGCACGCCGCCGGGTGGCTGATCGTGCTCGTCGCCGTGGCGGGGATTCTCCTGATCACCGGCCTCGAGACCGGGACGCGCTGGGCCTTCCAGCTCGAGGACGCGGTGCGATCGGGACCGGTCGCGATTTTCGTGCTGCTGGTCAACGTGGCCTACACCGTGCTCTTCATCGCGTTGATCGCGCGGGTCGTCGGCACCTGGTTCGGGTTGTTCCGCTACGCCCGCTGGATGCGCCTCGCCTACACGCTCACCGACTGGCTGGTGGAGCCGATCCGGCGTCTGCTCCCGCCCACCGGGATGCTGGACTTCTCGCCCCTCGTGGCCTGGCTGGTCCTGATCCTCCTCCGGCTCTTCCTGCTCCGCGTCGTGCTCTAGCACCCGTGGCCGCGATCACCGTGCACGTGGTCCCCCGCGCCCGGGAAACGGCCGTCGCCGGACGGCACGGAGACGCGGTGAAGATCCGGATCGCGGCGGCGCCCTCGGACGGCGCCGCGAACGAGGCGCTGGTCCGGTTCCTCGCCCGCGCCCTCGGCGTCCCGCGCGGCGCGGTGCGGATCGCGGCCGGCGCCGCGGCCCGGCGCAAGCGGGTCGAAGTGGACGGCCTCGACGCCGACGCGGCGGTCCGCCGGCTCCTCGCGGGGACCTGACGCCGGTGCCGCATTTCCGCCCCTCGCTGCCGCAAAACCGCCCTAATCCCCGCACCGGCCCGGCACGAGGTTGTCGCGACCCGTAACGGAGCCCGACCATCCGCTTCCTGCCCCGCACCGTTCAGGCCCTGATACTCGTCACCCGGATCGCGCCCGCCGCGTTCTGGGCCCCCTTCGCGGTCCTCCTCCTGGGGTTGATCGCGCTGGTCGCGTGGCTCTTCGCGCTCTCCACCACCGCGGGCGTCCTCGCGACGCTGGTCGCGCCGTTCTACGGCGTCCCCGCCGCGTACAATCTCGCCGCCGCGTGCTCGCGCGCCCTCCGGCCCCATCCCGCCGTCGTGGCGTCCGCTCCCGCGCCGCCGGCGCCGGGAGGCGGGCACGCGCTCGACCGGTTCCGGCGGATCGGCATCGTCCTCGCGGGGGGCGGCGCCAAGGGCGCCTACCAGGCCGGCGCCCTGCGAGCGATCCACGAGTTCCTCGAAGCCAACGACGCGCTCGGCAAGGTGCGGATGATTTCGGGGACGTCCATCGGCGCCTGGAACGCCGTGTTCTGGCTCGCGGGCCTGGTGCGGCCCGACCCCGGCGGCGAGAGCGGCCACCGGCGGTGGTGGCGCTCGATCAGCGTGAACGGCATCGTCGAGTTCGACACCTGGTGGCCGCTCCACGGCAACCATTTCTGCCGCGCCGACCCCTGGCGCGCCGCGTTCGAGCGCCTCTTCATCACCAACCAGGCGGTCTGGCCCAGGATGGGCGAGCTCTTCCTCACGTCTCCGCCCGGCGGCCCGGTGCATTTCTATTTCACCCGCTCCAACGTGGAGCGGGGCACGCTCGAGTTTTCGACCAATCGCCGCGACCTCGCGCGACTGGCCGTCCCCGCCGCGAGACCCGGGCTCGCGGGCGGGCTGGTGATCGGCGGCGGCAACCTGCTGCAGGCCCTGGCCCAGCTCGAGCAGGCGGTGTTCGCGTCCATGGACATCCCGCCGCTCTTTCCCTACGTCCGGATGGCGGCGGCGCGCGGGGGCGAGGCGCTCTTCGAGGACGGCGGCGTGGTGGACAACCTCCCCCTCTGGTTCGGCACCCAGGTGGAGGAGTGCGACCTGCTGTTCGTGCTTCCCCTGAACGCCACCTACCGGGCGGCGGTGAACCCGTCGTCGATTCTGGCGCGGCTCACCCGCGTGATCGACGTGCGGCAGGGGGTGATCGAGCGGGACGCCTTCAAGTTCGCTTACCTCTATAACGAGCTCGCCGCCCTCCGCGCCGCCGGAGCGGCCGCCGCGCCCGGCGACGCGCTGGGCACCCGGGCGCTCGCGCGGCGGCACCGCCCGGTCTCGATCTTCGCGATCTGCCCCGGCGAGCCCCTCGCCATCAACACCATCGAGTTCTGGAAGGGCGAGGAAGCGGGCGCCGCCTTCGACCTGATGTACGCGGCCACCAAGGACGAGCTGGAGCACCGTTTCGCCGACGCGACGCGCCCCGACTGGATCCGGATGGCCGTGGTGGGCCCCGACGGCAGGCTCGGCTACATCACCGAGTTCTAGGCGGTATATTTCGTCGTCCCCTTCAAACCCAACGGGCCCGACATGAACCCCGCTTTCAACGCCAAGACCGTGCAGAAGTACGTCGGCGTCGCCCAGGGCGACGCCGTGATGACCGTCGAGGGCACGGTCAACAAGACCGGCCTCCTCCTCGCGCTCCTCGTGATCGCGGCCGCGTGGACCTGGACCCTGGCGCTCGGACCCGCCGGTCTCGACGCCGCGATGCCGCTGATGCTGGGCGGCCTCCTGGGCGGCCTCGTGTTCATGCTGGTGACCGTCTTCAAGAAGGAATGGGCGCGGGTCTCCGCCCCGGCGTACGCCGTCTGCGAGGGGCTCTTCATCGGCGGGCTCTCGGCCGCGATGAATACCGACTTCCCGGGGATCGTGCTCCAGGCGGTGGGGCTCAACTTCGGCGTCACCGCCACGATGCTGGTGCTCTATCGCACCGGCGTGATTCAGGTGACCCAGAAGTTCCGCACCATCGTCATCGCCGCGACCGGCGGCATCGCGCTCTACTATGTCGCGGCGATCGTGCTCGGCTTCTTCCACATCACGGCGCCGCTGATCTGGGACACCGGCACCGCCGGCATCCTGCTCAGTCTCTTCGTCATCGTCATCGCCGCGATGAACCTGGCCCTCGACTTCGACCTGATCGAGAAGGGGTCACAGGCCGGGGTGCCCAAGTACTTCGAGTGGTACGCCGCGTTCGGGGTGATCGTGACCCTGGTCTGGCTGTACCTCGAAATCCTGCGGCTCTTGGGGAAGAGAAGGCGGTAGCGAGCGTCGTCGGCTGTCAGCTGTCAGCTCACGGTGCCAACGGAACGCTGAGGGCCGGCGGCTGATGGCCTCATGGTGTTGCTTGTGCAGCCGAGTGTGACCCGCATCACACCCCTGCCGGTTTGGGGTCACCGGCTTCCTGAACTGCCCTTCATAGCTTCAATGCGACGGTGCCGCGATCACCCACTGGGGGGCGACGCGCGCATCGGCCCACCGTAGCGCCCTAGAGAAGGTAGTCGGGAAGCATGAAACGCTCGCGCCTCGTCCTCGTCGGGGCCCTCGTCTGCTCGCTCGGTCTGTCGCTGAGCTGCGGGGACTCACCCACGGCCGTCACCCCCAAGCCGCAAGGCGACCTGATCGGCAGCCTGCTTCAGGCCACCGGCCTCCTCAAGTGTTCGCCGCTGCCGTACGACTCGACCTCGGCGACCATCAACGGCAGTGGCGGTTGGATCAGCGTCGGTCCCCACACGCTCTACATCCCGCCCGGCGCGCTCTCCCAGCCGACGACGATCACCGCCGTGCTTTCCGGCGCCGGGCAGAAGGTGAACGGCGTGCAGTTCCGGCCTGAGGGACTGGAGTTCAACAAGACGGCGTACCTCACCATGAGCTACGCCAACTGCAACCTCCTGGGCTCGCTCGCGCCGAAGCACATCGCGTACACGACCGACGCGTTCCAGATCCTGTACTACGTGCTGTCGCTCGACAACCTGTTCGCGAGAAAAGTCACCGGGCAGGTCCACCACTTCTCCCAGTACGCGGTGGCCTGGTAGGCGCAGAGGTGTCGCCAGACTCCCCGTCCCTCCGCCCTCGCACGCCGAGTGCCGCCGGCGCGGTGCGCCCCGCCGCGGATCTGCTGCACGAAGCGCGTGCGCGCGAGCGGGCGGGATGCATTCCCGAGGCGATCGAGCGGTACGAGGCCGCCATCGCCGGCGCGGAGCGGACGGGAGAGCGGACGGTGCTGGCGGAGGCCCTGCGCCGCCTCGCCGTGGTCCGGCAGAAGCGTGACGAATCCGATCTGGCGCGGGAGCTGTGCCGCCGCAGTCTCGAGGTCGCCACCGAGGCCGGCAGCGAAGTGCTCGCGGGCGAGTCCCTGAACACCCTGGGCGTGATCGCCCTGCAGACCGGCTCGCTCGAAGACGCCGGCAAACACTTCCTGGCGGCCCTGGAGCGCGGGGGCGAGAGCGGCGAGCTCCGCGCCCGGGTGGAGCAGAACCTGGGCATCGTGGCCAACATCCAGGGTGACGTCGAGGGCGCCCGCGGCCGTTACCAGCGGTCGCTCGAGGCCTATCGGGCGGCCGGCGACGAGCACGGCTGCGCCATCGCCTATCACAACCTGGGAATGGTGAGCGCCGATCAGGGCGAACTGGACGACGCCGACCGGCACTTCGACGAGAGCTACGCCATCGCCCAGCGGTCGGGCGACGTCTACCTGCAGGGCCTCTGCCTCACCAACCACGCCGAGGTCCACATCGCGCGCCAGCGGTACGAGGCCGCTCAGCGCGATGCCGAAGCGGCGCTGGTCATCTTCGACCAGCTGGGCGCCAAGGCCGCGAAGTCCGACGCCTACCGCATGATCGGCGTGGTCTACCGGGACACCAGCCGGACCGCGCTCTCCGAGTCGCGCCTGCGCTCGGCGATGGACCTGGCGAGCGCCGGCGGCGCGGTGCTCTCCGAAGCCGAAGCCGCCCGGGAGCTGGCCCTGCTCTACCAGAGCATGGGGCGGAACCAGGAGGCGCTGACCCTCCTCAACACCGCCCACCGGCTCTTCCGGCGGCTCGATGCCCGGAAGGACCTGGTCCACGTCGGCGGCAAGGTCGCCGAGCTGGAAGCCACCTACCTCGCGGTGGTGCGGGAGTGGGGGCAGTCGATCGAATCCAGCGACAGCTACACCTTCGGTCACTGCGAGCGCGTGGCCGAGCGGGCGGTGGCGGTGGCGCAGGCGCTGGGGCTCGACGATCAGCAGCTGACCACCATCCGCCTCGGCGCCTACCTGCACGACGTGGGCAAGGTCCGGGTGCCGCACGAGATCCTGAACAAGCCGGGGCCCCTCACCCGCGACGAGTTCGAGGTGGTGCAGATGCATCCGGTGTGGGGAATCGAGCTGCTGGCGTCGGTCGAGTTCCCGTGGGACCTGAAGCCGATCATCCGCTGGCACCACGAGAAGTACGACGGGACCGGCTACCCCGACCGGTTGAAGGGCGACGAGATCCCGCTGTCGGCGCAGATCGTGGGGATCGTGGACGTCTACGACGCGCTCACCACCACCCGCTCCTACCGGCCGGCGATGACGCCCCAGGACGCGCTGAAGGAGATCACCCGGGTGCGCGCGTCGTGGTCGGCGCCGGTGTTTGCGGCGTTCCAGGGCTCGCTCGAGGTTTCAGCCGTCAGCCATCAGTCAGCAGTCACGGGGAATTAGCTGACGGCTGATGGCTGAAAGCCGGCGGCTCGACTACCGCCGCCGGATCGACACCGGGCCGTTCGTCGTCACCACCCGCACCGTCGGACCCCCCGAGCCCAGGGTGGTGCTGATGCGCTGGGTCACCCGTCCCTGAATCGTGATCGTGAGCGGGAAGTCCACGTGCATCGGGCCGTTCACGGTCCCGGTCTCGAGCTGGGCGTTGTAACCGGCCGGGATGTCGAGGTCCACCGGCCCGTTCACGGTCGACGCGTCGAGGCTCCCTCCTTGCCAGGTAGTGCCCGAGAGGCGGACGCCGAGCGGACCGTTTTCCGCCCGGGCGTGCACGTCACCGCCCACCCGCGACAGGTCGATGGGGCCGTTCTCGGTGGACACGTCGATCTTGCCCACCACGTCCCGCACTTCGATGGGACCGTTCTGGCTTTCGGCTTGCAGGTCCGACTTCCGGGGCACGTACACCACGAAGGTCACCGACCACGAGGCGCGGCTCCGCGAGGCGGGGCCCTCGGCGTGGATCACGCCGCCCGAGGTCGAGATGGTCACCTGTTTCGCCAGCGCCTGCGCGGCCTCGTCGGAACCGGCCTGCGCCTGGATGTGCGCGTGAATCTCGACCGAGTCGTGGTCCCAGCCGGCGAATTCGACGCCCCCGTTGTCGCCCGGGTTCACCGTGATGAGGTCGCCGGTCGCCCGGCTGCCGGACACCCGGACGTCGCAATAGGTCGCGCGCCAATCGGAGTTGTCGTGCTGGCAGTCGTCGAGGAACTGGGCGTCGACGTCGGAGTAGTCGCGATCGGCACGCTGCGCGTGCAGGCGAGCCGGCAGCGTGAGCGCCGCGGAGCACGCGGTGCAGGCGGCGAGGATGAGCGGGCGGTGGGTGCGCACGGGTGGCCTCCGGGACGGTGTAGGTGCTCGCTGCTTCTCTCTCCGATAGCGCCGGCCGCGGAATGGTTGCACGGCCGTCGGGCGGCCCCCCCGCGCGCCCTTGCGGCCCTCGCGATCCCCCCCGCCATATTCCGGCCCATGCCCGACCCGGCGATCCGAACCCAGGCCCTTCGCAAGGTCTATCCCGCGTCGGGCGGCAAGCGCAAACCCGCCGGCGGGGCGAACGGCGGCGCCATCGTCGCGCTCGACGCGCTCGACCTGGAAGTCGCGGCCGGCGAGTTCTTCGGACTCCTGGGGCCGAACGGGGCCGGCAAGACCACCACCATCGGGATTCTCACCACTCGCGTCCGGCCCACCGGAGGGCGCGCCTGGGTCGCCGGCGCGGACGTGGTGACGGATCAGGTGGGCGTGAAGCAGCGCATCGGCGTGGTGCCCCAGCGTCCCAACGCCGACCGTTCGCTCTCGGTGCTCGAGAACCTGGTCTTTCACGCGGCCTACTTCGGCATTCCCCACGCCGACTCCACCCGCCGCGCGCGGGAGCTGCTGGACGGGCTCGGTCTCGGCGGGCGGGAGAGCGCGAAGGTGGACCAGCTCTCCGGCGGCCAGCAGCAGCGGCTGATGATCGCGCGGGCGCTAATCCACGAACCGCAGGTACTCTTCCTCGACGAGCCGACGGTGGGCCTCGACCCCCAGGCGCGACTGGGACTGTGGGAGATCCTCCGCACCCTCCACGGCGAGGGCCGCACCATCGTGATGACGACGCATTACATGGAGGAGGCCGACCGCCTCTGCCAGCGGCTCGCCATCGTGGATCAGGGCAAGCTGCTCGCGCTCGACACGCCGGCGGGCCTCAAGGCCCGCGCGCCGGGCGGCACGCTGGTGGAGCTGACCCTGGACGGCGACGACGGGCCGGTGGCGGGGCGGGCGCGGGGCCAACCCGGCGTGCTGCGGGTCGAGGCCCAGCGCGAGGTGCTGCGCGCCTACGCCGAGCGTCCGGGAGAGATCGTGTCGGGCTTGATCCGCGCGGTGGAGGAGTCGGGGCGCGCGGTGCGGAACATTCATCTGTCTCCGCCGTCGCTCGAAACGCTGTTCATCTCGCTGACCGGGCGGAAACTCGAATGACGGCGCCGGCGCGGGTCAAGGCGGGCACGGTGTTCGTGGCGCTGCTCCGGCGCGACCTGCGGGTGGCGCAGCGGGAGCTCCCGTTTTTCCTGCTGCGGACCACGCTCCAGCCGATCCTGTTCATCGTGGTGTTCGGCTACCTGCTCCCCAAAATGAATTTCGTCGGCCGCGACTACGGCGCGGCGCTGCTGCCGGGGATCCTCGCCATCTCGCTCGCGTTCTCCTCGGTGCAGTCGGTGGCGCTTCCGATGGTGGCGGACTTCGGCTGGACCAAGGAAATCGAAGACCGGCTCCTCGCGCCGGTGCCGATCCGGCTGGTCGCGCTCGAGAAAATCGTGGCGGGCGTGATTCAGGGACTGATCGCGGCGGTTTTCGTGCTCCCCATCGCGCGCCTCATCATGGGACCGATTCCGGGACTCACCCTGGTGCACGTCGGCGCCATTCTCACCGTCACCCTGCTCGGCGCGGGCGCGTTCTCGGGGATGGGACTCCTGATGGGCACCGGCATCCAGCCTCAGCAAATCGGGCTGATGTTCAGCGTGATCGTGACGCCGATGATCTTCTTCGGGTGCGCCTACTACCCGTGGCAGGGCCTTTCCGCCGTCCCCGCGCTCAAGTGGGCGGTGCTCGCGAACCCCCTGGTCTACGTCTCCGAGGGGATGCGGGGCGCCCTCACGCCCCAACTCCCCCACATGCCGCTCGGCCTCGTGGTCCTGGCCCTCGCGGTCCTCACGCTCGGGTTCTGGCGCTGGGGCGTCTACACCTTCGAACAGCGGGCGGTCAGCTAAAGCCCCCCTTCGTGCGTATCTTGGGGACAGGTCGACATATCACGAAACGGAACACGATGACACCGATCGCTCCGCGCCGGGGAACGGGCCGTCGCCCGAGCGGGCTCGCGGCGCCGGTGGCGCTGGCGTGCCTCGCCGCCGGCTGCGCCCTCACGCCCGCGACCCACGGCGCTCCGCCGGCGCCCAACGTGGCGTGGACGCCCCCGCCCAGCGAGGTCCGGCGCCAGGAACAGCCGCCCACGCCGGCGCCGGCGCTCCCCGAGGACATCGCGACCCGGATCGGCGCGCTCAAACTGGGCGACGTGCTGGACATCGCGCTCCGCAACAACACCCAGACCCGCGCGGCGTGGTCCGACGCGCGCGCCGCGGCCGCGAATTACGGGGTGGCGAAAGGGGCCTATCTGCCGCAGGTGACGCTGGACGGCGCGATCACCGGGGTGCAGACGGTGCCCTCGGGCGGGCGCGCCGCGGTGCGGCAGACGTTCTACGGACCGACCGTGAACGCGACCTGGCTCCTGCTCGATTTCGGGAGCCGGGGAGGCTCGGTGGCGGGCGCGCGGGACGCGCTCTTCGCGGCCGACTGGACTCACAACGCGGTGGTGCAGGACGTGGTGCTGAACGTCGCCACCGCCTACTTCTCCTATCTCGACGCCAAGGCGCTCCTCGCGGCCCAGCAGGCGACGGTCGCCGCCGAGCGGTCGAACCTGGCGGCGGCCGAGGGGCGGCACAACGTCGGACTGGCGACCATCGCCGACGTGCTGCAGGCCAGGACCGCGCTCTCCCAGGCCCAGCTCGCGGTGGAAGGGACCGAGGGCGACCTCGCGACCACGCGCGGCTCGCTGGCCTTGTCGATGGGCCTCCCCGCCAACGTGCCCTACGACATCGCGGCGGCCCCGGACACCACGCCTCCGCTGGGCGTGGTGGAAAGCCTGGACTCGCTGATCGCGCGCGCGGTGCGCAGCCGGCCCGACCTCGCGGCCGCCCGCGCCAACGTGGACGCGGCGCGGGCCCGGGTGCGCGCCGCGACGGGAGAGGCCCTCCCGGCGCTCGTCGCCACCGGCACCGGAGGCGAGACCTACTTCAACACCCGTCCGGTGCCGGGGCCCAGTTACAGCCTGGGGCTCTCGGTGCAGGTCCCGATTTTCTTCGGCTTCGCGCACCTCTACGGCATCAAGGCCGCTCAGGCCGAAGCGGACGCGAGCCGGGCGCGGGCGCAGGGTCTGGAACAGCAGGTGATCTTCCAGGTGTTCAACTCCTACTACGGCCTGCGCACCGCGACCCAGCGAGTGCGGACGGCCGAGGATCTGTTCGCCGCGGCGCAGCAGTCGGAACAGGTGGCCGCGGGACGTTATAAGGAAGGCGCGGGAACCGCGCTGGATCTGTTGACGGCCGAGAGCGCGCTCGCCGACGCGCGGGCTCAGCGCATCAACGCCCGGTTTGCGTGGTACATCGCTCTCGCCCAGCTCGCCCACGACGTGGGCGTCCTGGGACTCGACGGCTCGACGCCGTTCGCCCTGCAACCCGACACCACCGGAACGCCTCAGTGACGCTTCGCCGCACCGCACTCGCCGCCGTCGCCTGCAGCGCCCTCGCCTGCTCGCACCAGGGGGCCGGGGGACCCCCGCGGGTCCCGGTCACGGTGGCCCGCGCCGAGCGCCGCCCGGTGCCGTACGACATCGACGCCACCGGCACGGTGGAACCGCGGCAGACGGTGTCGGTCCAGGCGCAGGTGTCGGGCGTGGTGCAGGACGTGCTCTTCCACGAAGGGGATGAAGTGCGCGCGGGCCAGGCGCTCTTCCAGATCGACCCGCGGCCCTACCAGGCGGCGCTGGACCAGGCCAAGGCGAATCTGGCGCGCGACCTGGCGCAAGCGCAGAGCGCGGTCGCCGACGCCGACCGCTATCAGGCCCTGGTGGCGAAGGAGTACGTCACCGCCCAGGACGCCCTGCAGAAGCGCGCCACCGCGGACGCCCTGCTCGCGGCGGTCCGCGCGGATTCCGCCGCGCTCCAGAACGCCGAGCTCAACCTGGGCTGGGCCACGGTCCGGGCGCCGATCACCGGCCGCACCGGCGCGCTGCTGGTGCACACCGGCAACCTGGTCAAGGTCGCCGGAGATCCCCTGGTGACCATCAACCAGATCCGGCCCATTCTGGTGCGCTTCTCGGTGCCGGAGCAGAACCTCGCCGACATCCAGAAGTACCGGGGCGGGGACCTCCCGGTGCTCGCTTTCCCCTCCAAGGACGACAGCGTGGGCGTGCGGGGCCGCCTGTCCTTCGTGGACAACAACGTCGACACCACCACCGGCACCGTGCTCCTCAAGGGACAGTTCGAGAACGCGGACGGGGTGCTCTGGCCCGGCGAATTCGTGAACGTGCGGCTGGAGCTGTACGTGCAGAACGACGCCATCGTGATCCCCGCCCCGGCGGTGGTGACCAGTCAGACCGGCACCACCGTGTTCCTGGTGCACACCGCGGGCAGCGACGCGACGGTCAGCGTCCAGAACGTGACGGTGCAGCGTATGGCGGGATCGCTCGCCGTGATCGCGAGCGGGGTCCAGGTGGGAGACGTGGTGGTGACGGACGGCCAGCTGCGGCTGGTGCCGGGGGCGCACGTCGACATCAAGGCCAGCGGCAACGCGGGCCGCGAAACGCTGGGGGCGCAATGAACATCGCCGAACTCTTCATCCGCCGGCCGGTGATGACCACCCTGGTCATGCTGGGGATCCTGTTTTTCGGGATCGCGGCGTACCGGCTGCTGCCGGTGAGCGATCTCCCCACGGTGGATTACCCGACCATCTCGGTGAACGCGAACCTGGCGGGCGCGTCTCCCGAGACCATGGCCTCCGCGGTGGCCACGCCGCTCGAGAAGCAGTTCTCGACCATCGCGGGCGTGGACCAGATGACGTCGACCTCGAGCCAGGGGAACACCTCGATCACCCTACAGTTCACGCTGGACAGGAACATCGACGCCGCCGCGCAGGACGTGCAGGCCGCGATCTCGAAGACCCTGAACCAGCTCCCCCAGGGGATCATTCCCCCGTCCTACCAGAAGGTGAATCCGGCGGATTCGCCGATTCTTTATCTCGCCCTCACCTCGAAGACCCTGCCCCTCTCCACCCTGGACGAGTACGGCGAGACCTTCATGGCGCAGCGGATCTCGACCGTGACCGGCGTGGCGCAGGTGCAGGTGTACGGGTCGCAGAAGTACGCGGTGCGGGTCCAGCTCGACCCGCGCCAGCTCCAGACCCGCGGCATCGGGATCGACGAGGTGGCCAACGCCATCTCCACGGGCAACGTGAACCTCCGCACCGGCGTGTTGTGGGGGAAGGACAAGGCGTACACCGTCGACGCCACCGGCCAGCTCGAGGACGCGCCCGCCTTCCGGCAGCTGATCGTGACCTATCGCAACGGCTCGCCGGTCCGGCTGGGCGATCTGGGCCGGGTGCTGGACGACGTGCAGAACGACAAGACCGCGAGCTGGTACGACGGCAACCGCTCCATCGTGCTCGCCATTCAGCGCCAGCCGGGAACCAACACGGTGGCGGTGGCGGACGCGGTCAAGCAGCTGCTCAACACCCTGCAGGCCCAGATCCCGGCGTCGGTCGACATTCACATCCTCTACGACCGCTCGGTGTCCATCCGCACCTCGGTCTCCGACGTGAAGCGGACCCTGTTCCTCACGCTGGTCCTCGTGGTGCTGGTGATCTTCCTGTTCCTCCGCAACATCTCCGCCACCATCATCCCCAGCCTGGCGCTGCCGTTCTCGATCATCGGCACCTTCGCGGTGATGTACCTCATGGGGTACAGCCTCGACAATCTGTCGCTGATGGCGCTGACGCTCTCGGTGGGATTCGTGGTGGACGACGCGATCGTGATGCTGGAGAACATCGTGCGGCACCTGGAGATGGGAAAACCGGTGCTGCAGGCGGCCCTCGAGGGCTCGCGGGAGATCGGGTTCACCATCCTGTCCATGACGCTGTCGCTCACCGCGGTGTTCATCCCGGTGCTCTTCATGGGCGGCATCGTGGGACGGCTCTTTCACGAGTTCGCCGTGACCATCGGGGTCGCGATTCTCGTCTCCGGCTTCGTCTCGCTGACGCTCACCCCGATGATGTGCTCCCGCTTCCTCAAGCCCCCCAAGGAGGAGCACCACGGCCGGTTCTACGAGAAGACGGAAGCGATCTACGACGCGATCCTCGGCAAGTACGACCGCAGCCTCCGCTGGGTGATGGGGCACCGGCGCGCCGCGCTCGCGTTTTCGGCCGCGATTCTCGTGGGCACCGTGGGGCTCTTCGTCGTCGTCCCCAAGGGCTTCATCCCCGACGACGACAACTCCCAGATCTTCGGCACCACCGAGGCGTTCGAGGGCACCTCCTTCGACGCCATGAAGGAGCACCAGCAGCAGGTGTCCGCCATCCTGCTGCAGGACCCCAACGTGCTGGACTTCATGTCTACCGTCCCCGCGGGAGCGGCGAATCAGGGGCGGGTGTTCATGCACTTGAAGCCCCGGAGCGCGCGGCGGCTCAACGTGGAGGGCGTGATCGACGAGCTGAACGGGAAGCTCGCGGCGGTGCCCGGGATGCGGGTGTACCTGCAGAATCCGCCCGCCATCCGGATCGGGGGCCACCTCACCAAGAGTCTCTACCAGTTCACGCTGCAGAGCCCCGACATCCAGACGCTCTATCAGTACGCCAACCTCCTCACCCAGCGGATGAAGGCGCTCCCCGACCTCCAGGACGTCACCAGCGACCTGCAGGTGACCAACCCCACCATCCGGGTGGACATCGACCGGGAGCGCGCCGCCTCCTTCGGCGTCACGGCGGAGCAGATCGAGCAGGCGCTCTACAACGCGTACGGCTCGCGCCAGGTCTCCACCATCTACACCCCCAACAACCAGTACTGGGTGGTGCTGGAGCTCCTCCCCGAGTACCAGCGCGACGTGTCCGCGCTCAATCTTCTCTATGTGCGGTCCGGCAAGGGCCCCCTGGTGCCGCTGGGCTCGGTCGCGACCCTCACGCCCACCCTGGGGCCGCTCTCGGTGAACCACTCCGGGCAGCTGCCGTCGGTGACGATCTCCTACAACCTCAAGCTCGGCGCGTCGCTGGGGTCGGCGGTCACCGGCGTGGAGCGGCTCGCCCGTCAGGTGCTCCCGTCCACCATTTCGACCTTCGCCGCCGGAACCGCGCAGGCGTTCCAGGCGAGCCAGAGCGGCCTTCTGGCGCTGCTGGTGCTCGCGATCCTCGTGATCTACATGGTGCTGGGGATTCTCTACGAGAGCTTCATCCACCCGCTCACCATTCTGTCGGGCCTGCCCTTCGCGGGATTCGGCGCCCTGCTCACGCTCTGGATCTTCGGGGTGGATCTCTCGGTGTACTCCTTCGTCGGCATCATCATGCTGATCGGGCTGGTGAAGAAGAACGCGATCATGATGATCGACTTCGCGCTGGAAGCGGAGCGCAACGACGGGAAGTCCGCCGAGGCCGCCATCGTGCAGGCGTGCAACGTCCGGTTCCGGCCCATCATGATGACCACCATGGCGGCGCTGATGGGCACCCTGCCCATCGCCATCGGCCTGGGCGCCGGGGCGGAGTCGCGCCGCCCCCTGGGCCTCGCGGTGGTGGGCGGGCTCGCGTTTTCCCAGCTGATCACGCTCTACGTCACGCCGGTGGTCTACACCTACCTCGACGCCATCCAGCGGCGCCTGGGCGCGCGGATCGAGCTCCCCGCCGGAGAGCCCGTGGCTCAGCCCGGCGACTAGGAGGCCCCGCGTGGCCGCCGTCCGCACCGAGTCCGTCACGCTCCCGGTCGCCGGCGCGGCCGCGATGAACGCCTTCGTGGCCCGTCCCGAGTCGCGCGGCCGCCACGCCGGCATCATGGTGTTCCAGGAAGCCTACGGCGTGAACGCGCACATCCGGGACGTCGCGTCGCGGTGCGCACGCGAGGGATACACCGCGATCGCGCCCGAGCTCTTCCACCGCAGCGGCGCGGGCGTCGAAGCTCCCTACGGCGACTTCGAGCGGGTGCGGCCGCTGATCAACGGGCTGACCACCGAGGCGCTCGAAGCCGACATCCGCGCCGCCCACGCCTGGCTCTCGGCCGACGGCGAAACCGATGCCGCCCGCATCGCGGCGGTCGGATTCTGCCTGGGGGGACGGGTGGCCTTTCTCGCGAACCTGGTCGTGCCGGCGCGGGCCACGGTGACGTTTTACGGAGGCCGGATGGAGCCGCTGGTCGCGCGCGCTGGAGAAGCGCACGGCCCCGCGCTGTGCTTCTGGGGCGGGCAGGATTCGCACGTCGGGCTCGAGACCCCGCGGAAGCTGGCGGACGCGATGCGCGCGGCCGGCAAGCGCCACCTGCACGTCGAGATCTCCGACGCGGGCCACGGGTTCTTCTGCGACGCCAAGCCCGACTACAACCCGCGCGCCGCGGCCGACGCCTGGGCCCTGACCCTCGCGTTCCTCGAGGAGTGCGGCGCGGCCTAGCGCGTCAGGCCGGGCGGCGCGGCTGGTAGCGGCAGAGCGGATCCTCGGCGAAGGGATCGCCGGTCGCGGCGTAGGCGCGGGCCCGCGACCCGCCGCACTGCCAGCGATACTCGCACACCCCGCAGCGCCCCGTGAACCGGTTCGGATCCCGGAGGTCCCGGAACAGCTGCGCCTCGCGATAGATCGCGGCCGGCGCGGCGCGGGTCACGCTCCCGGCGACCAGCGGCAGGAAGCCCGAGGGCGAGACGTCGCCGGTGTGGGAAATGAACACGATCCCGTTGCCGTCGCGGATTCCCGCCGCGTGCCCGCCGGCGCGCCCGCATTCCTGCGCCACCCGCCGGTAGTGCGGCGCCTCGGTGGTGGTGACGACCGGCTTTCCCGGCGGCAGCCCCGCCACCCACTTCATCAGGCCTTAGCACTCGGCGGGCGAAATCGGCTCGAGCTCCGCGCCGCGCCCCACCGTCACGAGGAAGAAGAGACTCCAGCGCGCCGCGCCGATTTCCCGGGCGAGCAGGGCGATCGAGGGGAGATCGGCGAGCGTCGCGGCGGACACCAGGGTGTTGACCTGCACCGGGAGCTCGACCTCGCGGGCCGCGCGCGCGGCCGCGAGGGTGCGCTCGAAGGTCCCGGTGATCCCGCGCAGCGCGTCGTGCCGCGCCGCCGTGGAGCCGTCGATCGAAAGCGAGATGGCCTCGACCCCGGCGTTCTTGAACATCCCGATCGCCGTCGGAGTGACGAGGGGCGTCGCGGAGGGAGACACGGCCACCTGAAATCCCCGGCGGCGGGCCGCGGCGATGAGCGCGAAGAGGTCGGGCCGCTTGAGCGGGTCCCCGCCGGTGAGCACCAGGTGCGGGAGGGGCTCGCCGAACTCCGCCAGACCGTCCAGGAGCCGGAGGGCCGCGAGGTGATCGAGCTCCCGGGGATGGCGGAACGGCACCGCTTCCGCGCGGCAGTGCCGGCACGCGAGGTCGCAGGCGCGGGTCACCTCCCAGTAGACGCGTTTGGGAGCGCGGTCGAAAACGAGGCGGGGATGGGTGTCGGACGGGTGACGCGCCGGCGCCGGGGCGGTGGCAGTCATGCCCGGGAAGATCGGCGCCGCGGTGTGAAGGTTCGCTAAAGCACCCTTGAAGGAGTCGCTAGCTCTCCTCCCGGAACCGGTCCAAGGTGCGGCGGTCCTTCTTGGTGGGGCGTCCCTTGCCGGTGTAGGCGGGGGCGGGCTGGAGCTTGAGCTGGAGCGCGAGGCGCTCCCGGGCCGCGAGACTGGCGGGAGTTTCGTCGTAGAGAGCCTGGGCGTCGCGCGCGGGGCCGCGCCGCAGCGCGAGCCCGCGAACGCGGACGTCGAATTCGAAGGGACCCTTTCGCACCCGCACCGCGTCGCCCGGGGTCACGGCCTTGGCGGGCTTGGCCCGGACGCCGTTCACGTGCACCTTCCCGCCGGCGATGGCGGCGGCGGCCTGGGAGCGGGTCTTGAAGAAGCGGGCGGCCCAGAGCCAGGAGTCGAGGCGAACGGCGTCGTCAGTCATCAGTCGTCCGTTGTCAGTCCTCAGCCTTCGAGAGCGCACGCTGTAGACCCCACAACATACGCTTCACCTCGGTTACGGAGGCGGCCAGGTGATCGCGGGTGCCCGGGTCAACGAAACCCAGGTCCGCCGCGAGCAACAAATGGCACTCGAGTTCGCTGGCCGATCCGCTCGCTACCCGCACGAATTGTCCGAACTCCCGACGCCGACCCCGACCGCAGCCCTCCGCGAGATTCGCGCACACCGAGGACGCCGCGCGGCGCGCCTGCGCGCTCAGGCCGTACTGCTCGTCCTTGGGAAAGTCGCGTGTATGACGGTAGACGTCGAGGGCCAGCGCATGGCTCCTCTGCCATACCGTCAGTCGTCGAAAATCCTGCATACGAAGATCCAATGGAATCGTTCCGATTCTGGTGCTGCGCGGGGCGCCGCACGGAACCCCCATCGTGCGCGCCGGACCGATAAAACGACTGACGACTGAGAACTGACGACTTACATCGACTTACGCAGTTTGACCCCCCCCGACCCCGTATCGATATGCAGGCGGCCTTTGCCGTCCCCGATCGTCCCCTCGATGTGATCGCTCTCGAGCTTGGTCACCTGCACCGGAATCCCGCCCAGATCGATTCCGCCGGAGCCGGTGTCGATCAGGACGTGCGCGCCGTACGCCGCCGGAAGGGTGAGGGTGACCGCGCCGGAGCCGGTGTCGATGTCGAGGATGTCGGGGCTCGTCACCAGCGCGGCGGTGACGTCGCCCGAGCCGGTGTCGAACTTCACGTCCCGGCCGGTGACGGCGGTCGCGTCCACGCTCCCCGATCCGGTCTCGAAGTCCACCCGGTCCCCCTGCACGTCGGCGGCGGTGACGTCGCCCGAGCCGGTGTCGAGCTTCATGGTCGTGCCCTTGGCTTTGGTGAGGTGCACCTCGCCCGAGCCGGTGTCGAGGTCGACGTCGCCCTGCACGTTGTCCACGGTGACCTCGCCCGACCCGGCGTCCACGCCCAGGGACCCGACCACGCCGTTGGCGGACACGTCGGCCGCGCTCACGCTCAGCTCGAGGTCGCCCGAGACGTTGGTGACGGTGGCCTTCCCCACGCCCACGTAAATCCCGATCCGCTTGCCCGCGGGGAGCGAAACCACCACGTCGGCCCAGGCTTCGAGCCCATCCCCGCGACCGTTGATCCGCACCCGGTGGCCGCCGCTCATCCAGTGGCGCCCGTGGTGCTCCTCGTCGTTGAAGGTGCCGTCGTCGCTCACGTCGAGCGTGGTGTTCCAGCAGCACTCGCCATTGGCGCCGCGATAGACGATGTCGTCATCGGGGAAGATCACGCGGAGGGTCTGGCGCCCGCGGATCTCGCCGGTGCCGATGGTGAGCTTCCCGGCGTCGCGCCCGCCACGGGTGACGTCCACCTGGACGTCGGACCCGGTTCCGGCGCGCACCTCCACCGTGCCCGCGAGGTCGTAGATCGCTACCGCCGTTCCCGGCACGCTGTAGTGCTCCGGCTTCTGGGCGGAGGCCCGCGCCGCGGCGCCGAGTGCGAGAAGAGAAAGCAGGGAAGCCAAAGAGGACCGCATGGCCGAACTCCGATGCTGTGGGTGAGCGTTGGCTGCCGGCAACCTACGGGCGCGCCCGTTCCCCGGGATTCACCCGTCTTCGCTTGGATAGGGGGGACGGCCCTGAAGGTTGCAGTCCGCGCCCGCGTTGAGGAGCCCCCCCGGCCGGGCTAGATTTGGCCTCGCCCGACTGGCCCCGTCGACCGCCCCCGAACCCGGAACGCCTGGCACCTCGGATGTCCGAAACCACCTCCGCTCCCGCTCCCCTCACCACGCTCTCCGAAGAGGAGACGATGTTCCGCGACGCGGTGCGGGACTTCGCCGAGCAGGACGTGCGGCCCCGCACCCCGGCGATGGAGCTGGCGGGCAAGCTGGACCCGGCGCTGATCCCGAAGTTCTTCGAGCTGGGGCTGATGGGGATCGAGGTGCCGGACGCCCTCGGCGGAGCGGGCGGGTCGCTGTTCATGACGGTACTCGCCGTGGAGGAAATCTCCGCCGTGGACGCGTCGGCGGCCATCTTCGTGGACGTCCAGAACACGCTGGTGAACGCCCTGCTCCTCAAGTGGGGCTCGGACGACCTCCAGCGGCGCTATCTGCCGCGGCTCGCCGCCGGCACCGTGGGCGCGTACGCTCTCTCGGAGCCCGCGTCCGGCTCCGACGCCTTCGGACTCGAGACCAAGGCCACGAAGGACGGCGACCGCTGGATTCTCGACGGCCGCAAGCTGTGGATCACTAACGGCGCCGAGGCCGGCGTCTTCGTGATCTTCGCGAACGCGGACTTCAGCAAGGGCTACAAGGGCATCACCGCGTTCGTGGTGGAGCGCGGGTTCAAGGGGTTCAGCATCGGGAAGAAGGAAGACAAGCTCGGCATCCGCGCCTCGTCCACGGTGGAGCTGATTCTGGACCGCTGCGAAGTGCCGGCGGCGAACGTGGTGGGTGAGGTCGGCAAGGGCTACAAGGTGGCGATCGAGACCCTGAACACCGGCCGGATCGGGATCGGCGCCCAGATGATCGGCGTGGCGCGCGGCGCGCTCGGCGCCGCGCTCAAGTACGTGCAGGAGCGCCTGCAGTTCGGCAAGCCGGTGGCCGAGTTCCAGGCGGTGCAGTTCCAGCTGGCCCAGGCGGCCACCGAGCTCGAAGCGGCGCGGCTGATGGTGTACAACGCGGCGCGGCTCGAGGATGCGGGCGAGTCCTACACCAAGGAAGCGGCGATGGCGAAGCTCTTCGCCTCCCAGGTGGCCGAGCGGGTGACGTCGCTGTCGCTGGAACTCTTCGGCGGCTACGGCTACACCAAGGAGTATCCGGTGGAGAAGTTCTACCGGGACGCGAAGATCGGCGCGATTTACGAAGGAACGAGCAACATGCAGCTCAATACCATCGCCAAGCTGCTGCTGAAGTAGGGACGAGGAACCGGCGAAGGGCGCGGCACCGTGGCAGAGTTGGGAATCACACGCCTGCATGATAGAGTACCGGATGTCGCGGGGCCCCGACTCTTTAGGGCTGGTACGCCTCGACCTTGAGTAAGGCCTCGGACCCTCCGCCCACCGCATAAAGCAAGCCCTTCAGCGCCGCGACCGCGAGGCCCTCACGTTGGGTAGGCATCGACGCCTTCACGGTCCACGTGTCGGTGGCGGGATCATACGCCTCAACGGTATTTAGAGTCGTCCCGGTGGCGTCGAACCCGCCCACTGCGTACAGGATCCCCCCAACCACGACGACCCCAAGTGCGTAACGCGGGGTGGGCATTGGGGCCTTCGTGCTCCACGTGTCGGTGCGGGGATCATACGCCTCGAGGCTCTGTGACGTGCCGAGGGGGGTGATGCCTCCCACCACGTAAACAATTCCGTTAAGCGCAGCCGCGCCGAGAAAATAGCGCGCGGAGGGCAGGGGCGCCTTCGTCGTCCAAGTGTCCGTGGTCGGATCATACATTTCGACCGTCGACACCATGCCATTGTTCGTGAACCCACCGATGACGTAGAGGCTTCCGTCCGCACTTGCGACCGCCGCCACTTCCCTGGCGGTCGGCATTGCTGTTTTCGCTGTCCACGTGTCTGTCGCGGGATCATACGCGTCGAGCGTTGCCAAGTACGCATTACCATCGAAGCCGCCGACGGCGTATAGTGCTGCGTTAATTGTCGCGACCCCCAGCCCAACCCGGGCTGAAGGCATCGATGCCCTCGCTGTCCACGTATTCGTAGTGGGATCGTACGCCTCGACCGTCGCAGTAATGGGATGTTCGTTGGTAGCACCCCCACCCACCGCATAGAGCATTCCGCTCACCGTCGCTGCGCCGTGGAAATAGCGTCCGATACGCAGAGGCGCCTTGGTTGTCCAGCAATTCCCTATGATGACCTCGACCGAGGACTGGAGGCCACCTGCAGTAGCCGTCAGGGTGGCCACGCCGCCGCACATCGATGCGACTGCAAGCGTCGTGCTCGTCGTACCGCCCGATAGTGTCTGTCCACTTGTTGGGGCGAGCGGCTGGGTGGCATCCGCGACGCCTGTGGTTGGCACCGTGGTTAGTGCCCACCCAACGGTGGTTCCTTGGGCAGGAGTTCCGTGCAAGTCGCTCACAGTCGCAGTGACCTGAACGGACCCGCCCGGCGCTACGCTCCGGGTAGCCGGGGACACCGTAAGACTCCCAACGATCCCAGCCTCGACGCGGAAATGAATCGGTATCGACCGCCCGTCAGGCATCGCGATGATGTCGCCGGTCTCAAGCTGCTTCGCTTGCCCCGGCGTGCTGGTTAGCAGCACATCGCCGAAGCCGAGTGCCCGCCGCGCCCCGGGCTCACCTGCCGTGACGTGCACTCGATACGTGCGCGCGCTAGCAAAGCCGGCACCCTTGGTGTCCCAGTTCACCTGATACTGCTGGGCATTGAGATCGACGGTGATCGCCGGCGTGCTGGTGGTCGTGAATACGATGACCGCGGGCGTGCCACCCGATCCGCCGCAATTGCTGTCGGGCCCGGTGGTGACATCGCAGATGGCCACCTCAGGGTTGAGCGAGGCGATGTCCGCGTCGAAGGTTCCGGTCACCGCGGGCTGGGACACCATCGGCGGCAAGAAATAGAAGCCCTGCGTTCCGCCCTCATGGACGGCGTCGGAGATCGCGAATTGCGCCTTGGATGACGCCGCCGTCGGTTGATCGCCGGACGAGCAGGCCGCCGCCAGCGCGGCGAGCAGAGCGGGAAGAGCCCAGCCATACCTCTTCATGTCTTCATCCCCCGGTTCGGATTGCGCCCGGACTTTCGGGCTCGCCCGCCTGGCTCGCTTGCGCACCGCCGCGCCCGCGCGGACCTTTCCCCCCTGTGGCGGGCCCGCATCACCCGCCTTTCTAGTCGTCGAGGTGAACTCCAAAGCGTGACACCCCAGGCGTCCCAGTCCCGGACCGAGCAAGACGCGACTGCCGCTCGCCTGGAGGAGCTGCGACCCGGGCTGCGCCTGCTCGCGCTCCGCTCCCTCGGTTCGAGCGACGCGGCCGAAGAGGCCGTCCAGGAGACCCTGGCCCGGGCCGTCGTAGCCGTGGGCAAGGGCCAGCCCGCGGACCCCGCCAAACTCCCCGCGTTCGTCGCGGGGATCGCGCGACACGTCATCGCCGACGCCCAACGCGCGCGACATCGCGTCGTATCGCTCGAGGGCGTCCCTGCCAGCGCCCACCCGGTCGCGGACGACGACGCGCTGGCCGCACTGGTCTCGCGAGCCGAACGGGAACGCCTGCGCGCCGCGCTCACGCAGTTGGCGCCAGCCGACCGGGACCTGCTCCGCCTCTGCTATGTCGAAGGCCTCACGTCGGCCGAGATCGCCGGGAGGCTCCGCGAGCCGCCCGAGCGCATTCGCAAGCGGAAGTCGCGGGCGTTGGAGCGACTGCGTTGCGCGTTTCAGGGTGAGGCAGGTCACACCCTGGTATCACCGCCGACTGAAGAAGCGGAGCCGCGGGAGACGAAACCATGACGGCCGGGGAGACATTGAGCTGCGCGCAGGTGGCCGAGCGCGAGCTGATCGAGCGCTACGTCGCGGGACGACTCACCGACGAGTCCGGGCTCGCCGACTTCGAAGCCCACCTGCTTACCTGCGCGGAGTGTCGAGAGGAAGTACGCCTGGGATTGGCCATCCGCGCGCGGCTCGCGACCCCCGTCGCGCGCCGGAGCCGCGGGCCCTGGCTTGTGGGCGCGGGGCTCGCCGCGGCGGGGATCGCAGGCCTGCTGCTGGGACGCGGCGGAAACGGGAAGATCCGACCGCTCGGCAATGTGACGGACCCGCCGATCTATCTCGGGGTGGCGGTGCGTTCCGCCGCTACGACCTCCGATTCTGCTTTCGACGCCGCGATGGATGCGTACGCCGCGCGCGACTACCGTGCCGCCGCCACCGGCCTCGACCGCGCTCTCGCCTCGGGGGCTGATTCGGCGCCCGCGCTCTTCTTCCTCGGTGCCAGTCGGATGATGTCGAACAATCCGCGCGCCGCGGCGGCGGCCTTCGCACGCGTCCTCGGCCTCGGCGAGTCCCCATACGCTCCCGAGTCGCACTACTACCTGGCGAAGATCGATCTCCAGGCGGGCGACGTACAGGCCGCGCTCCGGGAGCTTCAGGCCGTCGGTCGCGCCAACGAGCCCACCGCGGGACGGGCTGCAGCGCTGGCCGACAGCGTGCGGAGCGTGATCAAACGCTAGCAGTACTGCTCGCCGCCATGCTCGCGCACGGCGGCTCGCGAGACTCCACCACCGCCCGGCGGCTCTGGCTCGCCGCCCTCGACGCCGAGGCGATGCTCGAGGACGACAGCGCGCGCGTCCTCCTCGAGCGAGCGCGTGACGCCGATCCCGCCTTCTTCCCCGCCCAAGCCGAGTACCTCACGTTTCTTCGGGACCGCGGTGAGTTCGCCGCAATCCGCCGCGTTTTTGGCACGGCCGATCCCCGCGGGGGAGTGGTCACCGAGTGTCTCGCAATGGCCATCGCCGCCAGGTTCGGCCGCGGCAACGGCATGTGGGAGCCGAGGCCCGAGGCCCTCGCGGCCCTGCGCGCTCTCGCCTCGCGGGACGGAAGCGGCTGCGCGGTCTCGTACCTCGGGCAGCTCAGTCCCGGGGGGCCCGGCCACACCCACGCCCCCGCGATCACGTGGTTGTGGCGAGGGGTCGCGCTCGCGCCGGAGTTGGAGAGTGAATGGGAACGACTCGCCGACGCGCTGGCCGCGCCGTCGATTGGCCAGCCCCAGCGCGCCGATTCGGTGCTGGAGGCAGGAGCCCGTCGCCTCCCCCATCCCCTGCAACGGGCGATGATCTACGCCAAGCTCGTGGACCTGCGCGGCGGTCGCGCCACGCCCGGCGGACGGCGGACCGCCGTCCAGCTCGCGGCCGCGCTTGCCCGCGACGGGCGACCCATGATGCGCGTGATGGCGCTCGACTCGCTTCCTCTCCCTGAGCGCGCCCGTCGGACGCTCGCCCTGTACGGCGCTGCCGGGAACTGGTTTGAACGGTGGGCGACCTTCCGCGGGTTGGGGAAGTCCTACATCGACGAGGGTCGGCCTGCGCTGGCCTTGGCCCCGCTTGATTCCGCGGTCGCCATCGCCGACTCGGTCCGCCGACCCTGGGTGCAGCTGATTGCGCTGATGCTCCGCGGCCGCGCCGAATCGAAAACCGGCCGTACCGCGGACGCCGAGGGCGATCTTCGGGCGGCGATCGCCGCAGGACCCGCCGCTGGTGACCCGTACTACCTGGCCGAGGCGTGGCACAATCTCGGCCACACCTACGAAGCCGCCGGTCGATGGGCCGAAGCCGCCGCGGCAATGGACAGCTTCGTCGCGATCACGCGGCCGATCCGCTGGGAGCCCCTCCGGATGATCAGCCTGCACGACGCCGGCACGGTGCGCTGGGAAGCGGGCTGGCACGCCGGAGCGGAACGGGATTTCGCGGAGATGGTCCGCGTGATCGACGAACAGGGCGACAACTACTACTGGGCCGGTGAGTACTGTGAGCGCGCGGGCGACCTTTCCCGCGCGCGGTCCTATTACCGCACCGCGTACTTCCACAGCTCCCCGCCGTTGAGCGACCCGCAGGCGGCCGCCGGGCTGATGCGTGTCTTCGAGTCCCTGGGGGAGGACGACAGCGCGGCGCGGATGGCCGAGGCACACGACTCCCTGCTCCCGGTGTGGACCCCCCTCGAGCACCCACTCCTGCCGGGTTTCCTCGCGCGGCACGGACGGGTTCGAAAAGCGCTTGCCTTGGCGCGCGCGTGGGCCGACCGGCAGCTTCGGGGCGGAAACGTCGAGGGCGCCGCGCTCACGACGCTCGACCTCGGGAACCTCGCGCTCGGCAGCGCCGCCCCCGCGGACGCGCTGGCGGCGGCGCAGCGCGCCGAGAGTCTCGCGGCCTTCCTGCACGTTGTGGGAGACGTCATCGCCGCGCGACAGCTGCAGGGAGAGGCCCGGATGGCCCTGGGAGACCGCAGCCGCGGGCTCGCGGTTCTTCAGAATGCGGCCGCGCTGGCGACGAAACACCCCACGGCCGACGGCCTCTTCTCCACTCAGGTCGCGCTTGGCGATGCGCGTGCCGCGAGCGGCCGCTCCTCAGAGGCTCTTCGCGCGTACGATCGGGCCGCCCGCGACGCGGACGCCGTCACCGCGGGACTCGACATCGATCTGGACCGGGTGCAGTATCGCGACCGACATCTCCGCCCCTTCGACGGGGCGATTCGGGTGCTGCTCGCCGGGCCTGCGTCCGCGGCACGCACCGACGGAACGCTGCGCTGGTCGGAACGGCGAAAGGCAGCCGCCCTCACCCTCGCCTTGGGCGCGCCGCGAGGACGCGAGTCTTCCCCCATCGCGTCATTTCCCGCCGCTCGGGACCTGAAGCGCCGCCTCTCGCCCCGTGACGCGCTGATCGACTACCTCGTGGTCGACTCCAGGATTAGCGCGATCGTCGTCACCGACCGGGGCGCGTCAATCACGAGGCTCCCGATCGCCGTGGATTCGGCCGATCGCCTGGCAAGGCGGCTCCGGCGCCCGTTCGTCTCCGCCCCGGGCGGGCGGGTGGACCTCGCGCGGGCGGAATTCGACGTCGACGCCGCGGCGGCGCTCTACGACGGTCTGGTGCGCCCCCTCGAGCGCGTGCTCGGTGCGCGGGACCGGCTCGCGATCGTGCCCGACGGTCCTCTGTACGCAGTTCCGTTCGCCGCACTGGTGACCACCCGGGCCGCGCGCCCGGACGACTACGCCGGCGCGCAGTATCTCCTCGACCGGGTCGAGCTGCGCTACCTGCCCGCGGCGCAGTTCCTCGCGCCCGTCGCTCGCGGCGACGCAGCGCGAGTCCTGGCGGTGGACGGCGACGCGCCAGGAAGCGACCGAGAAATCGCGGTCATCCGCGCCGCGCTGGCCCCCGGCAGCGTCCGGGTGCTCGCCGGCGCCGCGGCCACCGAGTCCGCGGTCCGGGCTGTGGCTCCGGGCTACGACATCGTGCACTTCGCGGCCCACGCCGAGGCGAGCGATCGCGATCCGCTGTCCTCACATCTGCAGCTCGGCGCGGACGGGGCAAACGACGGCTACCTGCACTTGAGCGAGATCGCGGCTGCACGATGGCCGGTGCGCCTCGTCGTGCTGTCCGCCTGCGCGACGCTGCAAGGCCCACTCTATCGAGGAGAAGGACTGATGGGCCTGGCCCGGGCGTTTCTGGGCGCTGGAGCTCAGGGTGTCGTGGCGACCCAATGGCCGGTTGGCGCGACGACGGCAGACCTGATGGGACATTTCTACCAAGGCTTCGGAAGCGGGGCCACGGCACCGACCGCGCTGCGGTCCGCTCAACTCGCGCTGAGAAGGAATCCCAAGACCGCGCACCCCTTCTACTGGGCCGGCTTCGTACTGGTCGAGGGACACCAACCCTTGCCCTGAGGCGGACCGCCGGCAGCAACATGCAGCTCAATACCATCGCCAAGCTGCTGCTCAAATAGCGACGCCGGGGAACCCGGCCCCGCCCTCGCCGTATCAAGAGCACACGCCAACCGGGAGGGCTCGTGCATCGCATCCGTCTCCTCACTCTCGCCCTCTGCGCCGCGGGGACCACCCTCGCCGCGCAGACCCCGCCCCAGGCCGACACCGCGCATCCGGCCGCGGCCGGTCCCGCGGTCGAAGCCGTGCTCACCCGCGGTCTCAACGGGCACGAGCCCGCGGACACCGTCACCGCCGTTCCCGACTCGGTCGGCGCGCTCTACCTCTGGACCCGCGTGTCCGGAGCGGCGGGCGATACCGTGCATCACGTCTGGTTCCACGGAGACACCCAGGTCGCCGACGTGGCGCTCGCCGTGGGCGGATCCCCGTGGCGCACCTGGAGCAAGAAGACCATTCCCTCCGACTGGACCGGCGCCTGGCGGGTCGAAGTCCGGGACGCGAGCGGAGCGGTGCTGAAACGGGTGGACTTCACGGTCGGACCCTAGCGGGTGACGGCCGCGCGCCGCCGGGCATCTTCCAGGAAACCCTTCCACGGGAGCACACCGATGATCCGCTCACTCGCGGCTGCGATCGCAGGGCTGGCGCTCGCGGTCGCCCCGCTCGCGGCGCAGGGCAAGGGCAAGGGACACGGGCCGAAGCACTACGCCGCGTCCACCGACCAGGCGTTCAGCGTCACCAAGGACGTGCTGGCCAAGCACGGGTACGCGGTGGTCCGCACCGAGGTCCGCGGCGACGACGAAGTGGTCTACTACTACCGCGGCAACATGGGCAAGGGCAAAGGCCACGGTCCCATGCAAACCATGATCATCCGCCACATTCCGGCGGAGAACCGCATCGTGTTCGTGAACACGCCGGGCGAATTCCTGGTGGATATCAACATCCGGCTGGGAGGCAGCTGACGCCTTACTTCGCCGCCGTTCCGCGACGAAGTTTGTAGCATGCACACCGCCCGCCGCACCCACGGGTTCACCGAGTCCGTCATCCGCGCGATGACCCGGCTCGCCAACGAGCACGGCGCCATCAACCTGGCCCAGGGGTTCCCCAACTTCGCCGCGCCCGCCGTGATCAAGGAGGCGGCCGCGAAGGCGATCCGGGACGACGTCAATCAGTACGCCATCACCTGGGGCGCCAAGCACCTCCGCAACGCGCTGGCGAAGAAATACGCCGACTGGTACGGGATGACGGTGAACCCGGAGACCGAGATCACCGTCACCTGCGGCGCCACCGAGGCGATGGCCTCGGCCCTGCTCGGCATCGTGGATCCCGGCGACGAAGTGATCGTCTTCGAGCCCTTCTACGAGAATTACGGCCCCGACGCGATCCTCTGCGACGCGCGGCCGGTCTACGTGCCGATGACACCCGGCCAGCCCCTCGACCTGGACCGCCTCGCGGCCGCGTTCTCCGGGCGCACCCGCGCCATCATCGTCTGCACGCCCAACAATCCCACCGGGAACGTGCTCTCCCGCGAGGAGCTGGAGGCGATCGCGGAGCTCTGCCGCCGGCACGACGCCTACGCCGTGACCGACGAGATCTACGAGCACATCTATTACGAGGGCCGCCACCTCCCGATCGCCTCCCTCCCCGGAATGCGGGAGCGGACCGTGACGGTGAGCGGGGCCTCCAAGACCTACAGCGTGACCGGATGGCGGATCGGCACCATCGTCGCCGGCGCCGAAGCCACGGACGCGATCCGCAAGGTTCACGATTTCCTGACGGTGGGCGCGCCGGCGCCGCTGCAGGAAGCGATCGCGGTCGGGATCGAGACCCTGGGGCGGGAGTATTACGATCAGCTGGCCCGGGATTACCGGGCCCGGCGCGATCTCTTGTGCGGGGCCCTCGCCAAGGCGGGGTTCCGCTGCCGCCCTCCGGCCGGCGCCTACTACGTCCTGGCGGACTTCTCCGATCTGTCGGACCTTCCAGACGACGCGTTCGCGCGCTGGCTCACCGCCGAGCACGGGGTGGCGAGCGTTCCCGGGTCGAGCTTTTACGCCGACGCGGCACGCGGGCGCCGGCTGGTGCGGTTCGCGTTCTGCAAGACGACCGAGATGTTGACCGAGGCCGCGACGCGGCTGGCCGCGATTCACGCCCCACCAATCCACGGAGGCGCCAGTGAGCGTAGGTAAGGAGCATCTGCACCGGATCCACGAGTCGCTCTCATCGTTCGAGGCGGCGATCAAGGAACGCGAGCACCCGGGCCTGATGCGCGACAAGACCGGGCTGCAGCAGGAAGTGGACAAGGCGCGGCAGCGGGTGGTCGAAGTCGTGCTGGAAGTCGTCGCGGCGGAACGCAAGCGGACCTGAGGCGAGGCACGATGCTCATCAAGCGACCCGCGGACATCCCGGCGTCCGAGATCACGGACCAGCGCGTCTACCTGAACCGGCGCGCCTTCATCGCCGGACTCGGCGGCGCGGGAGCGACGTTCGCCGCTTCGGGACTCCCCGCGTGGGCGCGGGCGGCGCGGGCGGCGCGGGCCCCCCGGGACGACGACAAGCCGACGCCCTACGAGACCATCACCACCTACAACAACTACTACGAGTTCGGGACCGACAAGGGCGACCCCGCCCGTTACGCCGGGACCCTGCGCACCCGCCCCTGGACGGTGCGGGTGGACGGCGAAGTGCACCAACCGCAGTCGTTCGACATCGACGCCATTCTCAAGCGCTGGCCCGCCGAGGAACACGTGTACCGGCACCGCTGCGTCGAGGCCTGGTCCATCGTGGTGCCGTGGGACGGCTTCCCGCTCTCCCGGCTCCTGAACCAGGTGCAGCCGACCTCGAACGCGAAGTTCGTGAAGTTCACCACGCTCTACGATCCCCGGCAGATGCCGGGACAGAACGACAACGTGCTGGCGTGGCCGTACGTCGAAGGGCTCCGGCTCGACGAGGCGATGCACCCGCTCACGCTCCTCGCCACCGGCCTCTACGGCACGCCGATGCCCAATCAGGACGGCGCGCCGATCCGGCTCGTGGTGCCGTGGAAGTACGGGTTCAAGAGCATCAAGTCCATCGTGCGGATCACCCTGGTGCGCGACCAGCCCGACACCACCTGGAATCTCGCCGCGCCCAACGAGTACGGGTTCTACTCCAACGTGAACCCCAACGTGGACCACCCCCGCTGGAGCCAGGCGCGGGAGCGCCGCCTCGGCGAGTTTCTCCGCCGCCCCACGCTGCTGTTCAACGGCTACGGCGACCAGGTCGCGTCGCTTTACACCGGGATGGACCTGCGAGCGAACTACTGATGGTGCGTGGTGCGAGGTGAGTGGGGAGACGCGGCGGCGGTGGAGGGGTAGGCTCGCTCAGACCGCCCTCGTCGCGCTGGGGGTCGTCCCCGCCGCCGTCATCATCTGGCGCGCGATCCACGACCAGCTGGGCGCGAATCCGGTTGAAGCGCTCGAACACCGCCTCGGCGACTGGACCATCTGGCTCCTGCTCGCCACCCTCGCCATCACCCCCATCCGCCGGCTCACCCGCTGGAACGGCATCACCCGGTTCCGGCGCACCATCGGCCTGCTCGCGTTCGGCTACCTCTGCCTGCACTTCCTCACGTACCTGGTGATCGATCAGGGCTTCCCGATGCAGGGGTTCGCGATCCGCTACGTGGCCAAGGACATCGCCAAGCGGCCCTACGTCACCGTCGGATTCACGGCGTTTCTGATGCTGATGCCGCTGGCGTGGACTTCGACCAAGGCGTCCATCCGCCGCCTGGGCCGGCGCTGGACCACGCTGCATCAGCTGATCTACCCGGCCGCGGCGCTGGGCGTCCTTCATTATCTGTGGCTGGTGAAGGCGGACCGGTCGAAGCCGATCACTCTGGGCTTGATCCTGGTGGCGCTGCTCGCGATCCGGGTGTGGACCGAGCGGCGCCGCGCGGTCCGCCGGCCCGCCCAGCCGGGGCCGGGCGCCGCTCCCGAGCGGGTCGCGCTCTCAGGCGCGCCGTAGCGCCCGCTCCACCTCTTCCCGGCCGGCGACGAGCCGGTCCGCTTCCTCTCCCAGCGCCTTCGCCGCGGCGAGATCCGCGGTGAGTCCCTCGACGCTGCCCGCTCCGGCGGTCAGACGCAGGAGATCGAGGCGGATCGCCTCCAGCGCGGCCACCGCTTCGCCCAGCCGGCGCTGGGCGCGTTCCCGCGCTTTCGAGAAGTCGGCGACGAGGGCCGCGCGCTGCTCGCCGGCGGCGCGCTCGCCGGGACCGGTTCCCGCGAGCCCGATCGCGCCGTCCAGCTCCTCGACGCGCTTCCGCATCGCGTGGGCCTGGGACTCGAGGCGCCGCACCGTTTCGGGGAGGTCGCCGAGCGCGGCGCGGGTGGGTTTGGGGAGCGCCGCGAACAGCGCGTCGGCGGCGAGGCCGATGGCGATCTCGGTGGGCCGGTTGGCGATCGCCGGCGCGGCGGGCGCCAGGCCGAAGCCCGACACCTTGAACAGCCAGCGTCCGACCTTGCCGCCCCAGAACCGTCCCCAGAGCGGTGACGACGCCACGCGCGAGCGCCGCCGCATCCAGGCGGCGACGCCGAAGGCCACACCGTACAGCGCGGCGATCCCGGAGACCCACAACATGTTCCCGCCGGGCCCGAGCATGATCGCCACCGAGGAGAGCGCGGCGACGCTGAGCCCCGCCACGCTCGCCGTGCGCAACGCCTTCTCGCCGAAAGTCGGGCCGCTCCCCGATTCGAACTGCATTTCCTCGCGCTTCAGGTCGAAGCGCTGCTGGAGCGCGACCTGGAGGTCGTCGGGGCCGAAACCTCGGCGGATCAGCTTCCGGATCTGGCGCCCCAGGTACAGCGGCGGCAGGACGAACGCGGCGGTCTTGAGCAGCGTGAACAGCACGACTTGAGAAAGCGGCGCGCCGGCGGTGAGCACGCGGGTCGAGATCCGGAACAGCATCGGGATCAGGAAGGCGTAGAAATACGAGGTGGCCGCGATGATCACCCGTCCGCGGTTCAGGAAGACGCGGATCGGCACCGGGATGTCCTGTCGCGTCGAGAGCGCGTCTCCCAGCGACTCCGCGAGCGCGGCGCCGGTCGGGAAGCGCCCGTCCGGATCCTTCACCAGGCACTTGTCCACCGCCGCCGCGAGGGAGCGCGGCACCGCCGGCGCGACGCTCGCGAGCGGCGCCGGCGCCTGGGTCAGGTGCTTGGCCAGAATCGCCGCCGCGTTGCCGCCGTCGAAGGGGAGTCTCCCCGAGAACGCGAAGTAGCCGACCACGCCCAGCGCGTAGAGATCGGTGCGGCCGTCCACCGCCTCGCCCGCCGCCTGCTCCGGGCTCATGAATTCCGGCGTGCCCAGCACCTCGCCGACGCCGGTGCCGCCCGAGCTCTGGGTGAGGCGCGCGATGCCGAAATCCGCCACCAGCGCCCGTCCCGATCCGGCTTCGAGGAGAATGTTCTCCGGCTTCACGTCCCGATGCACCACGCCCTCGGCGTGGGCGTAGGCGAGCGCCCACGCCACTTCGCGGAGAATCCGGGCCGCCTCGGCCGGCGGGAGGGGGCCGCGGGTCCGCACCCGCTGGGAAAGGGTCTCGCCGTTCACGAAGGCCATCACGTAGAAGACAAAGTCGCCCGCTTCGTCCACGGCGTGGATGGGCACGATGTTGGGATGGGAAAGGCGCGCCGCCATCCGCGCCTCCCGCAGGAAGCGCTCGCGGAGCGGCGCCTGCGCCGCGAGCGCCGGGGGAAGCAGCTTGATCGCCACCAGCCGGTCGAGGCGCACTTCGCGCGCCAGGTAGACGATCCCCATCCCGCCGCGCCCCAGCTCCCGCTCCAGCGAGTAGCGGCCGGCCACCGCCTCCTGGAAACGCAGGAAGGTCTGGTCCACCAGCGCTTCGGCCACCTTCACCCGATCCCTTCTTCGGCTTCCGCGTTGCTCTGGAACAGCAGGTCCACTTCCCGCGCCACTTCGCGGGCCAGCCCCAGGTCCGTGGTGAGACTCTGGACACTCCCCGTACCGGCGTGGAGCCGCAGGAGATTCAAACGGATGGTCTCCAGCGCGGCGACGGCGTCCTTGAGGCGTTTCTGCACCTGCTCCCGCTCCGCGCGCAGATCGGCGACCATCGCGTCGTGCCGAGTGCTGAGTTGTTCGTCAGCACGCTTCCCTTTCTCTTCCCCCGTCCCCACGTCCCTCACGTCTCCCAGCGCGTCGTTCAGCACGTCGAGCCGCCGGCGCATCCGCTGCGCGTCCTCCTCGAGGCGCCGCACCACGTCGGGAAGCTCCTTCAGCTCCTGGCGCGTGGCCCTGGGGAGCTCGGCGAAGAGCCGCTCCGCGGCGAGGGAGAGCGCGAGCTCGGTGGCGCGGTGCGTGGTCGCGGGCGCGAGCGCCCGCTTGCCGACGAAGGGACGCGCCAGCGCGAAGAAGGACCGCCCGATGGGCCCCTGCCAGATCCAGGACCAGATCCGGGTGTCGAGATCGATCCGACGGTTCAAGCGGGTGAGCCACAGAAACCCGGTGGCGAGGGTGGCGAACGCCGAGTAGGCGAACACCGCGAAGTTCGACGGGAACGACGTCGTGAGCATCGACCCGGTCAGGAGCGCGATGCTGGCGCTGCCCGCCGCGAGCAGGCGCATCACCCGCTCGTAGGTCGAGGCCCGTCCGCCGTACTCGAAGACTCGCTCGTCACGCCCCAACTCGAGCTCGGCGCGGTACCCGGCGGCGAGGTCCTGGGGTTCGAATCCGGAGACGAGGAGCCGGCGCGCGCGGGCCACCAGCATCACCGCGGGCACGCCGAACACGCCGGCGCCGAGGGCCAGCCAGGCCACGAGCTCCTGGGCGCGCGCCGGCGCGAGGCCCGCCGCCATGGTGATCCCGATCGGCAGGAACAGCGCGTAGATGAGTCCGCCCATCCCGCCCAGCCGTCCGCCGCGCTTCACGAACACCCGCAACCCCACCGGCAGCTCCTTGCGCCCGTCGAGGGCGAGGCTCAACCGCTCGGCGAGCGCCGCGGCGTCCGCGGGCCGCTCCTCCCGGTCCTTGGCGAGACACGCGGTCACCGCCTGCGCCAGCCGCCGGGGCACGCCGTCCGCGACCTCGGCGAGGGGCTTCGGGGCCTCGGTGATCTGCTTGGCCAGCACTTCGGTCGCCTTCTCGGCCTCGAAGGCGAGCCGCCCCGAGAGCGCGAAGTACCCCACCAGCCCCAGCGCGTAGAGATCGGCGCGGGGATCCACCGCCTCGCCCAGGGCCTGCTCGGGACTCATGAACTCGGGCGTGCCGATCACTTCGCCGCCGTCGAGACTCCCGGCGCCGCGCACCACGGCCGCGATGCCGAAGTCGTTGATCAGGGCGCGGCCCGAGGCCCGCTCCAGCAGAATGTTGTCCGGCTTGACGTCGCGATGGATCACGCCCTGGCCGTGGGCGTAGCCCAGGGCCCAGGCGATCTCGCGCAGGATCCGCGCGCCGTCGGAGGCGGGGAGGGGGCCCCGCGCGCGCACCCGCTCGGTGAGCGTTTCGCCGTCCACGAAGGCCATCGCGAAGAACACGAACTCCCCGATCTCTTCCACCGCGAAGATGGGGACGATGTTGGGGTGGGAGAGCTTGGCGGCGGTCCGCGCTTCGCGAAGGAACCGCTCGCGCAGCGACGCGTCGAGCGCGCGGCCGGGCGGGAGCAGCTTGATCGCCACCAGCCGGTCGAGCCGCGCGTCCCGGGCGAGGTAGACCACGCCCATGCCGCCGCGCCCCAGCTCCCGCTCCAGCGAGTAGCGGCCCGCGAGCGCGGTCTGAAAGGAAAGAAACAGCGGGTCCACCCGCGCCGGCGCGTCTGGCATCGCCGCCAATCGTAGACCAGATTCTCCGGTCCTTCAACCCGTGCGGATCCGTCCGATATGGCCGACCATCAGCCGTACGTGCCCGCCTCGCAGTCGCCCGCCGAGCTCACCCTCCGGGCGCTGGTCACCGGGGTGGTCTTGGGCCTGATCTTCAGCGCGTCTTCGGTCTATCTCGCGCTCAAGATCGGCCTCACGGTGTCGACCTCGATTCCGATCGCGGTGCTGTCGATCACCATCTTCCGGGCGCTGGGCCGCACCTCGATTCTCGAGAACAACATCGTGCAGACCACGGGCTCGGCGTCGGACGCCGTCGCCTCCGGCGTGGTCTTCACCATTCCGGCGATCCTGCTGATGGGCTACGACCTGGACATCAGCCGGGTGGCGATCCTCGCGGGCGTGGGCGGGCTGTTGGGCGTGCTGATGATGATTCCCCTGCGCCGCGCGCTGATCGTGAAGGAGCACAAGACCCTCATCTATCCCGAAGGCACGGCGTGCGCCGAAGTCCTGATCGCGGGCGAGGAGCGCGGGCTCCAGGCCAAGCGCGTGTTCCAGGCGTTCGGCGTGGGGTTCCTGTACAAGTTCCTGCAGGGGGGGCTCAAGTTCTGGTCCGACGTTCCCGGGAAAGCGCTCTCGTTCTTTCCCGGCGCCGCGATGGCGACCGAGACCTCCCCGGAGCTGATGGGCGTCGGCTACATCATCGGACCCCAGATCGCGGGGTTCCTCTTCGCCGGGGGCTGCTTCGCCTACCTGGTGCTCGCGCCCGCCATCAAGCTCGTGGGCTCGGGGCTCACCGAGCCGTTCGGGTTCCCGCCGGTGAAGCTGATCCGGGACATGAGCCCGAGCGAGATCCGCGCCAGCTTCGTGTTCTACATCGGCGCCGGCGCCGTCGCCTCGGCCGGGATCATCGCGCTGGCCCGCTCGCTGCCCACCATCGCGTCCGCGTTCGCCACCAGCTGGAGGAATCTCCGCGAGTCCCGCCTCGGCCAGGCGCTCGGCGCCAGGATCCGCACCGAAGACGACCTGCCCATCACCCTCACCGTCGGCGGCTCGGTGGTGCTCGCGGTGGTGCTCGCCCTCCTGCCCCAGGTGCACGTCAACCTGCTGGGCGCGATCCTGATCGTCATCTTCGGATTCTTCTTCTCCACCGTCTCCTCCCGCATCTGCGGCCAGATCGGCTCCTCCGCCAACCCGATTTCCGGGATGACCATCGCCGCCCTGCTCGGCACCACGCTGATCTTCGTCGCCATCGGCTGGACCGGCGTGGATCACCGGGTGCAGGCGATTTCGATCGCCGCGGTGGTGGCCGTGGCGACCGCCGTCGCCGGCAACACTTCCCAGGACCTGAAGACCGGCTTCCTGGTCGGCTCCACGCCGCGGCGCCAGCAGATCGCGATTCTGGTCGGCGCGCTCGCCTCCGCGCTGGTGGTGGGATGGACCCTCACCCTTCTCAACCGGTCCTACACCTACCCGGTGCCGGAGCGGCACCCGGCGTTCTCCGCCGCCGCCACCGAGCCGCAAAACGGCGGCCGGCCGCCGGTCGAGATTCTCCCCGCCACCATGTCCGGGTTCCGCGTCGCCGGCTCCGACTCGAGCGATCGCGCCTCCTACCAGGTGGTGCGGGTGTACGTGGTCACCGAAGGGGTGCCGGCCGGCAAGTACCTGATGGATCCCGCGAGCCACGAGCTCCGCTACGTGCTCGATCCCGGCATCGGCGGGCGGATCCACGACTTCAACGGCCGCACCATCCCCCGCCTCGATTCGCCCAAGGCCACGATCATGGCGCTGATCACGGACGGGATCCTCACCCACAAGCTCCCCTGGGGGCTGGTGCTCCTCGGCGTCTTCGTCACCATCGCGATCGAGCTGATGGGGGTGCAGTCCCTCCCGGTGGCGGTGGGCGTGTACCTCCCGATTTCGACGTCGTCCGCGATGTTCGCGGGCGGCATCGTGCGCTGGCTGATCGAGCGCCGGGCGCGCTCCCAGCAGCAATCGCTGGCCGAGCTCGAGTCGGGGCCGGGCGTGCTCTTCTCGTCGGGACTGATCGCGGGCGGCGCGATCTGCGGCATCGTGCTCGCCGCCATCGCCGGCGCGCTCGGCTCCGCCGACGCGCTGGCCGAGAAGGTGCCCTGGGCTCACGTCCTGGGTTCGCTCGCCACCTCGAACATCTTCGCCTACCTGCTCTTCGCGCTGATGGGCGTCCTGCTCTTCCGGGTCGCGTCCCAGAAGGCCTGAGGCGTGCGCGTCGTCTCGCTCTTCCCCGCCGCGACGGAGATGGTGGCGGCGCTCGGAGGAGCGGGACTCCTGGTGGGCGTGTCAGATCAGTGCGACTGGCCCCCGGCCGTTCGCGCGCTGCCGCGGGTCACCCGCTCCAGCCTCGATCCCGCGCTCACCGCGGCCGGGATCGACCGCGCCATGGCGCGGGCGCAGGCGGGCGGGTTGCCGTCCGGCTCGATCGACGAGGAGCTGCTGCGGCGGCTCCAGCCCGACCTGGTCATCGGCCGGTTACTCTGCGAAGTGTGCGCGATCGGCGGGGACGCCGCCGCGACCGCGATGGCGCGCCTCGATTCGCCCAAGGCCACGATCATGGCGCTGATCACGGACGGGATCCTCACCCACAAGCTCCCCTGGGGGCTGGTG
>Ga0079221_10000003_pt1 | contig 103386 bp, 88 predicted proteins | sample GAAS200_FD_75069 | JGI IMG/M metagenome (GOLD analysis project Ga0079221, IMG submission 75069) | Agricultural soil microbial communities from Georgia to study Nitrogen management - GA AS200 | ecosystem: Environmental > Terrestrial > Soil > Agricultural land | place: USA: Georgia | collected... | reverse complement strand
CTGCGGCCCGCCGTGGACCGCGGCAGGGACGAAGAACGTGAGCGGCGTCGCCAGCGAGTTGCGCACCGAGATGCGGAGCTCGGTGCCGGCCGGTGCGCGCAGCAGCGGCCCGGGCATCAACGGCGGCCTGCCGGGTTCCGCGAACGCCGCGAGGCTCATCGCCGGATGGCCCGGCCCGTCGATCCGCCAGGTGGCCTCTTTCGCCTCGAGCGCCACGGTGAGCACGCCGTCGTGCAACACGCCCGCGCGCTCGACGCTGGGGTTCGCCTGGACGGCCGGAAGCGATTCGCGCCCACCGGCCCCACCCGAGGCACCACCGCCGCCGACGATGATGAGCGCTAAGAGGACCGAGAGTGTCGCGGGGCCACGCCCGAAGAGGCTCGCCGGTGCGGAGGTGGGGGCTGCCTGTTGCGTGTGCGCCATATCGTCCTTGGGGGGAGTAACGTCGGTGGCAACATACGGCGCCTTCGGGGGCCCAACAAGCAAACGGCGAGCGTTGCTGTTCGCAACGGCCTTCACGACGCCCGCGGATCAGCGCGACCGCTTCACCGGCGTCCACGCGGCTCGACCAGACGCCAGAACTGGCGGTCGCCGATCACCTTCACCTTGTGGCCCCGCTCGCCCAGCCGCTTGATCTCCATCACCTTGAGGCCGCCGCGCGCGCCCGCGATCTGGAGCACGTTGGCGCGTCCCCGCACCAGCACGTCCGTGGAAGCGCCGGGCTTGGACTGCACGGTCGCGCCCGCGCGCTTGGCCGCCCTGATCGCCTCGCTCCGGGGCCGGCTCAGGAACCCGGTGAACGAGACTCGCAGTCCCCGCAGACTCCCCACCCGGCCGAAGCGCGGCTCGGTGCGCGGGTGGCGCAGGGCCGCGATCAGCTCGGCCGCGGCTTCGTAGCGCTTGCCGCGCACGCCGAGGCAGCGGTGAATCACTTCCTTGAGATGATCGCTGCAGGGGAGGGTGCGGACGTCCTTGCTCCGGATGGGGCTCGTGACGTCGCCCTTCAGGAGCATCACGGCGATGAGCCCGACCTGGTAGATATCGTCGCGCTGCTGCCAGCGCCGCACCCTGCCCCACGCGATCTCGTTGGGAACGTTGAAGAGGTTGAACGCGTCGGCGGTCACGCCGCGGCTCGACATCTGGTGGGTGGCGATCCCGAAGTCGCCGAGCTTCAGCTGTTCGCCGTCGCAGACGAACACGTTGAAGGGCGTGAGGTCGCGATGGAGCGCCTGGCCGCGGTGCAGGATGTCGAGCACCGCGAGGATCCCGGCCAGCTCCCGCCGCACGAATCGCTCCGGTTGCGCGCCCTTCTTCTCGAGCCACGCGCCCAGGTCCCCGTGCCGGGCGTATTCCATCGCGAGGCAGTAACGGGTGCGGGCGCCGTCCTGGACCACGAAGCGGTCGTAAATCCGGAGCGCGCGGGCCTCGCGGAAGAGCAGCTCGGCGAAGTAGGACTCGCGCAGCCAGGGCGAGAGCCGCTCCGTGAGCTTGACGCAGACCTGGGCCGGAAGCGCGCCGCGCGGCGTGGGCGTCGCGAGGTAGACCTCGCCGAAGCCGCCCTTCCCGATCAGCCGGTGCAGCTCGTAGGTGCGCCCGCCCTCGGAGCTGTAGGCGCTGGAGAGCGCGGAACCCGACGTGGACCGCGCGCCGCCCCTGGTGGTGGCGCGCCCGGTGCGGCGGGTGACGCGCTTGGTGTAGCGCGCGGAGGGCGGGCGAGAAGTGGACATAGTTCGGTGGGAGAAGAATCTACCACTACCCGCCCCTTCTCCGCGGCCTATACTAGGGGCACCCACACACCAGGGAAACGCCATGCGCATCGCCAGTTGGGGTCACGCGGTCTTCTCGGCGACCTTGATCGCGCTCGGAGTCCTGGGCCTCGCCCGGGGCCGGTTCACCCCCATCTGGGAACCCGTGCCCGCGTTCGCGCCCGCGCACACCGCACTCGCGTATCTCTGCGCTCTGGTCTTTCTGATTCCCGGGATCGCTCTCTTCTGGCGGCGGACCGCCCCCGCCGCGTCGCGAGTGCTCCTCGGCGTCCTCGTCGCCTGGCTGGTGCTGGCCGATGCGCCGGACCTCGCCCTCCACGTCGGGATGGATTTCACCTGGGCGGTCGCGAAGACCGCGGTGATGGTGGCGGCGGCGTGGGTGCTCTACGTCTGGTTCGCGGGCGAGCGGGACGCCTCCCGGCTCCGATTCGCCACCGGCGAGAGCGGCCTGCGGATCGCCCGGACCCTCTGCGGCCTGGGCTCGATCGTTTTCGGCGTCGCGCATTTCACGTTCCTCGCGCGGACCGTGGGGATGGTGCCGGGCTGGCTCCCCTGGCACCTCGGGTGGGCCTATTTCTTCGGGTGCACGTTCATCGCGGCGGGCGTGGGGATGATCGTCGGAGTGTACGCCCGGCTCGCCGCGGTCCTCCTGGTGGCGCAGGTGGCGCTGTTCACCGCGCTGGTGTGGGTCCCGGTCGTGGTGTCGGGCCACCCCACCGCCTCCGATTGGGCGGAGTTCATCGAGTCCTGGGTGCTCCTGGCGGCGGCCTGGGTGGTCGCCGACTCCTACCGCGGCGTGCCCTGGCGCGCGGTGGGCCGGCGCTAGGCGCCTAGCTCACCGCTTTCTTCAGGAGCGCGGCGACGCTCGCTTCGGTCGTGGCGGTCCACTCTTTCAGCGCGAAGACGACCGGCCACATCGCGCCGTCGTCCAGGTTGGCCTTGTCGCTGAAGCCCAGCGTGGCGTACCGGCTCTTGAACTTCCGCGCGTCCTGGAAGAAGCAGACCACCTTGCCGTCCCGCGCGTAGGCGGGCATTCCGTACCAGAGTCTCGGCACGAGGTGCGGGGCACTGGCGCGGATGAGGGCGTGCACGCGCTTGGCCAGGGCGCGGTCCGCGTCGCCGAGCTTCGCGATCTTCGCCAGCACGACGCTCTCTCCCTCGACCTTCCCTCCCTTCAGCTCCTGGACGTACTCCTTCATCGCCGCGCGCTCCTCGGCGGTGAATCCCTTGAACTTCTTCCGGGGCGTTGCCTTCGCTGGACTCATGGAAGCGACCTCGAAGTGGGTGGACCGTCGGGACTCTAGGCGCGGAATTGTTTCGCGTACTCGGCGTTCAGGCGCCGCCAGCCGCCGAACTTCATCGCGTCGGGACCGACGATGCGCCCGATCGGCTGGTGGGCGAGGAAGCGGTCCAGCACGTCGAGACAAATGTGCCATCCGGCCGCGCCCATCGCGATGTAGCGGCGATCGATGTTGGCCCAGAGCGTGAGCCGGGTGCCGCCGGCCACGGGGTCGAGCTGCCAGCGCACGTCGAATCCGCCCCAGTTGTACTCGAGCGCGTGGGGCGCGTCGGCCCGCGTCACCGTGGTCTCGGTCACGTGCGGGGTGGGTGCGCCCACGGTGGTGAGCATCACCTTGGCGCCCGCGGTGGCGAGGCTCCGATCGGCGTCGAAGGGCGCCCACTCGCGGAGGTGGGCCGGGTCGGTGAGCGCCTGCCAGACCTTGGCGGGCGGGTGCCGGAGTTCCCTCTCCAGCACGAGAATCAATTTCTCGCCGTCCTTTTCGATCCGGGCGGCCGGTGAGCCGGGGGCGTAGGTCTCGCGGGTGTTCATCGGGTCTTTCCTTTCCTTGAGGTCTGGTCCATCCGATCGAGGTGGCGTTCCAGCGCGTCGACGTGGGTCTCCCAGAAGCGGCGGAAGGGCGCGAGCCAGGCGTCCACCTCGCGGAGCGGCTGGGCGCGGAGCCGGTAGACGCGCCGCTGGGCGTCGACGCGCGCTTCCACGAGGCCGGCCCCGCGCAGGACCCGGAGATGCTTGGAGACCGAGGTCTGGGGGATGCGGAGCCGGCGTTCGATTTCGCCCACCGACCGCTCCGAGGCGGCGAGCAGGCGGAGAATGGTGCGGCGGTTGGGCTCGGCAATGATCACGAAGGGTGAGGCCATGGACTTAATATACCTATGCGTTCATATACCTGTCAAGTCACATTATGCACCCGGCGAAATCGGGGTCGCGGCCCCGGGGCCGGCAGGAGCGGCTGGTCGGACTCCTTCCGGCCACCCGGTGCGGCGGCCATAATAGAGCCTCGTCCTTCGCCTTCCGGAGCAAGCCCATGGCCAGCGCTCATCGTGCTCTCACTCTTGCCCTCGCCGGTGGATTACTCGCGGGCGCCTGGACCGCTCCGGCGGCGCGCGCGCAGGTTCCCGATCGCGTTGCCGGGGATCTGACGCTGGTGGAGCGCGCGGCAGCCGCTCGGATAAACGGCGATGCCGGTGTCGCCGGCGCGCTGGCCGGGCAGGTTGCGGCGCGCGGGGACAGCATGGACGCGAGTCTCCGGTGGTACATGGCGGCGGGCCGGGTCGCGGATGCGCTCCGCTTCGCGACGGCGATGGCGCCGTTCTGGCGTACCCAGGGGCGCGTCGACGTCGGTCGCCAGCTCCTCACCGCGGTGCTCGCGTTGCCGGAGTCGACCGATCAGGGGCGCGCGCGCGCCCGCGCGTGGTACGAAGCCGGGCTTCTCGCGTTTCGGCAGCGCGATCAGGAGGCCTCGCGCGCCGCGAACCAGCAGAGTCTGCGGATCGCGACCGCGATCGCCGACACCGGGGACATCGCGGAGGCGCTGGTCGGCCTGTCGCGGGTGGAGCTGCGCGCGGGCGCATATGACAGCGTGCGCGCGCACGCGGGCCAGGCCTCCGCCCTGCTCATCCAGACGGGCGACACCCTTGGCGCCATCGGTCCCTCGCACATGGTCGCCGCGGTCAATCGCATGACCGGCCACGACAGTGAGGCCGCGTCACTCTACGAGCGGACCCTGGCGCGATACCGGGCACTCTCGGATGGACCGGGGATCGCCGGGGAGCTGATGAATCTCGGATACGTGCGACTGCACCAGGGCCGGTGGGCGGACGCGCGGTCGTTGTTCCGGGACGCGCTGGTGCGATACACAGCCGTGCGCGACGAGGTGGGCGAGGAATTCCTGGTGTCGGCCTTCGCCGCGCTGGCCGCGGATGCCGGTGACGCGACCCGGGCCGCGAAGCTCTACGGTGCGGCGGGTACCCTGCTCTCGGCATCCGGCGTCACCCTGGACCCGGACGATCAATACGAGCTCGATCGCTACAGTTCCAAGGCGCGGAAGAAGCTTGGCGATGCGGCCTACGCGCGCGCAGTGAACCAGGGCAAGGCGCTTTCTGTGGCAGCGGCGCTACAGCTCGCGAGGACGATCTAGACTCCACCCGTCCGACACGAAGCGTTGGTGCCGGTGCCGGGGCCATTCTAGCGGCTCTGGATTTGACACGATTGGCGCCGCGGTATATGAACAAGGCGTCGACAAAGACAAAGGACCCTACGATCGCCGAGCCACCGAATGCGTCGCTCGGCGTTTCATGTCTGGGGTGCCGTGTCGCGTGGGAGCCGGAAGGTCTCACAAGTTTGAGAGGAGGCAGCACCTGGCGGAACCGATCCGCGTGCTGATCATCGACGACAATCGCCTGATGCGCGAGGGGCTCGGCGCCGTGCTCACGGCGCATCCGGACCTGCAAGTCGTTGCGACGGCCGCCGACCTCGCCACGGGCCTGCGGCAGATGCGTGAGGTCACACCCCACGTCGTGCTCGTGGACGCGAGCTTGGGCAGCTGCGATGGAGGCCGCTGCGTGGAGCAGATCCGCAAGAGCGCGCCGGCAACCCGGGTGATCGTGATGGACCTGCTTCCCGCGCCGGAAGAGGTCATCGCGTACGTCAAGGCCGGAGCCAAGGGATTCATCATGAAAGACGCGACGGTCGAGGACCTCGTGGACACGGTGCGATCGGTGGCGCGGGGGTCGGACGTGATTCCCCCCGCGTTGGCCGGAACGCTCCTGTCGCACATCGCGCAGGATGCGATAGTCCATCAGCGGCCGGAGGTGGCCGACGCGGTGCGGATGACGAAGCGTGAGCGGGAGGTCACGCAGTTGATCGCCGAGGGCTTCGACAACAAGGCCATCGCCCAACGACTCGGCGTCGCGGGCGACACCGTCAAGTCCCACGTCCGCAGCATCCTCGAGAAGCTGACGCTGCACAGCCGGCTCGAGATCGCCGTCCACGTTCACCAGGGGCAGGACCGCGGCTCGTCCGGCTGAGCGAACTGGCACGCGCCCGGATTAAGTGCGCGCGAGCCGCCGACGGAGCGAGTGAGTTCTCTTCCGGGCGCGTCTGGCGGGGGTGACGCCCGGCAGCGACACCCGCGCGGGCGCGGTGATCGCAAAGCCCATCTTCAGGCGTTTCAGCTCCGCGTCGATCGCCCGATCGGCCGCACGGACCTCGTCCCGGGCATCGGTGACGACGAGGATGTGGGTGATGTGGGCCTCCATGACGATCCGGCCCGTCCACAGGCGTCCGTCCCGCCGCGCCGCCAGCCGGGCGCGGCGCAGCAGGGTCTTGACCTTCGCGAACCGCGGCTCCGGCTGCGGCGGATCGAGCAGATACGCGTAGGCCCAGCTCTCGGGAGCCCGCTGCCGGAGTTTCAAACGGGTCCTAATTGCTTGATTGCAACGAGCGATTTGTTCACTGCACGATCCATACGCGGCCATCCGGCATACCGAGCCCAAAGCTCATGTCTAGCAGGATGTTGCCGAGCATGATCGTGTCGCCATGCAAGCCATCACGGTAGTGGAACCTCGGTACCAGAACGAACGGTGGGTTGGGACCAAGGGTGCGATCGGGCCCTGTATTGTGTTCACTCATGTTCGAGGCTGGGCTCATTCCCCACTGCACCACGGCGTTGTAGGAAACGTTGAAGCGCATTTCGCTCAGGCACCAGTTGAATGGGGCAATGTCCTGGCTGCTCGCGGGGCCGGTCCACAAGCGCGCGCGCAGCCGCCAGCAGCGATCCTTGATCTTCTCGCCGCCTCGCGCATACTCGAACGCACCCATATCGCCACTCGGTGCTTCCTCCACCACGAGCGCCACGCGCGGCCATTGGTTGCGACCGATGTTCCAGGGGTAGTTGGCAAACACTTTTGAGAGTGGTGTATCACGGATGCTCCGATAGGAGGTCTCAAAGTCGGCCGGCCTCTCGGGACCCTGGATCATTCCCTTCTCCATATTCAGGTCACGCTGCCGCATGATCAGGTTGTGTGCCTGCATGCGTTGCAGCATGGTCCCGGTGTCGCTCTCTGGAGTCGCCGTCGGGATCTCCGTGACCGCTGACGGCCCCAACGTGGTCGGGACCCCGCCTGGCGGGAGCAAGGGCTTCTCGACCGCTGGCGTCTCGCCGCGAGCAGTATCGAGCCGCACCATACTTACCGCAACGCCGCCGGCACGGGAGTCGAACGAGATGTCGGTCATCTGCAATACTGGCGGAGTCTCGGTCTCCGCCGTACAGCTCGGCGGGGGCCGTCGCGAGTGGCACCCTGGTCCGCGCCACCCAGACCCGCGCTGCCCACGCACGACTACGCCGCGAACGAAAACGCCCACGCAGGTTTCAAGGCACTTGTTCGCGTAGAACCAGCCGGCCTGCTTCGCGGTGAGGTGGTCGAACAGCACGGTCGCCAGGGGGTCTTTCCAGCTGGCTCCTCTCATCGTCCCGGTGCTGCTGAAGGGGTCGCTGGGGTCAACGAGGGCTTGGGTCGAGAGGTCCCCAGCGAGCTCGACGCGCTTTCCGATCAACCCGGGAGCGCGCGCGCGCCAGTCGGCGGCCGTGACCAGCGTCCATCCTGAGTCCGCCGCCGCTGGCGCACCGGTGAGCGGTGCAGGCGGCGTGCCTTGGGCGTCCGCTGCGGGCGCCGCCACCGCGGCGGTAAAGCCCGGGCGCGATTCGGACGAGACGTCCGTCATCTGCAGTACCGGACCGGCACCCACAATCTCGACGACGCCACGAACGAACACCCCCGCGCATGTTAGAGGGCAGTTGTTCCTCGCCATCCACGCGACCTGCTCATTGCTTATCTGGTCGAACAACACGATCGCGAAGATTTCTCCGCGGACGGGCCCTCTCATCCACCCGCGGTTGCTCGAGCTACTGCGTGGATCGACGACGGGTTGGGTGGAGAGGTTCCCGGCGACCTCGACGCGTTTGCCGATCAGCCCGGGAGCCCGCGCGCGCCAGTCGGCGGCCTGGAGGAGCGTCCATCCTGAGCTCGCGACTTCGGCGCTCATCGCGGGCGCAGCCGGAGCGGCGGTCGAATCGAGCTGTACCCGGCTAGCCGTGACTCCGCGCGCCCGTGATTCGAATGAAACGTCAATCACGTCCAATACCGGCCTGGCACCCACAATCTCGACTACGCCACGAACGAAAACCCCCTGACAGGTTGTGTGGCACTTGTTCCTCGCCATCCAGGTGATCTGATCATTGCCTATCTGGTCGAACAACACGATCGCGAGGACGTCTTGGTAGCTGGCCCCCGTCATCTTCCCGGTATTGCTGAAGCTGTTGCCGGGTTCGACCATGAACGGGCTTGATAGGTTTCCGGAGAGCTCGACGCGCTTGCCGACCAGGCTCGGAGCTCGCGTCCACCAGTCGCTGGCCGGGACGAGCGTCCACCCCGAGTCCGCCGGCGCTGACGCGCCAGTCTGCGCCAGAGGCGTCGCCTGGGCGTCCAGCGCGGGCGGGGCCAAGACGGCGAGACAGAGAGCTAGGGAGAGGTGTTTCATAGGACGGCTCCTTCGTGCCAGCGCCATTAGACGTGAGGGTGGAGGTGACGGGAGAACATCGCGGCGCCCGAGTCCGCACGAACGCTGGGCGCCGTCAATCTGCCGCTCACGCGCCGGCGGCGGTATCGCGCGAAGAGGTCAGGTGGGGTGAGAGGGGAGATACCCTGGAAAGGTGAGAGAAAGGCACCCGTTCGATGCAGCGGCGGACGACGCGGAGCAGCGGTTTGACCGATCAAATCCACTTGACACATCGTATTGCTAGGTATAGTAATCCGATATATGAAGGGCGAAGCGCTGAAGGGCCACCTCGATCTCCTCCTCCTCACGACGCTGCAGGTGCGGCCGGCGCACGGTTACGCGATCGCGGTAGCCCTGCGCGCTCGCAGCGTTGGGGCGTTCGACTTGCCCGAAGGCACCCTCTATCCGGCGTTGCACCGGCTGGAGCGCGCCGGTCTGTTGACGAGCCGCTGGTCCGAGCAGGACGGTCGGCGCAGGCGCGTCTATCAGCTCACGCCCAAAGGTCTGCGCCGGTTGGCAAAGCGGCGGGAAGAGTGGCGCGACTTCGCTCGCGCCGTGCAGAGTGTGGTAGAGGGCGCTACATGAACGGTACGCCGGTCGAAACGTATCTCACGGATCTCGCTCGGGAGCTGCGAACGCGCGGCGTCTTTGAACCGAGAATCGTTGAAGAGGCGAGAGGCCACCTTCTGGACGCCGTGGACGAGGGACGGCATCGGGGCCTGACACTCGACGCAGCGGAGCGCGAAGCGCTAGAACGCTTCGGAGCGCCGGGGATAGTCGCGGCGAGATTCGACGCCGAGAGGCATCGCATATTGAACCTGACGCTCTTCGTCGTTGCAGTCGCTCTCGGAATCGCCATCGCTTACGTAGACTCCCGCCCGACGTGGGACGACGCCGGCATCACCGCCTTCTCGATGCTTCTCGGCGCGGGCGTGCTCGGCTTGATTGGACCACGGCGCCCATGGCTATGGGCACTTGGTATCGGTATCTGGATTCCACTTCATGGAATCGCGCGCGCTCCGACTCTGGGATCGTTAGCAGGCGGGTTACTGATCCTGGCCTTCCCCATGGTGGGCGCCTACGCTGGCATGGCTCTTCGTCGGGTGGTGGCGACGCTCTGGGGGACGCAGACTCCATGAGCATCTTCGACCTGCTCTTTCTACTCGCGGTTCTCACCTCGGTCGTGACCCTGGCCACCACAGCAGTCTTGGCTCTTCGAGGGCGGCGCACCAAGGCACTGAGGATGCTTCGAGTGTATGCCGTTGGTGCGGCCGGGTATCTCGCGGCCGGGGCCGCTGTTTCGTTCTTCGAACCTCAGCGCGTGATCAGCGTGGGCGATCCGTGGTGTTTTGACGACTGGTGCCTGACGGTTGAAAAAGTCGAGCGGACGCCGGCACCATCCCAGGTTGCTTACACAGTCGCGCTGCGCATTTTCAGCCGAGCGCGTCGCGTATCCCAACGGGCGCGCGGGGCGTGGATTTATCTCGTTGATGATCGGGGACGGCTCTATGCTCCCGACTCGGATCGATCCGCGATTCCGATGGACGTTTTGCTGCGGCCCGAGGAATCTGTCACCACGTTGCGCGTCTTCGAAGTCCCTGCAGACGTCCGCCGCCTTGGCCTCGTCACCGGCCATGGCGGACCCTATTGTGGGCCGATGAACATCCTCATCATCGGCGAAGGCAGCTGCTTGTTTAAGCGGCCGACCATGGTCCGGATTCAGTGAGGGGCCGATTCTTTGACAGTCGGGACGGCGGGATTTGACGCGCAGCGCCACAAGCTCTACTCACAGGGAGTACGCCTTTCCGGGTAAGGCGTTTCCCACCGTTATCTAATCACTTCAGACGATACCGCCGCCGCCGTTCGTGCGGCAGGCTTCAGTCATTCGATGCCCCCGTCATTCAAGGTTCCACCGATGCTGCAGCCCCGTCAACGCCGTGCCCGGCAACCTGACGACCCAGCGGTAACGGGAAGCCGCTCCAGGGTGACGTCCCACGTCATCAGTCTCCGCCGCCTACTGGCTAGCGGATTCTCGGCAGGCGTCGTGCTCGGTGTTGTCGCGCTCGCTGGATGCTCCGGCAGCCCCTCAGGGCCAGCAACGGCGTTTGGGGCGGCGGCGAAGCTCACCTTCGTCGTGCAACCAAGCGACGCGATCGTGGGGGCGGCGGACACACCCGCCGTGCAAGTGGCGATCCAGGATGCTCGGGGCAACACCGTGACGACCGCCACGACCAGCATCACGTTGGGGATCGGCACCAACCCTGGGACCGGAACCCTGTCGGGGACCACGACCGTCGCCGCAATCAATGGCGTCGCGACGTTCGCGAACATGCGCGTCAACACCCTCGGAGCTGGATACACACTTACCGCGTCGGCCGCGACCCTGACCGGGGCTACGAGCCACAGCTTCAACATCGTCACAGCCTCGGCGTGTCCGGCACCTGCGCCGCAGCCTACTCCCGCATCCGCGAGTAGCTGGCAATGGACGAACCTCGGAGAGCCCTTCGATGAGTCCGATCTTCAGTCAGTGCGCGTCGATCCCGAGGATAACGACGTCCTGTATGTGGGCGGAGGCAAGGGCCTGTTCGTGTCCCGCGATGCCGGGCAGACGTGGACCAAGGCGGTCATCGGCAACTTCCTGAACATCGCGGTGGAGTTTGCGCCCGGACACTCGTGCACCGTCTACGCGGTGACCTACATCGCCAACGCGGACAGGTCGACGGTTATCCGGTCAACCGACCGCGGTCAAACGTGGGCGACGGTACTGCGAGCCGCCAGCGCACTGTCGTCCCTTCATGCGGGACGCGAGAGACCCGGGCTCATTCTGGCCGGATCCCGGATCGCCGGTGACAGGACGCTCCTTGATGGGTTCTACCGATCCGAGGACGGTGGCGACACGTGGTCGTTTCAGCAGGTGGACGGCGGCTCGCGGGGTCTCATCTTCTGGGCGATCGAGGAAGACGCCACTGGCTTCATCTATTCGGGCTCGGAGATCTACAACCACCCGCAGCCGTACCATCCTCAGCTCTTCCGCTCAATTGACCGCGGGCTGACGTGGCAGGACGCGACCGGAGTCATTCCGTGGCACGTCGACGCGATCCAGACTCATCCGTCGGCGTCGAAGGTGTATGCCCTGACGGAAGGCGCGGGTCTCTACGTCTCGACGGATGCGGGGGGATCGTGGCGACTCACAAACGCCGTGGGACCTGAGTTGGACTTGCTGCTCGACCCACTTACTCCCACTCGATTGTTCGGGGGCGAGGTGTTCTCCTTGCCTTCGTACCAGGGTGGCGCCTTCGCATCAACCGATTCGGGCGAGACGTTTCACGGGATCGGTCTCACAGGGATTACCGTTGCTGGACTTGCGCTCGCACAATCCAGCACCGTCCTGTACGCGGTCGGCTACCAGTCTGGAGTCTGGCGCGCCATCGTGCCCGATCAACCGTAGAGACGCACGTGCGCCTCCGTGGCCCCACGGCAGAGCGCGGAAACGAGGGCGGTGTCGCGGTTCCCAAAGAACGGACGCGGGCATCCAAGCGGTGGGCGTATGCGTATCAGCTCAATCCGCCGCAGCCGCAGCGGCGCCTTGCGTGCGCGCTGGCCGTCGTCGCCGTGGGGACCGAAGGTCGTGGGTTCGTCCTCCACGACCGGCACACAGGAGGCACGCTTTCCGCTCAGAACGGTCCGCTCGTATGTGTGAGTCTTGCCTCCGAACTCGCCCTGCTGCAACCGCGTACGACTAGTCGGGACGGCGGGATTTGAACCCGCGACCCCCTGAACCCCATGCGGGTCAGGAATTCCACTCAAAACGACAACTTGTCGGTTTTCCAATGGCTTCCGAGCGTCGGTGCCGGTGCCGTTGGTGAAAATGCCGGGGTTTGCCGGGAGAAACGGCACCAAGAACAGCACCGCCTCGTTTGGCGCGACGACGTTCTATGTACTAATCGATGGAGCGACTCGTCTAGTCTGGCATATCAAGCCGGCGACGCGAACAGCCCGAGATTGGACAGCCGGATCGCCATTGCTTGTGTGCTGACCTGAAAGGTCTCGGCGAGTGCATCCAGACCTTCCTCGTCTGCCAGATCGAAGCTTTGATGCTCTATTTCCCGCCGAACGAGCTGGCTCGGCATGAGTAGGCAGGCGGCAAAAGCGTTCGCTTCTCGTTCCCGAGGGTCTGAACCGTCCGACGACCGGTGGTCGCGAAAAGCGGTGAAGTAGCGCTGGTCTATGAACAAAGAGGAATCGGTTCGGTGCAACAGGTAGTGAGCGATCTCATGAGCGATGGTGAACCGCTGGCGAACGCCCGGATGAGACGCATTGTAACCAATCACCCCTGCTTCTCCATCGATGACCAGGACACCCGACACCTCGTCGCCAAGTTGCACGCTCTCTACCAGGAGACCTAATCGCTGAGCCACCAGGTGAACCGGTACCGGCGGGGCTTCAACTCCAGTCTTCTTCAACACGTTCGTGGCTTGTCTTTCAATGTGACTCGATGAGGTCATCGGGACCTCTGGCCAGTTGCCTTGGCCATCTTGATGAATTCTGTTAGTCGTCGGTGCGTAGCCGGATCCCCTTTCGCCGCAGCCTCAATTTGCGCCACGGTATCAGCGTCGAGACGCACCCCATCACCTGCGTTCAAGAACTCGCGCTGGCGAGGAATCAGATTGGCTGGCTCAACTCCAAGCTCCTCCGCGATCTGCCAGATGACGTGAACCGGCGGACGCTGCCTACCCTTTTCGATGTTGACGATAGACACGCGGCTAAGTCGAAGCTTGGCCGCAAGAGCCGTTTGGCGAACATCTTGGCGCTCGCGCTCTTGGCGGATCCTATCGCCAATCATCTTGTAGAGCCGATCATGCTCTTCAGATCGCATGCACTAAGGTAATACAGGAACGATGGCATACGTAAGCTGCACCAACGGTTAGCTGAAACAACCGGTAGCGTTTGCAAACCCGTTATCGGGGCAAACGGTAAGACGTTGGCACAGCTTGCCACAGCGACCCGGCGGACGTACACTACCAAGTGGAGGATCGCTCCAGAACATGGCGCATACCGCACGCGGAGGTCAGCGATGACACAGGAGGATAGATAGAATGAAACGCGACACGGACGCGCCCGCCCTGACGTTCAAGTTTATCGTCGACGACGGGCATTTCGAGAGCAACCAACAGCAGCTGACGGGTGCTCAGTTACGGACCATCGCGCACATCGACCCAAGCTTGCAGCTGTTCGAGGAAGTCCACGGCCAGGGGTCTGATCTCCAAATCGACGATCAGACGGTCGTAACGCTCAAGGAGCACGGCGAAACGCACTTCTATACCATGCCACGTGCTAACATGGGTTGAGCCGTGGACACGGCGATGGCGAGCGTTGCAGAACTGCAGTTCGAGATTCTCCGGCAGCAATATCCTGGCAGCCGTCTAGAGCGACTTTCCGACGGCACCCTGCTCGTCTCCGTACCCGAGGTGCGGCTCCCGTCGGGCTGGAATCAGGATTCAACGACCATTCTGTTCTTAGTTCCCGTTGGTTATCCGGCTGCACGGCCCGACTGCTTTTGGGCCGACTCGTCCCTCAGACTGTTGAACAACGCAATGCCAGCGAACAGCGGAGTGCAGCAGATCCCCCAGACTGGGCTCACGCAGTTATGGTTTTCCTGGCACGTGGCGACATGGAATCCAGGTCGAGACTCTTTGATGACATACGCGCGAGTGATTCGCGACCGGCTCGCGCGCGCGCAGTGAACGACGGTGCTGTCCCGTATCCCATGAGCGTTCTTGTCTTTCGCCAGAACGCGTTCACTGAGGTGAGGCGTCGCCTCCTCGCCGACGCGCCCCTTGAGGCCGCCTGCTTCCTTCTCGCGACGTCCAGCGACATCGGCGAAGGGCTTTGGCGGCTAATCGTCGGGGACATCGTTTACCTGGAAGCGAACGACTACGTTGAACGTTCGGAGTGGTCGGTCGAGCTAACCGCCCGAGTGCTCGCGGATGTGACCAAGCGCGCGCGTCTACAACAACTGAGCGTCTTCCTCGTCCACAGCCATCCCGTAGCGGCACGAGTTCAGGCTTCAGACGAGGATCGAAGGGGTGAGCGCAAGTGGGTACCAGCCGTAACCCGTCGCGCTCCGGGAGTTCCACATGGCCGCCTCATTCTGGGGCCGACCGACCAGAGCGCTGCACTCCTTACACCTGAAGGTGTCGAGTCTCCCCTGCGTGTAATCGAAGTAGGGGAACAGCTCGTCGATCATTCGGGTTCGAGCCAGGTCCATTTGGTAGATGAATCACGAAATGACCGGCAGATCCGAGCCTTCGGAGTTGACGGTCAGCGTCAACTTGCGCGAATGCACGTCGGAGTTATCGGTGTGGGGGGGACCGGCTCAATCGTCACGCAACAGCTCGCTCATCTCGGTGTCGGTGAATACACACTCCTCGATCCAGACGTTATTGAATGGTCAAACCTGAACCGCATAGTTGGGGCTACTCCTGGGGATGTCGGCCGATCAAAGACGGACGTGGCCGCGGGATTCGTGTCGCGCATTCAGCCCGACGCCCCTGTTCACACTCTCCAAGCCGATGTGCGCGACGCCGTCACTGCAAGGCGACTGCTCGCGTGCGACTTCCTATTCTGCTGTACTGATTCGGAGGGAAGTCGGGCGGTCGTCAATCAACTTGCCTACCAGTATTGCCTCCCCGTGATTGACCTGGGAGTGATCATCGTCGCCAAGCACGGAACCGTTTCTCATATCAGCGGGCGTGTACAGCTCCTTGCACCAGGTGAACCCTGCTTGTTGTGTGGAAGCGTCTTGGACCCAGAACAAGTGCGGCGGGATCTCCTTACGGAGGAAGCCCGCAAACGCGACCAATACATCGTCGGTAACGAGGTCATTCAACCGGCCGTGATTTCGATCAACGGCGCGACGGCGTCGCTAGCCGTTACGATGATGTTGGCAACAGTGACTGGCATCCCCGTAGCCGCGAGAAACCAGCGTCTGCGCCTCGAAGCGGGCCTGGTTTCGCGCCTGAGTGTAGCTGCGAATCCCGACTGCCCCATTTGTTCTGCGGCAGGTGCCTTGGGTCGGGGTGACGCGTTCACCTTCCCCGGGCGGCGATAGGTATGCCTTCAACGGGAATGGCGTCAAACGACCCGCCCTTTGCGCCGACGCGTCGAAGGGAGGTTCTCTGGGTCGGGTCCCCAGCCCCGAAGGCAGCCTTCGTGGAGGCTTGCCAGGCGCATGGACTGACCCTCCGCCAGGTATCGGTCGAGGACGTCGAACAACACGCTGGGAGCGCCCGCGCGCTGCTGCTGCCAATCCCCAACGAAAGCGCGACCTTCAGCACGTGGTCCCGACGCGTCATCGATCAAGCCAGACGTCATGGGCAGCTGGTCGCCTCGGTATTCCAGACCGACGCGAGACCGGGGGACATGCCCCCCGAGGAAGACATCAGACGCTACTTCCAGACGTTTCGACGCCTCGAGCGCCAATTTCCTATCCGCGGTTTCTACAGCAACTGGGATGTGATCGCCCGAGAACTCTCAACTATCCAGGTCGAGCCAGGAGCAAATCCCGACCTCGTAATCGACGGCGCTGCGCCCACCGATCGCGAAGCTGAATTGTTGTTGCGTCGTGCGTTCCACGATTTCAGTGCGCTCCATCTGGAGCCCCTCGCTGGAGGACGCAGCGGTGCGGAGATCTGGCGAGTATCCGGTAGTCTCGCCGACGGTCGGCCGGCAGTGCTCAGCGTTGTGGCGAAGATCAGCACTCCTGCGAAGATCGCGGCCGAAAAGTCGGCCTGCCTCATAATCGAGTCACAAGTACCTCACCGTCTGTACGCACCACTGCTCAAGGAACGTTCTCTCACGGCTATTGATCGTGCCGTCGCAGCCTATCATTTCCTGACTCGCTGCGAGCCGATCGTCGATCGTTTAGCTGGCTCCGGTACGCGGCTCATTTCCAACCTGTTCGAATACACCCTTTCGGGACTTCATCAGGACGGGACTACCACAACAGGCCAACTCGCTCGTGAATTCGGCCTTGAGGCGTTAAAGGCCTTCCGCTACACAGAAGACCTGAACGCGGCGGCGGAGCGTGCAATTGGACGCGGGGCACGTGTTCCTCGTCCGACCGAGCTACAACAGCTTCTTGACGAGCTTCCAAAGTCCACATTCGCTGTCGGAACAGTCCACGGCGACCCTCACATCGGCAACCTGTTCGTTCCCACAGGAACAGACGATGTGGTAATCATCGATTACGGCAGCGTGCGGAAGAACGCCCCACTTGTAGCTGACGGAGCGTGCCTTGAAGTGAGCCTGCTCTTCCCTGCAGTTCCTCTACCCGATCGCGCGCCGCACCCGTCGACCACGTCGTGGGTCGGAGCATTGGTGAAGGCCTACAAGATGCCGCTGCAGCCGTCACAGGCGCGCCAGCTTGAAGGCGTTGTGGGCAAAGGCATTGCCAGCGTCATTCGCCGAATCCGGGAGCGAGCGAGAACATTGGATCCGAATCCTTGTAGTTATGCAATCGCGATCGCTGCGTACTTGATACGATTCGCAGCATTCTCAGAGAACGGGTCGGTCGACGATCGCTCCGTTGCGTACGAGTTGGCCACGACCCTCATATCGGACGCGGCAATCGCGATGCATCGCGACCTCGGCCGGCGTGCCAAGCCTTCGGAATAGCATGGGTCAACCCATCCAGCGATACCTGCCGGTAGTCTTCGTCCCTTCTCAACGCGAGGCCCGAGGCGTCCTGCGCCGCGATGCCGCGCGTATTGTGATCATCAAGCGTAGGCATCTCCGCAGCGCCGTCTTTCATTGCCCATGTGGATGCGGTGACGTGCTCACGATTAACCTGGATAAGGGCTCCGGGGCCGCATGGCGCGCTCGGTTCGATGCAGCTGGGTTAACCCTGCTGCCGTCGGTGTCGCGGCCGGACGCATGCCGGTCGCATTTCATAATGTGGAGGGGGGAGACTTGGTGGCGTCGATTTGATGGAGATGATGCTGATTGGCCGATCGACCTGGACGAAGAGCTTCGCGAAGAATGGCGGCAATTGCGCTCGCGCGACCGAAGAAACCCTCTTCCCTAAAAGCGGGACCACGATCGTGCGGGAAAGCATGCCCCTCGTGGTCACACGACCGCCGAATCGTCTCCCGTGGTGCTCCCTCGTCGGGAAAGGGTGAGTTGTGGCTGACGACTCTACTCTCTGGCCCCTCGGCGAGCACACCCCGGGAAAACACCTGGTCCTGCGCAACTATCTGAACGCATGGTTACCGATCCTTGGAATGACTCAGGATCGAATCGTCTTCATCGACGGGTTCGCCGGGCCGGGAGAATACACCAAAGGTGAGCCCGGTTCACCACTCATTGCGCTTCGCGCGCTGAAGGAGCACATCGCGCGGGCCAAGTTCTCGGCCGAGGTGAAGTTTGTTTTCGTCGAGCTGGAACCTGATAGAGCACGACACCTTGAGGGCCTTCTGGAGACCGAAAAGCAGGACCTACCGAGCACCTGCGACACTCTCGTGGTCCAGGGCCGCTTCGACGCCACCATGACGACGCTCTTAGACGACATCGAGAGCAAAATGAAGATGCTGGCCCCGTGCTTCTTGATGGTCGACCCGTTTGGTGTGTCAGACACTCCCATGACCATCATCCAGCGAGTCCTGCGGCATGCGAAGAGCGAGGTGTACATCTCCTTCATGTACGAAGCGATGAATCGCTTCAGTGGTACACCCGAGTTCGCACCTCATTTGGACGCGCTGTTTGGCTGCACTGACTGGCGGCAAGGGTTGGAGATCGCAGACGCTGGACAGAAGAAGGATTTCTTCTACAGCCTCTATCGCAACCAACTCAAGCAGGCCGGGGCCAAGTACGTCCTACATTTTGAGCTGTACCAAGGCGGGCGCCTAGTCTACGCGATTTTCTTCGGGACGAAGCACCTGCTCGGATGCGACCGCATGAAGCAGGCGATCTGGAAAGTTGTCCCGTTTGGAGACTACGCCTTCCGTGGTACAAGGACGGCGCAGTTGGGGTTGGAGCTCGAAGCCGTCGACCCGGCCGCACTTGCGAACGAGGTGGCAGCGGCCTTCAAGACTGGGGAGTGGATTCGCGTGGAAGACGCCAAAGAGTTTGCGCAGTCCGACCTGACAGATTACCACTCCGGGCACCTTAAGAGCGCACTGGTCCATCTGGAGACTTCGGGCCGCATCGAAATCAAGGCGGGAAGTCGGAAGAAGGCGCGCACCTTTCCGGACGGGACACGATTCCGATTCAAATAGCGGCGGCCGCGGACAAGGGTACCGGGTACTCGTTCCACTCCCGCCCATCGAGAATGCGGCCGCCCGACTTCGCCGTCCGCCCTCCCCACTGCTTCCAGAAAAACGCCACGCTTTCCCGCTCACACAGATTCCTGAGACCGCGAGCCCAAGCGGGATCGCAGGGCCGGTGACCGAGACCGCTCTCTCCGCCGCCGATTACCCACTCGATGCCATCGAGGTTGAGTTCATCCACCGGCCCCAGAAGCGGCTCCGCGCTGATGAACCGCACAGCGGCCGGTATCTGCCGCACGTAATCTGCCCGCGCCGCAACGCGCATGTCCTCGATTGACGTCCCAATCCAGATGTTCTCGGTCCACGTGAGCCGGTCCGAAAGACGCAAAGCACGCTCAGGTCGCTTGGTGAGCACCTGGAACTGATGCCAGTGCGCGCGATTCATCACGTCGAAGACGCGCTGAATGAGGTCGAGTGAGAAATGTGCGTGGAACACGTCCGACATGCTGTTGACGAAGACCCGCCTGGGCTCGCGCCAACGTAGCGGCTGCTCGAGCCGCGCTTCCCAGAACCGCGGGGCGAAGGGGTCCGCTCGATTCGCCGGTGTGTCCTTGACCGGGGTTCCGCGAAGGTACGCGTCGCGTACCTTGGTTTGGGCCAACGTCAGGGCGTAACAGTTGTCGCAACCCCGGGAGATCTTCGTGCACCCCGTCATGGGGTTCCACGTGGCGTCGGTCCATTGAATGCCGGTCCTCAAGCCCATCGGTGCCCCCTTGGGTGAGCACGGCTACCCGAATAAATACCGAAACTAGCAATGGAAGTCAATACTGTCCAACGTGTTACTGACTGACACGCGACGCCAGTCCTGGGTCGTCGCCCCTACGCCGCCCAGGCCTCCGACAACACCTCCGCCTGCTCCAACACCGTCTGCGTCGCCTTCTCCTGCTTGTCAGGCGGGTAGCCGTGCTTTCGTAGAATCCGCTTCACGAGTACTCGGAGCTGGGCTCGCACGTTCTCTCGCACGGTCCAGTCGATGGTGACATTAGCGCGCACCGTCGCGACGAGCTCCCGGGCGATCGTGCGAAGCGTTTCATCCCCCAGCACCTTTACTGCGCTGTCGTTGGTCTCGAGAGCGTCGTAGAACGCGAGCTCGTCCTCAGACAGCCCCAGGTCCTCGCCACGGCGCTCCGCTTCACGCATGTCCCGGGCAAGCCCAATCAGCTCCTCGATGACCTGGGCGGCCTCGATGGCGCGGTTCTGGTACCGCCGCAGCGATTGTTCGAGCATTTCTGAGAACGAGCGAGCCTGCACCACATTCTTGCGCCGCCGGGTTCTGATCTCGCCCGACAACAACTTGCGCAGCAGCTCCACGGCGAGATTCCGCTGGGGCATCCCCTTCACGTCCGCCAGAAACTGCTCGGAAAGAATGGAAATATCTGGCTTGGCGAGCCCCGCCGCAGCGAAGATGTCAACCACGCCGTCGGACGCTACCGCGCGAGAGACGATCTGCCGGACGGCGACGTTCAACTCCTCGTCTGTCTTGGCCTCTCCAGGAGCACGCTTGATCAGGCTCGCCCGCACGGCTTGGAAGAACGAGACGTCATCCCGGATGCGCAGTGCCTCCTCGTGCGGCACGGCGAGGGCGAAGGCCTGTGACAGGTCTAGCACGGCCCGGAGCAGCCGATCCTTGCCCTCCCGTTGCGCAAGGATGTGCTCCTGCGCCCGCGGCAGTAGACTCAGCCGTTCGGCGGGCCCGCCGGTTACCCACGTCGACCAGTCGAACCCGTGAAAAAGACCGCAGCAGATCTCGTGCTTCTCGAGCATCAGTGCGACGGCCTCCTTCTGATCGATAGCCGTCTTGCCCGTCCCAACGCTCTCGGTATAAGTCGCCAGGGCTTGCTTGAGCTCGTGGGCGAGGCCGAGGTAGTCCACGACGAGCCCGCCCGGCTTGTCGCTGAACACGCGGTTCACGCGCGCGATGGCCTGCATCAGGCCGTGCCCGCGCATCGGCTTGTCTACGTACATCGTGTGGAGGGACGGCGCGTCGAAGCCCGTCAGCCACATGTCGCGAACCATGACAAGCTTCAGGGAGTCCTTAGCGTCACGGAAGCGGTTGGCCAGTGCCTCCCGCCGCGCTTTGTTCCGAGCGTGCTCGGCGACGCGAGGGCCCTCGGACGCGTTGCCGGTCATGACGACCTTGAGCGTGCCCTTTTCGTCATCCTTGTGGAACCAACCGGGCCGTAGCTTCACGATCTCGTCGTGCAGGTCCATACAGATGCGGCGGCTCATGCAGACAACCATGGCCTTGCCGTCCATCGCTGAAAGACGCTGCTCGAAGTGCGTGACGACGTCCATGCCCACGAGTTTCAGGCGTTTCTCCGAGCCGACCACAGCCTCGAGCTGCGCCCATTTGCTCTTAAGCTTCTCCTTCCGCTCGGTCTCTTCGCCCTCGGTGACCTCCTCGAACTCCGGGTCGATCGTCGGCCTCTCCGCCTCGTTCAACTCGAGCTTGGCGAGACGGCTCTCGTAGTAAATCGGGACCGTTGCCTTGTCCTCGACCGCGCGCTGGATGTCATAGACGCTGATGTGGTCTCCGAACACAGCGCGGGTGTTCTTGTCGGTCAGCTCGACGGGCGTACCGGTGAAGCCGATGAACGACGCGTTGGGCAGGGCATCGCGCATGTGCCGGGCGAAGCCGTCAATGAAATCGTACTGACTGCGGTGGGCCTCGTCGGCGATGACAACGATGTTGCGCCGCTCAGACAGAACAGGATGGCGGTCACCTTTCTCTTCGGGGAAAAACTTCTGAATCGTGGTGAAGACTACGCCACCGGCGGCCACGTTGAGCTTCTCGCGCAAGTCCGCACGGCTCTCTGCTTGTACGGGTGGCTGGCGTAGCAGGTCCTGGCAACGCGAGAAGGTGCCGAAGAGCTGGTCGTCCAGGTCGTTGCGGTCGGTGAGCACGACGATCGTCGGGTTCGCCATCGCAGGTTCCCGAATTACCCGGCCCGCGTAGAAGGCCATCGTCAGGCTCTTCCCGGAGCCCTGCGTGTGCCAGACGACGCCGATACGGCGGTCGCCGGGCTCGCCGCCCGGCCGCGCGCCAGCCTCGTAGCGTCCGGCCGGTTCGGAGCCGCGGGGAGCCGTACGTACTGCAGCCGCCCTGAGCGTCTCTCCCACCGCCGCCTTCACGGCGTGAAACTGGTGGTAGCCGGCCATTTTCTTGGCGAGCGGCCCCTTCCCCTCGTCCTCGAAGACAATGAAGTCGCGAACGAGATCCAAGAGGCGCCGCTTGTCGAACACCCCTTGGATCATCACCTGCAACTCTGGCATCGACGCGGGAGCGAGGTTCTGACCTTCGATCGTGCGCCACGGCTTGAACCACTCTCGGCCCGCGGTCAGGGTGCCGATGCGTGCCTCAACGCCGTCGGAGACAACCAGGACTGCGTTGTACGCGAACAGCGTCGCGAGCTCGGCCTTGTACGTCTGGAACTGCTCGAACGCTGACCAGATCGTTGCGTCCTCGTCCGCCGCGTTCTTGAGCTCCAAGAGCCCCAGCGGCAGGCCGTTGACGAACAGGACGACATCCGGGCGGCGGATGTGCTTGTTCTCGCTCACGGTGAACTGGTTGACGGCAATCCAGTCGTTGCTCTCCGAGTCGTCGAAGTTGATTACTCGCGCCTGCGCCCCGCGGATCGAGCCGTCCGAGGTGCGGTACTCGACCGTCACACCATTCACGAGCAGGCGGTGGACGGCGCGATTGCGGGTTTCGAGGGTGGGGCCCTCGGGGCGGGTCAGCTTGCGGAAAGCATCGTCAATGGCGTCGGGGGGAAGTGCGGGGTTGAGCCGAGCAAGGGCGTCCCTCAACCGCCGTTCGAGCACGACTTGGCCATAATCTTTGCGCTCAGCTCCAAGCTCGCCTGGGGCGATGTCGGGACCGTGGGCGACCTGCCAGCCGAGGCCTCGCAGCCAGTCAAGGGCGGCGTCTTCGACGACCGACTCGGCGAAGCGGCTCGAGGCTGTCATCAGGGTCTTTTCTTCGACGGTTCGAGTGCGGGCAACGCCTTGACACCCTTCAACACGACTTGGGCAGCTGCCAACACGTCCTTCAGAAGACGCTCATCCATGTCGAGCACACCTTCGTATTCGGACAGGTTCCGGCGTTCATGGGCTTTGGCAAGAACGCGCCATGTCTCGGGTGGAAGGCCCAACGTGTGCGCCAGAGCCTGGAAGACGACGTACCGGTTCTCTGAGCGGTAGCCGCGATGGCGGAGTGCCGCGAGGGCCAGGGCATGGGCGGCGTTGTACGCCAGATCGAACCGGCCTTCGATGGAAACGGCGGGGTTGGCGGCATCCGTGAGCCGCGCGCTACCGGACTTGACCAGATTGTCGAAGTCGCGCTGCGAACAGGCTTCCGGTTTGAGATGGCCGAGGCGGACGAGGTTCTCGAGCTCAGCCGAGGTCATCGTCCGCGCCGATGAGGAAGAGCCGAGGTTGCTTAGCGATGCGGGCAGCGAAGGAGCCGGTCTGCTCTCGTTTCGCGCGCCATTCCGCGCTGGTGATGACGTTCGGATTGACGGGCCGGGCGAGCACACGCTCGGCCTCTTGGAGCGCACGGAACAGGTCCGGGTAGCTAACACTGTCGCTGATCACCATCACGTCGATATCGCTCTTGGCCGTGTCGGCGCGTTTGGCCACGGACCCGTACACGAACGCGGCTGCAATGCGCTTTGCAAACGGTGCAAGGGCGCGCCGGAGGGGGCCAACAACGCCAACGGTTTTGATCACGAGCCGGTGTAGTTCCGTGAAGATCGGGCTGTGCCGATTCGCCTGATAGTGCTTCTGGTTTCCGGAACGGGTGACGGTGACTATCCCAGCGTCGGCGAGCCGGGTCAGCAGCCGGTGCGCCGCACCGGTTCCGCTGCCAGCGAGGCGGATCAGCTCCGCGCTCTGAAAACGGCGCTGCGGCTGCCCGTAAAGGAGCCCGAGTACGCGCTGTTGCACGGGCGAGAACAAGGCGTCTGCCAGGCCTCGTGAGGACGCCGATTTCGTTCCCATATCGGGTATGATCATACCCATTTTGGGAACGTTGGCAAGAGTCTAGGTTGGTGTACGCAGCGGCGGGCCGAAGAGCCAGCGATCCGGACGACGCGTCTTGCACAGCACCAGGCCAGAGACACCCAACCGATGAAGGGCCTTTACGTGGCCGAGGTGCCGCGCCATGTCCTCACCGGCCACCACCAGGACCAGCCTGCGCCGCCAACCCTTAGGCGCAGGGTCTGCGGCTGCGCGAACAACCTGACCGATCGCCTTATAGAGTTTTTGCTCAGGCTGACCAGACGAAGCGCCCTCCACCTCGGCGATAACGCAGACCCTCTGTCGCCTATTGAAGGCGACGATATCGCGGTCGCCATCGATGCGGGGAAGGTCTTGCTCCCGGTGCCAGGCCCCCCGGCCGCCGTCTACGGCAACGCCAAGGTCGCGTAGTGCTCCACGGACGGCCTGGGCATCTTCCCGCATCTGCCGCTGCCCCGCTCGCGCTTCGCGCGACCTTCGTACTCCTCCGGTGCGTCCTTCCTCGGACGGGTCAATGTCGACGAAGACCAGCCAACCGTCTCGAGGAGAGCAGTATCGACGGACAAACTCGAGTTTGGCCCGTGGCTGGAACATCACTCGTGATGAGGCTGTCAGTTCTCAATTCGCTGCCGGCTGCCAGCCCTGAATCGCTCGGGCGATCCCTTCACCAGCTCCAGCTGGTACCTCCGTCGGTCGAGAACTTCCAGGAAGTCCATTTCGTGACCGTCGGCGACGGTTACCTTGCCATTCCTGACTTGAACCTCGACCCCGTTGGTCTTGCAGAGTGCCCTTAAGGCGGTCCTGTCAATGTTCTTCGTCTCCTTCTGGCTGCGAATTGAGGCCAAGTAGCGGGCCGCGCGAGGGTGTTTGCCCGCGTACTCCTCGATCCCGGCGAAGTCGACAAAGGGTAGGTCCTTCTGGACCGCTCCGATGTTTTGCGGGACTGCAGCGAGGACTGCGTCCTGCAGGTTACCCGCGAATTCGAAGGCGCTTGGTCGCAAGATATGCACGTTGGCCGCGTCCACGAGCACGTCGAAGTCGGTATCGAGCTTAAAGACAGTATCCTCGACGACTCGTAGAGAGTCGTCGATCATGCGAACCAGGCGGCCCTTGCTCTTCAGAATTCCTTTGAACTGCGTCGCCCTTCGCAGGGCGGTGAGACGACGACCCTTGTTATCGGTCATGCGTGCGAAATAGCAGAACACCGCTCCGGGATCCGCCAGCGCCCGAGCGTTGCGAGGCAGGTTTGCTGCATCGTGCAGATCCCGCATCGACTTCGCGAGATCGTCTTTCAGCGGCAGGTAGAGGTACTCGGTGCCTCCGTGCTTTTCGGACGGTTCGTATTGCGTTGGACCACCGTCGTCCCGCTGCATGGACTCCCAAGTAGAGGCAACCATCTCCCGCAGTGCGGCCTGGACATCGACTCCGACCGGGATCGAGACAAAGGTTTGGCCATCGCCTTCGTCCAATCCCACACCGAACTCCGTCACCGTGACGTTCTCGCGATCGAAGTTCAGCTTCATTCATCAAACTCCAAGTAGACCGTGTCGCTCAGCCGGTAAGCGATGAGTCGCTCGCCAGCAACCAGGTTCACGCGGCGGGTGATTAAGGCAAAGGTCGCCTTGCCGGTAAGCGGGTTGCCGTCCGGCGGCGAATCGACCGTGAACACCCGGTAGCCGCGCGCCGCGAATACCAGATTCATGTAGTGGAGGTTGAGATGCCAGAATAAGAAGACGATGAAGGCTAAAGCGGCGAGCGAGGAGCCAAGATAGCGCCAGCTGCCGAGGTCCTCGGAATAGAATGGCAAGAGCATCGCGAACAAGTAAACAAGAATGTGATCGCGGTGATCGTCTGCCTTCCCGACGGTGAGTTCCCGCTTGTCTTCCTGCCGCCTTGCCGTCCGGATTCGGAGCCAGAGAAAGACATTGGGGAGAACGACCATCAGCACACAGAACCCAATGAAAAGGGAGTCCGGGATGAGGCTATTCCCACGAATTGCCCACAGGATGAAAAGCGGCGAGATACTGCTCAGCACCATCAACAGGCGCGCCACACGCAGCCCCTCCTGATGCTCCCGGACGCGCGATTGGTTGATCAGATGGCCCTCTCCATGCCGCGCTCCACGTCCTTCACGCGCAACTCACCGGAGATGAGCTTGGGCAGCAGAGCGTTACGCAGGGCAGCAAGAGTGCGAGACTGATTGCAGTTCGCGAAGACACGCCGGATCAGCTTACCGACCTCGGCACGAAATTGGGCCAGGACTAGTTCACTAGGGAGCAGTACGGCCAGCTGTCGAACAGCCGCGGAGTTCAATCCCGGGATAGCGACGCCGGTCCCTCGATTCCGCATCTCATCCAGTGCACCGTGTGCTGACAGCCAGAAGTACAAGTACTCCTGTGGAACCGCTGGTTCGGTGCGCAGCCTGTAAACGTGTTCGTTTATGCAGAATGTGTCGAACGGAAAGCCGTCGCCAACCATGGTAACGTGGGGCTCAAACTCGCCGGGGCGGCCCCCATCTTTGTAAAGAAGCACATCCCCATCCTGAACGTGGCCCTTCGTCATCGCTTGGAAGAACTCCACCGGAACGAACTTGGTCTTACTGTAGTCGAAGAGGCCGAGCCCGACGATGCTCTCCGCGCCGACGCTTGGGACACCGGTTGCAATGTCCTTCACGCCACCCTTAGGCCGGCCCCCGGTTTCGATCGTCGTAAGCAATTCACCGAGCTTGGCCACTCTCCACCCCTCCGGAATCCCCCCAGCATCCGAATTCACAAGTCGATTGGGAGACAGCTCAGCGACCGCTCTCGGCAGCCCGGGATCGCGCCCTTCGGCCTTCGCCCGCACTGGGTCGAAATTCACGAACCACGCCTTGAAGATCGCCCGCGCCATCGCCTCCAGCGTCTCGCTCATCCGCCGGTTCAGCTCGATCTTGTCGTCCAGCGTTCCGAGGATGTGGGCGATTGCGCGTTGCTCAGTAACCTGCGTCGGCGCCACAACGTCGAACGACTCGATCATGCCCTTCGTAAGGGCATTCCGCGTTCCTCCCGATCCTGCCCACGACAGGAGTCTCATCTGCATTTCGGGTGCGACGAGTGCGTAGCGGAGGAAGCGTGGATCCAGCTTGGCCGGATCCGGGCGAATGATCGCAACGTGCTGGTTCACACGGGCAGGAAGCACGTCCGGATCAACCTGGCATGCCCGGGCGACGGAGTCTCCGGTGATGTTAAGGAGAACATCGCCTTTGATAACTTCGACGTTCTGCAGCTCGGCCGCGTGCTTCTCACCGATGAAGGCGAGACCGTCGCGGTGGAAGCCGTCGTTGTAGACGTTCTGGCTTCTGATCAACGCGTATCTGCCATTAGGCAGATAGACGTCACCGCCCCCCCGTGGCGTCGCACCACTCCCGATCTTCCAGCATGCATCGCCGAGCCGTATCGGAGCCCACTCGCTAGCTGCCATACCCTAGCTCCTTCAGGTTGGCGGCGATAGCTGCATCCAGCGATTTGGCCTCGGCCTGTTGCTCGCCCAATTGCGCCACGAGCCGCTTCATCCTCTCTTCGAACGGCTCTCCGTCATCCTCCAGCTTCTCGGCACCAACATAGGGGCCGGGTGTGAGTACGTGACCGTGCTTGCGGATCTCCTCCATCGTGGTGCTCTTGCAGAACCCCGGCACGTCACCGTACTCGCCGGCGTCCTTTTCGCCCCGCCAGGCGTGATATGCCCCCGCGATGCGGGCGACGTCCGCGTCGGCAAGTTCGCGGTGCGTCCGGTCCACCATGCGACCGACCTTGCGTGCATCGATGAAGAGCACGTGGCCCCGCCGGTCACGAAAGCGGCCGTTCGTCTTGTCGCGCGCCAGGAACCACAGGCATGCAGGGATAGGCGTCGAGTAGAAGAGCTGGCCCGGCAACGCCACCATGCAGTCCACCAAGTCCGCTTCGACGATCTTTTTCCGGATCTCCCCCTCGCCCGACTGGTTCGACGACATTGAGCCGTTCGCCAGAACGAAGCCCGCAAGCCCCGTAGGCGCCAAGTGGTGAATGATGTGCTGCACCCAGGCGAAGTTCGCGTTGCCCGCTGGTGGAACGCCATACTTCCAACGCTTGTCGTCGCGTAAGAGCTCGCCCCGCCAGTCGCTCACATTGAAGGGTGGATTGGCAAGAATGAAGTCGGCTTTCAGGTCGGGGTGCCTGTCGTTGTGGAATGTGTCACCGTGAGCGATCAGGCCATCGATCCCGCGAATAGCGAGATTCATCATCGCTAGCCGCCAAGTCGTATAATTCGACTCTTGTCCATAAATGGCGATGTCGGTCTTCGCCTTACCACCGTTGCCGTTCCCTTTGGCGTGCGCGCGGATGAACTCGACCGACTGCACGAACATCCCCGAGGAGCCGCAACAGGGGTCGTACACGCGTCCCTTGTAGGGCTCGAGCATCTCGACCAGCAGCTTGACCACGCTGCGTGGCGTGTAGAACTCGCCGCCCTTCTTGCCTTCGGCGTTCGCAAACTGGGAGAGGAAATACTCGTAGACCCGGCCCAGCACGTCCTTGGAGCGGCTCTCAGCGTCACCGACCTTGATGTTGCTCACAAGGTCAATGATCTGCCCGAGGCGCGCCTTGTCGAGTCCTTGCCGGGCGTATTCCTTTGGCAGCACGCCTTTGAGCGACGGATTGTCCCGCTCGATGCCGGCCATCGCGTCGTCCACCAGCTGGCCAATGGTCGCCTGCTTCGCCTGGGCCTTCAGGTGCGACCAACGTGCCTCCGGAGGCACCCAGAAGATGTTGTGCGCGCGGTACTCGTCCGGGTCCTCGGGATCGGCGCCGTGTTTCTGCTCGGCGAGGAGCTTGTCATGCTGCTCCTCGAAAGCGTCGGAGATGTACTTGAGGAAGAGGAGGCCGAGCACGACGTGCTTGTACTCAGCGGCGTCCATGCCCCCGCGCAGGGCGTCGGCCATTTGCCACAGTTGGGCTTCGTAGCCGACGGTGGCCCCGTTGGTGCCCTCGGCGGACGGGGCGCTCTTACGCGCCTTTGCCTGCGCCTTACGTGCCATCCAATGAACCTCTAGGGAGACGGAGACCGCGGGGATCAATCGCGCGCTATCTTAGCCCTTCACCCCACTGGTCGGAAGTCAATAGGATCATCCTAAAGTGTCGCTTCGGCTGACCAGGTTGAAAGGGCGATTTTGCGGCACGAGGGGCTGTTGTTGCGGCAGAGCAGTATTCGAGCAGTTGGAGTCCCTCCGAGATATCTGTATATCCTCCCACTAGCTTGCGCCACCCCAACCAGCAGATATCCACACCCACTCCACACGCCACCCGGGCGCCCCGAGCCGTGGACCCCGAAGCGCCCAGCCTTCCGCATCACCCCAGCAACCCCTGCTCTGCAAAACTTAGGTACGCCTCCTTTCCAACGATCACGTGGTCGTCTACCGGAATGTCCAACAGCCGCCCGGCGTCAACTAGCTGCCTCGTTACTGCCCGGTCATCGGCCGAGGGCGTCGGATCGCCGGACGGGTGATTGTGGCAGAGAATGACCGACGCCGCCCGCGACACGATCGCCGCGCAGAACACTTCCCGCGGGTGCACGAGTGACGAGTTGAGTATCCCCCGTGTGATGGCCTCCGGGGCGCCACCAATGAGCCGGTGTTGTACATCGAGCGCGAGCAGCCAGAACACTTCCACCGGCTCACGCTCGGCATACGGCGCCATCCGCTCGAATACATCGCGCGGCGTGCGTATCGGCACCGAAGCCGCCGGGTAGTTCTCCGGAGCCGGAAACGGCCCCTCCCGCACCAGTCGCAGCGTGCGGAGCCGACGCGTCCGCCGGCGCGTCGGTGCATTCCCGGCAACTGCCCCCACCTTGACGGTGGGGGCGGCCTCGGGCGTCAGCGACGGGGACCTCATGACCGCTCCCTCGTCGCCTGGCTACCGTAGCCCTGTCGCCAAAACTCCGGTTTCGTCTCAGCGATGAACAGCGTCGCCGTGATGGATGCGAACGCTCCGGCACTCCAACGCACGCCGTGCCGCTCGTACATGTCCCGCACGTGCGACAGCACGAAATCGGTAACGTCGAGGTAGCAACGCCGGAGCGCGGAGAGTCCGTTACCGCTAACCCCGTTCCCTCTGCTGTCCGTCCGGCTCACGTCGCCGTCGCCGTTACCCGATGCTCCGACACGCGCAGTCCGGCCAATGATCGGCACCGCGGCGCGGTGCTGTCCCGGCCAGAGCACGCCGTCGCATACCCGATTCCGACACCGGAAGTCAGGGGCTCGCGGACCACCTGGCCAGGCTCATTCGCGAAGGACGGCTGCCCAACGCTGGACGACCCCATGCGCCAAGAATCCGCGCAGCAGACCTCCCCAGCCGGCGATCCCGGCAAAGTAATGTGGTTGTCAGCAAGGGCCCGCACGTCTATGATCCCGTTGCCGACGCTCGGGCCATTGGAAGCCGACGGTGAGGAGAGACGCCCATGGCGACTCGAAACCGGCGGAACGAATGGCACCAAGTGCATGGAAGGTGGACGCGCTCACTCGGCGAACGAGGGATGCGCGTCCGGCTCTTTGAAAAGCGAAGGAACGGGACGTTTTATCGAACCATCTGGGTACCGGGACGGGGCCGGGATCACGCGTCGCTTCGGACGCGGGACCGGAACGAGGCTGAGCGTCTCGGGCGCGTGCTCTTGGCCGAGCTGTTGCGCCAGGAGGAGACAACCAGGTCGGAGCGCCTGACGTTGGGAGCGTTGTGGAAGCGGTACGAGGCGGAGTGTGCGACGTACCTCGACAACAAGGCGAATACCCGACGCGACGACGCGACACGCGTGAAGCTGCTGCTCGCGTTCTTTGGCGAGCAGTGCGACGTACGAACGCTGACTGCTCGAGATCAATCTGCGTACGCCGCGTGCCGCAAGGCTGGTGGCGTCGTGCTCGCGGATGGTACCAAGACTAGACCCGTGCGCGCGCGTTCGGTGGAGATGGACCTCGTGTTGCTTCACACGATGTTGAGATGGGCCACGACGGTTCGACAACCGAACGGATCGAGACTCTTGGACGCCAATCCCTTAGCGGGCGTGCGCCGTGAGCGGGAGCAGAACCCCGTCCGGCCCGTCGCTTCTTGGGAGCGGTTTCAGCGCACGCGGGCAGCGATGCAGGCGTTGCAGCGGGACGCGGCGGAACGCCACGCTGCTGATGCCGAGTCGGTGATCGCCGAGATGGAGGAGACGCGATGGGCGAAGATGGAACTCGCCCTCGTGCTCGCGGAGGCCACAGGCAGACGGCTCGGTTCGATCCGGCAGCTGCGGTGGGAAGACATCGACTTCTCACGCCACGCGATCCGGTGGCGTGCTGAGTTCGACAAGAAGGGGAAGGAGTGGGTCGTCCCGATGCCGGACTCGCTCGCGGAGGAATTGAAACAGCTCCGCATGCGATTCGGCGCGATTACGGGATGGATCTTCGCTGGCGAGCGCAAGCACGATCAACCGATGGATCGACACCTCTTCGACAAGTGGCTGCACGTCGCAGAGAGGAAAGCCAAGCTGCCGAAGCTCGAAGGTGGGCTTTGGCACCCATATCGCCGGAAGTGGGCAACGGAGCGAAAGCATCACTCGCTCAAGGACGTCGCCGCGGCGGGTGGATGGAAGGACACCGAGACTCTGCTCACCTGCTATCAGCAACCGGATGCAGATACGTTGTTGGCAGTCATGAGCGAGCCGAAGAAGATGCGCGATGCGGCGCTCGCGTCCGGTTGACGTGGCCGCCGCGACCCCCTGATCCGGGTCAAGGGGTTGGCGAAACGGCACCACAAACAGCACCCCGGTCTTGGACAGCACAAAGCACCGTCAGCGCAATCGCCAACGGTGCTTCGCGTTAGACCAGTCGGGACGGCGGGATTTGAACCCGCGACCCCCTGAACCCCATTCAGGTGCGCTACCGGACTGCGCTACGTCCCGTGAACCGGTCCACCCAAGATACTCGCGGGGTCGCGGGGAACCCGCGATCCCCCTGACGCCGACGCTCGTACCCTCTACCCACCTCACCACGCTCGGGCGGACCGAGGCCGCGTAGCGGCCGCGGTCAACCCCATTCAGGTGCGCTACCGGACTGCGCTACGTCCCGAGGGCTCGGAAGATAGCCGCGCGCTGTGCTATAGTAAACGAGTCCCGGACCCCGAGAGACCGATGCCGCGCACGCCACTCCTCGTCGCCTTCGCCTTCCTTACCGTCCCCCTCGCCGCCCAGGAAATTCCCCTCTCCCAGCACGCCATCGTCTCCCAGCGCATCGGACTCACCACCGTCACCGTCGACTACAACCGGCCGGTGGCGCGGGGACGCAAGCTCTTCGGCGACCTCGTCCCCTGGCGCCGCCGCTGGCACCCCGGCGCCAATCAGGCCACCACCATCACCTTCTCGAAAGACGTGCTGATCGAGGGCCAGCCCCTCGCCGCCGGGAGCTACACCCTCTGGACCATCCCCGACACCGCGAGCTGGGTGATCATCTTCAACAAGGGCCTCCACGGCTGGCACACCGACTACCCGGGCGAGGACAAGGACGCGCTCCGCGTCACGGTCACGCCCGAGCAGGGCGACCACATGGAGACCCTCGCCTACTACTTCCCGGTGGTGGGACCCGATTCAGCGATCATGCGACTGCACTGGGGGACGGTGATCGTCCCGATCCGAATTCACACCAGATAGGCTGTGAGGTGAAGGGGCGAAGCGACGCAGGGCCAGCACGACCCCGTTCGTCCACCCGAACCCGTCCTGCGTGGGATACTCCCCGCCGCCGGCGGGCCGTGAGAGATCCACCACGTCGTACTTCTCCATCACCTTCCCGGTCCCGGCGTAGACCCGCTCCACCTCCGCGAGCCAGCGCTCCCGCGCCGTCCGCGCCAGGTCGGCGCGCCCGTACCGGCGCACGCCCTCGATCGCGAGCCACTGAAGCGGCGGCCAGCCGTTGGGCGCGTCCCACTGCTGGCCGGAGGCGATCAAGGTGGTGACCAGTCCGCCCGGCTTCAGGAAGTCGCGCGCGAGGCGCGCGGCCACCGCCTGCCCTTGCTCCGGCGTCGCCAGCCCGACATAGAGCGGCGCCGCGGCGGCGAGGGTGGGACGGTCGGTCACCCGCTCCCCGGTGCGCCAACGCACGTCGTAAAAAAATCCCGTGGCGGAATCGTACGCCGAGGCCAGGATCGCGCGGCGCCGGGCCTCGGCCGCGCGGGCGTAGCGCTGCGCCTTCTCGCCGTCGCCGGGAAGCCCGCGAAAGGCGAGGAGCGCCGCGATCATCCGCTCCTCCTGATACAGCAGACAGTTCAAGTCCACCGGCGCGAGATCCGTGGTCTCGAGCGTCGTGAGATCCCTGGGGTCCCGCATCCAGCGGCTCGAAAAGTCCCAACCGCTCTCCGCCGTCGCCCGGACGTTGCGGTAGAACGCCTCCCGCCGATCCGGCGGCAGGGCCTGGGCCCGGTCGTAGTCTTCGCGATACGACTCGGGCCGGGGCTCGGCGCGGTCGTCCCAATAACGGTTGAGGATGGATCCGTCGTGGAGCCGCACCGCCCGCCGGTACGCCGAGCCCGGGGGAAGGGTGTCCGCGCCGTCCATCCAGAACGCGTACTCCTTCTCGAGCGGCTCCAGGTACGGGAGCGCGTGCGAGGTGTCGGTCGCCGCCGCGTAAAGCCCCACCATCGCCGCGAAGAACGGCGGCTGGCTCCGGCTCAGGTAATAGGTGCGGTTTCCGTTGGGGATGTGGCCGGTGGTGCGGATCAGGTACGCGAAGTTGTCGAGCATGTCCCGCACCAGATCGAGCCGCCGGCTGGCCACGAGACCCAGCATGGTGAAGTAGGAGTCCCAGTAGTAGACCTCCCGGAAGCGGCCGCCGGGAACGACGTACGGGTGCGGCAGGGGGATGAGCGAGGAGCGCAGTCCCGCGGAGTCCGGCGGCCGGGTGAGAACGGTCCACAGCGCGGTGATGTGCTCTTCCAGGGACTGGCGCCGCCCGGCCCGCGGCGGGAGCGCCGGAGCGCGGGGCAGGGCGAAGTGCTCGTCCACGAACCGCCGCAGGGTGAACCCGCGCCTCCCCCGCTCCGCCCCGTACTCGCGCGCGATCGCGGCCGGCGGCGCGAGGGGCCGGGCGTCCACGAAGGTCTTGGAGTCCGGGAAGACCCCGGCTTCCTCCACGTCGGCGAACAACGCGCCCAGGTCGCGCGAGGGATCGTACGGCGCGGGACCGCGGTGGCACCCCGCCGCGAGCAGGACCGCGGCGGCGATCGCCCAGCGTCTGGGGGTCACCGGGAGGGCACCCGCGCGAGCAGGAACTGCACCGCGAGGTCGGTCAGACTCCAGAGCTGAACGTCGGAGCTCGCGCCATAGCGTTCCGGCACGAGCCGCCCGTTCTCGATCCGGTAGCTCCACAGCTCCTCGTGCCGGAGGCCGGAGCTCGCGGCCGCGTCGTCAAGCCGACGCAGGTCGTGGACGAGCGCGGCGCGGGCGGAATCGTTCGCCAGCCGCCCGATCTCGAGCGCGAGCCCCGCGAGCAGGAGATTCACTTCCCGTCCCCAGATCACGGTGGGCGAGTGATACGCGTCGTGCGCGAAGGTCCGCCAGACCGGGGGCGTCGCGTAGGCGTCGTTCGACACCACCGGCCCCACCCCGTCGATCAGGAGACCCACCGGGTAGCGCCGCACGATGGGATCGAGGAGAGCCGCCGCCCGGCCCGCGTCCAGCGAGTCGAGCAGGAGCCACGACGCGGGGTCGGTGTTGACGATGGGGATCGGACGCCCGGCGGAATCGAGCGAGAGGGCGAAGAACCGCAGGGTGTCCGGAGGAACGGTTCGCGCGACGCTGTCCCAGTACTGCCGCTCCGCGGGCTCGAGGGCGGCGGTCCGGGCCGCGACCCGCGCCGCGACCTCGGCCGGCGGAAGCGTCACCGCGAAATGCCGCTCCGCTCCGCGCCAGACCCCGACGTCCCGCTCCAGGGCCCGCCGGTGGCGGGCGTAGCGGGCGAGCGCGGGATCGCGCAGGGCCGGAGCGAGCGAGTCGAGCGCGCGAGCGTCGAACCCGGCGGCGTGGAGCGCGTCGAGAATCGTTCCGATGGCGGCGAGGGCGTGCGGCACCCAGATGGCGTTGACGTCGAGCGCGAACCGGCCCCCGCCGTACCCCGCCCGGCTGTCGCGCCAGCTGGCCGAGATCCAGGAGCCGTCGGGCGCGCGGGGGAAGCTCACCAGATTGGTGGCGACCGGCGAGCGGGCGTAGGGGCGGGCGGCCCGCGCCACGTGGAGGAGATTCTCGAAGAGTCGCGCGAGCCGGCCATCCGCGAGGAGAAAGTCCCGCTTCCGTCGCGCCGGCACGCGGGGGTCGGCGAGATACTCTGCCGCCACCACCGGAAGCTGAAAGCTGTTGTCGATCATGACGTAGTTCTCGCACGTGGCATCGAGCCCCGCGAGCTCGGCCCGGGCCCGGGCCAGCGCCCGCTGCCGCGCGGTTTTCCGCGACGCCGGACTGTGGTCGTACTCCGCCATCAAGCGGTTGTATTGCGCCGCGTGCTCCCGGATCGCCTGGCCGCCGAGCGCCTCCTCGTGACTCACTTCGCCCGCGGGGGAGAGCTTGCCGAGGGCGCTCGCGATGACGTGCTCCGGCATGGTGGGCGCCCAGATGGGCCGCATCATGAGCGCGGTCATGAGCATGTCGCGCCCGAAGTAGGTGGCGAAGTTGGGAAGCCCCGCCATCAGCTTCTCGCGGTAGGAGAGCAGCTCCATGCCGCGGATCTCGCGCTCCAGGCGGCGCGCGCGCTCGGGGTGCGCGGTGTCGGCCGCCGCAGCCGCCACGAAGCGCCGGAACTCGTCCGAGAACATCTCGTCCCGGCCCAGGGGCTCGAGCGCCGGCGCGTCGGTGGCCACCCGGACCGTGAATCGGACCGAATCGCCCGTGAGCGAGCGGATCGAGACCACGGCGCCCGACGTCGTCATCCGGGTCCGGCGCGAGTCACCGGCGAGGGTGAGGCGCAAGTGATGCTTGCCGTCGAAACTCTCCTGGGCGACGTCCACCACCCAGGTGGAGTCGCCGGTGGTGGCGGTCACGACGGGAGCGAGCCGGGACCGGAGCTCCGCGACGCTCCCGGCGCGGAGGAGGGCGAGGTCGCGCCGCCGCTCCGCGGAATCGACGCGCTCGAGATTCGCGATCAGCGCGGTCAGCTCGGGACGGGGAAAGGGATCGGCGTCGAGAGGAAGGGTGTCGTTCAGCGCGTAGGCGAAGTCGCGCTCGACCCGCATCGAGCCGAGGAGAAAGAGGCCGAGCGTGACGGACGGCGGGCCGGCGAGCGCCCAGGCGACGGAGCGACCGGCGATTCCGGCGCCGACCACCGCGCGCGGGGGTCCCCAGGCGAGGGCCGCCGGGTGGCCGCTCGAGTCGCGCGCGGTGAACGCCGCGCTCTCGTCGGCGGCGTCGGCCCAGAGCGCCACCATGCGGCCCCGGGCGTTCAGGTACACCTGCAGCGCGTTGCCCCGGGCGTCGCGGAAGACGCGGGTCGAGTAGCCCTGGTAGGCGGCGGGGTCGTCGAGCCCGGGCTCGGGAAAAACGAGCGTGGCCGCCACGGTGTCAGCCGTGACGGCCACCTGAAGCGCGAGGAGCAGGCCGATCAGAACCGGTAACCCACCGAGACCTGGAACCGCCGCGGCAGGATCGGGCGGGCGAGGAAAATGTTACTGGTGGTGCCGTTCTGCAGGCGCGGGTTCCCTTCTTCGAGACCCAGCGACTGGAAGGCGTTGAGCAGGTCGGCGGACACGGTGATGCTCTGTTTGGGAAGCAGGTATGATACGCCGAGATTGGTGTAGCCGTACGCGGGCAGCGTGTTGCGCTTGCTGGCGGAATCCGGCGTGTCGTTGTAGCGCTGCCCCACCAGGTGCCAGTCGGCGAGCAGCGCGATCCCGCCGGGCGTGGTGTAGGTGGCCGACAGATTGCCGATCACCGCGGGGACGCCGTTGGTGAAGGTGCCGACCGTGGTGAAGGGCGGGCACTTCTGCGCGGGCCGGGCGCCCGTGGAATCGGGACAGCTCGCGAACTCCGCCTTGAGGACCGTCACGCTGCCCATCAGGTTGAGGGCCCGCGTCGGCGACACCCCCGCCTCCGCCTCCAGCCCGAAGGACGCCACGTCAGGCGTCGGCAGACTGACCCACGCCGTCTTCCCGGCGATGGTGACGAGGCCCTGCCCCACCTGGTGCGACAGCTTGGAGTAGAAAATGTTGGCGGCCACGCCGGCGCGATGCTCCGCGTGCTTCACGCCCAGCTCCGCGATCATGGTGCGCCGCGGACCGAAGACGTCCACCTGCTGCTGCGCGGCGGCGTCGATGAACTCGTCCAGGGCGGGCATCTTGTAGGCGCGGCTGAACTGCGCGTACAGGGCCGTCCGGGGGGTGAGCGCGTAATTCAATCCGCCCGACGCCGCCCAATCCCCGATGGTGCGATTGAAATGACGGAACGACCCGTTGCCGAAAGTCTCGTTGTCGTAGGTGGTGGCCGGGTTGTTGTCGAGGTCCACGGTCGAGGTGTTCTCGGCGGTTTGCACGAAAATGTTCCACTCGTAACGGAACCCGAGGTCGGCGCGGAGCCGGTCGGTGAGCTGGAGCGACGCGCCGGCGGTGGGTGAGGCGACCGTGGTTTGCCCCTCGGCGTTCCGGTACAGCGACAGGAAGTTCCGGAATCCGTTCTTGGTGACGAACGTCGTGTTCGCCGCCTGGAACGCGATCAGGTCGAGGAAGTGCGGGTTGTCGCGCACGTCCATCAGGATGTCGGTGAAGTACCAGTGATTCTCCTGGGTGTAGTTCGCGAAGTAGAACCCGAGCGAGTACGAATTGCGGCCGCTTTCCCCGCGCAGCTGCAGCTGGTTCTGAAACGCGGTGATGGGCTTCTCGACGTGCCACTCGCCGGACGGGGCCACCAGGTGATTGGGCGTGTTGAACTGCACCCGGTTGGCCCCGGTGGAATCGAAGACGTTGACGAAGTACAGCTTGGTGGAATCCGCGGTCAGCCCCAGGCTGGAAATGAACGCCGTGTCCGGCACCGCGTTGAAGGGCACGATGGCGTTCCACTCCTGGTGGTCCTGCATCACCTGCGCGCTGTTCTGGAACTTCCAGCCGCCGCCGAGATCGAAGCCCGCGTCGGCGGTGAGCCAGTAGCCCTTGGTCTGCAGTCCGTTATCGAGGGGCAGCTCGAGGCTCCCGGCCGGCGTGGGGACCCGCACGTGATTCCCTTCCGCCGTGTTGAACGATCCGTAATCCGAGAATCCCGGGACGTAGTGCGGGTCGGCGGGATTCTCGAAGGGGAGATCGAGGATGAACTGGTTGTGGTCGTCGATGTACTTGAGCGAGGCCCGGATGTAGCCGTTCGCGAGCTGGTGGGTCACGCTGGCCTTCAACTGCCCGCCGCGGATCCCGGGGAAGCCGGGGTCCCGGATCCCGTGATCGTAGCGATAGAACCCGCCAAAGTTGAAGGTCCAGTCCTCCCCCAGCGGCCCGTTGATGTTGAAGTCGTTGCGCGCCAGTCCGCCGGTGGCGGCGGTGGCCCGGAGGGAGCCGCTCACCTGGGGACCGCCGGTCTTGTTGATCAAGTTGATGATCGCGCCGGGCGTGTTCGATCCGAAGAGCGCCGAGCTCCCGCCCCGCACCACCTCCACGTGGTCGATGTTCTCGTCCATGCGGAAGAGGTTGTCAGCGTTCATGAAGAAGGTGTGCATCGTGGGATAGACCGGGAGCCCGTCCTCGAGAAACATCACGTACTCGACGCCGAGGATGCCGCGCATGGAGTAGTTCTCGTTCACCTCGCCGCCCGAGCTCTCGACCCGGGTGAACCCGGGCACGTAGCGCAGGAACTCGGTGGTGCTGCGCGGCGACGCCTGGGTGATGTCGGCCGCGGTCAGCACCGTGGTGGCGTTGGTGGTCTCGAGGCGGGTCCGCGGGGTCTCGGTACCGGTGACCACGACGGTCTGCAGGTTCAACGGGTCGGACACCAGGGTGAAATCCTTGGTGGTCGTCTGTCCCGCGGTCACGCTGACACTGTCGGTCTGCGCGCGGTACCCGATCAGCCGCACCAGCACGATGGGGCGACCGGCGGGCACGCCGGTGAGGGTGTAGACCCCGCTGGCGTTGGTGACGGCTCCGCTGCCCATCGCGCCCACCAGCACCTGCGCGCTGGCGAGCGGCGTGCCGCGTTCATCGGACACCTTGCCGGTGATGGTGCCGGTCTGGTTCTGCGCGAGGAGGGGAGAAGCGGGGAGGAAGGTTGCGACCAACAGTGCGGCGGCAAGCGCGCCGGCGCGGCGACACCCACCGGACAGACGAGCCATGAGGGTCCTCCGGATCAAGAGGGTACGAGGGGGGAACACGCCGACGCGCCGCAAACCCTGTGCCAATTCGGCACAAGACGCGGGTCAAGCGCCACAACAAGTTGGGTCGGAGGTCCCGCGGCCGATTGTCGCGCACGCGCAGCAATCGCTTCACTCATCCGTCATGGCCGGCGGCCCGCCGGCCGTGGTAGCTTCCGGTCGGCGCCAGCGGTCTCACGCGCCCCGCCCTGGGAGCGATCCGCGACCTTCCGCGAATCGAGGCGTTGCCCAAACGGCCCCCCAGCCGCGGTACCAGTCACCAATGGGAGCCGTGCCGTGACCTCCTCCGCACCCGACCACACCGCCCTCCTCGCCGCCGAGATCCGCGACCTCGCGCGCCGCCGCGGCGCCGCGATTCTGGCCCACAATTACCAGCGGCCCGAAATCCAGGATCTGGCCGACGTGGTGGCCGACTCGCTGGCGATGGCGCGCCGCGCCACCGCGATCGACGCGCGGCTGCTGGTGATCTGCGGCGTCCACTTCATGGCCGAGACCGCGGCGATCGCCAACCCCGGCAAGACGGTGCTCATTCCCGACCCCAACGCCGGCTGTTCGCTCGCCGCCACCATCCAGGCGGCCGACGTCCGGAGCTGGCGCGCCGCGCACCCCGGCGGGTTGGTGGTGGCCTACGTCAACACCGCCGCCGACGTGAAAGCGGAGGCCGACTACTGCTGCACCTCGGGCAACGCGGTGGCGGTGATCCAGTCCCTGCCCCGCAACGTCCCGGTCCTCTTTCTCCCCGACTTCTTCCTCGGCAACTACCTGCGCCGGGTGACCGGCCGGGAGATGGACGTGTGGCTGGGCGAGTGTCACGTGCACGCGGGGCTGACGCCGGAGACGCTCGATCGCCGCCGCGCCGAGTATCCCGACGCGGAGTTCCTGGTGCACCCCGAGTGCGGGTGCGTGACCAGCGCGATGTACTACGCCGAGACCGAGGGGGACGTGGCGGCGGGGCGCACCCGCATCGTCTCCACCGAGCAGATGATGCGGCGCGCCCGGACCTCGGACGCGCGGCGGTTCGTGGTGGCGACCGAGACCGGAGTGCTCCACCGCCTGCGGCGGGAGAATCCGGCGAAGGAATTCGTCGCCGCGGCCGACGGGGCGGAGTGCCGGTACATGAAACTGATCACCCTCGAGAACCTGCGGGACGCCCTCCGGGACCTGAAGTACGAGGTGACGGTCCCCGCGCCCACCGCCGCGCGGGCCCGCCGGGCGATCGAGCGGATGCTCGCGATTGGCTGAGCTCCTGGGCTGGGCCGAGGCCCGGGGCGCCCTGGCGGAGGACGCCGCCCAGGAGGACGTCACCACCCGGCTCCTCGGCGCCGCCGCGCTCCGCCCCGCCGCGCTGCGCTTCATCGCGGAGGATCCTTGCGTGGTGGCGGGGCTCCCGGTGGTGGACGCGACCTTCCGCGCGCTCGATCCCGCGGCCCGGCTCGAGATTCTGGTCGCTGACGGGGCCCGGGTGGAGCGGGGCGCGAGCATCGCCGTGGCGCGCGCGTCGGCGCGCACCCTCCTCGCCGGGGAGCGGGTCGCCCTCAACTTCCTCCAGCGGCTCTCGGGCATCGCCACCCTCACCCGCCGGGTGGTGGACGCCGTGGCGCACACCGGCGCGCGGATCACCCACACCCGGAAGACCACGCCCGGCCTCCGCGCCCTGGAGTGTTACGCGGTGCGCGCGGGAGGGGGCGTGGACAACCGCGCGTCGCTCGCCGACGCGGTGCTCTGGAAGGACAATCACTGGGTGCTGCTCCAGGGCCCGCTCGACCGGGCGCTCGCGGGCGCGCCGCCCGGCGTCCCGGTGATGGTCGAGGTCGAGACCGACGCCCAGCTCGAGGCCGCCCTGCGGGCGGGAGTGACCCACCTCCTGGTGGACAATCAGACGCCGGAGCGGCTCGCGGCCTGGGTCCGGCGCGCGGGGCCCGGCGTCACCATTCAGGCCTCGGGCGGGATTTCCGTGGACAACGCGCGCGCGTACGCGGAGGCGGGCGCCACCCTGATCGCGATCGGCGCGCTCACCCATTCCGCCCCTGCCGCGCCGGTTCGGGGCGAGCTAGAGTAGGAGCCCATGGCCTTCCTCGACACCAACCACCAGCGCGCCGCGCTCCTCATCCTGCTCCTGGGCGCGGCGCTCGCCGTCGCGCTCGCGCCCTACGCGACGGGGCTGGTGGGCATCCCGGTGCTCTACGTGGTGTTCGCGCCGATCCACGCCGCGCTCGCGAAGCGGATTCCGCGCGGGCTCGCCACCACCCTGGTCACCGCGCTCGCGGTCTTCCTCATCACCGTCCCCGGGATCTCGCTCGCGGGATTGATCGTGACCCAGGCCCAGGGGATGGCGGCGGGCGTGGTGCAAAGCCCGCTGCTCGCGCGGCTGGGCACCCTGCACGTCGGCACCTACGACCTCGGGCCGCAGCTCGTCGGCGCCGGTGAAAAGGTGGTCGCCTGGATCGGCTCCTCGCTCTTCGGACTGATCGGGAGCGCGGCGCACCTGGTGCTCAATCTCCTGATCATGATGTTCGGGTTCTACTTCCTCCTGCATTCGCCGGGCGACGTATGGCGCGGGGTCGGCCCCTACGTCCCCTTCTCTCCCGCGAACACCGAGCGCCTGCGGGAGCGCTTCAAGGCCGTCACCACGGCCACCATCATCGGCACCGGGCTCACGGCGGTGATTCAGGGCACGCTGGTGGGTGCGGCGTTCGAGGTACTCGGGCTGCCGAGCGGCCTGTTCTGGGGCGTGATCACCGCGGTGCTCGCGATCCTGCCGGTGGTGGGCTCGGGCCTGGTGTGGGGGCCCGGCGCCATCGCGCTCGCCGCCGGGGGCCGCTGGCCCGCGGCGATCGGGCTCGCGGTGTGGGGAGTGCTGGTGGTGGGGAACGTGGACTACGTGATCCGGCCGATGATCGGGCGCCATTACGCCGGCGTGCACCCGCTGGTGACGCTCCTCGGCGCCCTCGCCGCGGTTCCCTACTTCGGAATCCTGGGGCTCCTCGTGGGACCGCTCGCGCTGTCCTATTTCTTCGAGATCATCAAGATGTACGGAGAAGAATATCTGAGTGGCTAAGAGGCGAAGGGGCGAAGAAACAGCTCAGCCCCGTTTGCCCCTCAGCCGCTTCGCCTCTTCCAGTAGAGGAACGCGGGGATTCCAACCAGTATCAGCCCGCTCCCGATCATCGCGTTCACCGGATTCGACGCCACCGAGCTCACCACCACGTAGATCGCGCACAGGACGAACAGCGCGGGAACGAGCGGGTATCCGGGCGTGAGGAAGCGGCGGGCCACCGCGGTGCCCGCGCGCCGGTCGCGCGCGCGGTAGATGAAAATCGTGGCGACCGTGGCGCCGAAGAAGATCCAGTCCCCGAAGACCACGTAGTCGAGCAGCTTGCCGTAGGTGCCGGTGAGGGTGAGCACCGCCGACCACGCGCCCATCACCAGGATCGCCGCGCCCGGGGTGCGGTACCGGGGATGCAGGCGCGAAAGCCGCGGGAAGAACACGCCGTCGGCCGCCATCGCCTGGAGCACCCTCGGCGTCACCAGCACCACGAGGTCCAGGAATCCGAACGACGAGACCGCGATCCCGGCGCTGATCAGCACCCGGCCCGCGGGGCCGATCACCCGCTGCATCGCGTCGGCCGCGGGGGCGGTGCTCCAGGCCAGCCCGTCCACACCCAGCACCGTGAGATAGGCGACGTTGGCGAGCAGGTAGACCGCGATCACCGCGAGCACCCCGAAGACCAGGGCGCGCGGGAGATTCACTTCGGGCGCCACGATCTCTTCGGCGACGAAGTTGGTCTGCTGCCAGCCCCCGCACGTGAACAGCACCGGGACGAGCGCCGCGCCGAGGACGATGCCGATCTGGAGCACGGAGGACGGCTGGGGGAGCGCCGGGTGGCGGATGCCCGTCATCGCGGACGCGATCCCGGTGGGGTGCATCGGCAGCAGGATTCCCGCCACGATGAGCGCGGCCAGCGCCGCGAGCTTCAGGATCACGAACACGTTCTGCGTGATCGCGGCCGGGGCGACCCCGACGTAGTTGAGCGCGGTGACCAGGGCGATGGCGGCGATCGCGATCGGCAGCACCGCGCCCGGCGCGAGGCCGAGGAGCGCCGCCGAATAATTGGCGAAAGTGACGGCGACGAAGGCGCAGGCTCCGGTGGACATCACGAGCAGGAGGGCCCAGCCGTAGAGAAACGCGGGGAGGGGGCCGAGCGCGTCGCGCAGGTACACGTACCCGCCGCCCGCCTTCGGACTCCGTTCCCCGAGCTCGGCGAAACAGAAGGCGCCCGCGAGCGCGATGGCGCCGCCCAGCGCCCAGGCCGCGAGCGCGAGGGGCGCGGTACCCACCCGCTGCGCCACCACCGCCGGGCCCACGAAGATTCCCGACCCGATGATGCCGCCGATCACGGCCATGGTGCCGGAGAAGAGGCCGAGCTTGCGGGCGTAGGAGACGGGAGTGGTCATGAGCCTTGGTGGTGAAAAGGGGGATCACCGATCGGGACGAGGAACACTACGCGCCGGAGGGTGAGCCGCTACCCCACGCCGCTCACCCCTTTGAGCCTCCGGATCGCCGCGATCCCGAGCGCCGGCCCGATCGCGAGCGCCGCGAAGGCCCAGCGCCACGACACCGCGTGCACCAGCGGCGGCACCAGTTGAATGCTCGCCATGGTGAGCAGAAACCCGAACGAGGTCTGCAGCGTCAGCGCCGTCCCCACCGCGTGCGCCGGGACCGATCGCGTCACCATGGTGCTGAATTGCGCCGAGTCCGCGATCACGAAGAATCCCCACACCCACGCCACGGCGATCGGCGCCCAGGCGCTCTGACCGAAGAACCCGCCGATCGCGAGCGCGCAGGCCCCGCTCGCCGCCATCGCCCGGATGACGAGCCGCTCGTGGCCGATGCGGTCCGCGACCCACCCGCCCCACACGCATCCCGCGCCGCCCACCGCGATGGCGCCGAAGGCGAGGACGCCCACCGCCTCCGCGGACGGTCCGCCCGGGTGCGCCGAACCCCACGCCGTCCTGCTCGCCACCAGGAACGCGGTGACCCAGGTCCAGAAGCTGTACAGCTCCCACATGTGGCCCAGGTAGCCCGCGGTGGCGAGCCGCCAGCGCCGCTCCCGGAGCACCGCGCCCGCCAGGCGCCAGGAGAAAGGCCGCCGCTCGAACGCGAAGGGACCGTCTTCGTACCCGACCGCCACGAGCAGGGCGCCCAGCACCGCACCCGCCGACACCACCACCACCACCGGCGCCACCCGCGATCCCGCCAGCGCGTGGGCGAGATAGGGCACCGCCTTCCCCACGGTCAGCGCCCCCACGATGGTCCCGATGGCCAGCCCGCGACCCGAGGAGAACCAGGTCGCGATCATCTTCATCGCGGGCGGATAGACGCCCGCCAGAAACATTCCGGTCAGAAACCGCGAGACCAGCGCGGCCGGATACGACGGCGCCACGAGGAGCGCGGCGTTCGCCGCGGCCCCGAGCGCCGCCGAACCCGCGAACAGCCACTTGGACGGAAAGAGATCCGCGAGATTCAGCACCGCGGCGGCCGCGGTGCCCGCCACGAACCCCGCCTGCACCGTGGCGGTGAGCCACCCCGCTTCGCTCGCCGTGAGACTCCAGCGCAGGCGCAGCTCCGGCGCCAGCGCGCTCGCCGCGAACCAGAGCGACATGCCGAGCAGCTCCGCGGCGCCGAGGAGCGCGAGGACGCGCCAGCGGCGGGGATGATCGTCGCGGGGGGCGGCGGGCGTGGTGATGGCCGGGGCTCCGATTCGGGACCGGGAAGATTGCGGCCTCCAGAGGTCCCGCGTAAGACGCTCGCTTGACCGCTCGCCGGGCGCGCTCCACGTTCAGCCCCCTCTTCTCCAGGAACCCGAACGATGCGCACGCCCCTCGCCGGCCTCGCGCTGGCGCTCCTCGCTACCGCCCCGCCGGCCCGCGCCCAGCTCCCCACCATCGCCGCCTACACCCAGGGCTTCGAGAAGCGGGACGGCTACTTCCCGCTCTACTGGGACGCGGCGAAAGCCCGGCTCCTCCTCGAAGTCGACAACCCGGGCGAGGAGTTTCTCTACCTCCCCTCGCTCGCGACCGGGATGGGTGACGTGAATCTCCCGCTCGACCGCGGGACCATCGGGCAGTCGGAGCTCGGCAAGTTCGATCGCCAGGGCAACCAGATCCTCCTGGTCCTCGAGAACCCCCAGTTCCGCGCCGTCACCGACAACGCGGCCCTGCGCCGCTCGGTGGAGGAGTCGTTCCCGACCTCCACCGTCGGGGCCTTCGAGGTGCTGGCGGAGGAGAACGGTCACGTCCTGGTGGACGTCACGCCCTTCGTCATCGGCGACGTGATGCAGGTGCTCGCGGCGCTCCGCAACCAGGGCGGGTACCGGCTCGACAGGGACCGGAGCACCATCTACCAGCCGCACACCAAGGCGTTCCCGCGAAACACCGAGATCGAAGTCTCGCTCACCTTCGCGAGCGACAACCCCGGCCGCCAGGTGGAAGCGCACGCGCCCGACGGGCGGGCGGTGACCCTGCGCGAACACTATTCGTTCGTGAAGCTCCCCGATCCCGGCTTCACGCCCCGCCGCTTTGACCCCCGGCTCGGCATCTTCTCGCTCGCGTTCTTCGACTTCGCGAAACCCCTCGATCAGGATCCGGTCACCCGTTACACCATCCGGCACCGCCTCATCAAGAAGAATCCCGGCGCCGCGCTCTCCGACCCGGTCCAGCCCATCGTGTACTACCTGGACGCCGGAGTCCCCGAGCCCTACCGCTCCGCTTTCCGCGACGGCGCGATGTGGTGGAACAAGGTCTTCGAGGCGGCGGGCTTCAGCAACGCGTTCCAGGTGCGGGACATGCCCCCGGACATGGATCCGATGGACGCGCGCTACAACGTGATCCAGTGGGTGCACCGCGACGAGGCGGGCTACTCGATCGGTCCCGCGTTCGTGGACCCGCGCACCGGCGAAATCATCAAGGCCGCGGTACGGATGGAGGTGAACCGCTCCTTCACCGATTACAACATCTACGCGGGCACCATTCCCGGCCTCTCCGGCGACGAGCCCGAGGATCCATTCCTCTCCGACCCGAGCCTCTCCGACTGGCTCGCGTCCTTCGACAGCACCGTGACGCCGGAGCAGTTCGCGATGGCGCGGCGCCGCCAGCACGCGGCCCACGAAGTGGGACACACCCTCGGCCTCGCGCACAATTTCACGGCGGCGGCCCAGGGGCGCGCGTCGGTGATGGCCTACCCCGCCCCGCTGATCAAGCTCACCAACGGCCACATCGATCTCTCCGAGGCGTACCGCAACGGGCCGGGCGCCTGGGACTCGCTCGCCCTGCGCTACAACTACACCGAGTTCCCCGCCGGCCAGCAGGAAGCGGGGATCGCGGCGATCGCCCGCGAGGCCCAGGCGAAGGGCATGAAGTTCATCACCAATCCCGACGAGAGCCCCGGCGGCTCCTATCCCGAGGCCACGGTCTGGGTGAACGGCGCCGACGCGGTCGAGGATCTGGCGCGGGTGCAGCAGGTCCGCGACTTCCTGGTGAACCGGTTCGATCAGCGCGCCATTCATCCCGGAGAGCCCCAGGCGCTCCTCGTCCGCCGGTTCACGTCGGTCTACCTCCACCACCTCTTCACCCTGGGCGCCGACGTCAAGGCGATCGGCGGGATGGAGTTCCGCTACGGCGTGCGCGGCGACTCGGCCCCGCCGACCACGCTGATCCCCGCCGCGCGCCAGCGCCGCGCCCTCGACCTCGCGCTCCACGCGATTCAACCGGCCGAGCTGGCGGTGCCGGAGCGGGTGCTCGCGCTGATGGCGCCGACGCCGTTCGGGTACGACCGGGATTCCTGGGCCCTCGAGTCCAAGGCCGCGCCGGCCTTCGATCAGCTCGGCGCCGCGCGGGTGATCGCCTCCCAGGTGGTGGGCGGGATCCTCGATCCCGCGCGCGCCGCCCGGCTCGCCGCGTTCGCGGACCGCGACCCCTCGCTGCCCACGCTCACCGAGGTGATCGGGAAGCTCATCGACCGCACCTGGGGCGCGCCGGCGCCCGCGCAGCACGCGGCGCTCCAGCGGGTGACGGAGCGGGTGGTGGTGGACGAGCTGATCAGGCTGGCGGGCAATGCCGACGCGGTGCCCGAAGCCCGCGCCGCGGCGGAGTGGGGACTGCGGCGGATCCAGCGCCAGCTCGCGGGGCCCGCGTCCCCGAACCCGGAGGCCCAGGCCCAGCGAGCGCTCGCGGCGGCGGACATCGACCGGTTCCTCTCGCGCCGCGACGCGGCAGCGGCCCCGGCGAAATCACCGGAGGCGCCGCCCTCGACACCCATCGGGCACTGAGGCCGCGAGCGAGCGGCCATCAGCCGTCAGCCGTCAGTTGCCCGCTGGCGCCTGATGGCTGATGGCCGACAGCTCATTTTCCACGTCGCCGCTCGACACCGCGACGGGATAACGGATGCCGCCCGCTTCGCGGGTCGGCACCTTGATGGCGGTGATCTGGCCGTCGCTCGAGACGTCCACCAGCGCGGTGGTCGCCTGGGCGCCGGGCCGCACGTCGATCACCAGCACCCAGGGGCCACCGTCGGGCCAGGAGCGCCGCAGCGCGTACACGCCGTCCTTCGAGGTCCTGGTGAACGCGAGCGGCACGCTCTTCCGCGCCCCGCTCACCACGCCTTCGGCGTGACCCGAGACCGGCAGGTCCGCGGGAACGCCGCGGATGGAGACGTGCACCAGCAGGAAGGCGTCGCGCGCCTCGCTGTCCGCCGGATTGGGCGGAGTCTCGATCGAGATCCACGGAAAACAGGTGGGGCACTTCCCCGCGGGCGTCCGGGCGGGCGCGATGGTGGCGACGCCCGCGAGCGCGAGCGCGGTGAGAGAGAAGAAGCGCATGGCTACCTCCGGCTGAGTGAATGATCGTGACGACCCGGGGATAGGATGCCCGCGGCGGACGGAAGGTTTGAAGTCGACAGTCGAGCGCGGACCGACTGATGACTGACGACCGACAACTATTTTTTCTGCACCCCCCGCAACACCACCCTTCTCCACTCCGCCCGCCGAATCTCCTTCCACCACCGCTCGCTCATCGCGGAGTCGAGCGCCAGGACCCCCGGCTCGGTGACGCCCGCGGGCGGCGGGTCGAAGCGCGCCAGTCGCTCGTAGACCGCGCGCCGGAGCGTGCCGTCCACGCGCGGCAGGAGGTGCCAGAGGGTGATCGCGTCCTCGCGGCGCGCGCTCGCGAGCACGGCGCGGGCCGCGGCGGCGCCGCCGTCCCCGAAATCGAAGGCCAGGAGCGCCCGTCTGAGGGGCTGCGGCGCGTCGTCCACGAACGGGGTGCCGGGGCCCGCGCGGGGCCGGGTGAGCGCGAAGGCGCCCATCGGCACCACCGAGCGGCGGCCCAGCCAGTCGAACTCCACGTAGCCGCCGGTGACGCGGATGAGGCCCCGGCCGAGGGAGTCCACGGTGAGCGTGTAGGCGCATCCCAGGTCCACCGCCGTCCCCGCCGGCGTCTCCACCGAGAAGATCCGGGGCGGAGCGTCCACGTGCGCGGAGATGGTGCCGCGAATCAGGGAGAGCCGATGGTCGTCGGGCCGCGCGGCGACGAGCTGGAGCCGGGTGCCGGGCCGCACGTCCACCTGGCCGATCGCCCCCACGTCGAGGAGCGCGCTCGAGGTGTCGTCGGTCTCGAGCCACTGCCCCACCGCCACGCGGCCGCCCGTCTCCAACGTCGCGGACCCGATCCGCGGCGCGCCCGCCACCCGCTCCACCGTCCACCCGGCCCCCGCCCGGTTTCGCCCGAACGTGAGGAAGAGCGCGACTCCCGCGGCCGCAGCGAGACCCACCCCCGCCGTCCGCCGCCGCATCACCCGCCGCCGCGCGATCTCCGCCGCGATGGCCCCGGCTCGGTCCCGGGGGGGCGCGATGCCCCGCGGCAACAGGGACGCGCCCCGCAGGAGGTCGCGGAGCCGCTCCAGGTCCCGCGCGCAAGCGGGACATTCCGCGAGGTGGCGCTCCAGCTCCCGCCGCGCCTCGGGCGTGATGCTGCCGTCGGCGTATTCGTTCAGCTCTACTTCCCGCTCCGGGTGTTTCATCGCTCCAATCGCTCCCGCAACAGTCGGCGCGCCCGGAAGAGCTGGGCCTTCGAGGTGCCCGCCGCGATCCCCAGAAGGTTCCCGATTTCCTCGTGGGCGTACCCTTCCACGTCGTGCAGGACGAACACCGCGCGCGCCCCCGCCGGGAGTGCCGCGATCGCCCCCTCCAGGTCCACGCCCGCGCCTTCCCGCGGCGCGTCTCCCGCGCGCTCCAGGCGCTCGGGCTCCCCGGCCGGGAGCACCCGCAGCTCCCGCCGCAGGGACGCGCGCCGCTCCGCCAGCACCACGTTCACCGCCAGGCGGTGGAGCCAGGACGAGAAGGCGCTCTCCCCGCGAAACGTCCGGAGGCGCTCCCAGGCGCGGATGAACACGTCCTGCATTCTCTCTTCCGCCGCGCCGGGGTCTCCGGTGAGCCTGAGGCAGAGCGCGTACACCCGCCCCGCGTGCTCGCGGTACAGCTCCGCGAACGCTCCCTCGTCTCCGGCGCGCGCCCGCTCCACGCTGTCGGTCACGCCGGCGCGCGCGGCGCGGAACGCCACTCCCGGAATCGCTCGGCCCGCGGCGATGGCCACATGTTTACGATGCCGGCCGCGGGTCCCGGGTTTGATGCGGCGCGGTCCGGGAGTGATTAGGATTCCGCATGCCCGCTAAGCTAACTCCCCCCCAACGCCTGCTGATGGGACCGGGCCCCTCGAACGTCGCGCCCCAGGTCTCGGCCGCGCTCGCCGCCCCCATCGTCGGCCACCTCGATCCGTACTTCCTGGGCGTGATGGACGAGACCATGGCGTCGCTGCGCCAGGTCTTCCGCACCGCCAACCACCACACCATCCCGATGTCCGGCACCGGCAGCGCCGGCCTCGAGACCATCATGGCCAACCTGCTCGAGCCCGGGGACGAGGCGGTGGTCCTGGTGATCGGCTACTTCGGCCAGCGCCTGGCCGAGATGGCGCGGCGCGCCGGCGCGAAGGTCCGCACCCTCGAGGCCCCGCTCGGCGACGTCGTGCCGCCCGACCGCCTCGACGCCGAGCTCGCGACGCATCCCGCGAAGCTGGTCGCCTTCGTGCACGCGGAAACCTCGACCGGCGCCTGCCAGCCCCTCGCCGAGACCGCGGCGGCCGCGCGCCGGCACGGGGCCCTGGTCGCGGTGGATTGCGTGACCTCGCTCGGCGGCATCGACGTGAACGTGGACGGCTGGGGGGTGGACGCGGCGGGATCGTGCTCGCAGAAGTGCCTCGGCGCGCCGCCCGGACTCGGGCCCGTGACCTTCAGCCCCCGCGCGATGGACGCGGTCGCGCAGCGCAAGGCGAAGCCCACCACCTGGTACCTAGACCTGGCGCTCCTCTTTCAGTACTGGGGCGAAGCCGGCGGGGCGAAGGAGCGCGCCTTCCATCACACCGCGCCGATCTCCGCCATTTACGGCTTCCGCGAAGCCCTGCGGCTCGTCTTAGAGGAAGGACTCGAGGCGCGCTGGGCGCGGCACCGCGCCGCGCATCAGCGCTTCGCGGCGGGCCTCGAGCGGCTGGGGCTCACCCTGTTCACCCCCGCGGCGCACCGGCTCCCTCAGCTCAACCTGGTGAACGTCCCCGCGGGCGTGGACGACGCCGGCGTGCGGCGGAAGCTCCTCGACCGGGGGATCGAGATCTCGGGCGGCTTCGGACCGCTCAAGGGCAAGACCTGGCGCATCGGCCTGATGGGCGTCAACGCGAACCCGGAACCGGTGGACCGGTTGCTGGGAGCGCTGGGGGAGGTGGTGAAGGAAATGCGTGGTGCGTCGTAGGCGCGTGGGTCTCCCGCGCACCACGGACCACGCACCACGCCTTACAGTCTGTTCGGCGGCGTCATCGGCGTCGCCACCGCGGCCTGCTCCGGCTCCGGCGTGAAGTCCTCGCCCGGATTGATGAAGAGGTCCTTCTCGAACTTGTACTGCTTGTCGTAGAGCTGGCGGTAACGGCCGTTCCTGGCGAGCAGCTCGGCGTGGTTCCCCCGCTCCACGATCTGCCCGCCTTCCATCACCAGGATCTGATCCGCGCTCCGGATGGTCGAGAGCCGGTGGGCGATCACGAACGTGGTCCGCCCGTGCCGGAGCGTCTTCAGGCCGTCCTGGATCTTGGCCTCGCTCTCCGAGTCGAGCGACGAGGTGGCTTCGTCGAGGATCAGAATCCGCGGGTCGGCGAGGATCGCGCGCGCGATCGACACCCGCTGCCGCTCGCCGCCCGACAGCTTCACTCCCCGCTCCCCCACCACCGTGTCGTACTTCTGCTCGAACTTCTGGATGAACTCGTCGCAGTGCGCGATCTTGGCCACCCGGATCACTTCCTCCCGCGTGGCGTGGGGCCGCGCGAACGCGATGTTCTCCGCGATGGTGCCGTCGAAGAGGAAATTGTCCTGCAGCACCACGCCCAGCTGGGTGCGGTAGTCGGCGAGCCGGACCGTGCCCAGATCCCGGCCGTCCACCGTCACCCGCCCCGACTGGGGCCGGTTGAAGGCCAGCACCAGGCCGATCAGGGTGCTCTTGCCGGCGCCGCTCGAACCCACCAGCGCCGTGGTCGAGCCGGCCGGCGCGCTGAACGAGACGTCCTTGAGCACCGGGACGCCGGGGTTGTACTCGAAGTTGACGTGCTGGAACTCCACGTCGCCCGTCAGCTCCCCGGTGGGCGAGCGGGTGGCGTCCTCCTGATCCTCGGTGGTCATCCGCCGGATCTCGCGGATCCGGTCGAGCCCCGCGAACGCCTCGCTGATCTGGGTGCCGATGGCCGCGATGTTGATCAGCGGCAGGGCCACGAGGCCGATGAAGATGCCGTACTGGAAGAAGGCGCCCAGGGTCATGGTGCCGTTGATGATCGCGTGGCCGCCGACCAGGATCATCAGGATGCCGATCACGCCCACGATCACCGACGCGAAGGCCCCCACCGCCGACACCCCGGACATCGTGGTCGCGATGTTGCGGAACAGCTTGTGGGCCCCGCGGGTGAAGACCAGCTTCTCGCTCTTCTCGGCCCGGTACGCCTTGACGATCCGGATCCCGCCCAGGGTCTCGGCGAGGCGGCCGGTGACGTCGGCGTTGATCTTGCCGCGCTCCCGGAAGAGCGGCCGCAGCTTGCTGAACGCCAGCGCCATCCCGCCGCCGAACATCCCCAGGGCGAGAATCGCGATCGCGGTGAGCCGCCAGTTGATCCAGAAGAGCACGATCAGGGCGACGAGGCCGGTCATCAGCCCGCCCGCCAGCTGGACCAGACCGGTGCCCACCAGGTTCCGGATGCCCTCGGCGTCGGTCATGATCCGGGAGATCAGGATGCCGCTCTTGGTGGAGTCGAAGAAGTTGATGGGCAGGCGCAGCACGTAGGCCTGCACCCGCATCCGCATCTCGGTGATGGCGCGCTGGGCCGCGACGCCCAGGATCTGGGAGAGCCCGTAGGACGTCACCGCCTGCACCAAGGTCGCGATCCCGGCCGCGATCGCGAGCGGCACCAGCAGCTCCGGATGGCGCTGGTTGATGACGTGGTCGATCAGCCACTTGGAGGAGCCGGGGAGCACGAACCCCGCGGCCCGGTTGACGAACATCAGGACGAAGCCCAGCAGCAGGCGGCTGCGGTGCTCGTAGACCAGCGCGCGCGCTTCCTGCCACGCGCCCGCGGTGATGCTCTTCTTCTTTTTGGCGGCCGGGTCTTCGCTCACGGGCCCATCCCGTCGTACGTTGGTAGTCGTACGTTGCAACAGTCTCGACAACCTAACGGGTTCCCCGTCCCTTTAGGAGGGCCGATGAAGCGCTCCACCCTGTACACCATCGCCGTCATCCTCGCCCTCGCGGCGCTGTTCGTGTTCCTCGCCACCCGTCAGGCCCGGGCCGAGTGCCAGGTCTGCGTGGCGTTCCACGGGCGCACCAATTGCGCCACCGCCCGCGGGGCGACCACCCAGGCGGCACAGCAGGGCGCGCAGACCACGGCGTGCGGACCGCTGGTCCAGGGGATGGATGAGACCATCGCCTGCGGCAACACCGAACCGGCGGCGGTGCGATGCAAGACCTGAACGGTGTCAAGAGGCGGACGATGGGGCTCGAGACGATTCGCTGCTCGACGCCTTTCCCCGCCGCGGTTAGGTTTTCCCGATGTCCGAATTCGCCGTCCCTCGCGCCGCGGTGCCGGCCCGTCTGCTGTTGACCGAAGGCGAGTCGCGGCCGGGCCACGTGTTCGTGATGGAGCGGGTGCCCCAGCGGGTGGGGCCGGAAACGCCGCTCGAGATGCTGAACCGGGAAGAAGGGTTCTTCGCCTTCCGGCCCACCGTGGGCGACGTGCTCTTCATCGCCAAGGCCAACACCGTGGCGCTGGAGGTGGACGTGAGCGCCATGGGGGGCGACGCGGAGCGCCTCTCCGCCGCGCGCACCGCCAGCCTCGAGGTCGTCCTCACCGGCGGCGCCTCGCTCACCGGCTGGGCCCGCTTCGAGCTTCCGGCGCAGCACTCGCGCCTCCTCGACTACCTGAACGCCACCCGGGAGCCCTTTTTCGCCGTGTCGACTGATTCCGCCACCCATCTCGTGAACCGGGCGCACGTCCTCTACGCGCGGCCGGTGGACTGACCGTGCCCGCGCGCCTCGATCCCTTCATCGATCTGCTCCTCAAGTCCGGGGGCGACGAGATCCAGCTGCTTCCCGACGAGCCGGTGCTGCTGCTCAAGGACGGCGGCGCGCCCCAGCGGCTCTCCAAGCAGCCGCTCACCGACAAGCACGTGTACGCCCTGCTCACCGAGGTCGCGCCCCCCGAAGCCGCGAACCGGATGGACCTGGGCCAGGAGACGCACTTCGAGTACGCCGCCGACCGCGGGCTGGTCCAGGTGAGCGTACACGCCTCGGGCGGCAGGCTGTCGGCCACCATCGCACGCGCCGGCGCCGCCGCGCCCTCGGCGCCCGCCGCCCCGCCGGCGCCCGCCGCGCCGTCCCCGGCCGCCACCGCCGCGGCCCGGTTCTCGGCCCAGACCCGCAAACCGCGGCTCTCGGTGGTGGTCGCGCCGCCGCCCGACGCCGCGACCACCGCGGCACCGAGCGCGCTCCCGGCCGAATTCGCCGACGCGCGGTATCAGGCGGGCGAGCGGGCGCTCGGCGCCCTCCTCCGCCGCCTGGTGGACACCCAATCGTCCGACCTGCACCTCCGCGTGGGCGAGCCGCCGGTGTTCCGGACCCACGGCGAGATGGTCCGCCAGGACGACCCCCCGGTGTCGGACGATCAACTCGACGTGATGATCCTGTCCATCATGCCGGACCGGAACCGCCAGGAGTGGCGGGAAACGGGCGACACCGACTTCGCCTACGAGATCGCCGGAGTGGCACGCTTCCGGGTGAACGCGGCGCGGGACCGCAAGGGATCGGTCGCGGTGTTCCGGGTGATTCCGGCGAAGGTGGTCACCGTGGAGGAGATGGGCATCACGAAGGAAGTGCAGCAGCTCTGCTATCTCACCAAGGGGCTGGTGCTGGTGACGGGGCCCACCGGCTCCGGAAAGTCCACCACCCTGTGCGCGATGATCGACCTCGTGAACCGCGAGCGCACCGACCACATCATCACCATCGAAGACCCGATCGAGTTCGTCCACGAGAACAAGAAGTGCCTGATCACCCAGCGCCAGGTGCACGTGCACACCGAGAGCTTCAAGTCGGCGCTGCGCGCCGCCCTGCGCGAGGATCCGGACATCGTGCTGGTGGGCGAAATGCGGGACCTGGAAACGATCGCCATCGCCATCGAGACCGCGGAGACCGGGCACCTCGTGTTCGGGACCCTGCACACCACCACCGCCGCCTCCACGGTGGACCGGATCATCGATCAGTTCCCGGCGGACCGGCAGGCGCAGATCCGGATCATGCTGTCGGAATCGCTGAAGGGCGTGATCTCGCAGACTTTGTGCAAGAAGGCCGGCGGGGGGCGGGTCGCCGCGCGGGAGATTCTCCTCACCACCCCCGCGATCTCGAACCTGATCCGCGAGGGCAAGACCTTCCAGATCCCCTCGATCATTCAGACCTCGAAGAAGCTGGGGATGCTGACGATGAACGACGCGCTCCTCGATCTGGTCGAGAAGAAGATCGTGGACCCGGACGAAGCCTACATGAAGGCGGTGGAGAAGGCGGGGCTCGTGCAGTCGTTCAAGGCGAAGGGGATCAAGGTGACGATCACGCCGGAGGCGTGAGGCGGAAGGCGAGGATGAAGTCTGCTTCCCCTGCAAGAGCCACCGGTCGGACTTGAACCGACGACCGCTCGATTACGAATCGAGAGCTCTACCACTGAGCTACGGTGGCGTGGTAACGCGGTCCCAAAACTAGCAACCCGCCGCCCCCGGCGGTACTCCGCCGCCGCCCCCCTCCTTGACGAACCTCCGGCTCGGTTGTATTTAACTGTATGGTTAAATACAGGACGCCGCTGCCTGCCCCCCGGCTGAACGCCACCTTCGCCGCCCTCGCCGACCCCACCCGGCGCGCCATTCTCGCGCGCCTCGCCGGCGGCCGCGGGCTCCCCGTCACCGAACTGGCCCGCCCCTTCCGCATCAGCCTCCCCGCCGTCTCCAGGCACTTGAAGGTGCTGGAGCGCGCCGGGCTGATCGCGAGGGACCGCGACGCCCAGTGGCGCCCCGCCCGACTCCAGCCGCGACCCCTCAAGGAGATCGCCGACTGGGTCGAACACTACCGGCGCTTCTGGGAGGAGAGCTTCGATCGCCTGGATCAGTACCTCGACCGACTGCAGAAAAAAGAGAAGAAACCACTCTAGGAGACGCCCATGCCCAGGACCAATCCCGCCACTCCGGCGTCCGCGCTCACCCTCCTCTCGGACCGGGAAATCGTGATGCGGCGGATCTTCGACGCGCCGCGCGAGCTCGTCTTCAAGGCCTACACCGACCCCGCGATGATCCCCCGCTGGTGGGGGCCGCGCGGCTACACCACCACCATCGAGAAAATGGACCTCCGGCCCGGCGGCGCCTGGCGCTTCGTCCAGCGCGACCCGGCCGGCCAGATCTTCGTCTTCCACGGCGAGTACCGCGAAATCACCCCGCCCGAACGCCTGGTCAGCACCTTCGAGTACGAGGGCACCCCGGGACAGGTGGTGCTGAACACCGCCGTCTTCGAGGATCAGGGAGGCCGAACCCGGCTCACCACCACCTCGCTCTTCCGCAACCGCGCCGATCGCGACGGCATGATCTCTGCCGGTATGGAACGGGGCGCCACCGAGAGCATGGACCGGCTGGCCGAGCTCCTCGCGCAGCGCTAACTCACCAAAGGGGGCCCGGTTCGGCGGGGTGTCGAATCCGGGCCCCCTCGTTCGACGCTTCTAGTGGGAGGCCGGAGACGCCGGCCTCGCACTCGAGGAAGAAGGAGAACACGATGTCCGTCACCACCCGGAAAGCCCGCGTGACCCTCTGGGTCCTCCAGTCCATCGTCGCCGCGGTGTTCCTCTTCGCCGGCGGGTTCAAGCTCGCCCTGCCCCTCGCCACCCTGGCGAAGTTGTCGCCGCTGCCGGCGGCCTTCCTCAAGTTCATCGGGGTGTGCGAAGTGACCGGAGCGCTGGGCCTCATCCTCCCCGGCGCCCTGAAGATCCACCGGGAGCTGACCCCGATCGCCGCGTCGGGCCTCGGCATCATCATGGTCGGCGCCGTGACGGTCACCGTGCTCACCCTGGGCGTGGCGCCGGCGGTGACGCCGTTCGTGGTGGGGATCCTCGCCGCGGTGGTGGCGCGCGGCCGCTGGCAGTGGACCCGCCGGGAAGAGCGGCCCGGCGGGTACGCCCCCGCGATTCGCGCCGCGAAGGCCGCGTGACCCGGCAACCCAACTCCACAGGAAAGGCACCGACCCATGCGCGTCATGATGCTGGTGATCCCGAAGGCGTACGAGAAGGCGGACGCCAACTTCGTTCCGCCCGCCGACCTCGTCGCCAAGATGACCAAGTTCAACGACTCCCTCTCCAAGGCGGGCGTCCTCCTCGGCCTCGACGGACTCCATCCGCCGGCCAAGGCGGCGCGGGTGGTCTTCGGCGGCGGCAAGCCCCGGGTCACCGACGGGCCCTTCACCGAATCCAAGGAGCTGGTCGGCGGCTACTGGGTGATTCAGGTGAAGTCGAAGGACGAAGCCATCGAGTGGGCCAAGCGCGCTCCGATGCAGGACGGCGACATCATCGAGGTCCGCCAGATCCAGGAGCTCTCCGACTTCCCGCCCGACGTCCAGAAGGCCGCGAGGATGCAGCCGTGAAGTTCCTCTCCGTGGTCAGGTCCGCCGAGGATCAGGGGCCCGCGCCCCAGGCGCTCCAGGACGCGATGGCCAGGCTCATCGCCGATTCGCTGCAGGACGGCTCCCTGGTGCAGACCGGCGGCCTCGGCGCGAGCTCCGCGGGATTCCGGGTCCACACCGCCGGCGGGAAGGTGAAAGTCCTGGACGGACCCTACGCCGAGGCCAAGGAAGTGATCGGCGGGTACGCCGTCCTCGAGTGGGCGTCGCGGGAGCAGGCGATCGAGGGCACCATCGCGTTCATGGAAATGCACCGCAAGCACTGGCCGGAGTGGGAAGGCGAGTGCGAGGTGCGCCCGATCACGTTCCTCGCCCCGTGACCGCCGACCCCCATCGCGCGATCGAGGCGGTCTGGCGGATCGAGTCCGCGCGCCTCATCGCGGGGTTGGCCCGGATCACCGGGGACGTCGGCACCGCCGAAGACCTGGCGCAGGACGCCCTGCTCGCGGCGCTCGAGACCTGGCCCCGGGCCGGCGTCCCCGACAACCCCGGCGCCTGGCTGATGGCGACCGCGAAGCACCGCGCCATCGACGGCCTGCGGAGGAAAAAGATGCTGGACCGCAAGCACCTGGAGCTGGGCGCGGAGCTGGAGGCGACGCGGGAAAGTCCCGAAGGCGCGCTCGACCGCGGGCTCGACGACCCCGTGGGCGACGATCTCCTGGGACTGATCTTCACCGCCTGTCACCCGGTGCTGTCCACCGAGGCCCGCGTCGCCCTCACCCTGCGCCTCCTGGGCGGCCTCACCACGCCGGAAATCGCGCGCGCCTTCCTCGTTCCCGAGTCCACCATCGCCCAGCGGATCGTCCGCGCCAAACGCACCCTCGCGGAGGCACGGGTGCCCTTCGAGACGCCGCGGGGCGCGGACCTTGGTGCCCGGCTCTGGTCGGTGCTCGAGGTCATCTACCTCATCTTCAATGAAGGGTACTCGGCCACCGCCGGAGACGACTGGCTGCGTCCCGCCCTCTGCGAGGATGCCCTGCGCCTGGGCCGGATCCTGGCCGAGCTCGCGCCCGGCGAGCCCGAGGTGCACGGCCTGGTGGCGCTGATGGAGATCCAGGCCTCGCGCGCGCGGGCGCGCGTCGGTCCCGGCGGCGAGCCGATCCTGCTCCTCGATCAGGACCGCTCCCAGTGGGACCAGCTCCTCCTGCGGCGCGGTCTCGCCGCACTCGAGCGCGCCGAAGCGGCGGGCGGCACCCTCGGCCCCTACGCCCTGCAGGCAGCGATCGCCGCCTGTCACGCCCGGGCCCGCACCCCGGAGGACACCGACTGGACCCGCATCACCGCGCTCTACGACGCGCTGGCCCAGATCTCGCCCTCACCGGTGATCGAGCTCAACCGCGCCGTGGCGTACGGGATGGCGTTCGGGCCCGCGGCGGGCCTCGAAATCGCGGATCCCCTGGTCTCCGAACCGTCGCTCAAGAACTACCATCTCCTGCCCGGCGTGCGCGGGGACCTGCTCTTCAAGCTGGGGCGCTTCGAGGAGGCCCGGGCCGAATTCGCGCGCGCCGCGGCCCTCACCCGGAACACGCGGGAGCGGGACCTCCTGCTCGCCCGCGCGGCGGGCGCCTCGACGCGGGAGGGGCGCGGGCAGTAGCTTGCGGGAGATGCGCACCACCTTCACCGAGCTCGAGACGCCGGTCGGCCGGCTCACCCTCGCGGCCACCGACCGGGGACTCACCGGCATCTGGTTTCCCTCGAGCCGCCACGGGCCCCCGCCCGGCGAGCGCGGGGAGTGGGTTCCGGACGACGGGCGAGGCGGCGCGGGGGAGGTGCTGGCCCGCACCCGGGTCCAGCTCGAGGAATATTTCTCGGCGCCCGGCGCCCGCACCCGGTTCGACCTTCCGCTCGCGCCGTCGGGAACGGAGTTCCAGCTCAAGGTCTGGGAAGCGCTCCGCGCCATCCCCTTCGGCTCGACGGTGAGCTACCTCGACCTCGCGCGCCGGCTCGGCGATCCCGGGGCCACCCGCGCGGTCGGCGCGGCGAACGGCAGGAACCCGATTCCCATCGTGGTGCCCTGTCACCGGGTGATCGGCGCCAACGGCGACCTCACCGGCTTCGGCGGCGGGATCGAGCGCAAGCGCTGGCTCCTGGAGCACGAAGGCGCGCTGCTGCGCCTGCTCGCTGTCCTCGCCCTCTCCCTGTTCGCCTCGGGCGCGAGCGCCCAGACCCGCCCCGCGCCCGCCGCGGACTCCGCGGTCGCGAGCGCGCCGCGCCCGCTCCCCGGCCCGGTCTATGAATCCGCGGCGTTCAGCCGGGCCGTCGCGCGCGGAACCCGGACCCGGACCGGGGAGCCGGGGCCGAAGTACTGGGTCCAGCACCCCCGCTACGCGATCGACGCCACCCTCGATCCCGCCCGCAACCGGGTGAGCGGCGTCGAGACCGCGGTCTACGTGAATCATTCGCCGGACTCCCTGCGGCGCATCGCGATCTACCTCCGCCAGAACGTGTTCGCGCCGGGCTCGCCGCGCCGCGATCCGGTACCCGTCACCGGCGGCATCACCCTGGGCCGGATCACCGTGAACGGACGGGAAGTGCCGGCCGCGCCGCCGCCCAATCCCGCGAAGCCCGTCACCGCGCCGCCGCGGCGCGGGCCCGCCGCCGGCGAGTACACCGTGGACGGGACCGTGATGTGGATCGCGCTCGCGCAGCCGCTTCTCCCGGGCGACAGTCTCACGCTCGGCGCCGCGTGGTCGTACGGTCCCGCGCCCGCCCCCGCCGACGGCCGGGAGGGACGCGAGGGCGGCGTCGTGTTCATGGGCTACTGGTATCCCCAGTTCGCGGTGTACGACGACGTGGACGGCTGGGTCACCGATCCCTACCTGCTCCAGGCCGAGTTCTACATGGATCCGGCGGACTACGACGTGCGGCTCACCGTGCCCCGGGGCTGGGTGGTGGGCGCCACCGGAACGCTCGAGAACCCGGGTGCCGTGCTCTCGGCCGCCGCGCGGGACAGTCTCGCCCGGGCCCGGGCCACGGGCCGCGTGGTGCGGGTCCTGACGCCGGGACCCGGCGCCGCGCGGGTGCTCGCCGGCGCGGGCCCCACCGCGACCTGGCGCTTCCGAGCGGCGGATGTGCGGGATTTCGCCTGGGGCGCGAGCGACGAGTACGCCTGGGACGCCACCCGCGCGATCATCGCGAAGGCCGACGGTTCGCCCGACACCGTGGACATCTCGAGCTTCTTCCGGCTGAGCGAGGCGGCCGCCGCCTGGCGCGCCGGCGGCGCGCGCTTCACCCGGGACGCGATCGTCCAGATGTCGGCCTACCTCTGGCCCTATCCTTATCCGCAGATGACGTCGATGGAAGGCGTGCTGTCCTCGGGCGGGATGGAGTACCCGATGATGACGCTGATGCAGCCCTGGGCCGATACCCTCTCGCTCGCGGGCGACCTGATGCACGAGACCGGTCACATGTGGTTCCCGATGCAGGTCGGCTCCAATGAAACGCGCTATCCCTGGATGGACGAAGGCTTCACCCAGTTCGACGTGGCGCAGGGGATGCGCGTGCTCTACGGCGAGCCCCGGCGCGGCGGGCGTCCCAACGACTCCGAGACCGGACAGCGCGCCGAGTACCTGCGCACGGTGCGCGCCGGCCGCGAAGCGCCGCTGATGATTTCCGGCACCGGCGACGACTATCCGGACGACCTGTACTTCCTGATGTACTACGACAAGACCGCGCAGGCCCTCGCCGCGCTGCGCGGCATCCTCGGCGCCGACCTCTTCCACCGCGCCTTCGCGGACTACGGGCGCCGCTGGGTGGACCGCCACCCCGAGCCCGCCGATTTCTTCAACGCCATCTCGCGCGCCGCCGGGCGGGACCTCTCCTGGTTCTGGAGCACGTGGTTCTATCACGCGTGGCCGCTCGATCAGGCGATCGACTCGGTCACCGCCGCCGGCGATTCGCTGACGATCGCGGTGTCCGATCGCGGGCTCGCGCCGATGCCGGTGCGGCTCGCGGTGACCCGGGCGGACGGAACGGTGCAACGCCTCGAGATTCCGGTGGAGGTGTGGCTCTCGGGCGCGCGCCGGACCGTGGTTCGCGTGGCCGGCGCGCCGGCCGTCACGCGGGTGGAGATCGATCCCGAGGGATTCTTTCCGGACCTGGATCGCGCCAACCAGGTCTGGCCGCGCGACGGCACCCGTCCGTGACCCGGTGGCCGGAAAAACACCACGGCGGCCGTCGCTCCTCGCGGTGGCCGCCGTTTCCTGTCCGTCTATCCGCCTAGCCTCGATGCCCTGGCCCGGATTCGAACCGGGATGCCTTGCGGCGCTGCCCCCTCAAGACAGTGTGTCTACCAGTTTCACCACCAGGGCGGGCCCAAGAACCTAGACGGCCCGTCCGGAAGGGTCAAGCGTTACGCCGCTCTGATGGCGCCCTTCGGGAACACGGCCGTCTTCGCGATCTGGTCGTGGAGCGCCTGCTTCGCCGCGCCCAGCGCGAAGAAGCAGCCGATGAACCAGATCAGGCCCCACACGCTGCCGAGGGTCCGCAGAATCGCGATCCCGCTGAGCACCGAGATCAGGCCCAGGAGGCAGTTGCCGTACTTCAGCACGTAGCGGGTGAGGAGAGTGCTGCTCCCGGCGGCGGTGCCGTCGGCGTTGCCGATCTTGATCCCGAGCATCAGCTTGCCCAGGGTCCACCCGGTGAGGCCCTCGACCAGGCCGTACAGCGGAACGATCACGAAGACCGCGGCCATCACGCCGACCGCCGCGCCGATCGCGCCGCCCAGCGCCATCGCCCCGCCGGTGTTGCCCGAGCTCGCCATCGTCGCCCCGGCCCCGGCGCCCAGCAGCCCGCCGATGGTCCCGCCCAGTAGCGACGCCAGAATGCCGCAGATCACGCAGTCGAGCAGCCACGCGCCGAACCGCTTCCCGAATCCAATCCGGTTCTCCACGGAGACCTCCAGGAAAGTGGGTGACGGCCACTTCGCCCTGCTCATATACGACGCGAGCCCCCCTCCGTCAAGGTTTGGAACGCCGGCGAGCCGTTTGACGCCCGCGCCGGCGGGCCGCATCATCCCCACCCGATGGAAGTCCAGGTCTTCGGCGTGCGAAAGAGCGCGGACACCCGGGCCGCGCTCCGCTTCTTCTCCGAGCGCCGGATCAAGGTGCACTTCGTGGACCTGAACGAGCGGGCCGCCTCGCCGGGGGAGCTGTCGCGCTTCGCGCAGAAGTTCGGGGTGCAGGCCCTGGTAGACCGCTCCGGCCGGCGCTTCGCCGAGCTGGGGCTCGCCAGCGCGCAACTCTCGGACACCCGCTGGCTCGACAAGCTCGCGCTGGAACCGCTGCTCTTGAGAATGCCGCTGGTCCGATGGGGCAAGGAGCTGACCATCGGCGGCGCGCCGGACATCTGGACAACCTGGAAGGAGCAAGCCTGACGCCATGCGACTCGCCGCCCTGGTCCTGATCGCGTTCCCCCTCGCCGCGCAGAAGCCCGCGAAGAAAGCGCCCGCGAAACCGGGCACCCTCCCCGCCGCCGCCAGCCAGCCCGCCGACACCGCGGCCCCCAAGGACTCGGTCACCAGGTTCCTCGAAAGCTTCGGCTACCGGAACCTCGGCCCCGCGGCGTACTCCGGGCGCGTCACCGCGCTCGCGGTCGCGAACAGCGGCTCGACCCCCAGCACCATCTACGTCGGCGCGGCGGGCGGCGGAGTCTGGAAGACCTCGAACGGCGGCATTACCTGGCGCTCGGTCGGCGACGCCCTCGGCACCCAGTCGGTCGGCGACCTCGCGGTGGCGCCCTCCGACTCGAGCATCGTCTGGGTCGGCACCGGCGAGAAGAACTCCCTCCGCTCCCAGTGGTGGGGCGACGGCGTCTACAAGTCCACCAACGGCGGCAAGTCCTGGACCAACATGGGGCTCACCGAGACCCGTCAGATCGGCCGGGTGGTGATCCATCCCACCAACCCCGACATCGTCTACGTCGCCGCCCTCGGCCGCCTCTGGGGCCCCAACCCCGATCGCGGCATCTACAAGACCACGGACGGCGGAAAAACCTGGTCCCAGGTCCTCTTCGTGGACGACACCACGGGATTCGTGGACCTGGAAATGGATCCCGCGAACCCCGAAGTCCTCTACGCCGCCGCCTGGCATCGCCTCCGCTGGGGCGGGAGCCGGATGGAAGGGGTCGGCAAAGGGAGCGGCATCTACAAGACCACGGACGGCGGCAAGACCTGGACCCGGCTCACCGACCCGGCGCGGAAGAACGGCCTCCCGACCGAGCGCATGGGCCGGATCGGGATCGCCGTCGCCCCCAAGGACCCGGGCGTGGTCTACGCGATGATCCAGGTGGATCGCGGAATGACCAACGCGGAGGTGGGCCGCTTCGGCGGCGTCTTCCGCTCCGCGGACGCGGGCGCCTCCTGGACCCAGGTCAACGACCTCCAGGCCGTCCCCCACTATTACTACGACGACGTGTGGGTCGACCCCCAGAACTCGGACCACGTCTTCATCACCGCCTCACCGCTCCTCGAGAGCCGGGACGGCGGCAAGAGCTTCGCCCCCGATTCCCTGCACCGGGTGCACGTGGACAACCACGCGCTCTGGCTCAACCCCGCCGACTCGATGGAGCGCTGGCTCGGCAACGACGGCGGCGTCTATCACACCCGGGACGGCGGGAGGAGCTGGGAGCACATGGAGCTCCCCATCGGCCAGTTCTACACCGTCATCGTGGACAGCTCGCAGGAGCCCTACCAGGTCTGCGGCGGCCTCCAGGACAACGGCGTCTGGTGCGGGCCCTCGGCCACGCGCGCCGGCGAAGGCATCACCGACTTCGACTGGTACTCGGTCAACGGCGGCGACGGGATGTGGATCCAGATTCCGCCCCACGATCCCTTCACCGTCTACTCCGAGTGGCAGTTCGGCAACATTTCCCGGCTCGACCTCCGCACCTGGAAGCGGGACGACATCACGCCGCTCGAGCTCGACGCCGGGCAGGACTCGGGGTACGGCCTGGTGTGGGGATGGACCACGCCCATCCTGCTCTCCTCCCACGACTCCACCACGCTCTACGTCGGCGGCAACCACCTGGTGCGGCTCACCCACCGGGGCGACGACTGGCAGATCCTCGGCCCCGACATGACCCGCGCCGACCGGACCCATCCCGAGCCGGATGTGGACCACACCAGCTATCACGCGCTCTTCGCGATCGCCGAGAGTCCGCGGAACGCGGGAGTGCTGTGGACCGGATCGGACGACGGTCTGGTCTGGGTGTCTCAGGACACGGGGAAGACCTGGGCCAACGTGACCGGGAACCTCCCGCGCGGCGCGCCGGCCGACTGCTGGGTTTCCACCATCACCGCGTCCGCGGAGGCCGACGGCACCGCGTATCTCGTGAATGATTGCCACAACCGGGACGACTTCCGCCCCTACGTGTATCGCACCGGCGACTTCGGGAAAACCTGGACTCCGCTGGTGAATGGACTGCCGGCGCAGGGCGGGAGCCTCACCATCTTCGAAGACCCCGCCAATCCGAAGCTGCTCTGGGTCGGGACCGCGACCGGGCTCTACGCGTCGGTGGACGGCGGCGCGCGGTGGCGGCCGTTCGGGAAGGATCTCCCCCACGTGCCGGTGGAGCGGATCGCGATGTCCTACGTCACCCGCGACCTGGTGATCGGCACCCACGGGCGCGGCATCTGGATCTCGAACGTCGCGGCCCTCGAGGACTGGAGCGACTCCCTCCTCGCCCAGGCGGCGCATCTCTTCCCGGTGGCGCCGACCTACCAGTACGACAACTCCGAGACCCTGCCCTCCTTCGGGGACCGGCCATTCCTGGCGGCGAACCCGGGGCACGGCGCGGCGCTCACCTACTATCTGAAGGACGCGCAGAGCGGAGCCGTGAACTTCCTGGTGACCACCGCGGCGGGCGACACCATCCGGCACTTCTCGGGACCGGGGTACGCGGGGATCCAGCACGCGAGCTGGGACCTGATGCGCGACAAGCCGCGCCCCCGCGAGAAGGGCGGCCCCACCGACCGCAACGAGCTGCGCCGGGTGCCCCCGGGGAGCTACGTGGTCCACCTCACCGTCGGCAAGGCCAAGCTGGAGCAGAAGGTGGAAGTACGCGCCTGGCCGGCCGACCGGCTGGGCAGAGTGAGATAAGGCCGGGATCGGGGGATTCGGGATGGATGCGCCCGGGGGCGATCGACCAATGTCGCATCCCGAATCCCGCATCCCGCATCCCCGCCTCTACCAGTCCAGCCAGTACGACGCCTTGATGAGGAAGGTGTTGTTGGGGTGGGTGTGGAACAGGTCGTTCACGTCCCCGCTGAAGCTCCGCGTTCCCGCGACCGGATCGAACGCGTCCCGCCCCTGGGTCCAGACCACGTACAGGGTCGAGCCCGGCCGGTACTCCCACCGCAGCACCAGGTTGGAGCGGAACTCCTTGAAGTTGAACCCGCCCGGGTTGTTGGTGACGGCGGTGTCGCCGTAGGCGGCGAAGCGCGCGTCGTAGGCGGACGCCCGCGGCGTCGCCGACAGCTGGCGCACCGCGGAGTAGGTCCCCTTGGAGACGAAGGGCTCCCCGTAGAACTGCACGGTGAGCGTCGGCGTGGCGGTGTAGTCGAGCCGGAGCTGGATGCTCGCGGTCTTCTGATCGAGGTGCGCGAAGGTGTAATGCGTCACTGCGGCGCTGTCGGTGAAGTTCCCGTACCACTGGATGTCGTTCACCGAGTGCGAGATGTTCAGCCCCACCCCGGGTTGAAACCGCGACGACAGCTGGAAGGTCACGGCCGGCTGGAGATTCACGTTGCTCGAGTGCCCCGCGTCCCCCCGGAACAGGTTCACGAAGACGTTGGGCACGATCAATTTCCGCTCGTCGCCGTTGAACCCGAACCAGGGCGCCACGTAGGTATCCTGGCGCAGCGCGGGCCCGCCGCGGGCGCAGTGATCGCAGAAGGTCGCGCCCAGCTGGCCGTAGGTGCCGCCGCCGTGCACCCACCAGTGGTTCAACAGCTGGATGTGCGCGTTGCTGTTGAAGGCCCGCTCCGACGCCAGGCCCTCGGCGTTCCACCACTGCCACCAGTTGAAGTTCCACTGGGCGCTGGTGTACCACTTGCTGGGCTGCTTCCAAAAGACCCGAACCAGGTGCTCCAGTCCTCCTTGTCCGCGCGCTGCAGGTAGCCCAGGTCGTTCGCCTCGAACCCCGGCGACACCCGCTGGTAGCTGGTCTCGAAGCTGGTGCGCGCGCCCCCGATCTTGGCGAAGCGCACGAACTCCGCGTCCCCGGACAGCGAGGTCCGGGTGGAATCGAACCCCAGGTTCGCGTCGGGCCGCTGCAGGTAGTGCACCGACGACGTCTCCGCCAGCGCGATGGCCTGCCGGGTCCCCGCGATGCGCGACAGGTCGAGCCAGCCCGAGACTTCGTAATTGTCGCTCCAGAACTTGTGCCGGGCGTTCACCCCGCCCACGTAGGCGCTCCGCCGGAGCAGCGGCTCCGTGAGCGCGTCCAGTGACCGGTTCACGGTGGTGAGCATCCCGCCCAGGCCGCTCTTGCCGCCGTCGATGTCCTGCGAGATCCGGAGGACGCCGTAGTTGGTGGTGGGCTCGATGGTGCGGCCCGAGTCGTCGGTGGCGCGCGCGGTCACCGCGTCCAGCACGCCCAGCGTCAACCCGCCCGCGGAGCGGCCGGTGAGCTTGGCGGCGGCGTCGATGGCCGCCGCCTGGGCCGACGAGGAGGCGCCGAAGTCGAGTTGCGGCGGCCGCCCGATCCGCCGGGAGTAGAACAGCTCCTCGCCCTGGCAGTTGACCTGGTTGCAGTCCAGGTCGGCGCGGAACAGCCCCGCGCCCTCGACGAAGAAGGGCCGCTTCTCCTGATAGAAGGTCTCGAAGGTGCTGAGGTTCAGCACCGAGGGGTCCGCCTCGACCTGTCCGAAGTCGGGATTGATGGTGGCGTTCAGGGTCAGGTTCGACGCGACTCCATACTTGAGGTCCGCCCCCACCGAAAGCCGCTGATCCCGGCCGAATCCGGTCGCGTTCGGCACCGAGATGTTCTTGGTGACCGTGTACGGGGTGAGCTCGGCGCGCCGGGGCGACGAGATGCTGTCCACGCCGGACAGATCGCCGAGCTGCGACGACAGGCCGGGGCGCGAGCGCCGGAACACCGGCCAGGCGAGCCGCTCCTTGAAGCGCTCGATGTCCCGGGTCACCGCGAAGCCGAAGACGTGGGTGGCCTCGATGGGATACCGCAGCTGGGACAGCGGGATGCGAAACTCGGCGGTCCAGCCCAGCGAGTCCACGGTGGTGGCGACGTCCCAGATCCCGTCCCAGGACTCGTCCTCGTGGTCGTCGTCGTAGACGGCGATGTCCACCTTCACCCCCGCCGGGTTCACCCAGAACTCGTAGCCGGTGCGCCGGTCGTGATAGGCGTCGATGATCAGGCCGATGTGGTCGGTGGGGGTGAGCACGTCGCGCCGGGCGAGGAGCCGCTTGACGCTATCCGGATGGGGATCGAAGGCCCGGACGAAGGCGTAGAGGTTGCGGTCGTCGTAGGCGATCTTCGCCTCGGTGCGGAACCGGGGTGTGGTGTCTTCCACCGGATCCCACTCGCGAAAGTCGGTGATCACCTGGGCCGTCCGCCACACGTCGTCGTCATCCCGCCCGTCGATGACCGGCGGATGCGCGGCGCGAATCGCGACAGCCTGCGTGGCGGACGCCGGCTTGGGGGGAAGGCGCGGCTTGCCCCCCGCTGGCCCCTGCGCGACCGCGACGGCGGCGGCGAGTGCGGCGATGACGAACATATGACCCCGAGACGGTAGGCTTGCGAACTTAGACGGGCCGGGAGGCGAAAAGGTTGCGAAACCCGGTCAGAATCAGGTCAGGAAGAGCCCCTTCACCCACTTGATGCCGAGGGGAGGCCAGATGGCGAGGAGCGGCAGGGCGATGAGCGAGGCCGCGAGGCGCACCGGAAGCGATTCGTGGCTCAGGCGCTCCACCAGCGTCGGCTTGGCGGCGCTCTTGCCCAGCCCCATGCCGTGGGCGTAGATGACCTTCTGCCGCTCCACCCGCTTCGCGTCCTCGTCGGCCGCCTTTTTCTCCGCTTCGTACTCCGGGGTCCCCGGCTGGGCCGTGATCCGGTAGGTCCCGCAGTAGAGGCAACGCTTGGCCTGGTCCGAGACCGGGCGGCCGCATTTCGCGCAGGGAACGGTGGTGGGCATCGGGCGATTCTAGCGCCCCGGGGAACGGGGGGCCAGTCCGCGCGTATCAGGCCGAGGGAGCGGATCCCGCGCCCGTTTCGCGATTCAACATCCGGGAGGATGCGCCATGCGGCCCATTTCGTCTTTCGTCGCGCTGTCGCTGATCGCGCTCGCCGCCTGCCCCGGGGCCGGCGACGCTCCGATCCAGGGAATCACCGGCGAGGGCGGCGGCGGGGGCGGCACCGTCGCCGCCCAGCTGGTGTTCACGGTCCAGCCCACCACCACCGTCGCCGGCCAGGCGATCACGCCGTCGGTGCGGGTCACCGTCGAAGACAGCGCCGGCGCGACCGTCGCCGGCGCGACCGACCCGATCACCATGACGCTGGGAGCCACCGCGACGGACGTCCCGTTGCACGGGACCACCACGGTGACCCCGGTGAGCGGGATCGCCGTGTTCTCCGATCTTTCGATTGACAGCGCGGGCACGGGATACAGCATGGTCGCCACGTCGGGCGCCCTCCAGGCCTCGAGCGCCAGCTTCGACGTCACGAAGAGCGCGTCCGGCGCGGCGAGACCGTCCCGGCGGCGCTGAAACCGGGGCCCCGCGCCGTTAGTACGGGGGAGGAAACAACTCCTCCTGGAGGCGCGATGTTCTTTCATTATTACTTCCCCGGGCTCGGCCTCCTCGCCGGGCTGATCTGGCTCGCGGCGGTGGTCTATCTCCTCACGCTCGCCACCCGGCTGGTGCGGGCGCTGGAGCGGATCGCGGCCCGATACGAGAGCAAGTCGTAGCGCTGGCGGGAACGGGACGCGGGCGGCATTCTCAGTCATGCCCCCCGCGCCGACCACCGCCGCCCGTTTTCTGGCCACCCTCCCGGCGGCCCGCCGTGCCGCGTTGTCGCGGGTGCGGAGCGCGGTGCGCAAGCATCTCCCCCGCGGCTACCAGGAAGTGGTGGTCGGCAAGATGATCGTGTACCAGGTGCCCCCCTCGGTGTACCCCGACACCTACAACGGCCACCCGCTCTGGTACGCCGCGATCGCGGCGGAGAAGAATTACCTCACCCTGCATCTCATGCCGGTCTACGCCTCACCCGCGCTCAAGACCCGGCTCGAGACCGGCTTCAAGCAGGCCGGGAAGCGGCTCGACCTGGGCAAGGCGTGTATCCGGTTCCAAGCGGCGGAAGACCTGGCCCTCGACGTGATCGGCGAGGTCGTGGCGAGCGTGCCGGTCGCGCGGTGGATCGAAATCGCGGAGCGCTCGCGGAGGCGTTAGGGCCGCTCACCTCCCGACCGCGATGCCGTAGGGACCGAGGCCCCCGCCTCCGTACACCACCGCCGCGGGGCTGCTCGAGTGCGAGAACGGCGGATTGAACACCACCACGTTGGTGTCGCCGTTGTTCGCGACATAGAGCCTCCCGTCGCCCCCGATCGCGATCCCGTGCGGAGCGTTGAGGCCGGTGACGATCGAGTCCGCCGGCAGGCTCGACGCCGAGAGCGGCGGACTGAAAATGAAGATCTTGCCGTGCAGGTAATCCGACTGAAAGAGGCGGCCCGCGGCATCGAGGGCGATCCCGTCAATGGAGCCGATCGCGGCGATCGTGAACGCCGGCGCGCCCGTGTACGGCGGATCGTACACGTGGATGCCGCCCGCGTAGGGGTCGGAGACGTACAGGCGACGAGTGCGGTCGAAGGCGATCCCACTCGACGTGTGCAGGCTGTCCTTGATGGTGTCCGGGACGCTCGCGCCGGTGATAGGCGGCGTGAACACAAGCACGTGAGGCCCCTGGGGTCCGAGGTACAGCTTCTTGTCGGGCCCGAAGGCCATGAACCCGTAGTAGGGATCCGTGCGGGCGCTGTCCAGAGGGACGCTGGCGCTCGAGAGTGGCCTGGCGAACGTGAGTACCCAGTGCGGGGTCTCGGAAACCGCGAGGTTCCCCGAGTCGTCCACCGCGACACCAATCGGCGTGCCGGGGATGGCGATGGTGTCCATGGGCAGGCTCGAATCGGTGAGCGGCGCGGCGAAGACCAAGACCGCGCCGGTGCCGAAGTCCGCGACGTAGACGTGGGAGGGCGGCGGCGGTGACGGCGTGAGCGTGGGCCCGGTCGAGTTGTCGGAGCAGGCGGCCAGAATCGCCACGGCGACGGCGGACTTCAGGACGGCGCGCGGGACCATGAGACCTCGGGAGAGTTGGGTACGACCGTTGAAAACTGCAGGCCCGGCGGGGGCCCGTCTAGCCCGCCGCGCCGCGCCGCTGCACTATTGGCGCCATTCTCCACCAACCGGAGGCTTTCCATGGTGCACGTGAATCTCCTCGCCGTCCTGGTCGCGACGGTGGTGGTGTTCCTGCTGGGGTGGTTGTGGTACAGCCCGTTGCTGTTCTTCAAGCCCTGGATGCGGCTGCGCGGCCTGGACCCGGCGGCGGCGATGCAGGGTCAGAAGATGCCGGTGGGCAAACTGGCGGTGGAGCTGGTGCGCTGCTTCGTCCTCTCATACCTGATGGCGCGCTTCCTGGCTCTCCTCGGCGTCGCCGGGGTGATGGGGGGCGTGCATTTCGGCGTGCTGGCCTGGATCGCGTTCCCGGTGATTCTGCTGACGGGCTCGGTGCTGTGGGACGCCGTGAAGTGGCAGGTGGCCGCGATTCACGCGGGTGACTGGCTGGTGAAGATGCTGGTGATTCCGATCATCGTGGTGACGATGCACTAGGCGCGCCGCGTCCCGGAAAAGCCAACGGCCCTCCGGGTGGAGGGCCGTTCGCGTGCCATGCGCCGACTCGGAATCGAACCGAGAACCTACTGATTAAGAGTCAGTTGCTCTGCCAGTTGAGCTATCGGCGCGGACCACAAACATAATCTACCCCTCGCGGGACACCCACCCCGCACGAAGAGCGCGGCGATCCAGATCGCCACCCCGCCCTCCTCCGGTTGCAGTCGATGCCCCCAAGGGGAATCGAACCCCTGTTCCCACCTTGAAAGAGTGGTGTCCTGACCGTTAGACGATGGGGGCAGGAGCTGCATAGCGGTAACGGGATTCGAACCCGTGTTTGAGCCTTGAGAGGGCTCCGTCCTAGTCCCCTAGACGATACCGCCGGACGCGGTCCGAACCACCGGCCGGGCGGTGAATATCACCAGCGGGCGGCGAGGGGCGCAACTAGGGCGCCGGTTGACCGCGCTCCCCGCCCGGTTACCGTTCACGGCGCCATGCCCGATCGATCGAGCGCAGCCCTCCGCGCCCTCCTGCCTGAAGCCGCGATCGTCGCCGCCGCCGTCACGGCGACCCGCGTGCCGGCCGCGCACCCGACCCTCGCCGGAGTCGCGCCGGTCTTCGCGCTCGCGGTCCTCGCCACCGGACTCCTCCTCGCGTGGCGTTTCCATCGCAGCCGCCTCGCCTTCGCCCTGGTCCTGCTCCTCCTCTCCTGGCTCGCCCTGCCGCCGCTGCATCCGACCTCCGCGGCCCGGGCCCTGGGCGACGCGGTCGCAACCCTCCTGCCCCTCAACCTCCTGGCGCTCGGCCTGGTGAGCGAGCGCGGCGTCTTCTCGCCCGCCGGGCTCCGCGGCTGGGCCGTCATCGGCCTCCAGGTCGCGGTCCTCGTCCTCGGCGCGAACTACGCGCCCTTCGCCCTGGGCCGCGCGGCCCGGCTCGACCTGCTGAGCGCGGGCATCGCGTCCGCGGTGGGCCTGCCGGCGCCCGCGATCCTCGCCTCCATCCTCGCGCTCGCGCTTCTCGCGACCCTCTGGATCCGGGATCCCCGCTCCCCCGGACGCAATCTCTTCTGGGTGACCGTCGCCGCCCTCGCGGGCCTCACCCACCGGCACGCCGGGCTGGAGACCGAGTTCTCCTTTGCGACGGGCGGGCTCCTGCTGGTCCTGGGCGTGGTGGAGGCGTCCTACCACCTCGCGTATCACGACGCGCTCACCGACCTCCCCGGCCGCCGCGCGTTGGAGGAGGCCTTGCTTCGCCTGGGCGACCGGTACGCCGTGGCGATGGTGGACGTGGATCACTTCAAGCAGTTCAACGACCGCTACGGCCACGACGCGGGCGACCAGGTGCTGAGAATGGTGGCCGCGCGACTCGAGGCGGTGGCGGGAGGCGGGACCGCATACCGCTACGGGGGCGAGGAATTCGCGGTGCTGTTTCCGGGCCAGAGCGCGGACGACGCGGCCGAAGCGATCGACGCGGTGCGCCGCGCCATCGAGGGTTCGTCATTCACCATCCGCAGCCGGCTGCGCCCGCGCCGCAAGCCGGCCGAACCCCACGCCCGCCGGTCCGCCACCCGGGCGACGGTGACCGTGAGCGCCGGGGTGGCGGAACGGGGGGGCCGCACCGGCTCGCCGCGGCAGGTGGTGGACGCGGCGGACCGCGCGCTCTACGCCGCCAAGGCGGCGGGGAGAAACCGGGTCAGCCGGTAGCGGTCACATCCCGCCGTTCTTCGCGGTCGGCGGCAGCACGCCGTTCAGCCGGAGGTATATCGCGAGCTGGGCGTAGTGGTCGGACCAGTCCATCACCAGGCCGAGCGCGGCCGACGCGCGGGTGGCGTTCTGACCGTAGTAGGTGACCGTATCGCCGAGCTTCGCGTCGGTGAGGCCGGCGACGGCGCTGTCGCAGATCGCGAGCGAGCGCTGCAGCGCCTCGACGAGCTTCTCCTTGGCATCGGTGGGCGCGAGCTTCACCGCGGCCTCCGGCGTCTTGCCGGCGATCGCTGCGCAGGTGATGCGGTTGTCGTCCGCGACGTGGAGCACCACCTGGGCGAAGGACCACTGCGCGGGCGTGGGCTTGAAGCCGTACTCGGCGGCGGGCAGGGCCTGCGCCGCGGCGACGAGGTTCTTGGCATTGTACTGCGCCGCGTCGCGCACCGACGCGGAGACCGGGTTCGACTGGCCCGCGAGCGGCGCGGGTGCGGCGGCGAGCGCCGCGGCGATGAACGTGCGGCGGAGTGCGGTGGTCTTCACATCCCCTCCCCTGATCGTGTTTGATGAACCCGTGATCGAGCCAGGTTTCAAGATGGGCGGAGCCCGATGGGAGCGGAACGGCGGGAATGCGCGGGTTGTGTCAGAAACTCGACAGGCGGCGGGACCCACGGCTGCCGCGCTCAACGGCGCGGCAGCCGCGGGCCGATCGGAAGCGAACCGCCTAGAGGGACCTCAGGAACGCCACCAGGTCCGCCGCTTCCTGGCTCGTGAGACCCATCTGGAAGCGGAGGTTGTAGAACGCCACCACCTCCGAGAGGCTCGCCGCGGCGCCGTTGTGGAAGTACGGCGCCCGCGACGCGAGCCCCCGCAGGATCGGCCCTTTGACCCGGCCCAGGTCCGCGCAGTGTCCGGTGATCAGCGCGCGCCCGGGATCAGAGGTGTAGCGCACCGTTCCCGCGAGGGGCCCCGAGGTGCAGGTCACCCGGAAAATCGGGAGATCGGGAGCGCTCAGCTGCAGCAGCGCGGCCGCCACCCGGCCGTCGGCTTCGTAGGCCGCGGCGTGACTGGTCCCGATGTCGAGCGGTACCGGCAGCGAGTGATTGCCGACGTTCGGGGTGTCGTGGCAGGTGGTGCAGGTGCCGTTGATGGTCGTCATCCCCAGCACATCGTTGAGTCCCGCCACATTGGTGATCGTCAACGGGTGGGTGTTGAAGATCGCCTCGCCCCGCGCGATCGCCCGCCGCGCGTCGGTGTAGCGGCTCGAGCTCTTGAGGTCCTGCCACGGCGCGTAGACGCTGAACGCGGTGGCGCTGAACGCCGCGCCGGTGGGATTGCCGCCCAGCGGATCGTTGATGCCGGGATAGTACGGGGCGCTGGTGAGCGCGTCGGGACCGCCGTTCGCTCCCTGGGCATTGAGCACTCCCGCGGCGTCGTCCACCCGCTGCGCCGTGAAGAGCGCGAGCTCGAAGTCGACGATCGCGGCCAACTGGGCGGCCGTGGGAGCGACGGCGGCCTGGGCGTGGCCCAGGGTGGCGTCCATCGCCTGGTGGGCGAGGTCGGTCCGCAGGTTCGCCGGGAAGGTGGCGCCGTCGCTCAGGGGCCGCACCGTTTCGCGACCGTCGAACATGACGGTGCTGAGGAAGCGCAGGTTCGTGGTCGGCAGCGGCCGACGGTACATCGACGCGGCGGCCGGCGACCCCGCGAGCGCGCAGCCGTAGGGGTCGTGAATCACCTCGATCGTGAAGTCGGCGCTGTCGGGGACGGTGATGCCGACGCGGATCAGTCCGTTGTTCAGCAGCAGGCTGTGCCCCGCCGCTCCCGGGGCCGTCGTGGCCGGGCAGTTGGCGCCATCGACCCGGGCGAAGAGCGGATCGGCTCCGCCGCTCGCCGCGAACACGGCCTGCGCCGTCGCCGCGCTCAGGCCGAACCCGTTGGCCTGCACGTGACAGGTGGCGCAGGTCCGGCCGTTCGTCCCCAGAGACTGGAAGAATGGATTGCCGAGGTCGATCGACCCGTTCGCGCTCAGGGTGGCGACTTGACCGCTCGGATCGGATGAGCTCACGAGGCCGGTCCTCTCGGCGGCGAGCGCCGGCGGGATCGCCGGTGAGATGGCGCTGCGATCCGTTTCGCAGCCCCACGAAGCGGTGGCGAAAACCACGACGAGAACCCGGACTGCAAGCATCCTGGCGTTCATCCCTTCCTCCTGGCCAGCGTCCACGCGCGAAAACCTGCCGAACCTGCTCGTCTCTATTAGCAACCGGGTGCGGCGCCGGTGCCATAGCGGAGGTCTGTCGGGGGCCTTACGGTTGTCTTACTTTCTTCTCCTCTCGTAAGCACTTGCGAGCACTCCACTTTCAATGATCGCCCTCCGTTTTGGCGAAGACTTCGAGCTCGATCCCGGCGCCTATCAGCTCCGGCGCGCCGGCCAGCCGCTCAAACTGGAGCGGATTCCGATGGAGATCCTGCTGCTCCTGGCCGAGCACCAGGGGCAGCTCGTCACCCGGGAGCAGATTGTCGAGCGGATCTGGGGGAAGAGCGTCTACCTCGACGCCGACAACAGCATCAACGGCGCGATTCGCAAGATCCGGCAGGTATTGAAGGACAACTCCGAGCACCCCCGCTTCATTCAAACGGTCACCGGCCGCGGCTATCGCTTCATCGCGCCGTGCCCCGACGCCGCGCCGTCTCCGGCCTCGGCCCCGGCGGCGCAACCCCCGGCCGCGCGCCGGTCACGCGTGGGGGCGCGGGTCGCGGCCGCGGCGGGCCTGGTGGTGCTGGGCGTCGTCGCGGCCATCGCTGTTTTGCGGCTGCGCGCCGCCGCCGTGCTCCCCGAAACCCGCGCCATGATCGCGGTACTTCCCTTCACGAACCTCACGGGAGATCAGCGGCAGGAGTATTTCAGCGACGGCCTCACCGACGAAATGATCACCCAGCTCGGCGAGCGCGATCCGACGCACCTCGGCGTAATCGCCCGGACCTCGGTCATGCACTACAAGAACAATCCCGCGCCGCTCGATACCATCGTGCGGGAGCTGGGGGTGCAATACGTCCTCGAGGGCAGCGTACGGCGCGACGCCGACCACGTCCGGGTCACGGCCGAGCTGATTCGCGGCTCCGACCAGACGCAGCTATGGGCGCGGCAGTACGATCGCCGCCCGGCGGACCTGCTGCAGCTGCAGGGCGAAATCGCCCAGGCCATCGCGAACGAGATTCAGGCGAGCGTGGGGCGGCCGGCGCCGATCGCGGACGCCGACTCCGTGCCCGTGACCCACCCGTTCGCGGCCTACGACCTGTACCTGCGGGGCGCGTACGACCTCAATACCCGCTCCGTCCCCGGAATCGAACGCGCCATCGGGTACTTCCAGCAGGCCGTCGCGCTGGACTCGAACTTCGCGCGGGCCTACGCCGCGCTGGCGGGCGCCAACGCCCTGCTGATCGGCTACGCGTCGCATCCGCCGCGGGCGATGATCGCGCAGGCCCGCGCCGCGGCGGTGCGCGCGCTCAGCCTCGATCCCTCGTCCGCCGAAGCGCACACCGCCTACGCCCTGATCGTCCAGAACTACGACTGGGACTGGACTTCCGCGGAGCGGGAGTACCAGCGGGCCATCGCGCTCAATCCGAACTACGCCACGGCGCACCAGTGGTACGCCGAGCATCTGATGTGGCGCGGACGTTTCGAGGAGGCGCTGCGCGAGAGCGAGCGGGCGCGCCGGCTCGACCCCTTGTCGCTGATCATCGCCGCCGACAACGGCGCCATCCTCTACTACGCCCGCCAGTACGACCGCGCCATCGACAAGTGGCGCTCGGTCCTGCAGATCGACCCGGAATTTCCCCGCGCCCACGCCATCGTGTTCGCCTATGTCGAGAAGCGGATGTACGCGGAGGCGCTCGCCGACATGGAAGCCCAACGGGCTCAGGCGGAACCGCCGGTGTATTGGTCCGACCTGGCTTACATCTACGGTCGCGCCGGGCGCGCCGCCCTGGCGCGGGCCGCGATGGACAGTGCGCTGCGCACCGCCGAGCGCCAGCCGGTCCAGGCCGGCGTGATCGCCGACGCCTACGCGGGGATGGGGGACAAGGCGAGCGCCCTCGACTGGCTGGAACGGGCGTACGCCGAACACTCGAACGACATGACGGCGCTGAAGGTGAATCCGGGCTTTGACGGGCTGCGGGGGGACCCCCGCTTTCAGCGCCTGCTCGAGCGGGTGGGTCTCGCGCCGCCGCCCAGCCCCTGAACGGCACGGGCGCCGGGCACCGGCGTCCGGCTCAGCCCGCCGGCAGCCGCCCCCGGAGATTCGCGGCGGTGAATGGCCCGGACAGGGCGATGAGCGCCCGCGCGTGGTCCACCTGGCCCCAGGTATTCCAGAGCAGCACGCCCCGGACCCGGCCGTCGCCGAGGTAGTAGATCACGCCCTCCTGGAACGGCGTCTTCCAGTCGCTCACCGCCTCGAGGCGGGCGTCCAAATCCCCGACCGCTTCGTAGCCCAGGTCGAACAGGTCGCCGTAGAAAAACGGCAGGTGGTGATAGGGCTCGCCGGCGCCCGCGAGGTTGCGACCGGCCTGCCGGCCCTGCGCGTTGGCGTTGTCCTCGTGCTCCACGCGGGAGCGGTGGCCGAGCGCCCGGGATGGGAAATTGGCGACGTCTCCCGCGGCGTAGATCGTGGGGTTGGACGTTCGCAAATATTCATCCACGACGATCCCGTTCTCGGTGGCGAGCCCCGCGGCCTGCGCCAGCTCGACCGCGGGGATGATGCCGAGCCCCGCCACCACGCCGTCGGCGGGCAGCGCCGCGCCGGTGGTGGTGCTCACCAGGAACTTCCCGTCGCGCTCGGACACCGTCGCCACGCCTTCTCCGGTGCGGACGGTCACGCCCTTCTGCCGGTAGTACTCGACGAGGTGCTGGGAGAGGGGCGCGGGAAACACGCGGGCGCCGATGCCGGCCTCCGGCACCACCATCGTCACGCCGGCGTCCTGCATCCGCAGGGCCGCCGCGACCTCGGATCCGATGAAACCCCCGCCCAGGACCACGAAGGTCCGCCCCGGCGCCGCGGCCGCGCGCAGGCGGCGGTAGTCGTCCAGGGTGCGGAAATAGACGATCGTGTCCGGGGCTCCCGAGAGCCGGCGCGGCGCGCCGCCCGTCGCGAGGAGCAGAGTCTCGTATCCGTAGCTCTCGCCCCGGTCGTCGGTCACCGTCCGCTGGCCGGGATCGATGCGCGTCACTTTGCGGGACAAGACCAGCTCCACGCCCTGGACGTCGTCGGTCCGCCAGATGCTCGACTCGGCGTCGCCCTTCCAGAGTGCCTTCGAGAGCGGGGGGCGATTGTAGGGAGGATGCGGCTCGGCGCTGATCATCCCCACGCTCGCGGCGGGGGCGACTTCGCGCGCGCCGCGCGCCGCCGCCGCGGCCGTCATTCCGCCTCCCACGATCAGGTGCTGGAATCGCTTCACGGCGCACCGCGCCGGGGAACCCGAATGGCTCTGACGGAGCTTCCGAACGGCATCTAGACCTCCCAAGGAGTTGACCCTGTTGCTAGTAAGGGCCCGCGACGCGCAATATGTTCCCGCCTCTGGACGGATGGTGTGCCAGGCCTGAGGTGTTCAATGAGTTGTCCCGCACGCAATGGATGCATTGGGCGCAAGAAAGAAGCGTGAGGGCTGACCCCCACGTGTAAATCGCTGTAATTGGAAGCATGCCCGGCAGGAATGATGCGGAGCACAAGGACTTGACGCGCAGCGCGACTTCCTGCCGGGACGGGACGGCAGGAGCGCGGCGAATGACGGACAGGCCCGGCAGGAATCGAACCTGCAACCCCCGGTTTTGGAGACCGGTGCTCTACCAATTGAGCTACGGACCTAAGGGGTGGCTGAAGGGACTTGAACCCTCAACCTCTGGAGCCACAGTCCAGCGCTCTAACCACTTGAGCTACAGCCACCACGAGCCGCCGCCGTTCTGGTGGCGGAGGAGGAACGTAAAGGAGGCCCCAAAGGGGGTCAACCCTGAGCGCCTCGGCGCGCCGGATGCGCCCCAGCCCTCCCCGCCCTACCTTATCTACGCGCCTTTCCTCGAACCCAAGAGACCGTCATGCGCCTTCGCTCCGTCACGTTCGTCGCTCTGGCCGCCACCGCGGCCTGCGCCCATCGTCCGCCGGCCGACTTCGCCCCCGACCCGGGGCTGGTGGCCCGCATCCGCGAGATCCGCATCAGCGCTCCGGCCTCCGCCTGCCCCGGCGCGAGCTTCGGCGCGACCTACACCGCGGTCCTCGACGACGGCTCCTACATCCCCTTCGCGACGACCTACGACAAGAATCACCCACCCCGGCTCCACATCGTCTTTCTCGAGCGGCACAGCGATACCGCGACCCCGCTGGAAGGCGGCGGGTGGAGTCTCGACGTGGATCCGCTGATGAGCGCCTTGGATGGATTCCATCTCACCGCGACCCTGCTCGCCAAGCCGTCGGTCACCGCCACGGCGGCGGTGGCGCCGGATTACTCCTGCCTGCCGCACGCCTTCGGCTTCCAGGGCGACTTCGGGCGCGAGGGTCCCGACGTCACGGTGCGGCTCGGCATCGTCCGCTCTCCGTTCTATCCGCGGCTCATCGTCGCCGGGATCCAGGTGGGCCAGGCGCCGCCGTTCTATACCCTGGCCGACGCCAACGCCGTCCCGCCCGCCGACTGGATCATCGTCGAGTCCAAGGGCGGACGCGGCACGCGAGGCACCCGCGGCAGCGCCGGCACGGCCGGCGGGCCGGGCCAGAACGGGTGCCCCCCCTCCGACGGCGGCAACGGGGGCGATGGCGGACCCGGAGGCGCGGGGGGCGCGGGCGGACCGGGTGGGCACGTGACCGTGATCGTGCCCGCGGGGGATCCCTTCCTCGCGGGACTGGTGGACGCGCGGACGCCGGGCGGTGAGGGTGGACCGGGCGGCGCGGGCGGCGAACCGGGCAAGGCGGGGAAAGGCGGCGCCGGCGGGACCGACGCGCGCACCGGTCAGCCCTGCCCGTCCGGCCGCGACGGGCTCGCGGGCCGGCTCGGCACCGCGGGGCCGAACGGGGCGCCGGGACAGCCGGGCGCGCGGCCCCAGATTCTCACCGTGCCGCTGCGCGACGTCTTCCAGGCTCCGCTGCCGCCGGTGCTGCAGCAGCTCCTCGACGGCCGGCGCGGCCCGCCGGGCCCGCCCTGATCGGGAGCCGGCGGCGACTAGAAGGTGAAGTTGAAGCCCCCGGGTCCGATCTGGGCGAGCTCGAAGAAATTGCTCCCGTCGGACGCGACGTAATCGAAGGTGCTGGGGTCGCTGCCGATCCCGCTCGACCCCCAGATAATGATCACGCGGCTGCCGATGCTGGTCCGCTTGACCGGGAAGCGCGCGTGCTCGCCCGGCAGGGTCAGCTTGTTGTCGGCGGGGCTCTTGTCCACCCAGGCGACCAGCGTCCCGAAGCCGCGGGGATCCGCGGGAAGATCGTAGGAGTAGGTGCGGGTCACGGTGTCACCGGTCACGCTGATGATGTCGAGGGGCGTGAGCGGCGGCGGCGCCTTGGTGATGGAGTCGATGGTGGCGCCGGTGCCGTGAATGTAGGTGGCGTAGGTGGTATCGAAGTGGCCGATCAGGACCGGATAGCTCTTGAGACTGTCCGGCAGGGTGATGGTGCCGGTGAGGGTCCGCGGGACCCCCGGTGCGGTCGAGCTCTTGCACCCGCCCCCAACCGCCGCCCCCGCCCCCGCCGCCGCAACCGCCAACATTCGGACCAAGGTTGAACGCACAACGCACCTCCTGAAACGAAGGAATGTTTGAAGTTTGCGGAGCCCGCGCAGCCGCCGCAAGGAACGACTAGATTTCGCGTGCCCACCGCCGTCCTCGGGGGCCGGCTTCCCTTGCTCGAGGTCTCGATGCGCTTCCTCTACGTCCTGCCCGCGGCGCTGCTCGCCGCCCTCCCGCTCGCCGCCCAGTCCAACGCCGAGCGGATGGCCAACGATCACTACACCCGATCGCACGACTACGATCTCGTCGACCAGCGCATCGCGGTGCGCGACTTCAACTGGGACTCGACCTCGTTCGAGGGGAGCGTCGCGACCACCCTGATCGCGCTCCGGCCCGGACTCGATTCGGTCATCCTCGACGCGGGTCCGCTCCTCAAGATCGCCAGGATCACCGCCGCGCGGGGTGTTGCACTCCGCTCCGCGTCGCACGGTGATACGCTGGTCGTCTTCCTCGCGAAACCCGCGGCCTTCGGCGACACCGCCCGCTTCACCATCGTCTATCACGGCAAGGTGAAGAGCGGGAACGGCCTCACCTACATCCGGCCCGACGGCCTCACCCACCGGCCCCAGCAGATCTGGAGCCAGGGCGAAGACCACGACAACCACTACTGGTTCCCGACCTTCGATTTCCCGTCGGACAAGATGACTTGGTCGGTCGAGGCCACGGTGCCCAAGGGATTCACCGCCGTGTCCAACGGCGCCCTCACCGCCGACCGCAACAACCCCGACGGGACGAGGACTATGTCCTGGCGCCAGGACAAGCCGAGCGCCACCTACCTCGTGTCCCTCATCGTCGCGCCGCTCGTGAAGATTCACGACGCCTGGGGCACGGTCCCGGTGGACTATTACGTCTATCACGAGGACAGCGCGCTCGCGCGCCCGCTCTTCCACGTCACCCCGGACATGATCGACGTGTACTCCAAGCTGACCGGCGTGCGCTACGCGTGGGCGAAATATTCACAGACCACGGTCGCCGACTTCTTCGGCGGGATGGAGAACGTGAGCGCCACCACGCTGGTGGACTGGCTCCCCGACGCCCGGGCCTACGCCGACCGGCCGTGGTACCGCTGGATCCTCATTCCCCACGAGCTCGCCCATCAGTGGTTCGGCGACTACGTCACCACCGAGAACTGGGCGAACATGTGGCTGAACGAGGGCTTCGCGGAGTTCATGCCGGGGCAGTACTGGAACGAGCGGCTGGGGCGTCACGCCGAGGACGACTACTACCTCGACGAGTACCGGCAGTTCATGCAGATCGACGGCCGGCGCCGGATGCCGCTCGCCTCCCTCGGCTCGAACAACATCTACCCCAAGGGCGCCCTCGTGCTCCGGATGCTGGAGCGCTACCTGGGCCGGGACCGCTTCTGGGCGTCCATTCACCGCTACCTCACCGACCACGCCTACGCCGGAGCGACCTCGGACGACCTGCGCCAGGCGGTGCTCGCCGCGACCGGCGAGAACCTCGACTGGTTCTGGGACCAGTGGGTCTACCAGGCCGGCTACCCCGAGTTCACGGTGACCGCCGCCTACGACTCGGCGAAGGGCACCGTGACCCTCGACGTGAAGCAGACCCAGCAGGACACGCTGAAGGCGGATACCAGCGCCCGCGGGGGCGATTCGCGCTGCGAGCCCATGTGCCCCACCGGCCTGCGCTACAGCACGCCCCTCGCGTTCCGCGCGCCGGTGACGGTCCGGGTGGGCACCGCGCGCGGCGACGTCACCGCCACGGCCCTGCTCGAGGGGCGTGAGGACACCGTCGTCGTGTCGGGAGTGAAGAGCGCGCCCTCGATGGTGATCTTCGACGACGGCAACACCATCCTCAAGACCCTGACCTTCGATCAGCCGACCGCGTGGCTCGCGGCCCAGCTCCAGCACGACCCCGATCTCTGGAACCGCCACTGGGCGATCGAGCAGCTCGCGGCCAAGAAGGGCGACTCGGCGGCGACCGCCGCCATCGCCTGGGCCGCGACGTCCTCCGACTACTTCCTCACCCGCGAGGAGGCGGCGGAAGCGCTGGCGGACGCCGGTCCCGCCGCGTTGCCGGCGCTGGAGCGCGCCCTCGCGGACACCTCCGCGCAGGTGCGCGCCACGGCGGCGACGGCGCTGGGCAAGGTCGGCGGGGCCCGCGCCGCAGAGCTGGTCCGCAAGGCGTGGACCGGGGACACGAGCTACGGCGTCCGCGCCGCCGCGATCACCGCGCTGGCCCGGCTCGATACCACCGGCCGCCGCGCCCTGATCAACGCCGGCCTGCACACGCCGTCCTACCGGGACGCCATCGAGACCGGCGCGATGCGCGCCATCATCGGCGCCAACGACACCAGTTTCCTGCCGCAGGTGGACAGCGCCGTCGGCACGTCCCTCACGCCGTCGTTCGTGCTGGCGGCGCTCGGCGTGCGCGGGAGCACCCACGCCATCGATCTTCTCGTGGGCCACCTCGACGACGACCGGCCCGCGGTGCGCCGCTGGGCGCTGATCGCGATCGAGAACGCCCTGCCCAAGGATCTCGCGAAAACGCGCCTCTCGGCGGTGAAGGATTCGCTGAAGCACGACGACGCGAAGCGGGCGGTGGGCGAAGCGGTCGACCGGCTGTCGAAGACCGGCGGAGACGAGTAGCGGCTACAGCGCTCCGTCGAGGTACAGATCGAGCCGCCAGCCGGTGGGGCGGCGCAGGGCCCGGGCGAGATCCACCCGGACCAGGCCATCGAGGAAGCTCGCACCGGCCCCCGCGGAAATGAGGGCGGGACCTGAGCCGAAGTCCGAGCTCCGGCCCGCCCACCCGGCGTCGCTGAAGAGCGCGAGCCGCGCGCCGGGGAACGCGTTCGCGACTTCGGCGCGGGCGCGCCAGAACGCCGGCCCCACCGCCGCGGCCCCGTCATAGCCGCGGAGCGTGGCCGGCCCGCCCAGGTACCAGGCGCTCTGCACCGGCGCCGCCCCCCCCGTTCCCCCCACCGCGCCTTCCACCGCGCCGAGCAAGTGCAAGGGCAAGGGCATCGCGACGTTGCCGGTGAGCGACCCGCGAGCGAAGGTGAACGTCCCGACCGACAGATCCATGGTGGCATCGAGCCCGGCCCGGAGCCCGGTGGAGCTCGCGCCGCGCTGTCCCCGCAGGGTCAGCGCGAGGCCGCCCTCGTCCGCGTCGGCCGCGGCGATGTTGGGACGGAAAACCCTGGCGCGATCGAAGAGCCGCGGCAGGGAGAAATTGGTTTCGGCGCGGACCGCGCGCTGGCGCTCGGCGAAGAGCCGCAGGGTGTACACCTGGCCGTTGGTGGTGGCCGGGCGGTCGGTCCACTCGAGGCCGCTGCCGCGGAAATAACTGCCGTCGTCCCGGCCCAGGAACAGGGCGCCGAGCGAATTCCCGACGCCGAAGGGCTTGGTGCCGGGGTCCGCGGCGGCGATCCGGGAATATCCGGTGAGGCGCCAATCCCCGGCGTCGCCGTTCCGCGCGAGGGAGAGCTCGACCGATGGCGTGAAGGCGGCGAGCCCCTCCCGCGCCTCGGCGGACGCGCTGAACCGGCCGAAGCCCAGATCGTACCGCGCGCCCAGCGAGAGGCCTTCCACGCGGTTGTAGCGGATCAGTCCCGGCGCGGCGAGACCCACGCGCAGGCGGCCGGGCTCGGTCTCGCCCGGGGGTGAAGGGAGCAGGCGCAGCTGGGCCGCGAGGTCCCGCACCTCGCCCTCGCTCATCATCGAGGCGCCGGCGTCGGCGAGCGAGGGCGGGAGCTCGGGCGAAGAGAGAAGCGCCGCGCTGTCTTCGGGCACCACGACGGCGTACCGGCTGGCGAAGCGGGGCGCGCAGCGCCCCAGGCCCTTGTCCCGGCTCCGGCGTTTGCACTCGTCCACCGTCCCGTCCGCCTTGTCGGGTTTCGCGAAGGGCATCTCGATGGAGAAGTGCACCGTGGTGTCCGCGCCGCCCTCCACCTGGTAATCGGAGTAGACCCGCTCGTAACGGATCGGCATCGAGAGCAGGCTCCCCGCGGTGCCCACGGCGTCGAGCGCGGTGAGACGGGGGAGCCACCACTTCGAGTTCCAGAGGGCGTATTCCATCGTCACGTACTTGAGCTCGGCGCGGATCGGCTTCAGGAAGCCCGGAATGTGCCCGTTGGCGTCGGCCGAGTCGGCGGGGTCGATGTCGCGCTCGAGATCGTAGGCGCGCGCGGGCCGGAACAGCATTCGCACCACCGCCCAGGTCGAGCCCTCGAGCCAGAAGGATCCGGCGAGGAGCCGGAACTCGGCGCGCCGGGGGATGACGCGCAGCTCGTACAGGGTGATGGTCTCGCCGGTCTCGGTGGTGATGCGCGTGGTGTCGCCCGACTGGAACCGGTAGCTGACCTCGCTGCCGGGCGCCAGCGGATGGAGCACGAAGCTCGAGTCGTTCCACCCGAGGAGCAGATGGTCGTCGGCGGGATCGAACCCCAGGTCGGGCGCGTCGCTCTGGAGATCCTCCGGCACCTGGGCGCGGCCCTGGGCGATGGGGATCCGCTCCCGCGCGCCGACCATGCGGATGGTGTCGGCCCCGCCGCGGTGCCAGCTGATGTGGCCGCTCATCTCGCGGGTGTAGAGGGCCCGGTCGCGGCGGAGGGCGCGCAGCCCGGCGTAGATCCGCTCGGTCACCCGCGCGGTGTAGGCGGAAATGGCGCGGGCGGTGGTGGCGCGGCGCTCGCGGCCCCGGCGCACCAGCTCGCGGGCGCCCGGGTCCAGGTACGCGTCGGCGGTGGAGTCGGGAGCGGGCGCCAGCGGCGCTCGCGCGGGCGCCTGGCTCGCGATGACGGCGATGAACAGCAGCATGGGGGAGTTGTACCCTGTCGTACGAAACGCGGTCGCGCGAGTTTCGTATAATCCACGCCATGACCGCGCCCGCCCCCACTCCCCGCGCCGGGTATCTCGCCGCGTCCCGCGCGCCGCGTTACAGCATCCTGTTCGTCCTGCCGCTGCTCGTCGCCTACGAGGTGCTGGCCGCCCTCGAGCCGGCCACCCCCACCGGAAGCATCCGCAACGGCGCCGACGTGATCCTGGAGAGCGCGTTCACCGCCCTCGCGGGCCGCTGGGGGCCGCTCGCGTTTCTCGCGACCCTGATCGGCATCGGGGTCTGGCTCGTGATCCGCGACCGGCGGAACGGAACGGTGCGGCCGGCGCTCTTCGCCGTGATGTTGCTCGAGGCGGCGGTGCTCGCGGTGCTCTTCGGCCTCGGCGTCGGCGCCGTGACCAGCCAGCTGGTCCGCCCACCGATGGCGATCGGCGCCCTGGCGCAGGGGATCGAGTCCCTGCCCCTCCATACCCAGGTGGTGGTGGCGCTGGGCGCCGGGATTTACGAAGAGCTGCTGTTCCGGGTGGTCCTGGTGAGCGGACTCGCCTGGTTCTTCCAGCGGGTGCTGGGCTTCGGCTCCGTGTCCTCGGACGCCGGCGCGGTGCTCCTCGGCGCGCTGATCTTTTCCGCTTTCCATTACATCGGCCCCTACGGCGAGCCGCTCGCGCTCTACTCCTTCATTTTCCGCACCGTGGCCGGGCTGTTCTTCAGCGCGATTTACGTGGTCCGCGGGTTCGGGATCGTCGCCTGGACCCACTCGCTCTACGATCTGTTCCTGCTCCTCTACTGAGGGTCAGGTCCCGGAGCAGGCGGTGTCCGCGGTCCCGGCGATCGCCGCGGTCGCGAAGGGGGTGGCGGAGTCGTTGTCGGCGTAGACCGTCAGCCGACGGGGAGCGTGTACCGGCGCCCGCGAATCGCGATGAGGAGGCTGGGGACGAGGTAGAGCGTCACCGGCGTGGAAAGCGTCAGGCCCCCGATCACCGTCAGCGCGAGCGGCTGCTGCATCTCGCTGCCGGCGCCCAGGGCCAGCGCCAGCGGGAGCAGGCCGAACAGGGTGCAGAGCGTGGTCATGAGGATCGGACGGAGCCGAATGCGCGCCGCGTCGGACAGCGCGGCTTCGAGCGGGAGTCCGGCCTCGCGCATCCGCCGCCGGGTGAAGTCGAGGAGCAGAATGCCGTTCTTGACGATCAGCCCCACCAGCAGGATCAGTCCCATGAACGACGAGACGTTGAGCGGCGTCCCGGTGACGAGGAGGAGCACCACGCCGCCCACGAACGAGATCGGCGCGGCGAACAGAATCACCAGCGGCTCCACGAAGGACTGGAACTGCACCACCATCACGCCGACCACCGCGAGGGAGGCGAGCGCGAGCACCAGCAACAGGGCGCGGAACGCCTGCTGCTGGCCGGCGTACTGGCCGCCCAGCTCCAGCCGGATCCCCGCCGGCACCGGGTGTTTGGCGAGCACGGCCCGCACGTCCCGCATCACCGCGCCGAGGGAGCGCCCGCTCACGTCCGCGGTGATCGCGATCATCTGCTGCTGATTCTCCCGCGTGAGCTCGGCGCGGGTGAGGGTCGGCTCGAAGGTCGCGAGGGCGCCCAGGGGCGTGATCTTGCCGGGCTCCCCGGTGGCCACCGGGAGCTGGCCGAGGCGCAGGGGGTCGTAGCGCACGGCGTCCGCCGCCCGCACCCGCACCGCGTAGACCCGGTCCCCGGGGCGGATCTCGCCGGCCGGGACGCCGAGCAGCGCGCCGCGGGCCGCGTCCGCCACTTCCGCCGGGGTGAGCCCGACCCGCGCCGCCTCGGGGCCGCTCACGTGCATCACCAGCTCGGCGGTGGGCTCGCTGACGCCGTCGTAGAGATCCTCGATCCCGCTCACGGCTTCGAGATCCGGCGCGAGCTGACGGGCGTACGCCTCGAGTCCGTCCAGGTCGTCGCCGAAGAGCTTGATTTCGACCGGGCGCGCCGCGCCGGCCAAGTCGTTGATCACGTCCGACAGAATCTGGACGAACTCGATGTGGAGCCGGGGGACGGCGCGGGAGATCCGGTCCCGCACGTCGTCGATCACCTCGAAGATGTCGCGGGAGCGGCGGCTCTGCGGCACCAGACGGGCCACGATGTCCCCCGTGTTCTGCAGGGTCGCGAAGAGCCCCAGCTCGGCGCCGGTGCGGCGCGAGGTGCCCGAGATCTCAGGGGTCTCCGCGAGGATCCGCTCGGCGACGTGCAGCTGGCGATCGGTCTCGGCCAGCGCCGTGGGTCCGGGGGTGAAGTAGTCGAGCACGAACGCGCCTTCGTCCATCTCGGGGAGGAAGCCGGTGCCCACGAAGCGCTGGGCCAGGAGCCCGGCCACCACCAGTCCCGCCACGGCCCCGAGGACGAGGCGCGGCGTGCAGAGGACCCGATGCAGCGAGCGCTCGTAGCGATCGGTGAGGCCGTCCACCGCGCGGGAGACGCGCTCCAGGAGCCCCGGCGCCGCCTGATCGTGCGACACGTCCTCGGCGTGGAGATACTGCTCCGAGAGGAGCGGGATGATGGTGAGCGCGAGCACCAGCGAGACCAGGACCGCGATGGTCAGCGTGAGCGAGAGGGCCGCGAAGAACTGGCCGACCACCCCGGTCAGAAGACCGAGCGGCAGGAAGACGACGACCGTGGTGAGGGTGGACGTCGTCACCGGCCACACCAGCTCCCGCACCGCTTCCCGGATCGCGCCGGTGCGGTCGCCGCCGCGCGCGGCGTGGCGCGCGATGTTCTCGGTGACCACCACCGCGTCGTCGATGACGAGTCCGATCGCGATCGCCATCGCGCCCAGGGTCATGAGGTTGAAGGTCTGCCCCACCATCCACATCACGAAGACCGTGATGGCGAGGGTCAGCGGGATGGACGCGGCGCTGATCGCGGTGATGCGGCCGTGGCGCAGGAACACGAGCAGGATCAGCACCGCGAGCCCCGCGCCGATCAGCATCGCGTCCCGCACTGACGCCACCGCGTCCCGGATCAGGGTGGCCTGATCGTAGACCGGCTTCAGGTGCACCCCGGGCGGAAGGGTGGGCGCGAGCGCGGCGAGCGCGTGCGCCACGCTGTCCGCGAGCGCGATGGTGTTGCCGCCCACCTGGCGGGTGATGTTGATCAGCGCGGCGGGGCCGCCGTCCCCGGCGATGATGCGGACATGATCCTCGGTGCCCGTCACCACGGTCGCCACGTCCCGCACCCGCAGGCCGTGCCCCGCGACCACGTTCCCGATGTCCTCCACGGTGTGCGCTTCCGCGTCGGCCACCACCAGGTACTGCTTGTAGTCCTGCGCCACCCGGCCCACGGCCTGGACCTGGGTGGCCTGGGAAATCGCGTTCGCGAGATCGGCGTAGGTGAGCCCCGCGCCCGCGAGGCGGGCGGGGTCGGCGATCACTTCGATCTCCCGGACGTCGCTTCCCTGCACTTCCACGCGGCCCACGCCCGGCACCCGGGAGATCACCGGCTTGATCTGGTAGCGCGCGAGATCGTACAGCGTGGCCGCGTCGCCGCCCTCGAGGTTGTAGGAGAGCACCGGGAAGAGGGACGGCGTCAGGCGCTCGGTCTCGATGTCGAGGCCGGACGGAAGGTCGGGCTGAACCTGGTTCACCCGCGCCCGCACCAGCTGCAGCGCGAGGGTCATGTCGGTGCCGGGCGCGAAGGTGACATTGATCTCGCTCGCGCCGCGGATGGAGCGGGACTGCACCCGGGTGACGCCGGGGACCACGCTCACCGCTTCTTCGATGGGCCGGGAGATCGAGAAGACCACCTGCCGGGCGTCGAGGGACGACCCCTGGGCGACGACGGTGATCCGGTAGAACGCGAGCTCCGGATAGATCGCGGCGGGAAGCCGGGTCGCCGCCCAGATTCCCGCTCCGGTGGCGAGGCCGATGACGAGATAGAGAAATCGCCGCTGGGCGGCGAGGAAATCGAAGAGGCTCACGGCGCGGGCGGGTGAACCTGCGCGCTGTCGGCGACGCCGTAGGCGCCGGTGGTGACCACGGTCTCACCGGCCGCGAGCCCCGAGAGAATCTCCGCCAGCTGCTCGCTCCGGGCCCCGACCGTGACCGGCCGGATGTGCGCCCGGCCATCGGCTCCCACCACGAAGACGTGGAAGCCGTTCTCGTCCGGCACCAGCGCCGCGACCGGCACCGCCACCGCGCGCGGATGCACCGCCACCGTGATCCGCCCGAAGACCGTTTCCCCGATCCGCAGGGCCCGCGCCGGCCGGGAGAACCGCGCGCGCACCGAGACGCCCCGGGACGCGGAATCCACGGCGGCCCCGACGTCCGCCACCACCGCGGTGCCGAGGGATTCCGCCGCGGCCGCGCTTTCCCCCGCGCTCACCGCCACCGAGTCCCCGCGCGCGATGCGCGCGGCTTCGGCGGGCGTGACCGACAGCACTACGTCCAGCGCCGACGGGTCCGCGACGGCGACCACGGCGGAGCCCGCGTCCACCGGCGCGCCGAGGACGGCGGTCATCCGGGTGACCACCCCGGAGAGGGGCGCGCGGAGGACGGCGAGCTCGGCGTTGCGGCGCGCGGTGACCGCGGCGGCCTGGGCCTGGGCCAGGTCCGCGGCGGCCTGATCCGCTTCCTTGCGGGGGATGATGCCCGCCTGGGCGAGCCGCTGGGCGCGGTCGGCGGCGGCCTGCGCCGAGGTGAGCGCCGCTTCGGCACTGGCGGCGGCGGCGGTGAAGGGCGCGGTCTCGAACTCCACCAGCGGCGCGCCTTCGACCACCCGGTCCCCGGCGGCGACGTAGATCTTGGCGACCCGCGTGGGCGCGGGGGCGGAGAGCTCGGCGAACCGCCCGGGCCGCGGATTCACGCTCCCGATCGCGTCCACGGTGACCGTGAAGGGCCGCACCGCGGCGACGGCGGTGCCGACGGTGACGTTGGCGTTGGCACCGGAGGTGTCGCCTTCGTCGCCGCCGCCGCGGTGGCAGGCGAAGGCGGTGACACAGCACGCGAGGACCAGCGCGGACCAGCGTCTCATGGCGTCTCCGGCGTGGCACTGAAGAAGCGGAGCTCGTCGGCCGCGTCGTGGAGGGCGGCGACGTCGTCCACATAGCGAACCAGGGCGTCGCGCGCGTTGCGCTGGGCCTCGAGCACGCCCGGCAGGGCGATCGCGCCTTCGCGGTAGGCGGTGAGGGACATCGCGGCCACCCGCTCGGCGCTCGCGACCAGCTCCGCGTCGCGCGCCACCTTGGCGAGTCCCGCGTCCCGCTCCCGGCGCGCGCGCGCGATATCGGCCGCGCTCTCCCGCCGGGCCACCTCGAGGGCGGCCCGCGCGCGGTCGCGTTCCGCCGCCGCCGCCGCCACCGCGCCCCCGTTCCAGTTGAAAAGCGGAATGGGAAACGAGAGCCCGATCACCGGCAGGATGCCGGTCTCGGCGCCGGTGGGGTCGCGGTTCTCGACTCCCACCTCGAGACTGGGCGCGCCGAGGAGCCGGGCCCGCTCGAGCGCGACGGCGCGGGCGCCCGCGGTGGCATCCGCCTCCGCCGCCGCGACCGCGAGCGTGGGGCCCGCCGGCGGGGCGACGCTGTCCGGCGCCGGAGGCGCGAGGGTGTCGGCGAGCGCGAGGGTCACCGTGTCCGACCCTTGCCCCATCAACGCCTGGAGATCGAGGAGCGCCGCGACCGCCGCGAGGGAATCGTCGGCCGCCGCGTTCTTCTGCTCGCCCGCGTTCACCGTGGCCAGCGCGACGTCGAGGTCGCTCGCGTCCCCGGCGTCGCGCCGGATGGTGGCCATGGTGAGGAGCGAGTCGGCGTCGCGCGCGGTCCGCGCCGAGAGCCGCGCGTGCGCGGCGGCGGCGAGCGCGTGGGTGTAGGCGACCTCGACGTCGAGGCGGGCGGCGGCGCGCTCCCCGGCGTAACGATAGAGCGTGGCGCGCTCCGACCACGCCGCGGCGCCGATCCGCGCGCTCCGCAGCCAGGGGACGTCGAGGGCGAGATCGAGCGTCGCGTGATACTGGGGGACCGACTTGGAGTAGCTCGCCGACAGCACCGGATTCTCGATCTGGCGCGCGGCGCGGGTCAGGCCGTGCGCGGCCGCGCTATCCGCGCGCGCGAGGGTGACCCGCGCGCCCGCCGCCAGCGCCCGCGCGACCGCGTCGGCCCGGGTCACCGGCTGCTGCGCGGTGACCGGTCCGGCGGCACATAAGAAGGAAAGGAGCAGTGGTGCGCGCACGGCGGGAAGCCTACACGCGCCCACCTGTCAGGAGGATGACACCGCCGGGGGCAGGCGCACCGTCACCGTCGTGCCGCGGCCGACTTCCGAAGTCAGCGCGATCTCTCCGCCGTGGAGCTCGGTGATCCAGCGGGCGATGGCGAGTCCCAGCCCCGCGCCCTCGGCCCGGCCCCGCGCCGGATCGCCGCGATAGAAGCGCTCGAAGACGTGGGGGAGATGCTCCGGCGCGATCCCCGCGCCGGTGTCCCGTACCTCCACGGCCGGCCCCGCGCCGTCCGCGGTCACCGCGAGCCGCACCGCGCCCCCCCGGGGCGTGAATTGAATCGCGTTGTCGAGAAGAATGAGCGCCAGCTGCCGGAGCAGTCCCGGATCGCCGTCCACCGGCGCTTCCTCGAAGTCGTGCACCTCGAGCGCCACCCCTTTCTGCTCCGCCATCACCCGCGCGCTCTCGGCCGCCTCGAGCGCCAGGTCGTCCAGGTAACAGCGCTCCCGGCGGAGCGGACGGTCGCCCGAATCCGCGCGGGCGAGAAGGAGGAGGTCCTCGACCACCCCGCCCAGGCGCTCCGCTTCCCGCGACACGTCCTGGAGCGCGGCGGCGTACGCCGCCGGGTCGCGCTCGCGCTGGAGCGCCACGTCGGCTCGGGTCCGCAGCACCGTCACCGGGGTGCGCAGCTCGTGCGCGGCGTCGGCCACGAAGCGGCGCATTTGCGCCAGCGAGCGCTCCACCGGCGCGGTGGACTGCCGGACCAGGATCCATCCGCCCACCGCGACGAGGAGCAGCGCCGCGAGCGCCGCGCCCGCGAAAATGGTGATCAGCGACGCGTACTCGTCCTCCAGCTCGGCCCGGTCGGCCACCGCCGCGGCGACGTAGGTGCCGCCTCCCGGCACGGTGTAGCGCTCGGCGTGAACGGCGAGAATGCGGTCGCCCGGAGCCTTGAAATGCCGGGTGATGGCCGTGCCCCCCGCGGCGCTCCGCGCGGCGGCGGTGACCCAGTCGGGGGCGAGCGCGGGCTTCACCGGATGTCCGAAGGCGTCGAAGAGGTAGAGCATCCGGGACGGGATGTGCAGCTCGTCGACCGCGTCTACCACGGCGCCCTGGGCGGAGCGGGCCTCCCGCTCCCGGATCGCGGCCGCGCGCTCCAGGTCGTGCGTCGCCTGGACCAGCGACGCGTCGAGCTGGCGGGAGAACTGGCGCCGGACCACGAGAAAGAGTCCCACGCCGAGGAGCAGGAGAATGAGCGTGAAGGTGCCGCCGTACCACACGGTGAGGCGGAGCCGCAGGCGGCCGAGGGACTCGGGGCGCGCGGTCACGGCCCGAAGCGGTATCCGGCGCCGCGCAGGGTGTGGATGAGCTTGGGCTCGAAGGGCTCGTCGATCTTGCGGCGGAGCCGGCGGACCAGGACTTCCAGCACGTTGGTGAAGGGATCGTGATTTTCGTCCCAGACGTGCGCGGTGATGGCGGCGCGGTCCACCACCTGCCCCGGGTGGCGCACGAAGACCTCGAGCAGGGCGAATTCCTTCGCGGTGAGCGCGATGTCCTTCCCGCCCCGCCGCACCTTGCGGGCCGCGAGGTCCACCTCGAGGTCCGCGACGCGGTGGGTCGCGGGCTCGAGCGCGGGCTTCCGGCGCGCCAGCGCGCGGACCCGCGCCAGGAGCTCGCGGAAGGCAAAGGGCTTGGTGAGATAGTCGTCGGCGCCGGCGTCGAGCCCCTGCACCCGGTCGTCCACCGCGTCCCGCGCGGTGAGCATCAGGATCGGGGTCGCGATCCCCTTGTCGCGCAGCGCGCGGCAGAGCGAAAACCCGTCGCCCTCGGGCAGCATCACGTCGAGGACGATCACGTCGTGCGCGCCGAAGACCGCGCGCTCCCGTCCTTCCGGCGCGGTGCGCGCCAGCACCGCCTCGATTCCGTGCTCCCCGAACCCCTCGGCCAGGATCCGCGAGAGCTGGGGATCGTCCTCCACCACCAGGACGCGCACCGGGCGCTAGCTCTCCCGGCGGTCCACGGTGAACACGTTGCGCTGGGCCGCGGGCAGGACCACGAGGTCGAGAATGTTCACGTGGTCGGGGAGATTCGCCACGTAGGCCACCACGTCGGCCACGTCGTCGCCGCTCAGCGGGGTGAAGCCCTGGTAAACCGCCTTCGCCGCGGCCGCGTCCCCGTGGAGCCGCACCAGCGAGAACTCGGTCTCGACGAATCCGGGATCCACGGACGAGCATTTGAGCGGCGTGCCCGCGAGATCGAGGTTGATGGCCTCGGTGAGCGCCTTCACCGCGAACTTGGTGGCGTTGTAGACGTTGCCCTTCTGGTAGGTCTGATGGCCCGCGGTGCTGCCGATGTTGATCACGTGTCCCCGCCCCCGCGCGATCATGTGGGGCAGCAGCTCCCGGGTCACCTGCAGCAGGCCCTTCACGTTGGTGTCGATCATCCGGTCCCAGTCCTCGTAGCTCCCCTCCTGAATGCGGGAGAGGCCGGCGGCGAGGCCGGCGTTGTTCAGGAGGATGTCGGGGACGAGCCCGTCCTTCACCAGGTCCTTCGCCGCGCGCTGCACCGCCGCGCGATCGCGGACGTCCACCTGGGTGGCCCGCACCTTCACCGGGTGCGCCCGGGCCAGGTCCCGGGCGAGGGACTCCAGGCGATCCAGGCGGCGGGCCCAGAGAACGAGGTTCGCTCCGTCCGCCGCGAAGCGGCGCGCGCAGGCGGCGCCGATCCCCGCGCTCGCGCCGGTGACGAGAGCGAGCTTCCCGGCGACGCGCGCGCTCAATGGTGATCGCGGACCAGGCGGTACTGCATCCCGGTCGAGTCCCCGTCGAGCAGAACGACGGTCCAGGCTTCGTCCGCGGCGATGGGAATGTCGCCGGTGGCGAGCAGGGTGTCCGGCGGGGCGTGGGGGATGCTGTCGGTGGTGGCGTGGGAGACCACGATGGTCCACGTGCCCACCGTGCTCTGAAGGTAGCCCGACGCCGCGCGGTAGGCGAACGGAAACATCACGCGGATCAGCGTATCGTAATCGGGCTGGGTGCGCCACACGTCGATGGCGGGGGCGCCGGCGGCGAAGTGCACTACCTGGAGCTTGGTGTGTCCCGGCGCCGGCACTTTGCCGGTGTCGGTGATGACGTAGGGATTGATCACGGTGGAGGAGTCCACGGCGATCGCGGTCGCGGTATCCCCGGCGTCGACCAGCACCCAGCGCTCGCCCGCGACCGTCGCGCTGCCGGCAGGCCGGACCAGGAGGTGGTGGGCACCCGGGGCCAGCGAGACCAGATCCGAGGTGGCACCGAAGCCGAGGCCGGTCGCGACCATCTGGCGATCGACCAGCACCTCGACCGTGCTCACCCCGTGGGCCGCCACGATCACCCGCAGGGCCGCGCCGCTTCCCAACCCCGGGGCGGCGGGTGACTTCACGTCGCACGCGGCCCCGGCTGCGGCGAGCAGCAGAACCAGTCGCATCCCAGACATGGCGGTCCGCCTTGGTGAGGAGGAGTTCAAATCTACGTCCCCGCCCGGCGCCAGATGAAGTACGCGGGCGTGCCCACGAAGACGATGGCGAGACCCACCGCGGCGCGGGCCGGCTGGGCGATCAGCGTGTTCACGACGATCGCCGCCGACGCCGCGATGAAGAGCGACGGCGTCCAGGGATATCCCGGGACCCGGAAGGGCCGCGCCCGCCCGGGACTCCGGCGGCGGGAGGCGAAGATGCTCGCCGCGCCCAGCGCGTAGAAGATCCAGCCGGTGAAGACCACGTAGGTGAGCAGCTGCTCGAAGGTCCACGTTCCACCCGCCTCGCGTCAGCGGTCTAGCGGACGCTAATCAGGTAGCGGTCGGCGATCCGCTCCGCGATCGCCTTCGGCGGATCGCCGTTCCGGTTGGCGAGAATCACGATGGTGAGCCGCCGCTCCGGAAACCGGAAGATCACGTTGGCGAAGCCGCGCGTCTCGCCGTAGTGCCAGTAGCGGGTGGTCCCGCCGTAGCTGTCCACGAACCAGCCCATCCCGTAGCCGCTCGAGGTGCCGTCCGCGAGGGTCACCGGCGTGACCGCCGGCGCGAAGGCGGCGCTGTCGAGGAGGGTGTGCATCGCGAGCGCCACGGCCCAGCGCGCGAGATCCGCCACCGACGAGTAGATCCCGCCGTCCCCCAGCACCGCGCTGGTGGTGCTCTGGTCGGTGCGATGCACGCCGGAGGAATCGACGGTGTAGCCGAACGCGCGACGCGGCACCGAGTCCACCCCGTCCACGTGGGCCACCGTGCCCTCCATGCCCAGGGGCGCGAAGATGCGGTCGTGGAGAAACCGCGCGAAACTCATCCCCGACGCCCGTTCCACCGCGAGCGACAGCAGCGCGTACCCGGTGTTGCTGTAGCGCCAGGCGCTCCCCGGCTTGAAGTAGGTACTGTCCTGGCGCGCCACCAGCGCCAGCACGTCGCGATCGTGGACCTGCGTGGTCTGGGAGTCGGGAATCAGGTCCTCGTAGTCCCAGATCCCCGAGGTGTGGTTCAGGAGATTCCGGAGGGTGATCCCGCGCCCCCAGGCGGGCAGCTCGGGGAAGATCGCGGTGAGCGGCTCGTCGTAGCGGAGTTTGCCGTCCTGCACGAGGAGCATCACCGCCATCGCGGTGAATTCCTTGGTGAGTGACGCCAGGCGGTAGTTGGTGCGGGGAGTGGCCGGCACCCGCGCCTCGACGTCCGCCGCCCCGAAGCTCTTCTCGTAGGCGATCATCCCGGCGCGGACCACCACCACGCTCGCGCCCGGCCCGGTGAGCGGCGCGTAGGCTGCGAAGAGCGAGTCGAGCGGAGTGGTGTCCCGAGTGGGTGACACGGAAGCCGTATGGGTGCCGGTGCACGTCGCGAGCGCGAGCGGCAGCGCCGCCGCGAGCGGGACGCGGAGCAGTCGCGCGCGCATGACCGCCGAGAAGATAGCGGCTCTTGACGCCGGAGCAACCGGACGCGGTATTCCGGGCGCCCCCCACCGGAGTCTTCGATGGCGCCCGTGCCCGTCGCGCGGCTGAAAGCGGAGCTCGAAAAACTGAAGCAGGAGATGGACGCCGGTAACCTGAAGCACGGCGAGTACGATCAGCGCCTGGCGCGCGTGATCGGCGAGCTGCGGGACCAGCGCATCGACGCCGACCGGGCCGCGGTCCTCGCCGCCGTCGCGGACCTGCTCCAACGCGGGATCATCACCCCCGCGGTGAAGGCGCACATCGAAAAGAGACTGGGACTGACGTAAGACGGGGATGCGGGATGCGGGATCGGGGATGCGGTGGTTCCGCTGCGAATCCCGCATCCCCAATCCCGTCTCCCTCTCCCCTCATCTCATGTTTCCGGTATGCCCTAGTGAGTACCGCCCGGGCTGGGGCCACACGCAAAGTCCGTGGGGATCCCGCCCCACCGGAATCCGGTGCGCCAGCGTGCCGGTGCGGGTGTCGAAGACGTAGACTTCGCGGTCGTAGCGCCCCGAGACCCACAGCTCCGTCCCATCGGCCGAGACGTTCCCCATGTCGGGGCTCCCGCCCCCGGGAATGGGCCAGGTGGCCACGACTTTTTCGGTGACCGGGTCGAGCACCACGATGCTCCCCGGTCCGTGCGGCCCGCCGTGGGTGGTGTGCCAGCCGCGGCTGGTGATGTAGAAGAGCCGCCCGTCCCGGCTGGGATAAATGCCGTGGGTTCCGATGCCCGCGGCGACGAACCCCACCCGCTTGAAGGTCACCGGATCCACCACGTACACGCCGTCGGCGCGCATGTCCGCCACGAAAAACACCCGCCCGTCCGGCGCCGAGCGGATGTCCTGCGGCATCCCGTGCACGCCCAGCCCCTTGGGGTCGAGCGTCAGGTGGCCCACCACCTTGTGGGTCAGCACGTCCACCTTCACCAGCTGGCCCGAGAACTCGCAGGTGGCGACGAGGTAGCGGCCGTCCCGGGTGAAGTCCATGTGATCCACGCCGGGACAGTGGACCGGCACCGAGTCGAGAAGCCGCATGCTGTGCGGGTCGCGGAAGTCGAGCCGGTCGAGCCGCTCGGCCACCACGATCGCGTCCTTGCCGTCGGGCGTGAAATAGAGGTTGTAGGGATCGGGAACGGTGACGTTCTTCTCCGCCTTCCCGGTGACGGGGTCGATGGGCGTGAGCGAGCTGCCGAGGTCGTTGGCGACCCAGAGGGTGCTGAAGTCGTAGGACGGCACCACGTGCTGAGGGAGCGCGCCGGTCTCGAAACGCCGCACCACTTTGTAGGTGTGCGGATCGATCACCGCGACGCTCGCCTCGCCGCCCAGCGGCACGTAGACCAGCGGGGTGTCGCGCCGCGCGGCCGCCGAGAGCATCCCCGCTCCCGCGTCGGCGTAGAGATTCCCGGTGTCGGCGACCGGCGGCATGCCCGGCAGGGCGCCGGTATCGGGGCGCGCGGTGCTGTCCTGGGCGGCGAGGCCCGCCGGCGCCAGCGCGCAGAGGAGCGCCGCGAGCGCGAAGCGCCGCACCCTAATGGGTGCCGGAGCGGCGCGGCACGGTGTCCGCGAGCTGCTGCATGTCCACGACGTAGTCCACCGCCTTGGGATTGATCTTCGGCCATTGCTTCATGTCGTCGGGCGCGAAGATGCCGACCATGTGGCCCATCACGGCGGGCAGCGTGTCGCGCGAGGTGTTGTCGTACACCGCCACGACCCGGTAGGGATGGTTCGCCACCACCCGGATCCCCTCCCCCTGAATCGCGAAGATCCGGCGCGCGACGTCCTTCACGTGACCGGTGGAATCCCGCGTCGCGTCCACGTGGGTGAGCACCTTGCCGGTCTCACCGTCCACCAGCTCCACCGCGGTGCCGAAGTCGTGCAGGTGGCCCCCCACGCCCAGAATGTGCCCCGAGACCGGGAACGAGAAGCTGAACGTCTGGGTGTGGTGGCCCGGCGGCACCTGGAACATGTCGATCTGGGTCGTGTCCACCATGTGCGAGTCCAGATACATCGGCAGGACCGACACCGGCGGCGGCTGCATGTTGGTCGGCATCCAGTACATCGTGAGATGCACGTACACCGCGGGCCGATCCTGGTCGCTCTCGTTGTCCCACATCACGTAGAGCGCGAGGTCCTGGCCCTTGGGCATCGGCACGCCGATGGTCCTGGGGAGCATCTGCTCCTGCTTCTGCTCCCGCGCCGCGCCCAGGAGACGCTCGACGGTGCCGTACACCAGCTGCCGGCGCGAGAAGTTCACCATGATGATGTGGTGCATCAGATCGCTGGGGAGCGTGTCGCCGTTCTGGTCCAGGAGATCGAACCGGAACCCGCGCAGCCACCCGGTGAGCGGCCAGGGGAACCGCGCCGCCAGGGTGTTCGGCATCTCCATCTGCATCGCCATTTCCTGGTCCGCCGACATCCCCTGCATCAGGTGCGTGACCGGCACGTGAAAGGGGCCGGCGGCGACGAGCACGGTGTGCTTCGACGAATCCACGGTGATGGTGGCGTGCGCCCCGGGGTCGATCAGCACCTGCGCCCCGAGCGGCGCCACCCCCGCCACCGCGGCGAACCCCGCGACGACCGACAACACTCTGAACCCGCGCGACATCACTACCCTCCGTTGAGCGTGCGACCAGACAAACCCATCCCGCCGGGCGGGGGTTCCCGCCCCGGACGCCGGACAGATTCGCCAAGAGGTACCCTCCGGGGCAAGCCCCGGCCGCGGGTCACGCCGGGCGCAGGTCCGCCGTGGGCAGGAAGCGCGGGGGCCGGCGCAGCCTGGTGGCCTGCTCGTAGGCGAAGGCGTACTTGATGAGCTTTCCTTCAGACCACGGCAGCCCGAAGAACGACAGGCCTACCGGGAGGCCGAAGGTGTAGCCCGCCGGAACGGTGACGTGCGGGTACCCCGACACCGCGGGGGGCGTGGAACAGCCGCCACCGCCCGAATCCCCGTTCACGAGGTCGGTGAGTCCCGGGGGCGCGTTGGTGGGCGCGATCAGCGCGTCCAGCTGGTACTGCTTCATCACCGCGTCGATCCCGTCGGTCTGCGACATCCGGCGGTCGTGGTAGAGCGCCTCCAGGTACTCGGCGTCGGTGAGGGGCCCCTTCTCCTGCGCCCGCTCGAAGATCTCCTGCCCGAAGTAGGGCAGCTCGTCCCCGGCGTGCGCGCTGTTCCACGCGATCAGATCCTGGAGCGAATGCGCGGGCGCCGCCGGGCCCAGGTCGGCGAGGTAGGCGTTCAGGTCGGCCTTGAACTCGAAGAGCAGGACCGTGAACTCGGAATCGTCGAACTGGCCCAGCGTGGGGATGTCGGCCGGGTCCACGATCACGGCGCCCTGCGCCTTGAGCACGGCGATCGCCTGCTCCATCAGCGCGTCCACCTTGGGGCTCCAGCCGAACAGGTGCTTCCGGGGCACGCCCAGGCGCGCGCCCTGGAGCCCCCGGGGATCGAGGAAGGTGGTGTAGTCGGCGCCCTTGCCGTCGGAGGCGGCGGTCGCGGGGTCGCGCGGGTCCACGCCGGTGAGCGCCGTGAGAACGGCCGCGGCGTCGGCCACGGTGCGCGCCATCGGCCCCGCGGTGTCCTGGCTGTGCGCGATGGGGATGATCCCGGCCCGGGAAACGAGCCCCAGCGTGGGCTTGATCCCCACCAGCGAGCAGCACGAGGAGGGCGAGACGATCGAGCCGTCGGTTTCGGATCCGATCGCGGCCGCGCAGAAGCTCGCCGAGGCCGCGACGCCCGATCCGGACGAGGAGCCCGACGGATTGCGGTCCATGGCGTACGGGTTGCGGCACTGCCCGCCCCGTCCGCTCCATCCCGAAGTGGAATGCGTGGACCGGAAGTTGGCCCACTCCGAGAGATTGGTTTTGCCGAGGATCACGGCGCCCGCGGCCCGGAGCCGCGCGGCGACGAACGAGTCCCGCGGCGGCCTGGCGCCGAGGAGCGCGCGGGAGCCCGCGGTGGTGTTCATCTTGTCCTGGGTCGCGATGTTGTCCTTGATGAGGATCGGAATTCCGTGCAGGGGGCCGCGCGGTCCCTTGGCCTTGCGTTCCGCGTCCATTTGGGCGGCGATCTCCGCCGCGTCCGGGTTCAGCTCGAGAACGCTGTTCACCTGCTTGTCCATCGCCTGAATCCGCGCGACGTACTGCTGGACCAGGTGGCTCGAGGTGTACTTGCCGGACTTCATCCCGGCCTGGAGGTCGGCGATGGTGGCCTCCTCCAGCTCGAAGGCGGGCGGGTCAACCGCGGGCCGGGCGCGCTCCCGCACCAGGCCCGCGAGGCCCGGAGCGCCGGCAAGCATCGCCCCGCTCGCGGCGGTGGTTTCGAGGAAGGTGCGGCGATCGATCGAAGCGCGCGGTTTCATCGGAGGGCTCCTTACTGGGGTCGGGGTGTGACGGCCGGCTCCGAAAAGCTAGCTTTCCAACGCCATGCTCGCCCCCCCGCTCGTCTTCCTCTGTTTGCTCCAGACGCCCGCCCCGCCGCGGCCGGTGTTCATCGAGGACCTGACCACCACCGAGGTACGGGAGGCGATCGCCGGAGGCGCCACCACCGCGCTCGTTTACGCCGGCAGCACGGAGCAGAACGGTCCCCACCTGGTCATCGGGAAACACCTGCTCATCGCCCGCTGGGTGGCGGAACGGGTGGCGCGGGAGCTCGGGAACGCGCTGGTCTATCCCGTCATTCCCTTCGCGCCGACGGGGGATGCGGAGCGGCGCACCGGCCACATGGCGTATCCCGGGTCGGTGAGTCTCGCCCCCGCGACCTTCGCGGCGGTGGTGCACGACGTGGCCCGGTCGGCGATCGCCGCGGGCTTCAAGTACGTGGCGCTGCTCGGGGACCACGGCGACGGCCAGGACGACCTGGCCCGCGTGGCGCGGCAACTCGACGCCGTCTGGCGGCCGCGGGGGGTGCGGGTGCTCTACATCGGCGACGCGTACTCAGTGGAGCGGGCGCGGGCCTCGAGGTATCTCGCCCAGCACCATCTGCCCCCCGACCGCCACGCCGGCCTCGACGCGACCTCGGAGCTCCTGGCGATCGATTCCGCCCGCGCCGTCCGGGGCGAGCGGATCCCGGACGCGGCGGGCGTTCCGGGCGTGGACGGCGACCCCCGGGGGGCGAGCGCGGAGCTGGGCCGGATGTTCCTCCAGTGGAAGGTGGACGCGGCGGTGGCGGAGATCCGGCGTCTCCTCCCCCCGCCGCGGTGAGCGCGGACCTTTGCGGGCCCGGGATCGCTATTACTGCGCGGACCACGCGACAGGAGTGAGCATGCCCGTTTCACCCAGCATCACGTCGCGCCGGCGCACCGGGCCGCCCTCGGCGGCGGGCGGGTAGATCATGACCGGTCCCGATCCGCACCCCGCGCCGCTCCCAGAGTCCCCGCCTCTCGTCGTCGTCTCCAACCGACTCCCCTTTCGCGCCCAGGCGCGGCTCTCCGGCGTCATCCTCACCCGCTCGCCCGGCGGACTCGTCGCCGCGCTGGACCCGGTGCTCAATCGCCGCGGCGGCGTGTGGGTCGGGTGGTCCGGCGTGGCGGCGGAAGACGTCCAGCGCGGCGGCGGCCTCCCGCTCCCCACCCACGGTCTGGTGCGCTACGAGCCGGTCCCGCTCTCGGCCCACGACGTGACGATGTTCTACGCCGGGTTCGCCAACCGGACGCTGTGGCCCCTCTTTCATTATTTCGTGAGCCGGACCCGGATCGACGACGCCGCCTGGCGCGCCTATGAGCGGGTGAACGAGCGATTCGCGCGCGCCGCCGCCCACCGCCGCGGCCCCGACTCGATGGTCTGGGTGCACGACTACCAGCTGCTCCGGGTCCCGCATTACCTGCGGCGCATCGCGCCCCAGTGCCCGATCGCCTTTTTCCTCCACGTGCCCTTCCCCGCGGCCGACGTGTTCCGGATTCTTCCCTGGGCCCGTCCCCTGCTCCGGGGCATGCTCGCGGCCGATCTGGTGGGGTTCCACGTCCCCTCCTACGCCCAGCACTTCTGCACCTGCGCCGAGCGCCTCCTCGGCTGCGAGGTGAACCGCGCCGCGGGAATCGTGTATTTCGAGGGGCGGGAAGTGACCGTGGAGTCGCACCCCATCGGGATCGATGCCGCGCTGATGGAGCGTCTGGCGGCGCAGCATCCGGCGCGCGCGCCGGGGGAGCGGGTGGCGGAGATTCTGGGCGTGGACCGGCTGGACTACACCAAGGGCATTCACGAGCGCCTGCTCGCGGTGGAGCGTCTGCTGGAGCGCTACAGCGGGTATCGCGGAAAGGTGGCGTTCACCCAGGTGCTGGTGCCGAGCCGGGAGCGGGTGGCGGAGTACACCGAGCTGAAGCGGGAGCTGGACGAGACCGTGGGCCGGATCAACGGCCGGTTCAGCGAGCGGGGCTGGTCGCCGATCCGCTACCTCTTCCGCTCGCTCCCGCCCGACGAGCTGGCGGGCCTCTACCGCCAGTCGGACGTGGCGCTGGTCACGCCGTTGCGCGACGGAATGAATCTCGTCGCCAAGGAGTACGTCGCCGCCCAGGTGG
>Ga0079221_10000001_pt1 | contig 149868 bp, 124 predicted proteins | sample GAAS200_FD_75069 | JGI IMG/M metagenome (GOLD analysis project Ga0079221, IMG submission 75069) | Agricultural soil microbial communities from Georgia to study Nitrogen management - GA AS200 | ecosystem: Environmental > Terrestrial > Soil > Agricultural land | place: USA: Georgia | collected... | reverse complement strand
GTGATGACCGACAGCACCCAGCGCGCGGTGGGCGAGAAGCGGCGCCCCAGGAACTCGGGCATGGTGTACACCAGGGCCCGCGCGTAGAACGGCACGAACACCCAGCCCAGCACCAGGATGGCCCAGGCGTGGAGCTCGTAATGCGCGAGGGCGACGCCGCTGGTCGCGCCGGCGCCGGCGAGCCCCACCACGTGCTCGGAGCCGATGTTGGACGCGAAGATGGTGGCGCCGACCAGGAACCAGCCGAGGTTGCGGCCGGCCAGGAAGTAGTCGGACGCGGTGTCCTGGTTGCGCCGCGCCACCCACCACGCGAGGCCCAGGAGGAGCGCGAAGTACGCCGCGATGATCAGCCAGTCGAGCCCGCCCACGTCGGTCGCTCCGGTCGGTCGAGGGGTGGACTCTACGCCGGGCGGGAGGCCTGTCAAGCAAGGGCGCGCTTGACGGATCGCGCGGCCGGGGCATAGTCTCCGCGTCCGCTTTCGCCCGCGAGAACCGAAGGAGACCCGCCATGCCGCGTTTCACGAAGGAGCAGCTCGCGTTCGCCGCGTCCCGCACGGCTTACCTCGGCCGCGCCGAGGCGATCGAGTTCCTGAAAACGATGGACCTGAAGATGAGCGTGGGACACTGGTCCGCGGGCGACTTCTGCGACCGCTTCGCGCCCCCCGGCTACCACTCGGACGACCCGAAGTTCAAGGGGGACTTCGAGGCCCAGTGCCGGCGCACCAAAGCCGCCGGGATCGACGCCATCGAAATCCATCAGCACCTGTTCGAGAAAACGCTGAACGGCGACCTCGATCTCCCCGCGGTGACGCGCGCCCGCGACGGCTACCTGGCCGAGCTCGGGATGACGGTCCCCGCGTGCAACATCAACACCTGGACCAACCCGCGCTTCCGGCTCGGCGGCCCCTGCAACCCGGATCCGGCGCTCCGCCGGGCGGCGCTGGAGGAGATCCTCAAGGCGGTCGAGATCTGCAAAGCCCTCAAGATTCCGGTGCTCTCGGTGTGGCCCGGCTCGGACGGCGCGGACTATCACTTCCAGATCGACTACCGCCAGTCCCTGGAGTGGTTCACCGAGGCCCTGGTGGCGGCGAACGCGGCGTGCGTCAAGGCGGGCGTGAAGCTCGCCATCGAGCCCAAGCCCTACGAGCCGCGCGAGCTGTACATGATCGTGCCCACCGCCGCCGCGGCGATTCTGGTGGCGCGAGAGGTCAACCATCGCTCCGGCGGGGCCAACTGCGGCCTCACCGTGGACTACGGCCATCAGAAGATGGAAGCGACCACCGCGTCCACCGCCTGCGACCTCGCTGTCTACGCCGGCGTCCCCATCCACAAGTTCGACATCAACGACGCCCGCCAGGGCCGCAACGATCAGGACCTGATCTTCGGCACGGTGTCGATTCCGGAATCGGTCGAGTACCTCTACACCACGCTGGTCCGCGACTACCGCGGCTACTACAGCCAGGACCAGTTCACCTACCGCGACGACCCGGTGCGCGCCATGGAGCGCAGCCTGATCAACTTCGCGAACCTGGCGCTCAAGGCGGTGCGGGTCTTCGCCAAGCAGGCGGAGCTCGATCGCGCCCGCGCGGCGGGCACCGGCCCCGACGTGCTCGACGTGGTGAGCCCGATTCTGGTGGGGTGACGTGGCCGGCGCCTGCACCATCGGCCTCGATTTCGGCACCAACTCGGTCCGCGCGCTCGTGGTGCGCTGCGCGGACGGCCGCGCGCTGGGCACCGCCGTCGCGGATTATCCCTCGGCCGAGCGCGGCGTGCTCCTCGATCCCCGCGATCCGCACCTCGCGCGCCAGCGCCCCGGGGATTACCTCGACGGATTGGAGCGCTCGGTCTCGGGCGCGCTCGCGGAGGCGGAGCGAGGCGGGGGCTTCGCGCGGAGCCAGGTGATCGGGATCGGCGTCGCCACCACCGGCTCGACGCCGTTGCCGGTGGACGGCGCCAACCGGCCCCTCGCGCTCGACCCGCGGTGGCGGGATGATCTCGCCGCGCAGGCCTGGCTCTGGAAGGATCACACCGCGTCGGCGGAAGCCCGGGAAATCACGGATACGGCGCGCCGTCACGCGCCCCAGTATCTCGCTCCCATCGGCGGCGTGTACTCGGCGGAATGGTTCTGGGCCAAGATCTGGCACTGCGCGCGGGTCGCGCCCCAGGTGTTCGAGGCCGCGGCGAGCTGGCTCGAGCTCGCGGACTTCGTGCCCGCCGCGCTCGCCGGCGTCACGTCGCCGGGCGCGGTGCGCCGCTCGGTCTGCGCCGCCGGGCACAAGGCGATGTACTCGAAGTCCTGGGGCGGCCTCCCCGACGCCGGATTTCTCCGCCGGCTCGATCCCCGTCTCGCCGGCCTCCGCGCCCGGCTGTACGACGCGGCCTACGCCGCCGATACCTCCGCGGGCGCGCTCTCGGATGAATGGGCGAAGCGACTCGGGCTCGCGGCCGGGATTCCGATCGCCATCGGCGCCTTCGACGCGCATTACGGCGCGGTGGGCGCGGGGATCGGCGCCGGAACCCTGGTGAAGATCATCGGCACCTCGACCTGCGACATCGCGATCGCGCCCGGAACGGAGCGCGTGGGCGACGTGCCCGGAATCTGCGGCATCGTGGAGGGCTCGGTGATGCCCGGGTATTACGGCATCGAGGCCGGACAATCGGCGGTGGGCGATCTCCTGAACTGGTGGGTGGAGCAGGTCTCGGGCGGTGACGACGGGGCCCACGTCGCGCTGTCGCGCGAAGCGGCGCGGCTCCGTCCCGGGGAATCGGGCCTTCTGGCGCTCGACTGGAACAACGGCAATCGTACCATTCTCGTGGACCAGCGGCTGACCGGGCTCATCGCCGGCCAGACGCTCGCCACCTCCCGGGCCGAGGTCTATCGGGCCCTGATCGAGGCGACCGCGTTCGGCGCGCGCGCCATCATCGAGCGGCTCGAGGAGTTCCATATTCCGGTGGAGCGGGTGGTCTGCTGCGGCGGGATCGCGGAAAAGAACGATCTGTTCATGCAGATCTACGCCGACGTGCTGGGCCAGCCGATTCGCGTCGCCGGGTCGTCACAAACCCCGGCGCTCGGGGCCGGGATCGCCGCGGCGGTGACCGCGGGCGCGGCGGCCGGCGGTTACGACCGCTTCGAGGACGCCCAGGCGCGGATGACGTCGCTCAAAGGCGGCGGCTTCACACCCCACCCCGCCGCGAAAGCCGTCTACGACCGCCTGTACGGGATGTACCGGGAGCTGCACGACACCTTCGGCGGAGTGACCGCCGCGCGCGCCGACCTCGGAACGCTGATGAAGCGCCTGCTCCTTCTCCGGGAGGAAGTGACGTCATGACCGCGAAGCGATCACGGAGCGCGGGCTCGGCCAAGCTGCGCGCGGCGGTCTGCCGGGCCAACCGGGAGCTCGCGGCGAGCGGCCTCGTCCTCGGCACCTTCGGCAACGTCTCCGGGGTCGATCGCGACGCCGGCGTCTTCGTCATCAAGCCCTCGGGCGTTCCGTACCAGGCGCTCACCCCGGCGCGGATGGTCGCCGTCTCCCTCGAAACCGGACGGGTGCTCGGCGGCCGGCTCCGCCCCTCCTCCGACGCGCCGACCCACCTCGAGATCTATCGCGCCTTCGAGTGCGGCGGCGTGGCGCACACCCATTCCGAGGTCGCCACCGCCTTCGCCCAGGCGCGGCTCCCCATCCGCTGCCTGGGAACGACCCACGCCGATTATTTCCGCGGCGACGTCCCGGTCACCCGCGACCTCACCCGCGAGGAAGTGGAGGGCGATTACGAGCGCCACACCGGACTCGCGATCGTGGAGGCGTTCCGCGGCCCCGGGCGCAATCCGGCGGAGACGCCGGCGGTTCTGGTCGCGAGTCACGGACCCTTCGCCTGGGGCCGCGACGCGCTCGCCGCGGTGGAGCACGCCATCGTCCTGGAGCAGCTCGCGCGCATGGACCGGACCGCGCGGCTCCTCGCGCCGGAGGCGAAGCCTCCCGCGCCATTCCTCGTCGACCGGCATTATTTCCGCAAGCACGGCAAGGACGCCTACTACGGCCAACCCTAGCGGCCGCGCGCCGCGCGCGGTGCTGTGGGACCTGGACGGCACCCTCGCCGATTCCCGCGACTATCACTGGCGTGCCTGGCGGGAAGTTCTCGCGGCGGACGGCGTCTCCATCACCCACCAGCAGTTCCTCGCCTCGTTCGGCCAGCGCAACGACGCCATCCTCGCCCGCTGGATCGGCTCGGCCGCGCCCGGGCGCATCCGGCGGATCGGCGACGAAAAAGAAGCGCGCTTCCGGGACCTCGTGACCTCCGACGGGCTGGTGCCGCTCCCCGGCGCCGCGGAGTGGGTGGCGCGCCTCGCCGCGGCGGGTTGGCGCCAGGCGGTGGCGTCTTCCGCCCCCCGCGCCAACGTCCAGGCGATGCTCGACGCGCTCGGCCTCCGAAAAACGCTCGGCGTGTTCGTCGCGGCGGAGGACGTCGGCGCCGGCAAGCCCGACCCCGAAGTCTTTCTCGCCGCGGCGGGCCGGCTCGCCGTGGCGCCGCCGGCGTGCGTGGTCGTGGAGGACGCGGCCGCGGGCATCGAAGCGGCGCGGCGCGCGCGAATGCGCTCCGTGGGACTCGGCGTCCCGGCGGACGTCACCGTCGGCGCCCTGACCGATCTTGCGGAGAGCGCGTTCGAGGACCTGCTGGAGCGCGGAGCTCCCTAGAGCGCCTCCGCCTCCAGCGCGGCATAGAGCTTCAGAACGTCCTTGTAAACCGCGACGTGGCCGGGATCGGGACGGACGCGGTGCACCGGCGTGACGAACCCTTCGATCACGTCCTTCCAGGAGAGCGGCTGCCCCGCCGCGGCTCGGTCGCCGTGAAACGCGCGTAACGCCGCGCCGAGGCACGCCGAGTTGCCGACGGCGAGTTGGTCCACCTCGGCGTTCCAGACTTCCGCCATCACCCGCAGGATCTCGCGGTTCGCCGCGGCGCCCCCGGTGGCGTGAATCACGGCCGGCGTCACGCCCATCCACCGGGAATGGAGCGCGAGCGCCAGCATTTGTCCCTCGACCACCGCGCGCACCCGGGCGGCCCGATCGGTCGGGTCGAGACCCCAGGCGCGCGCCCCCGGCGTCGCCACCGGCGGCGTCACCTCCGGCTCGAACCAGGGGAGCATGATGGCGCCGCGGTTGCCCGCGGGCGTGCTCCGCAGCGCGGCGCTGAACCCGGCCCAGTCGAGCCCGGCCTCATCCCGGACCCGCTCCCGCGCCAGCGATCCGTTGCGGCAGCACACCAGACTCAGGAACCCGCCCGCCGGAGACCCGAACACGTTCCCCGAGCCCGAAGGGTCGAAGGCCGGCGCGCCGAGCGGAGCGAACACGGTGTCGCTGGTGCCGAGGGAGATCCCGATGCGGTCGGTCCCGATCAGCCCGGTGCCCACCTGGCTGCAGGGGTTGTCGCCCGACCAGACGATGACCCGCGCCGCGGGAAAGCCGTAGCGCTTCATCCAGTAAGGCGCGAGCGTCCCGGCGTCCGACCACGAAGGGACGAGGGGCGGCAGTTTCTTCGCGAGATCCGGCGCGGTGGCGTCGAGCGCGCGCGGCGCCCACTCCCCCGCCGCCAGGTCCATCAGGTTCATTCCGCTCCCGTCGCCGCGATCCACGCCGGCGTGGCGTCCGGCGAGGAGCGAAGCCAGGAACGAGCTGACGAGATGGACCCGGTGGGTGCGCGCGTACCCCGCGGGATCGCGACGCCAGAACTTGCGGATCTGCGGTCCCGCGAATCGCTCCGTGGCGCGCGAGCCGGTGAGGCGCGCCACGGCCTCCGGTCCGCCGAGCCCGGCCGTGATCTCGTGGCATTCGGCCCGGGTGCTCGCGTCCATCCAGACCGGAGCGGTGGGGCGGGAGAACACGTTCTCGAGCTGGGCCGCGAGGGGGCGCCCGGAATCGGCGCGGTCGAGGGCCGTCGCCGCCGCCGCATCGAGATACACGGTGCCGTGCTGCTGCGCCGACCCCGAGATGGCCGCGACGCGCGACAGATCGAGCCCGCTCTCCCTCGCCACCAGCGCCATCGCCCGGTCCAGCGCTTCGACCCAGAGCAGGGGCGGCGCGTGGACCACCAGGGCGTCGTCGCTGCGCAACACGCCGCCCCGGGTCTCGAACTCGGGGAAGTCGCGGTCGAACTCGAGCGCGCGCTCGAAGACCACGTCTCGCCTTGCATCGTCCGCGTCGAGGACGATCACGCCGAGACTCTGCGTTCCGCAGTCGAAGCCCAGGTAGAGCGGCACGGCAGCAATTCTACGGCGCGGGCCCGCTTGACGCCCGCCCCGCGGAGACGCACCGTCCCTCCACCATGAGCGACTCTCTTTCCCGCCGCGACTGGATCAAGGTGATGGGCGCGGCCGGGGCCGGCGCGCTGGTCGCGCCTCCGCTCGCTTCCGGCTCCCTGCCGGCGGTCCAGTCCCCGCGCATCCTGCCGCTCACCTCGTCCTCCGGGGTGTTCATTCCCGGCCGCGGCAACGGCTTCCAGAAATTCTCCTTCGACTTTCCCGAGCCCTCGCTCGATCTCTGGGGACTCCAGTTCGGATTCCGCGTCTTCACCCGCGACAACGTCTACGGGCTCGACCTCGCGGGAATGCGGGCCGACGTCTCGGACGCCGAGGCGACCCTCACCGCCGACGGGATGATCTGGGCCGGCGGCCAGGAGCGCGGGCCCGGCAACCTCACCGCGCATTTCCGGAAGACCGGGGACTCGATCGAGTGGGACACGGCGGTCAACCTGGACCGGCCGGTGAAGAGCGTCGCGACCATCATCCGGGGGATTCCGCGCGGCAAGCTCTCTGCGGGAGGCGGCGCGCCCTTCGACCCCAGGGACGACGAAGTCCTCTGGGGCTACCCCTTCGGCGCGGGCGATCTCTTCGGCGGCAACACCGCGTGGGGACTGGGCACGCCGCTCGTAGCCGTGGTGCCGTCGGACACCGACGTGTGGGCCCTCTCCTCACTCGACTCCCGGGTCCGCGCCAAACGTTTCTATCTCCAGCCCGGAGACGCGGGGTACCGGGTGGAAGCGATCTGGGAAGCGGAGGGGTGGAGCGATCAGCCCAGCCTCGCCGTCCCCACCTGGCGACTCGCGCGGACCAAGTCGCTGGACGACGCCGTCGGAGCCCACTACGCCCACCTGGAGAGCGCCTACGCGTTCCCCGCGTGGGAGACCCGGCCCGACGTCCCGGCGTGGCTGCGCGACGTGGCCCTCGTGGTCACCCTGCACGGCGCGCATTACACCGGGTACGTCTTCAACGACTTCGCCCGGATGCTCGAGATCCTGCAGTGGGTGGCGACCCAGATCCCCGCCTCCCGCGTCCTCGCGTTCCTGCCGGCGTGGGACGGGCGCTATTACTGGAATTACCCGCTCTATCAGGCCGACCCCCGGATGGGCGGTGAGGCGGGCCTCAAGCGGCTGGTCTCCGCGGGCAAGGACCTGGGCTTCCGGTTTATGCCGATGTTCGGAATGAACTGCGCCAACCGGAAGCACCCCGAGTTCGAGAAGATCGCGGACGCGGCCACGGCGCGCATCGACGGCGACGCGTTCAATCTCTCGTGGGTCGACTGGGACAACGACCGCCATCAGGAGGGGTGGCTCGCCTACATGAACCTGGGCGTGGACTCCTGGCGCCGCTGGCTCGGCCAGAAGATCGGGGACGCGATCGAGCGCTACGGGATGGACGCGTATTTCCTCGACATCTCGGGCGGCTGGATGAACAACACCAAGGCCGACATGCACGAGGGCACCCGGCGCCTGGTGGCGGACCTCCGCGAGCGCCACCCCGGAGTGGTCTGCTGCGGCGAGTTCAGCTACGACGCGCTGCTCTCGTTCATTCCTCTGTTCCACGTGTACTCGCCCCACTTCAAGAAGTACGCCCGCGCCTTCGAGCACCTTTCGCATCCGGCGCCGGGCCGCGGCAGCTCGGGCGTGCACGAGTCGGGGTTCGGGCGCTGGAACGCCGAGACCTTCTCGGTGCATCCGGGCCCCATTCCCACTTTGTCGGTCGTGGACGACACTTTCACCAAGTACCGCGCCGAGATGACGGGTGTCATCGCGCGGGCCAAAGAGATGGCGGGGATCAAATGAAACGTCGCGACTTCATGGCCGCGCTCGCGGCAGTGTACGCTCTCCCCCGGCGGTTGGGCGCGCGGCGCCTGGCCGCTCGACGCCTCGTCGCCGGACGCATCGCGCCGTTCGACCCCGCGCGGGTGCGCCTGCTCCCGGGCCCCTACGCCGACGCCCTGGCCGTCAATCGCCGGTTCCTGATGTCCCAGGAGCCCGACCGCCTGCTCCACATGTTCCGCGTCACCGCGGGGCTCCCCTCCTCGGCCCAGCCCCTCGGCGGGTGGGAGGCGCCGGTCAACGAGCTGCGGGGGCACTACACCGGCCACTATCTCTCCGCCTGCGCGCTGATGTCCGCCAGCACCGGCGACGCGGAGGTCAAGGCGCGCGGGGACCTGATGGTCGCCGAGCTCGCCAAGTGCCAGCAGGCCCTCGGCAACGGGTACCTCTCCGCGTTCCCCGAGGAATTCTTCGACCGCCTGCGCGCGGGGAAGCCGGTGTGGGCGCCGTTCTACACCATCCACAAGATCATGGCCGGGCTCTTGGACATGCACACCCTCGCGGGGAACGCGCAGGCCCTCGAGGTGCTCCAGCGGATGGCGCGGTGGGTCGCGGGCTGGACCCAGCCCCTCGGAGAATACGGGATGCAGCGGGTGCTGGAACGCGAGTACGGCGGGATGAACGAGATGCTGTACAACCTGTCGGCCGTCACCAGGCAGGACTGGCTGATGGACGTGGCGCACCGCTTCGACCACGAGCGCTTCTTCGCGCCGCTGGCGGCGGGGCGCGACGAGCTCAAGGGACTCCACGCCAACACCAACATCCCCAAGGTGATCGGCGCCGCGCGCCGCTACGAGCTCACCGGAGAGGCGCGCTATCGCGACATCGCCGAGTACTTCTGGCGCGAAGTGACGACCCGCCGGGCCTATTGCACCGGCGGCACCTCCAACGGCGAAGGCTGGCAGGCGGACCCGGGCATTCTCTCCACCGAGCTGTCCGGGTACACCCAGGAGGACTGCACCACTTACAACATGCTGAAGCTCACCCGCCACGTGTTCGGGTGGACCGGAGACCCGGCCTGCGCGGACTTCTACGAACGGGCGCTCTGGAACGGGATTCTGGGGAGCCAGCACCCGGCGGACGGGGAGAAGATGTACTACGTCTCGCTCGCGCCCGGACTCTGGAAGCTCTTCGGCACCCCGGGACAGGACTACTGGTGCTGCACCGGCACCATGAGCGAAGCGTTCTCCAAACTCGGCGACTCGATCTACTTCCAGGACGACGCGGGACTCTACGTCAATCTCTTCATCGCCTCCGAGCTCGACTGGCAGGAGCGCGGCGTGCGGCTCACCCAGGAGACCCGTTTCCCCGAGAGCGACTCGATCACCCTCACGGTTCGGGCGGCGAAACCCGCCGCCTTCGCGCTCCGGCTCCGGGTTCCCTGGTGGGCGACCGGAAACAACACCGCCACCCTGAACGGCCGTCCGCTCGAGGGATTCGCGGCGCCCGGGGGCTACTACGTCCTCAATCGCACCTGGCGGGACGGCGACAAACTGTCCGCCCGCTTCCCGATGTCCCTGCACCTCGACCCCACGCCGGACGATCCGTCGCTCCAGGCCGCGATGTACGGGCCCCTGGTGCTCGCCGGGCGACTCGGCACCGCGGGTCTCACGCCGCAAACGCTCCGCGCCGAGCCGACCCAGCCCCGGCACATCCCCGAGTACAAGGCCGATCCGGTCCCGGTGCCCGCGTTCACGGCGCCGTCGGACGATCCCGGGTCGTGGATCGCGGCGGGCGCGAAGCCCCTCACCTTCCACACCACGGGCCAGGCGCAGAACGTGGAGTTCGTACCGTTTCACCAGATTTTCGACGAGCGCTACGCGATCTACTGGAAGGTGACGCGGGCGTAGGGCGACGTTCGAACCCCGTTAGACGTGCGCGGGGGGCACGACGTACGACACCCGCCCACGACGGGTGAGCGGGCGTCCGATGCGGGCTGACGAATCGCTGCAGCGAGCGGCTTAGCTCGCGGGGGCTTCTCCGTCGTTCTTGCGCTTGCTGAGCCACGACCAGACGAACCACACCAGGCCGACGATCAGGGCGACTTTCAGCACCGTGAGCACGATGCCGAGAAACGCGCCGAGGAGCGGCAGGAGCAGAATCGAGACCACCTTCAGCACCGCGAAGCCGACGACGCCGACGGCGGCGAGCTGCACCAGCGGTTTCATGGAATCTTCCCGGGAACGAGACCTCCGACCCTACGGGGCCCGCCCCGCCCGGGTTCCAGTCGTCCTACCAGCTGGTCTTGCACCCTCCCCCGTTCGCGTTCACCCAGTTCATCTGCACCAGGAAATCCCGGGTGCCGATCTTCATGTTGGCGGTGGATCCGTTGGACGTGGTGTAGGTGGTGCCGAAGTTCCAGGCGCACTTGTCCGCGTTCTCGTTGCCCGAGTTGTCGTACCACGCGTTCAGATCCTCGTCGGTGTTCGTTTCCTCGGTCTCGTGGGCCAGGGTATTCACTTCGGCGTCGGCCGCGGGATCGTTGTTCGGCGATCCGTTGAGCGCGGTGCAGTCGGGGAAGTCGTTATCGTGCGGCATCGCCGCGTATTTCACGTCGTTGCCGTTCCAGGTGAAATTCCCGTGGTAGGCGCAGTACACGCTCCCGAACTCCCCGCCCAGATTCACCATCGCGTCGCTGAAAATCAGGTACAGGGTGGCGGGATCGTAGCTCAGCTTGCCGCTCGAGAACCCGGAGACGATGAGCGACTGCATCTGGGAGTCGGTGACCGGCACCAGCGGCAGGGGAACGCCGGTGTTGGCGGCCCAGTACTGCGTATAGGTCACGCTGTTCTGGACCGGGGTTCCGGCGCCGTCGGTGTAGGTGGTGTTGATGTTGTAGTACGGCGACCCGCCGAGGTGATTGAGGAAATAGCCGATGAGCGAGCCGTCCGCGCTTCCGGGCCCGGTGCCGCCGGCGGCGGGTCCGCCGCTGTAGATGGTGCGGCTGGACCAGTAGATCGCGGCGACTTTCTGCGCGTAGATGATCGGCCCGCCGTGGTAGTAAATGCCGTTGTCCGCGGTCGCCCCGCGCGCCGGCGCGCCGCCGGGACGCGCCTGCCCCTTCGGCAACATCAGGTGCAGATGGGGATGCTCCTGGGCAAACGCCGGCGGGGCGTTGGGGGCGAGACTCGAGTCGGGCCGGCAGGCGGCGATCGCGAGTCCTGCCGCCGTCGCGCAGCAGGCGGTGAAGAGCCAGCGGTGATGCACGGGACTCCTCCTGAAGCGGTTGCGCGACGTGGTTGCAACTCGGGTGCCAACCCGTTGCAGGCGGCAGCGGGGACTCGCGGGCCGTCGCCGCGTGGAATCGGGGCGGCGCCTGAAGCGGCGGCGCGGCAGGGGGAAGTCACGGTGCCCGCCTTCGCCATCGGCGGACTGGTGGCGGGTGCGGTGGTGGCGGGAACCGGTCCCGAGTCGTCGTGCCATCTCGATCCCCGCAATCCCTACTCCCCGGAGTACTGCGTCGCGTTTCCCGTGGCGCGGCTGGTGGTGCGCCCGCTCATCGGCGCCGTGATCGGCGGCGTGGCGGGCGGGGCCCTGGGCCTGCTCGCGGCGCTGCCCTTCCACTCCGAGCGCTGGCGGCGGGTGCCGGCACAGGGGATCCATTGGTCGGTCGGGGCGAGCCGCGCCGGAGTGTCGGTGGGAGCGAGCTTCAGGCTCTAAGTGCCAGGTCGCTACGTCAAGACGATGGGAGGCGGTCCCCGGCGCCTTACCGACGGGGGGACTTCTTCTAGATTTCCTTTATGCTCTTCGGCGAAATCCTCCGGATCGCGTTCGACGCACTCCGGGCCAACAAGCTCCGCTCCTTTCTCACGGCGCTGGGGATCATCATCGGCGTGGGCGCGGTGATCACCATGATCGCCCTCGGCACCGGCGCCGAGCAGGCGATCGAGGACCGGATCCAGTCCCTCGGCCCCACCCTCTTGAGCGTGCTCCCGGGGCAGGAGTTCCGTAACGGCGTGGCGGTGAGCGGGAGCATTTCGCTCACCTACGCCGACGACACCGCCCTCGCCAACAACTCGCGCTATCTCACCGCCGTGGTGCCGGAGCTGCAGCGCGGCTTCCAGATCCACTTCGGCGACCAGAACATCAACGAAGACGTGATCGGGACCACGCCCGATTTCATCACGGTGCGCAATTACACCTTCTCCGCGGGCCGGATGTTCACCTGGGGCGAGAACGCGGCCCGGAAACGCTACGTGGTGGTGGAAGCGCAAATCCCCGAGCTCTTCAACACCACCGCGGCGGCGATGGTGGGACAGGACGTGCAGATCCGCGGGATCACCTTCACGGTGCTGGGAGTGCTCGCCGCGCGCGGCGCCACCGGGTTCGGCTCGAGCGACGACGATCTTTTGATTCCGCTCGACGTCGCCCGCTACCGCATCGCGGGCACCGACCGCCTGCGCACCATCACCACCAAGGCGCTCTCGGTGGATTCGATTCCGCTCGCCATGATCGAGATCGAAGGCATTCTCCGCCGCCAGCACAAGATCGCCCCCGGCGCGCCGGACAACTTCCGGATCCGGAGCGCGATGGACGTGCTCTCCACCCTGCAGCAGACCACGGGGACCTTCAAGGCGCTCCTCGCCGGGGTGGCGCTGGTGAGTCTGGTCGTGGGCGGGATCGGAATCATGAACATCATGCTGGTCTCGGTCACCGAGCGGACCCGGGAGATCGGGGTGCGCAAGGCGCTGGGCGCGACCAGGCGGAACATTCTCTTTCAGTTCGTGGCCGAAGCGGTGGTGCTCTGTCTCGCGGGCGGGGCCATCGGCATCGTGGCGGGGTGGCTGGGCGCGGAGGGCCTGGCGCGCCTGGCCCACTGGAACACCCTGATCTCCCCCCAGGCGGTGGCGCTCGCCTTCTCCTTCAGCGCGCTGGTGGGTCTCGTCTTCGGCGTCTGGCCCGCGCGCCGGGCGGCGGGGCTCGATCCGATCGAGGCGTTGCGATACGAATAAGAAAAGGGGGCGAAGAGGCGAAGGGCGAAGAGGCGAGGGCGGACCCACCGACTGCAAAAGGCGCGCGAAAAGCGCAAGACGCACGACCCCCTAAACCCCAGCGGCCCAGGCTTCTGGGGCTTTTCCGCTGGCCCCGAAATTGCCCCGGAACAGGCTATCCCCTTCGAGCTTCGTCATGACCGCTCCGTGGCAGGACAGCTGGACCTTCCGAATCGTGGATCAGGACACGGGCGCCGCCGTGGCCGGGGTCCCGTTCACGGTCCTGCCCGAGGGCAAGGACGACGGCGGCTACTGGGTGAGCGACGCCGACGGCCTGGTCCGCGTGCCCAAAACCGATCACGCCCGGCTCCGCCTGCGCGTGGGTCTCCGCAACGAAGAAGTGATCGAGCTGGACGCGCGCGCCCTGGGCGACGATCCGGTCTCCCTCGCCGCGCCGCGGGGCGGTCCGGTGGGCGTCGCCGAGCCGGCGCCGCGGGAATCAGGGGCGGCGCACCGCGCGCCCGCCCCGGCGTCCGCGCGGCCGGGACAAATCCTGCGCTTCGCGCGCCTCGCCGTCCTCCCCGAGGATCAGGACGTCATCATGACGCCGGACCCCACGCTGGTGGGCGCGACCGGCGCCGCCGTCGACTCCAGCGCCGTCCGCTACGGCGTGGTGCTCGAGGTGGACGCGGTCTGGCAGTCGCAGGGCGCGGAAGCGGGCGAGCTGCTCTACACCGTGTCCCTCGGCCCCGGCGAGGAGATGAAGCTCGTCGTGGCCGACGGGAGGTGGCGCAAGAAGCCGGACGCCCGCGAGCGCCCGCTCCAGATCGTGGCCCGGATGGTGGCCGCGCGCCAGCTCGCCGACAGCATGGACGCCCTGCCCCTCGACCCCTGCGTGGCGAGCGATCTCAAGACGGTGGCGGGAGACACGGTCCGCCTGCTCTCCGAGCGCACCACCCGCGCGGCGGAGGCCCTGCGCCACCGCCCCCTCGGCGTCACCGAGCTCGCGGGCGATCCCGCGCCCGGCGCCTCGGTGCGCACCGTGCGCAACCTGCGCTCCGAAGGCGTGCTCAGTTATCACCTGGTGGAGCCGGTGGAACGCCACCACGTGATCGTCCGCACCCCGCGGCTCCGCCCGGCGGTCCTCGTCCCCTTCCGGCTCCCCAACATCGCGACCCGGGACGTGGTGCGCCGCTTCGGCCACGCCCTGCGCCGCGCCGCGCTGGACCGCGCGTTCGGCCCCGACATCGACCAGGTGCTGGCGGGCGATCCGCCGGCCGACGTGGAGCGGCGGCTCTACGAGCACATCAGCGCCCACCTCCCCTATTACTCGGCCACCATCATCGCGGCGGGCGACCCGGCGGAGCGGTTCTTCGCCCTCGCCAAACTGCTCGACCCGGAAGGACGCCCGCTCACCGACGTGATCGAGAACGTGGTGGTGGGCCGGGTGGGAAACTACGTCGCGTTCGCCTTGCGCTCGATCGCCCACGCGCCGGCCAAGTGGCGCGCCCTGCTCACCGACGACGCGGTGCGCCAGATCCGGGTCTTCCAGGAGAGCTCGGTCACCCTGCCGATCCCCGGGGTGTGGCTGCGCTCGGAGCTCTTCCCCGCGACGGTGGTGCGAGAGGAAGAGGCAGCCGAAGAAGGGCACGAGTCCAAGAAGGAGAGGCGGAAGAGGTCGTGAGCCGCTGACCCCGGGGCCACGCCCCGGGGTCAGCCAAGCCGGTGCCGGGTTCGTAGCCCGCGGCTAGTTACACCCCGGCACCGTCATCACCGCCGGCGCTGGTATCGCCTTCAAGTTGTTCTGCGCGAGCACCGCGTCGAACGCCGTCACCGCGGCACCGACCCCGCTCCAATTCGTCGCCACCGTCCGCAGCTGCCCGCACGCCGCGAGGTAGTCCCGGATCATCGCCTCGGTGGGAGCCATGTCGCCGTTCTCCAAGGTGTTCACCTGACCGGTGAGGGTGCCGTTCACGCCCACGAAAGTCGGCGGGGGTTGGGGACGCCCGAATCCGCCGAATCCCCGCCCGCCCTCCGGGTTCCCGCCGATGGCGGCGAGAGTCGAATCGAGGGTCTTCGCCGCGGCGATCACGGGCGCGGGCAGGCTGGACGCGGTGTCCGCCTGCACCAGGCCCCGAAGCGCGGCAACCTGCTGGTAGCCGTCCCACGTCATCCGCATCGCGGAGACGAGCTTCATCTGGAGCGCGTATTGCGCCCGGACGTCGGCGGTGGTGGCCGGCGAGCGCGGATCGTTCTGCACCGTCACCGGCTGAGTGTAGGTCTTCCCGTCGACGGTGAGCTTCAGGGTGTACGCGCCCGGCGGGACCAGCGGACCCTCCGGCGACGGGGGCGTGAGGCCGGGGTTGGCGTTGATCTCGAAGCTGTGCGAGAACGCGGGCGGATCGTCGGTGCGCAGGTCCCAGTTGATCCGGTTCACGCCGGCGGCGGTCGGCATCGGCTCCGGCGTCGCGATCCAGAAGTTGGGCTCGGGAGGCTGGGCCGCTTCCTTCACCGGCGTGATGGGCGCGCTCGATAGATGCCGGACCACGGTCCCGGCCGCGTCCACCACGTCCAGCGAAATCTCCCCCGCCGGCTTCCGGGCCAGGTAGTAATCGATCAGCGCGCCCTCCGGCGGGTTGAGGCCGTGCGGCACCTCGGGCGGGAACGGCGTGTCGGCGCCCACGTTGCGGCGGACCCGGATCGCGTCGCCGGGCTGGAAGAGATGCGCCGGCTCGTTGGCGATGGCGGCGCTCATCTGCCGCAGGGGCGAGATGTCGTCCAGGATCCAGATCCCGCGGCCGTAGGTGCCGGCCACGAGGTCGTTCCCCTTCACCACGAGATCGCGGAACGAAGTGTTGGGGAGATTGAGCTGGAGCGACTGCCAGTCGTCCCCGTCGTCGAACGACACGTACATCCCGCTCTCGGTGCCCGCGAAGAGCAGTCCCTGCTTCTTCGTGTCCTCGCGCACCACCCGCGCGAAGCTCCCGCTCGGCTGATCGGTGGCGAGACCGTTCACGATGGGGGTCCAGGTCTTCCCGTAGTCGCGGGTGCGATAGACGTAGGGCTTGTAGTCCCCCGAGGTGTGGCGGTCGGCCACGGCGTAGGCCGCGGCGGGATCGAAATGGGAGGCCTCGACCGAGAGAATGTCCGCCCGGGGGGGCAGATCGGGGATGGTGACGTCGTCCCAGGTTTTCCCCTCGTCCTTGGTGACCTTCACGAGACCGAGGTTGGTGCCCACCCAGATCACACCCCGCTTCACGGTCGAGAGCGACATGGATTCGATCGCGCTCCCCACCGGTGTCCCCGGCGCGCCGCGGCCCCGCATGCTGTCCGGCGGCGGCGTCACGCCCTTCGGAAAGCCCAGGTCGGGCGAGATCCTGGTCCAGTGCACGCCGCCGTCGGTGGTCGCCATCAGGAACTGGAACGCGGCGATCAGCTCGTGCTGATTCCAGGGCGCGAAAGCGAGCGGCTGGGAGACGGTGGTCCGCGCGTAGAGCGCGGGATCCATGGACGGGCTCACATTGATCCACTGTTCCGACGGATAAGTGATTTTCAGGATCCCGGAGCCCGACGCGTAGACGATGTCGGGGTTCAAGGGGTCGGGAATCGTGGTGCCCCACTCCCATCCGGGGACCGGGTTCCAGTCGAGCGGGGTCACCGCGCCCTGATTGCCGCGGCTCCGGATCCGGATCGCGCCGGCGTCCTGCTGGGACGCGTAGATCCAGTACGGCCAGGAGTTGTCCACCGTGATGTGGTAGACCTGCTCCGTGGACTGATTGTAGTAGGAGGTCCAGGTCCCGCCCCCGTCGAGCGACACCACCGCGCCCTGATCGAGGCCGAGGAGCATGCGCTGACCGTTGGTGGGGTCGATCCACATCTGCTGGGGGTCGTCGCCGCCGGGCGCGCCCTTGAAGCCGGTGAAGGTGTTGCCGCCGTCCGTGGACTTGTAGCTCGAGGTGTTGATGGTGTAGACGATGTCGGGGTTCTTCGGGTCCACGTAGACGCCGCAGTTGTAGCCGCCCTGCCCGTTGCCGATGCGGCGGTCCGAAGGATCCATCTGTTTCCAGGTGGTCCCGCCGTCATCGGAGCGGTAGAGGCCGAAGTTTCCGATCAGGTAGACCCGCTGGGCGTTGGTGTTCATCGCCACGGCGAGCGAGGTGCGGCCGTTCAGGTGCGGGAGCCCGCCCCCGGTGATCTCGTGCCAGGTCAGCCCCTTGTCGGTGGACTTGAAGAGGTGGGTCTGGGTGGGGCCATTGGCCCCGCCGCCGAACCCGCCCCCGCCCCCACCCGCGCCCTGCGCGGGAACCAGAAACGGACCCGACTGCGGCGTCACGTAGTGCCGGACCGTGGTCGCGAAGACCACTTCGGGGTGGTCGTCGGCCCAGGCGATCTTCTGGGCGCCGGTGGTGTCGTCCACGTAAAGGGTCTTGGTCCAGGTCGCGCCGCCGTCGGTCGAGCGGAAGACGCCGCGCATTTCGCTCTTCTGGTGCACGTCACCCTGGGCCGCGAGCAGCACCAGGTTGGGATCGTGCGGATCGACGAGGATCGAGGGGATCTGCCTGGTGGCGTCGAGGCCCAGGTGCTGCCAGGTCTTCCCCGCGTCCGAGGACTTGTAGACTCCGTTCCCCTCGTTGATGCCGCCGCCGGTGATCAGGTCTCCCATCCCGGCGTAGATCACGTTCGGGTCGGACGGCGCCACCGCGACGGCGCCGACCGAAGAGGCTTCCTTCACCGCGTCCATCACCGGGAACCAGGTCTCACCGGCCGAGGTCGTTTTCCAGACCCCGCCCAGAGGGAGCCCGATGTAGAAGACGTTCGGCTGGCCGATGACGCCTGAGACCGCGGCGACTCGACCGGCGCGGAAGGGACCCACGTTCCGCCACACCAGGCCGGACACGAGGCTCGCCGGGAGAGGTGCGGGGGTGGGACCGAAGGCGCCGAGGCTCGCGAGCAGGAGCAAGAGACCGGAGATCCGGAGTGCTACGGACGTGCGTGCGAACATGTGGTCGACTCTCTCGGAGTGAAGGTGTGGCGGCACGGTAATGATACGGGGAGCGGGGTGAGGGCGTTAGGGTCCTCACCCCCTGACTGACTCGTCGTGGCTCGCGCCCTGGGGCCCGACCCAGCGATTAGAGCCTTCTCAAGGCGCGCCCGCGTCACGTCGCGGTTCTTGGAGGCGAACGACTCGATAGCCGGCGGTCTCAAGCCATGCCGCGCGGGCGTCGTCGGACGCGCGCCGATCGCTCGCGTCGTGGACATCGCCCTCGAGCTCCAGCACGAGTCGTTCCGCGGCGCAATAAGAGTCCACGATGAAGCCCTGCAGGATGTGTTGGCGGCGAAACTTGAGGCCGAGCATGGCACGGTTGCGGAGCAACGACCAAGCCCGCCGCTCGGCCGGGGTCGGGGGTCAATCGAAGGCGTCGGGCTAGCGCGGAGGCGGGTCAGGGTGAGGACTTGACACTTTACTACTACACTTGTAAATCTACGCCTGTAGAATAACCCGAGAGGTCGAGGATGCCTAGTCGCCATCAGCTCACCGAGCTGCAGCTCGCGATCCTGCGCGTGATCTGGGACAAAGGGGAAGCGACGGTCCAGGAAATCTGGGAAGCGCTCCACCCCGAGCGCGGGCTCGCCCAAACCACCGTCGCCACCATGCTGTCGCGGCTCGAGCGCCGCGGGGTCGTCACCCGCCGCGCCCAGTCCCGGCAGTTCCATTACCGCGCCGCGGTGACCGAGGCCGAGGTCCAGCATTCGATGGTGGGCGAGCTGACCGAACGGCTCTTCGACGGCGACGTCACCGCCCTGGTCCAGCACCTCCTGAAGGGCGACGCCGTGAGCCCCGGCGACATCGCCAAGATCCGCGACATGATCGAGCGCGTCGAAACGAACGCCCCGGAGTCCAAATGAGCACTCCACTCTCCACCACCCTGTTCGCCTGGCTCCTCACCTACTCGATCCACAGCACGGTGCTCCTGGGCATCGCCTGGGCGGTGACCCGCCGCGCCCGGCTCGATCCCGCGGCGAGCGACCTCCTGTGGAAGGTGGCGCTCCTCGCGGGGCTCGTGACCGGGACGATTCAGTCTCGGCTCGCCATCGCGTCCCACACCGCGGTCACGCTGCACGTCGCGGCTATGACCCCGGGCTCACGCCCGGGGTTGGCTACCGACACGGCGCTGGCTTCCGGCACCGCGGGCTCACACCGGGGGTTAGCAACCGACACGGCGCTCGCTTCCGCCACCCCGGGCTCACGCCCGGGGTTAGCCGCGCGCTGGTTGCCCCTCGTGCTCGTGCTGCTGTGGGGCGTGATCGCTCTGGCATCGTGCCTTTACTACGTGGCCCGGCGGCTCATTCTGGTGGGCCGGCTCGCGGATCGCCGCGCGGTGACGGACGGTCCCCTCGCCACGACCCTCGTCGAGCTGCAGCGCACCACGGGATACCGGCGCCGGGTGGAGCTGACCATGGCGCGGACGATTTCCAGTCCCGTCGCCCTCGGTCTCTCGGAGATCTGCGTGCCGGAGCTGGCGATAGAGCTGGGCGCCGAGCAGCAGCGGAGCATGCTGGCGCACGAGCTGGCGCATCTCGCGCGGAGGGATTCGCTGTGGCTGCTCTCCGCGAGTCTGATCGAACGTTTCTTCTTCTTCCAGCCGCTGAACCGGCTCGCGCGCCGCGAGCTCGAAACCACGGCTGAATACCTGAGCGACGAGTGGGCCATGAGAAAGACCGGATCCGCAGTCTCCCTCGCGAAGTGCCTGGCCACGGTGGCCGAATGGATTCAGGCGTCCCCGCTGGGGGTCCCGGTGGCGGGACTCGCCGAGCGGCGTTCCCTCCTGGTGTCGCGGATCGCGCGGCTCCTCGACGGGAAGCTCCCCGCGAGCGCGGCGTCCCGCCGGGGCTGGGCGGCGGTGGCGACGCTGGCGGTGGCGGCGACGGTGGCCGCGGCGCCGCACGTGTCGTCGCCCGCATCCCCGGTGACCGTAAACCGGGTCGCCGGAGCGGACTCGACGTCCTCCCGCGTCCCGGCCTCGGGTCCCAAATCCTCTCTGTCCGCCCCCGTCTCGCGAGCGCAGTCCTCTGCCCCGGGCCCCCTCTCCGCTACGCGGCGCGAGGGCACGGCGACGGCCGAGCAGGATACCACGGTCGTCAAAGCCCTCATCGCCCGGCTCAAGGACGATAACGCGAGCGTCCGCGCCGCCGCCGCGCATTCGCTGGGCCAGCTGGGTGACGCGCGCGCGGTGCTGCCGCTGATCGACGTGCTCGCGGACTCGGACGGCGAAGTCCGCTCCAACGCGGTGGACGCGCTGGCCGAGCTGGACGACCCGCGGGCGATCGGTCCCATTTCCGGGCTGTTGAAAGACCCGGTCACCGACGTGAAGCGCAACGCGCTGGACGCGCTCTCGCACTGGGATCAGGGGGTCCCCACCGGTCCGGTGGTGGCGCTCCTCGCCGATCCTGACGCCGACGTGCGCAAGGACGCGGTCCAGCTGCTCGATCACTTCCACGCCCGCTCCACCAGCGGCGCGATCGCGCGTCTCATCCACGACCCGTCGGCCGACGTGCGGAGCGCGGTGGTCGAGGCCCTGGGCAACCTGGGCGCGGACAGCGAAGTCACCGCGGTGAGCGAGGCGCTGGGGGACGCGAACTCCGACGTCCGCCAGCACGCGCTCAGCGCGCTGAACGACCTGAAGGCGCCGATCGCCGACGCCACCCTGATCAACCTGATGAAAGACGCGGACCCGGACGTGCGCCAGGGCGCCGCCGAGCTCGCCGGCGAGCGGTCGGTGATCGCGGCGATTCCGTCGCTGCGCCAGCTGATCGCCGATCCCAAGGGGGACGTGCGCGAAGCCGCGACCGAAGCCCTGGGCCACATCGCCGATCCGGCGGCGCGGCAGGCCCTGCAGGCGGCGCTCCAATCCCCCGATCCCAAGGTCCGCCGCGCGGCGGCCGAAGCCCTGGGGCAGGATCCATGATCATGCGCGCTCTCCACGTCATTCTGATCTCGCTCGCCGGCAGCGCCACCGCCGTGGGCGTGGCGACGCACGCCGCGCGGACCGCGGACGGCGGGAACGGACGGGGCCGGCCGGGCGCAGACTCCGCGCGAGTGGCCACCCTGCTCACCGCGCTCGGCAAGACCGATCCCGTGGTCTGCGATCTCATCGGCGACCAGCTCGGCAACTTCTGGATGGGCGGCGAGCCCGGCGGGCTGGGGCGTTTCGCGGACTCGCCGTCGGGAGTTCAGGGCGCGAAGGATTCGCTCGCCGGCAAGATCACGGATCCCAGGGCGGTGACGCTGCTCGTCGCCACCCTTTCCGCCGACAACGCCTGCGTGCGTCGCGTGGCGGCGAAGCTCCTGGGTCACAGCAACGTGACGGCGGACGCGCTCCAGACCCTCCTCGCGTCGCCCTCACCGCGAATTCGCGAGAGCGCGGCCTACGCGGCGGGTGAAGGGGAACGCCGGGAGATCCGCGGCACCCTCGAAAAAATGCTCGGCGACTCGAGCGCGCCGGCCGCGATGGCCGCCTGGGCGCTGGGCGGAATCGAAGATCCGGCGTCCGGGCCGGCGCTCGAGGGAGCGCTGCACTCCACCTCTCCCAAGGTGCGGCTCGCCGCGGTGTGGGCGCTCGGGCAGTTCGAGGACGCGAGCTACGCCAAGGACATTCTGCCCCTCATCCGCGACCCCGACCCCGCGATGCGGGCGACGGTGGCCGAAGCGCTGGGGCAGATGCGGAGCCCGCGGGTGGGAGCGGCGCTGCTGGGCGCGCTCACCGACCGGAACGAGACGGTCCGCCGCGCGGCGGTGAGCGCGCTGGGGGACATTCACGAGCAGTCCGCCGTGGGACCGCTCGAGGGCCTCCTGATCAGCGACGGCGACGCCCAGGTGCGCCGGGAGTGCGCGAGCGCGCTGGGCAATCTCGGTCTCGCGCGCTCCCTCGATCCCCTGGCGCGGGCGCTCTCGGACCCCGACCTCGAGGTCGAGCGTGAGGCCGCGAGCGCGATCGAGGACCTGAACGACGTGGACAAGGCGCCCGCCGCGCTGGTCAAGGCGACCACGGCGTCCGACCTGGAGCTCCGGCGTGGCGCCACCAAGGCGCTGGCGCACATCAAGGACGTGGCGACGCTGCAGGCGCTGGCCGATCGTCTCGCCGACGCGGACAAGGAAGTGCGTCTCGCCGCGGTGGAAGGGCTGGGAGAAATGCAGGTGGCGGCGGCGATCCCCGGGCTCACCAAGGCCCTGAACGACCCCGACCCCGAAGTCCGGCGGGCGGCGGCGGAGGCGCTGGGCAAAACGGAGTAGGGTTGGACCCCGGGCCACGGGCCCGGGGTCAGACCCCCTGGCTCACTTGCTTGCCGCGGGCTGCGGCGCGTCCTTCGGATTCACGTACGTCAGCGCGAAGGGACCGATCGCCGAGACCTGCACCACGGTGCGGCCGCGGGCGATGCCGTAGTGGTGCGCGTTGGCGGGCGCGGTGATGAACGAGCCCGCGGGCAGCACCAGCGCCTTGGCGACGTCGATCGAATCGCCCATGCCCACGAGGAAGGTCCCGGTGATCACGGTCACCTGCTCGTCCGTGGGATGGAAGTGCGGCGCGAGGCGAGTGCCGGCCGGCAGCTCGAGGCGCACGGTGAACATCGCGCTCTGACTGGGATCCCCCTGCAGCACCGCCATCCTGGTGCCGGCGGGGAAGACTGCGGGCGCGGGGCCCCACTTGATCTCGGGAGCCTGGGCGCGGGCCGCGACGGGGAGAAGCACCGCGGCGAGCGCGGCGAGAATGGCGACGGCGAAACGGGAACGCATGACGACCTCCGGAAAAAGGGAACGGTTGCCGACGGAGGGACGCTAAGAGTTCCGTGGCGCGGCCGCTTCGCCCGGGAGAGCCAATACCAAGATGAAAGAGACCATGGCCCGATCGGGCCACGGGGCGAGCTAGAGCAGGTCTTCCCGCGCGGCGTAGGCCGCGGCGGCGGCGCGGGTTTTCAGGCGGAGTCTGGTGAGCAGGTTCGCCACGTGGCGCTTGACGGTGTGGTCGGAGAGCCGGAGCCGCGCCGCGATCTCCGGATTGGAAAGCCCCTGGGCCACGAGCCGGAGGATCTCGACCTGGCGGGCGGTGAGCTTCCCCTTCCCCGCTTTGCGCGCCGGCCTCGCGAGCGCGGCCAGCCGCTCCTTCGCCCGCTCCGCCTCCCGTTCGGCGCCCAGGGACTGAAAGGCCGCGAGGGCGGCGCGCAGCTCCCGTTCGGCGCCGGCGGTCTGCCCCAGGCGGCCGAGCGCGGCCGCGAAGTCGAGCCGGGTGCGCGCGGTTTCGAAGGGCGCGCCGCTTTGCTCGTATCCCGCGATCGCCGTCTCGAAGCGCCCCGCGGCGCCCGCCGTGTCGCCCTGATGGGCGAGGATCCATCCCTCCGCCGCGGCGGCGGAAGCGCGGAGCGGCGTGGTTTTCACCGCGCGCGCGACCCGGTCGAGCTCGTCCCGGGCGCGGGTGGCGCGGGGGAGGTCGCCCGCGGCCAGATGCGCGCGCACCGCGAGCTCGAGCGCGCCGGCCCGCATGGTGGGCTCGGTATCGCTCACCTGGGTGAGGAAGCGCTCCACCTGCGCCGCGGCGTCGCTCCCGCTCCCGCGCTCCAGGGCGAGCGTCGCCAGTCCGAGCCGCGCCAGGTGACTCGAGCCCGCGGCAGTGAAGAGCCGCTCCGCGTCTTCCCAGCGGCCCTGCCGCAGTCGCAGCTCGCCCAGCCGCGAGAGGGCCTGCACCACGAGGGGCGGGCGCGCGGACTCGAAATCACGGGTGGCGGTCTCCAGCTCCTGCTCGGCGGCGGCCCATTCGCCGCGCCAGATCAGGACGCCGGCGTACTGGGTGCGGCAGATGGCGGAGAGGGGGCGGAGGCGCCAGCGTTTGGAGAACTCGCGCACCCGGGCGCACCATTGGGCGGCGCGGTCGTAGTCGCGCACCCGTTCGCAGGCGAAGATCTGCCAGCAGCAGACCACGCCGACGGTGTGCAGTTCTTTCACTTCGCCCGCGGTGGCGGCGGCGGTCGCTTCGTCGAGACAGCGCATCCCGGCGGCGACGTCGCCCGCGGAGACGCGCGCGAGACCTTCCAGCGCGAGTCCCGTGAACTCGAGCCCGCGGTCGCCGGTGGAGCGGCCGAGCGCCGCGGCTCTCACGCCGCAGTCCTTGGCGGTGCGGGTATCGTGGCCGCGGAAGAGAGCGACTTCGCCGTCGCGGAGGAGGAGCCACCCGTACTCGGCGGCTTCTTCGTGGCCCTCGAGGAGGCGGCGCGCGCGCTCCAGCCATCCGGCGGCGACGGCGGTGTCGCCGCGGAAGGCGAGGCAGTCCCAGGTGAGCCAGAGGGCGACGCGGGCGGCGCCCTTGGGGTCGTCCGCTTCGCGGTAGAGGCGGAAGGCGCGCTCGCGGGCGTCGAAGGTGAGGGCGGCGTCGTCCAGCCACCAGGCGGCGAGGCCGAGCTGTTCCAGGGCTTCGGGGGTCTCGCGGAGGGCGAGGCTCGCCTGGAGGTGGGTGCGGGCTTCGTCCCAGGCGCCGCGTTCGATGGCGGCGGTGCCGGCGGCGAGATCGGGGGATGGGGGCACGGTGATAAAGTACGTCGGCGAAGCAGTAACTCCACCCTCGGCCCGCCGCGTACTGGTCCTCTCCCCCTGACCCCCTCTCCCGAAGGGAGAGGGGGATAGGGGTGAGGTGCTACAGTTTCTCACCCCGCCTCACGGTCCACATGTCGGCCGCCAGATTGTCGTTCGAGAGGTAGTCGTAGGGCATGGTGAAGTAGCCGTGCTGGCCCCAGCGGGAGCCCCAGGAATTGCGGACGATGAAGCGGCGCGCGGAGTCCTCGTAACCCACGGCGAGCACGGCGTGGCCGCCGATGGCGCGTTCACCGCGCGCGGGGAGGTTCACGACGCCGGAGCGCGCGACCTCTTCGGACTCGAAGCTCTCGTAGACCGTGAATCCGAACACGAACGGAAACCCGGACGCGAGGCAGGCGCGCATCTCGGTGAGCGAGGTGATGCGCTGGTAAGAGGTGACCTGGTGGGTGAGCGCTTCCTTATAGCAGGTCGCGGCGGGGCGAGTGGTGACGCGCGCCGGGCGGTAGGGCCAGGTGCGTTCGGCGCAGACGCCCTGGTGCACCAGGGTCTTGATGCCGTCGCGGATCATGGCGCCGGAGTCGGAGCGGGTGGTGTGCTCGATGACGCGCTCGTTGTAATAGATGAAGAGGCGGGAGAGGTTGACGAAGGGGCGGCCGTCTTTTTTCTCGAGGAACTCGAGCGCGCCGGCGAGCGCGTTGCCGGTGCAGCTCCCGATGGGTCCCTGGTCTTCCACCGGGGAGCAGTGGGCGCGGAGGTCGGCCGCGGGCGGGAGCGCGGCGGGCACGCCGTAGGTGGTGCCGTAGACGTGGTCGCGGACGTCGGGGAGGTCGGGGACCCAGCCGTAGCCCTGCCCCGGTTTCGGTTTGTGCCGAGGGGCGGCGCGGCGGCGAGCGGGGCGGCGGGGGCGGCGTTTCGCGGGCATCGGAGCTCCGGAGGTTGGGGCTCCCGAAAACTCAGTTATGAAGGAGGGGTACGGGAGGCTTCGTGCCGCAAAAGCGCCCTATGGTGCAGCAAAAAGGGCCTAAGGGGGGCAGGGAGATCGCCCCGCCTCACGATGGTCCGGGCGGCTCAGTATCATCCCAACCGCCGAGATGAATTCCAACGCGAGTCTCAGCATCGCCCACACGCACCCAAGCAAGAACGCGAAGACCAGGATCGCGAGAACTGGGCCGCTCACTAACGCGCCACCCTTCATTGTGTCGTCTTACACGCCGCCGCGACCCGCGCGGTGTCAGAGGGGATGTAGATCGCGATAGCGTTTCCCTTACGGTTTGCGCTGGTGCCGAGCAAGGCACGGGCGACCTGGGCTCCGGTGCTTGCCTCTTTGACCTGTCCCAGAATCAGCCCGTTCGCACCCAGCTCGGCGGCCTTCTTCCTCTGCGATTCGATCATCCCCGACTCCGACGTCATTTCGTTATCACCCTTGGACGCGAGAAGGGCGACTTCGGTATAGGGCTTCCCCACCTTAGAAGAGTCGGTAAAGACCTGAACCCCGTCGGGGCAGACGGGTTGGAGCTTAAGCGAGGGATCGAGAACGGCCGCATTGGTGGAAACACAGGCCACCATAGCGAAGACCAGCGCGACCGCGAGGCGACGCATGATGCTCCTATCGTTGGGGGTAAGAATGGGACGCTAGCACCCCGGTGTGACATTGCTCGGGGCCGCTGCCCCTCACGGCACCCGGTTCATGAAAATCAGGTCGCCGCCACCCAGCTCTTTCACCCACACCAGGACATCCTCCCAGTACTTGATCTGCTCCACGATCTCCCGCTCGACCGGCATCCCGGCAACCCGCTGGCGGTGCTCGTGCAGCTTCCAGCAGGCGTGCTGGAGGATGCGGACCAGGCCTCCCCGCCGGACCACCAGCGCCTCCGCGGGTGCGCTCGGCCCCGGCCCCGACATCAGGGCGTGGAGGTCGTCGAAGGTGCGGATGAGGCGATTCACGGGACCACATTGGCGGAGGGGTGTGACAGCGGCCGAAATGAAGAATCGGCCCGCCTCGGCTCGCCCCTGTCACCGGGGAGGCTTATGATTGGAGATGAGGGAGCGAGGCCATGAGGCTTAGGGCAATCTGCTGGTTCGCGGTCCTGACCGTGATCGCCGCGCCGCTCGCCGCACAGCGGCGGGGTGGCAGCTCCCGCGGCCACGCGTACTCATCACATCCCCGGACCTACTCCCCCGCGCCTCGAACCCGCGCGCCTCACCAGCGGGTCGAGACCCAGCGCCCGGAGCGGCGCTCCACTCGCCCTCGAAATCCGTCTTCGGCGCCTCGCGCGCACTCGGCGAAGCCGCGCTCGGCTCCCCGCGGGTCGACGGGGAAGGCTGAACGGATCCATCGCAGCGAGGCGGCCAAGGACAACTTCATGCGCCAGAGCGGCCACCCGCACGGCTGGCCGGGACACGTGGTGGACCACATCGTTCCGCTCGCTTGCGGCGGCGCCGACGATGCCAGCAACATGCAATGGCAGACAGTTGAAGAGGGCAAGGCGAAGGACAAGGTGGAGAGGAAGGGTTGCGGAAGCTCCCACTAACCCCGCCGTGACCCGCCGTTGTCACAGCCCCGACGAAGGCCGTAAGCCCCCGGCCGACGATTCAATGGTCCCCAGTAGCACCTCCCTCAAGCTCTCCGGCCCCACCACCTCCGCCTCCGCACCGTACTGCAGTACCTCCCGGACGAACCACGCCGGGTCGGCGACGGGCAGCGTGACCAGGTAGCGGCCGTCCTTCTCCTCCCGGCCGCCGGGATACTTCTCCTTCAGCCACCGCGCGATGCGCGGGCTGAACGCCACGGTCGCCGGGATCGTCTCCTCCGCGCGAAACACCTCCTCCACCCGCGTCACCGGCACGAACTCCGCCCGCCGAACGAAGGGCTCATCCAGGAGCCGGGCATCGAGGACCCGGTCCGCGCGGAAGTGACGCATCGCGCCCACGTCCTCGCACCAGGCGATCAGGTACCACCACATCTGCCGCTGAACGATCTGATGGACCTCCACCACCCGCCGGCCGGGCTCCGCGCCCGAGCCGCAGTAATTGATGGCGAGCTTCCGCCCGCGATCCCGCGCCTCGCGCGCGAGGCCCAAGACCTCCTCCACGTGCGCACTCGGCGAGGGGCCGAGGCCGATGCTCGCCGCAGCGCGAGGCGCCGCGGGAGTCTTGGCGAAGGCGTTGCCGAGCCGGGACGCGAGATTCTCGCCGCCCCGGACCCCGGCCAAGCCGAGGATCAAGGCGAGAGTTTCGTCCGGAGTGAGGCGGAAGGGCCGGCGGAAGGGCCCGCGGCTCCCCAGCGCGAAGCCGTCCTTCGTGAACGCGACGCTCAGGCTCGCGAGCCAGGGCTTGTAGTCCTCCGAAACGCGCACCAGCGCCTCCAGATCGTCGCGCACCGTCTTCTCGGAGACGCCGAGCCGCGCCGCGGCCGCGTGGTAGGTGACGGGTCCGTCACTGTCACGCTGTGACATCCACGCAATCAAATGAACGAGGCGCGAGACCTGCGCCGGGGCCGTCTCCGGCATCAGCGATAAATCCGCCGCACCGCGTCGCGGGCATCGGCGAGCTGTTGCTTGAGACTCGCGGGACTCAGCACTTCGACCTGGGAGCCCAGCGGGAGGAGCCAGCGGATGAAAGGGTCGATCGCACGCACCGCGAACTCGAGCTCGGCCCCCCCGTCGTCGGTCACGGTCTTGGTGACTTTGCCCAGGCGCTCGGCCAAGACCCACCGCGACTGCGGGAAAGCGATCCGCACCCGCGCCGCGATGGGCTTGTCCTCTGACAGCTCCCAGGGCGCGCGATTGAGATACGCGGCGATGCTGAAGGTCCGGGGTACGTCGAAACCGGCGTCGGCGCCCGCGAGGAGCGTCGCGCCGCTCATCCGGTCCACCCGGAACACGCGGATCGCCTTGCGATCCCGCGCCCGCCCCACGCAATACCAGTGGCCCCAGGTGAGCATCAGCCCGTAGGGCTCGATCACCCGCTCTTCTTCCTTATCTCGACCGATGGCGTAGTAGCGGCACCGGATGGCGCGCTGCGCCTCGAGTCCCTCCTTCAGAACCGCGAACTCTTTCTCGAAGCCGGGGGAAGTCGGCTCGACCAGCGTGCGCTCGGCGTCGGCGCGCATCAGGTCGGGGATGTCGAAGGAGAGCTTGCGGAGGGCGGATTGCGCGGCGGCGCCGAGTCCGGTGTGGTCGAGATGCATCACGCGTTCCGCCGCGCGCCGGAGCACCCGCACGTCGGCTGGGGCGATGCGCAGTGAGGGGAGCGTCGGGTAGGGCTTCCGGCCCGGCGATCGCCCTTCCCCCACCTCGAGATACGGGTGGTAGAAGTCCTTGGCCCGGAGGAGGTAGCCCTCGACCTCCTGGTCGGTGTGTTCCGCGGTGACCTTGTGGGTCTCGAGCACCACGCCCAGGTCGCGGAGGTCGCTTTTGTCGCGCTCGAACTTGCGGCGGACCGATTCTCGTCTGCGGTCGTTGCCGGAGTTCCAGTCGCCGTCGTAATCGGCGACCTGGCCCAGCAGTTCCTCCCGGGGGACCGGGTACTGCCGGTTCAAAAGGAAGGCGATGAGGTTGAGCCAGCGCTCGGTCTTGGTCACTGCGCCAGCCTGCGGAGCGTCTCCACCAGCTTCACCATCGCCCACGTGTCCCGCTCGCAGTATTCGAGGAGTTCCTTGCGCACCCGGTCGCGTTCGTGCCTGGGGATCTTGTCGGCGACGAAGAGCAGGCGCGCGATCTCGACGCTCGCGACCCGTCCGTCCACGATCACCAGGTCGTTGTAGGTCAGCTCGGGCACGAGGGGCGAGAGGATGTCCTTGAGACTGAAGCTCCCGTGGAAATCGGGGTGGTAGACGCAATTCTTGATGACCGGATGGAGGTCGAGCAGTTTCGCTTCCAGCGCCGCGAGTTCCTTCGCGAGCCCGGGCACGGCGATCTGCAGTTCCCGGATCCGCGTCTTTTCGAACGAGGTGTAGGTCACCACGCGATCCGCGTTGGCGGTGGCGCGCACCATCGCTTCGGCGAGGGGCGGCCGGGCGTCCCGCGGTCCTTCGGCCAGGTGGGCGGCGTGGGTGTAGGAGCCGTCGGGCTGGCGTTCGTGGTAGCTGAACTGCGCGGCCGCCTGCTGCCAGGGTGCCATCCCGGGCCAGACCGGAATCGCGCGCATGATGGTCTCGAAGTCGAGGAAGCCGAGGCGGCCGCTGAACGGCTCGAGCTCGCCTGCAAGCGTCGGCTCGACGATCAACCGATTCTCGGCCATCGCCTTGAGTTGGCGCTTCTGGGTGAAGTTGAGCTTTTCGGTCTTGGGGAGCGCGCTGATGGCGGTGATGCCGCGCTCGAGGTAGGCGACGGTTTTCTTCGGCCCCACGCCGGCGAGGTTGCCGATGTGGTCTTCGCCGTGGGGCCAACAGCGGCCGATGAAGGGGCAGTCGCGCGGCTCGAAGCAGTGGGCGCCGATCGAAACCTCGGGGAGCGGCCCCGCGAGCATCGTTTTCTGCCGCGCGATCTCGTCGGGGACCTGGGGGAGAAACGCGGCGACGGGGCCGGCGACGTCGGCGCGCGCGAAGAGGTCACCCGAGTCCGGGGACCGGAAGTCCTTGTTCAGGTGGAGCACGTCGGTCCCCGTGACCTTGATGCCGCACTCGGCCGCGACCACGGCCTGGATCGCCACGTCGCCGATATGCTCATCCTTCTGAGAGGTGGAGGACTTCACTTCGGTGAGACGGAATCCGTCGCCCTGCCGTTCCAGCACATCAATCGCAACGAAGGTGCCATCGGCGATGAAGGTGGCTTCGAAGATGGCGGGGGCGCCGCTCTCGAGCGCCGCCCGGGTCGCGGCCACGCGCTCGGCGCCGGCGTGGTGCGGGAGGTCAATCAGCACGCCGCCGGGGTAGCGCTTGCGCGCCATCTCGCCGACCTGACGGCCCTGGTCGAAGAGGTCCTGCAGGACCTTGTCGGGCTGAAGCTCGGGCGCCTCCCGCTCGTGCACTTCCCACCAGAGCTTCTTGTGGCACTGGAGACCCGAAGTGAAGCGGGATTTGGAGAGGCGGGGGGCGGAGGGTGTCATCGGACAACGTTAGCACCGCGGTGTGACGGGCCTGTCAGGGTACGTTCAAGACACGCCGGAGGACCGCCGCGGGCGGGCGGCGTTTCGCGGGCATGGGAGCTCCAGGGGTTGGGGCTCCCGAAAACTCCTCGACCTTGCTCTGACCAGAGGCCAGGGGGCCTACTCAATCCGGTCTCGCTTCGCGAGGTTGTGTCGTGCACAAAGCAGCTGAATGTTCTCGGCAACCAGGGACGAGCCCCCTCGCGAGAAGGGAATGATGTGATCAAAGTGGAGATTGTCCTTGGAGCCACACTGGACGCAGTGCCCTTTGTCCCGCTTCCAGACTGCCCGCTTCACATCTGACGGGATCATGCGGTTGTGGTCAAGATCAACGGCCTGCGGGGCCGCTTCGTATACCGGTTGGTCGAGTAGCTCGAGCTTGAACTTGAAGACCTTTCGCGAACCAGCGCTTTCCTGCCACGCGTCCACCAGCTCGAAAACCCCGTTGTAGACCCACAACCCAGCGCGAATCTTCTCGTAGACGATCACCCGCTCTGCTGGCGCCTCGCCCCGCTTGTATCGAAGCGCTACTTCCTCAAACAAGCCGTTCTCCGTTAGCGACCCACCCGGGTTCATCCGCGGCTGGTCAACCGACTTGGGATCCGGGCCACCGCGCCTTCGAGGGACATCGTGTCCTTCGTAGATGAGCACCCTTCCTTCGTCCTCGACCCGGTCGGCATACGGTGCACCCGGACGCAGGCTCATCAAAATTACGGTCCGGCCGCGCCGCAGACGGAAGTTCATCCCTTTCTGCAGATTGACACCCTGCTGGGTGCACATCGCGAGGTATGAAATGACGTCGCCGGGGCGCATTGCCATCGGCTACTCAGATAACTCGGCGGCGCTCGGCGGTCTAGGGTCGGTGAAAACAGGCGGCCGCCAGCTTTCGCCAGCGGCCGCCTCAGTAACAAGAAAGGAGAGTCCGGTGCTCAGCTACCCGAGCAAATCTTCCCCCCGCCCGTCTGCGTCGCGATCGCGGTGTGATCCGCGGCCCCGCTGTTCCCCGGCTGATCGTCGCTGTACACGATGGACGAAAGACCGGTGGTGGGGCTGACCGCGATCCCGAAATCGTCGAACAGGTCCCGGTTCCCGCTGCAGGTCACCCCGCTCTCGCACACCCCGCCGAAATGCACGATCGGGGTCGCCGCCACCTGGGTGAACGCGCTCCCCGCCGCCGCCGCGTTCTTGTTCTGGGCCAGGTACACGTACCACGCCGCCGACATCGGATAGTTGTCCGGCACCGTGGTCCCGTCGTAGAACGAGGTCCCGTACCACACGATGTTCAGCTGGCCGGGGTCGCAGGCCACGCTCCACGGCATGATCGCCGTGGCCGACGGCGCCTGGTTCACCTGGATCGGCCCGGTGAAGGTCTCCCCGTGATCGGTCGAGAAGCTGTAATAGACGTTGTGATTGTCGGTGTAGACCACGTACACCGTCCCCGCCCGGTCCACGCTGGCGTTGATGAACTGATGGCCGTAGGACGCCGAGGTGTTGGGGTTCACGTAGACGGTCCGGTCGGTGAAGGTGTTCCCCCCGTCCAGTGACACCGCGATGTACACCGCGTGGAACGAGCTCGGCACCGCCGCCTCGAAGGCGTCGGCGATCCCCGAGAACACCTGGTAGATGACGTGACTCGAGGGGTCGATGGTGAGGCTGCCGGTGGAGTTGTCGTTCAAGAGATACAGATGGCTCGCGTCAATCGCGGTGCCGAACTGGGTGAAGCTCGCGCCGGCGTCGAAACTGCAGTTCACGTCAATGTTGAACGTGGCGACGTCGTGGTAGGACACGCACACCTTGGTCGCCTGATCCGCCGCGATCCACTCCCGGTCGTCCCCGGGAATGGTGGCCGAGAGCACGTTCTTGCTCCAGGTGGCGCCGCCATCCGAGCTGGTGGAGACGGTGACGTTCGCGAGACTCAAACTGGCCACGTAGAGGTTGTGGCCGCCGCTCCCGTTCGGGTCCGGCGCGGTGGCCAGGTCAACGTCGCCGCCCCCGGGCCCGAGGCCGCCCTCGGCCTGCGACAGCTGGTTGGGCGAGGTGAGCGCGGTGTAGTGCAGGCCGGCGTCGCTCGACTTCCACGCCAGGGTGCCCGACCCCACGCCCAGCTCCGAGCCGACGTAAAAGGTGCCGGCCGCGTCGGCGCGAATTTGCGGCTCCGCCGCGGTGTTGGTGCACCCCGCGCCGCCCGGACACACCGTCCCCGGCGCGGCACCGAGCTCGTAGTTCGCGAACTTGAACACGCCGCCGCCGCCCGCCGCCAGCTGCGGGCCCGCGATCGGCGCGGGGGACGGCAGCGGATGCTCGTCGCACCCCGCCACCAGGAGGGCGCATCCCAGCGCCCCCGCGACTGTCCACGCAACTCCCTTTCTCATGGTGAGCCTCCCGTCCTCTCAGGAATCGTGGAATCGCCGTACAGCGCTCTTGCGTGAAGGGGAAGGAGGCAAGTTCCGCACCCCGGTGCGGCACGGCGGCAACGCGGCGGGGTCGCGGCGGGCGTGGCCGGACTGTCGCGGGCGTGCCACATCCGGGTGTCGCGGAGGTTCGGCGGCGGGGCTCGAAGAGGCGGGCGTTGCGCCCCGCGCCGGCACGGTCTATCTTGGTAATACCCAACATTACCGAGTAATACTCATGGCCTACGCACGGATTTCCATCACCCTGCCGAAAGACCTGCTCCAGGCCGCCGACCGGCGCGCCCGCGCGCTCGAGCGCCCCCGGAGCTGGCTCCTGGCCGAGGCGGTGCGGGCGTATCTCGCCGCCGCGCCCGCGCGGGTGAGCGAGCCGGCGGCATCGGCGTACGGGGTCGGTCCGGTCGCGGACGCGCGCCGCCAGCACCTCGCGGCCGATCTCAAACGGTCGCCCGCCGAGCGGCTGCGGCGGGTCGAGGAGCTGGTGCGGGTCGCCCGCCAGGTCCGGCGGCGGAGACCCACGCGGCAGCAGGTGATCGGTTTCGACTCTTACGAGGACTTTTACGAATGGAAGAAGGCGCGCCTCGCCGGGGGGTGACCCCCCGGGCCATCGCCGCGCAGGTCTGCGAGGCGCTCAACCGGTCACGGGCGCACTACCTCGTGATCGGCGGGGTGGCGTGCATCCTGCACGGCTATGTGCGCGGCACCGAAGACGTGGACATTCTCATCGAGCGCACCGCGGCCAACGCGACGCGCGTCCTCGCGGCGCTCGCGCAGGTGGGCTACGGATTCGCGCACGAGTGGGAACCGGAGGCGATCTTGAAGCGGCCCATTACCGTGATCGGTGACGACCCGGCGGTGGACGTCTTCACCGTGGCGTGGAAGGTCAAATACGAGCAGGCCGCGCCCCGCGCCGGCGTGGTCCCGGTCGACGGCGTCGAGATTCCCCTGATCTCACTCGATGATCTGATCGAAACCAAGCGCACCGGCCGCCTCAAGGACGCGGCGGACATCGAGGAGCTCGAAGAGATCCGGCGTCTCACGGCGCGCGATAAATAACGCCGCCCTTCATCACGAACCGCACCTGCTCCACCGCGGCGATGTCGGCCGTGGGGTCCCCCGCCACCGCCACCAGGTCCGCCTTGAGACCCGGCGTCACCCGCCCGATCTCCTTCTCCATGCCGAGGATCTTCGCGTCCACCGCGGTGGCGGCGAGGAGGGCCTGCGCCGGGCGCATCCCGTCCCGCACCAGCCACTCGATCTCCCTCGCGTTGGTGCCGTGGGTGAAGACGCCCACGTCACTGCCGCAGCCGACGGTGACACCGTTTTTCATCGCGAGCCGCAGGGCCTGCGCCGCCTCCCGCATGCTCGCCGTCGGCACGCCGCCCCGGGTGTAGTGATCGAAGTACTCGGCGTACGCCTCGACCGCCGTCAGGGTCGGCAGATAGGCGACGCCGCGCTCCGCCATCAGGTGGAACACCGAGTCGGTGCCGCCGAACCCGTGCTCGATGGTGTTGACCCCGGCGAGAATCGCCCGCCGCATCCCCTCGGGCGTGGTGGCGTGCGCCGCGACTGGCCGGCCCGAGGAGTGCGCCTCGGACACCAGCGCGTCCAGCTCCTCCTGGCTGAAGGTGGGCTCGGATTCTCCGCGGGGGCCGCGGCCGTAATCGGCGTAGACCTTGATCCAGTCGGCGCCGCGGCCCGCCTGCTCCCGCACCGCGGCGAGCACCTCGGGCACTCCGCTCACCGCCTGCCCGCCCTGCGGCAGGTCGAGATCGGGCCGGAAGCCGCGCGGGCCGGGGCCGTAGGAAGAGGTCGCCACGATGGCGCGGGTCGAGACTTCAAGCCTCGGGCCCGGGATCAGCCCCTCGTTGATCGCGCGCTTCAAGGACACGTCCTCGAACCCCGCCCCTTCGGTGCCCAGGTCGCGCAGGGTGGTGAAGCCCTGCATCAGGGTGTTCCGCGCGTGCAGGACCGCTTCGACCACGCGGTAGCCCAGCGGCTCCTTCAGGACCTGATCGTTCCAGAGCGTCTCGTTGTAGGGATGGAGGAAGAGGTGCGAGTGGGCGTCGATCAGCCCCGGCAGGAGCGTGGTGCCGGGGAGCGCGATGGTCTCGGTTCCCCGGGGCGCGCGCACCTCCCCCGCGGGCCCCACCGCGGCGATCGAATCGCCTTGGACCAGCACCACCCAGCCCGGGTGCGCGGCCTCGCCGGTGGCGTCGAAGACGCGATCCGGTTTGAGGAGGACGGGGTGGCCGGACGGCGCGGGGACGAGGGGCGCGAAGCCCGCGCGGGACGGCAGCTTGAGCGCCGAGAGGAGTGTGTCGGGCGACTGGGCGAGGAGCAGGCGGGGAACAGCGAGCAGAGCGAGGAGGCGGACGGACGTGCGCATGGTGGCTCCGGAGGTTGTGGCGGCAATATGGGGCGGGACGAGATTTATTGATACCGCTAGCGGCCGAGCGTATAGTCAGGGTGGTGCCGGTTTCTCACGAGGAGTCTTTCCCGTGCCGGTCACCGCGAAGCTGTCCCGCAAGTTCTACGACAAGCTCGGCGACGACATCGCCAACGAGCTGGTGGAGTGGTTCAACTTGGTTGATGCGACCTACCGGTCGGACCTACGGGAGCTGAACGAGCTCAATTTCGAGCGGTTCCGTGGGGAGCTGCGGGCGGGCTTGGCGGAGCTTCGCGCCGAGATGGCGGAGCTTCGCGCCGAGCTGCGCGAAGAGATCGCGCAGCTCGAGACCCGACTCACCAAACGCCTGTTCGCCTTCTGGGTCGGCCAGTCCGCGACGACGGCGGTGCTGGTGCTGGGACTCGTCAAGCTGGTGAAGTAGGGCTTCAGTCGTGCTCAGTGCAGCCACCCGCGATACTTCGCCGCGAGCCGGCGCGCGGTCCTCACCGGGTCACCCGAGGGCTCGGTGGGATACGCCGCGGTGTCCCTCGACCAGTTCTGCTCCCAGCGGCACATGTCCGCCGCGAAGGGTTTGCGGTCGAAGGGGACGCCGGTCGCGAGAGAACGGTCGAGGCGCCTGAAGAACTCGCGCCAGCGCGGCAGGAAGTACGACCCGAAGATCCCCTGCCATTCCTTGTAAGCGTACAGGTTCAGGTCGTCGTTCTGGCCCTCGGTGCACTTCTCGCCCCATAGCGTAATGATGTTGCGCGCGTTCCACTGGTAGAGCCGGCGCTCGGCGGCGGTCGTCCCCCAGCGTTTCGCTTCCGCGATCCAGCGCCCCAGCAGGAATTCGCGGCGCGTGCCCACCAGGGTGTCCAGGTCGCCGAGGAGTCCCGTCACCCGCGCCTCCGCGCGCGAGAGCGCGGGACGGTCCTTGCGCTCGAACGCGTCCCGCACGCTGTCCACGAAGGGGACGGCGAGCTGGCCCAGCACCTGCCGCGTCAGGTTCACGACGTCGTACCGATACGCGTCGTTCGCGCCGAGGGCGGGCGCTGCTTGGAGGAGCGTGTCGAGCGCGGCGGCGAGGAGGCGCGGGTCGTAGGGCGCCAGGGGCTCGGAGCGGTACGCGGTCCCTTTCACGTAGAACCCCGGCCGCTCGGCCAGAAAGTCGCCGGTCTCTGCGGCCGAACGGAACGCCGTAGCGAGGAGGATCCGCCAGGCGTGCCAGGCGGAGGAGTCGGCGGCGCCGTAGCGCCGGGCGACGTAGTCCCGGGTCCAGTCCTCGATCGCCGGGACGCGCGCTTCCCAGGTTTGATCCATCACGAAGTCGGGCACGACGGGGTTGGTGCCGAGGCCTTCCATGGTCATGCCCAGGCCCACCAGGTCTCCGCGATCCTCGCTCGAGAGGACGCTATCGAGGTTGGCGGCGATGCTGGGCAGGTCGCCGTTGACGCTCACCTTGCCGCCGAAGTTGTAGAGCACGTTCCAGACCCAGGGCTTGCCGTAGAACGCGCGGCGCGCGCGCCAGACCGGGTAGCGGTCGCCCCAGAGATCGAGCACCACCATGTGGGAGTCGGGGACGGCGCCGAGGAACGCCTGGGCCTGCGGGTCGCGCCAGAACCTGGCCTGATAATAGAGGAACCAGCCCTGGAGGACCCAGGTGGCGGCGGAGTCGGCGGAGCGCATGGCGCCGTAGATGGCGCCCGACATCCGCGCGATGAAGGTCGAGTCGTTGGAGGGGGGATTGATCTCGTTGAACGGATCGGCGGCGTAGAGGTGGTCGGTGCCGAAGAGCTCGGTCTGGCGCTCCACGAAGCGCCGGCCGATGCGCTGGAACAGGGGGTCGAGCGGATCGAGGAACCAGGTGCCGCTGAAGCCCGCCGACCAGTCGCCGGTCTGGTGGATCCGCGCGCTGGGGAACACCTGGGTGATGGATTGCGGCACGTGACCGGTGAAACCTTGCAGGATCGGCGTCATGCCGAGGGCGCGTTCGCGGGCGAGGATCTGGCGTTCGAGCCGCGCGTGGGAGTCGATCCACGAGTCGGGGAGCGGGCCGCCCAGGCCGTCGATGTTCCCCATCCAGCCCCAGGGCAGGTAGGCGGGGCCCACGAGGAAGTCGCCGATCTGGCGGCGGGTGAAGCCCAGCTCGCGCAGGACGTCGCGCCACACCGCTTCCTGCCCGGTGACGGCGAGCGGCGCGTTCACGCCCTTCAGGGCCATCCAGTCGATCATCCGCTGCCACTCGTCCCAGTCCCACCACGCCATCGAATAAGAGAAGGTGCAGTAGTTGAAGAAGTAGCGGAGGCGATAGCGGGTGGTGACGCGCACCTTGCGCGTGACCGTCGGGAGAGCGGTGGCGGCGAGATGGATCGGCGCGAGCGGGAGAGAGATGTTGACGCCGGCGATGTGCTCGAGGTACCAGTCGAGCGCCGAGGCGATGGCGACGCCGGAGGAGCCGCGGAGCACGATGGCGTTGCCGTCGCGGTCCACCTCGAACACGTCGCGGCCGTCGCTGTCGGGGATCGCCTCGAGTCTGAAGTCGTGCCCGTGGCCGGGGATGACGCGCTCGACGAGCGCGGCGGCGGCCGCGAGATCGGGAGCCGAGGGGCGGCGGACGGGAGGATGGGCGACGACGAGCAGGGCGGCGAGGGGGGCGAGCATGGGGGAAAGGTGGGGGCGGGCGGGCCACTCGGCACCCCCGGGCAACGAAGAAGTCCGCTGGGCTCGATCCGCAGGACGAGAACTGGAGGGGCGACGAAGAAGGGCCGCCGGGCATCGCCCGAGCGGCCCTTCAAAGTTGCCCCTCCTGGGCTCGAACCAGGACTCTCCTGATCCAGAGGGGATCCCCGCAAAATGGATTTTCCGACAACGCGTTATCACTCCGCGAGTTCGCGTCGTTCGTTGTTGGGAAGAAAAACCGAAATGTCGGGGGTTGTCGGGCCTAACGTGGACAGAAACGATGACACCAGATGTGTGTTGATTCTGGGTCAGGAGAGTCTTGGGGGATCCTCCGATCTCGAAGATCAACCCGCTCGTCTCTGTTGCGCCGCGGTCCGCTCGGGCGTGACATCGCGGTCAAATGGACGTGCGAGTTTTGTGCAGCAACAACTCCATTTGGCGATGGCATGAAGGATGAGACTTACGATGAATGATCTCATCTGCTCCTCCTCCTAAGCAGCTCTAAACTTCCCGAACCGCTCGGCGAGAAAATCACGGTTGGGATACTGAGTTCGCGCACTGGGCAAGCTGATTTGTGCCCCGTGCAGCTCCTGCAGACCATGCCGCAGCATTGGTCCATCCTGTTCCTCCAAGACATCGCGGCGAATGTGGACAGTGTAGTCGGGATCTACACCGAGGATGTAGCTATCGAAGGCGCCGTGATGAACGCCGCAGAGGGCGAGCCCGTTTGGAACTTCCGGTCGGCCGCGCTCGTCGCGATCCGGCAGGATGTGCGCCGCGTCGAGCAATTCGCGATGAGCCAAGCGGCAGACCGCGCAGCGTTGTTTGTACGCAACGAGAACCAGCTCGCGGAAGCGATGTTGGTGGAGGCGGACCTTCACGGTGGCGGTGGCGTAAGCGCGCCGGACCGTGAAAACGTCGAGCTCCGGCGGGACCTGCCTGATCGGAGCTCCCGCGGTGTCGACGGCGACTTCAAATGTGAGATCCTGAGGTCGGTCGCCAACGATGTAGCAGGGGAACAACGGCTCGTACACGCCCTGTGCAAGGCCGTAGAAGTAGACGAGTGGTCGGCGCTCGGTCATCGCCCGCCGCACGGCGACGTTCGTCCAGGTCGTGGGATCGGTTCCCTGATACCGGTACTCGAATACGGTGTCGGACGCGACCTGATCGTCGTAGCGCGGCTCACGGCCGGGACGAGGCGGCGCAGTAACGATGGCAAGGGCGGCACCACCGGCGCCGAGCTGGCGCGGGCGCCAGATCCCCATCTGGCGATTCCAGAACTTGATGCGGTCGCCTTCAAACTCGAATCCCGCGTCGAGATCGTCGTCGGTGACGACTCCGCTGCGCTCGCGACGCAGTTCTTCGAGGCGGGCGAAGGCGGCGAGGCGCAGATCCCAATCGTGGTCGGGCACGCGCTCGAAGATACTGTTTACATAGCACCTCGGGATTACCTAGGCTCTGGCGGTGTCACCGGGGTCGCGTAAACTCTCTTGATTCACTCAACGGATTGAGTAAGCCCACCACCGACCTCAATCTGGAGTGTTTTCCTTAACTATGGACTGACCGCTTTCGCTTATCAGGAAGCCAGAGCCAAGAATTCGACGCGGAGTTCAGAGGTACGTGGCTAGAAAAGAGGGGGCTGGGAACAAGGGTCGGAACGGCGCCTCGTTCGCCGAGCGCGGAGAGTCGGTCGCCGCGCTCGAGAGATTCGTCGTCGAAAATGACGATCTCCTCGCACTTGAGTTCCTCATTGGCAAGTTCAACATCTTTGATGCATTAAAGATCGCTCGCGCAGAGATACGCCATTCGAACTTTCTTGCGTTTCTGCTTGATCCTGCGGAATCACACGGACACGGGCAGCTGTTTCTAAACGCACTCCTTATGGACCTGCTCAAGACGGCGCCGGTGGATCTCCGACCACTCTCCCCCGTTGACCTAGATGGCGCCGACTTACGCGGCGTACAGATACAGCGAGAATGGAATCACATCGATTTGTTAATTGACTGTGCGGAGCCGGCTGTGACTGTGGTTATCGAGAACAAGATCGATTCCTCTGAGCATTCCGACCAGCTCAGTCGGTACGAGCAGATGGTCAAAGAGCATTTCCCAAAGCGAAAATCGCTACTCGTTTACCTGACAACCGGGGGCCAAGAGCCTTCAAGCCAAGGCTGGATTCCTTACAACTACAGGGAACTGCACAGGGTTCTCTCCCGAGTGCGGTCTACGTACAAGAACTCAATAGGTGCGGACGTGCTCGTCTTCCTGGATCACTACCTCAATCTGATCGGGAGCCGATTTATGGATGACCCACGGATCGACGAGTTGTGCCAAAGGATATACAAGAATCACCGGCGGGCCTTGCAGTTGATATACGATCGCGTCGGAAGCCCTGCGGCTGGAGTGCTTGCGGCAGCAGAAGGTGCCATCCAGGATGATTCACGGTGGCATGTCTTTTATCGCGGGGGCAACCTCGTTGACTTCGCGCCGGCAGATTGGTTGTCATGGCTGCCGCCACTCGGCCTCGATCGCAAAGATGTGGCGCAATCTTGGTTCATCTTTCGGTTTGAGGTCTACAACGCGAGGCTAGACTTCTATGTCGAGATTCGAAAAATGGCCGATCTGACTGCGCGTCGCCGTATCGTCGAAAAGCTGATTAAGGAGGGTGACCAATTCGGCTTCAAGCGCAGCGCTGGTACCATCACTGACAACTACACGCGTGTCTCGGGACGTGAGCGGATCCTAGAGTGGAAGGATCGGGAGGAGGAGCCATCCGCGGACGAGGTGCGGTCCGCGGTGAAAAAAAAGCTCGATGCGGTGCTGCCGAAAGTTGCGGGCGTGCCTCAGGTCTTGAAGAAGCTGCTCCCGTGAACAGAGATAGAAAATCCGGGTCCCCCGTGCCAGTTGAAAGGACGTGGATTACTCAATTCGCAAACGGACACGATAGGGCGACCAGCTAAGACGTTCACATTAGTAAGTTACCATTCATCGCCTAGGAGCAACGACCGAATGCCGCAGGCGCAGGAAACGATCCCGCTCGTATTCCTAGACGGCCCGCCGAGCGTTGCGGGCCGCACAGGTAACAACGCCGCTTGGGTATGTCGATGCGGAGGCCAACCACCTCTCGTCGGATTCTCTGACACCACTGAGTCGGAGAGTACCTCGACCGTCGTGGTATGCCCCGGTTGTGACCGTCACTACCGCGTCGTTGCATCCAGACTGCGAGGACCTGCGGAGAGAGTGCAGGAACTGAGGCGCGCGTGGTGATGACCGAACTTGTGTTCAATAGGCGCTCCAGTGCGAATTGAACCAGAAGAGAAAATCGCTGGCCATCCTGCTCTAAGCATCCGCCGCTTCATGCAACGGATTGGCGACTCTCCTTGGGGGTTGGACGCTATCCAAGCGGCGCTCGGTGTAAGCCCAACGGAGAGCAAGAAGGTCGCGGGCCGCCTCGCGGAGGTGGGGCTGATCGAACGAGTCGGCGGATCTTGGCGCAAGACAGTCAAAGGCAATGCACTTGCACACGCATCTGCTGCGCGTCCGCTCACACGCGCAAGCGCAGATGCGAAACTCAAGAAGTTTATGGAGCGCGTCGCCACAGCAAATCGCGATGAGCGACTCGCGTACAGGATCCAAAAGGTCATCGTGTTCGGCAGCTTTCTAACCGGGCGCGAGCGGATCAATGACATTGACATCGCCATTTTCGTCGCGCCACGGCACGTAGACGCAGATTTACAGGAGAAGCTCGAAGACGACCGTATTGCCGAAGCTCGTCGCACCGGAAGGCGATTCAACAATGTCATGGAGGAAATCATGTGGCCGAAGCGCGAGGTCGTGCAGATCCTCAAATCTCGGTCACGAGCCCTGAGCATTCACTCTCTCGAGGACGAGGCAAGGGTCTTACGAACGGAGAGGTACGAGGTGCTGCTCGAGGAGCCGAGTGAGTGACTAACTGGTTTCACCCGAATTGGCGTCTGCCGCAAAAACGACCGTTCGTGCCGCAAAAACGCCCTAGCTCCGGATTCTCAAACATCCAAGATTGATGCGCTCTTGGGATCCACGAACGTCCGAGAACGGCCGCGTTGACTCTCAATCGACCGCTAGTTGGGCATCCCAACGACGTGAACCCTTGGCAGTAACGGAGTATTTGATCCGGAGCGGCGATTGAACATCAGGTGGCGCTTGGCGGTCCTCGGGATCCAGTTGCTATTCCTCTCCCTAGGCACTTTGTGGGTGACCGGCAAGCCTTTCTCCAGTGCGACGTGGTTCATGTCAGGACTGCTCGCGATCGTTATCAGCCCACAGTTGCTCGAACCTTACTACCCGAAGCCAGCCGATGTGGTTGGCAACTCCTTGTTGGCGCTCTTTCTCTACGCCACAACCGCGAAGCAACTCGTGGGCGTCGGTTGGAGAGTCCTGGCAATTGCTTTGACCGTTGCCCTCGCAGTGGGAGTGATGGCGCTTGTGCTCGGTGCAGGTCGCCGCTCTGGCACACTAGCGGGATTGGGTCGGTTCGCCACGGTTGTCAGCCGGGTGGCCTCGGCACGCGTCATCTACTCCTCCGTGTTTTGGCTTTCGTTAGTGGAGTTTCGGTCAGTTGGCAGCACGGACTTCTGGGTGCTCGGGTGCACCTGGCTCGTGTTGATGTCCGCGGGGATGATCAATTGGCAAGCAGCCTGGGCGACCGCCGTCGGGGGACCCGGCCCCTGCATCGCCGGAGGAATGCTCGGTCCGTCAGTTTTATTGGTCCAGGCACCCGCTCTTCCGTCGCCGGGGACTCCTGTAACAATCCGCGCCGGTGCGATCACTGCTGAAGGAATGGTGCTGAATCGTATAGCTCGAGACGGAGACATATGGGGAGAGGTCCACATTCCGGACCCGGTTCAGTGTGAAAGTTTGCTTCAGAAGCAGTACTTGACGTTAGACACGAAGGCCGGCCCAGCCTCTTCAATCGTAGGTGCCGTTGATGCCGCTTCAACGGACACGAGGCTGGAGTTCTTCGCAACCAGACCGCTGCAAACCGGACACGTCGTTGAAGTGAAGACCGGCGAGGTTCGGGTGCTCTATCAGCTGCGATACGCGGAAGTGCAGCGTTCAACAGTTAAGGGAGGGGCTCACCTGATCGTCCGCGGCTTCGCGGCCCAACTCGGTGCGCTTGATACGGCAACGCAAAAACTGACTCGACACAGGTGGGTTCCGGCGCCAGGAGCGGCGGTCTGCTTGCCGCCAGCCGCAGCCGGCGCCGTGGCTGCAGTGCCCCCAACCTGGTTTCGGCTTGGAGTCCTCTCTGGCACAGACCTGATGATCTACATGGACACCGGTGTTGCTTGTGAAGGTCATGTCGCTATCCTCGGCATGACGAAGATGGGGAAGACGAGTTTGGCTATTCGTTTGGCAACGTTCTTGGGAGCCGATCGTCGCGTTACCATCCTTGATCAAACCGGTGAGTACGTTGGGAAGCGCGGGCTCCCTGCATACACGGGACCAGCCGATGATGGAGGCCCTGGTGTTCACGTATTCGAACCGCTGGTCGGAAGTAACCTCGCAGACCAGGCGTTGGCTCGGCTAAGGCACCTGATAGAACTCGGGCAAGCCGAGTACGAACAAGGGACTCCCGCCTCTAGAGTTCTCATCTTGGACGAAGCCCACCAGTTCATACCGGAGCCGGCGCTACTGGGGTTCAATGCACCTGGACGGGAAAGCGCGATTCAATTCGGTCAGTTGATGATGCAGGTGAGAAAGTATGGAATCACCATAATCCTCATCTCTCAGCGCACCGCCGTAGTCGGGAAGAGCGCGGTGTCGCAATGCGAGAATGTCATTGCTTTCAAGAGTGTGGACCAAACTGGGCTGGACTATCTTGAGGCGGTATTGGGAGGAGAGTCTCGGAAGGCGCTTCCAACACTCGGGCAGGGCCAGGCGATTGTGTTTGGCCCAGCCATGACGTGCGAGGCTCCGGCAGTCATCAACGTGCTGCACTAAAGACACGGAATCGCCGAGACCTGCCAGGGACTGCCCTCCACAACGGACGACCCCTCAAGCCGGGACAGAGTCCGTTCGCCGCGTTCGACACAAGCCAACGAGGTCGCATGATCCGCACGCGTGCGTGCTCCATTTCTCAAGGCGTGGAAGCTGGTTTGAGCGCAGGGCCTCTCCAGCATCCCGGATCTTGTCCCGGACTGCAGTTAGCAGCGGAGTGTCCACCGGCTCGCGCGTAGTCCTTCCCTTCTCGTCGAGATTCAGCACCTCAATCAGATCCGCGGACTTCCCGGTGAGTTCCTGGTATCCCACAGCGTACACGTGGAGCTGGTCCCGGGTGACGTCTTCGGCCTGAGCGCGTTCTGTGGACTTGAAATCGACGATCGCTACTTCTCCGCTGTCCAGGCGTCGAATGAGATCGATGCGGCCGTCGACAGTGATGCCAGGGGCGATGTGAACTTGGATTTGCTTCTCGGAGAATTCCGTGTTGGCTATCTCCTTACCATGAGTGTCGAAGTAGCGTTCGATCGCCTTTACGCCGGCGTTCCTCAGCTGCTCGCGCAGCGCCGAGTACGCAAACGGCACATTTAAGTGACGGTCGATGAGGGTAGCGGCCGAGTCTTTCGTCACGATGTCGCCTTCGAGTGCCCTCTTGTGTATCTCCGACAAGGCGTCGTGGAGCGTCTTGCCGTAGCCTAGCGCCTCGTGAATCGGAGCATTGAACCCGTAAAGGAATCGCAACTTGAACTCGTACGAACACACGAACAGGTGCTTCAGCTCCGAGAATGAGAGCGTAACCTGGGGAGTGGTGTGCATCGGCTGCGGCGTAAGCCTGGCCTGATTGATTGGCGTGGCGGCCGTCGATACCCACTGCTGTGCGGCAATGTGGTTGAAGAAGTCCGATCGAACTCGTTGCTGCTGGTTGTCCGCCACCGGCGCGAAGGTGACGTAGAGGTACTTCTGGGAGCGGGTGACGGCGACGTACAGAAGCCGCGTCTCGTCCTCGACCGTACCACGGTACCGGGCCGGGTCGTCGATGGCACTGTCAGGAATCACGTGACGCAGCGTCACTCCGCCCATCACGCGCGACGGGAACCGATTCTTACGCATCGCCGGAAGGAATACCGCCGGCCACTGCAGCCCCTTCGCCTGGTGTACCGTCGCGATTGTCACAGCGTCCGGTGTGGCATAACCAACGTCCGCGTCCGCGTCGGCATAATACCCAGGCGCTTGATACTCGAGCCACTTGGCGAAGCCCTCGTACTTAGCCTTGGGTTCGGTCGTGAAGTGGATCTGCTCATAGTCCGAGATGACCTGGCTGAACTTGCCGAGCTGATAGAACACGAGCTCACCACGACTCGCGCCGCCAGGCAGCGCCTCCTCCCGCATTGCGAGCGCCTCGAGGAAATCGAGATAGAGACGCTGGATATTATAGACTGCGTGGCGCTTGTTCCCGGCGAAGTTTCGGCCAGTCTCAAGCACGGTCAAAGCCTTACGCCAGTCAGCGCCGGACGGGAGTAACGCCGCGCCGTTCCAGAGAGTCTTCAACGCGTCGGCGTCGATCTCGCTGACCATGAATCGAAAAATGCCAACGACCGCCTGGATCTCCGGGCTTTCAAACAGGAGGTTTAGTCCCTTGACGATGAAGGGGATACCGCGGCGGCGAAGCTCGGTTACTACGGGCTCGGAGTCCTTTGCGACCGACCGAAAGAGAACTGCACAATCAGACCACGATAGACCGCGCGGATCCGAACCGGGGCCGTCACGGAACGGCACGCCACGAAGGTGCTCGATGCGGTCGACCATCCAGACGGCCTCTGCCTCGGGGTTATCGAAGGTCAGGGCGAGCAGGTCGCCGCGTTCCCACGTCTGATGACCAGCGGCAACCATCGCCTTCTGCAGTCTCTGACCGGCGGGTATGCGCTCGGCAACGGAGCGCCCCAGCTCGACCACGCCCTTGCTCGACCGAAAGTTGTCGTCCAGAACGACCTGTCTGACGCCAGAATAGCGGCCCGAGAACGTGACGATGTTCGAGACCTGGCTGCCGCGCCACTGATATATCGTCTGATCGTCGTCCCCCACGACGCAAAGGTTCGCCCCGAACTTCACGAGGCTGCGGATGAGCCGCTCCTGCAGCGGGTTGACGTCCTGATACTCGTCGACCACGACGTAGCGGATGTCGTTCCTGATATGATCCTGGACGCGCACGAAATCGTCGTCCTCCAACGGATCGCCCTCGAGGTAGTCGACGGCGCTGCGGATGATCTGCGTGTAGTCGAAGTGTGAGTTCTGGCGGAGAAGAGCCATGTACTTCTCAAACGAATCGATTACACCGACAGGAACGTGGTCTACTGCAATCTTGTCCTCGCGAAGCACACTGAGTACTTGGAGGTAGAGCCCGGAGTCGAGGTAGCGCCTCAGCACGCCGTTCTTCGCTGTCGTTGGGCAGCTCGTCAGCCCCGACCTCGAGCTGTAGCGGTCCACGAATAACCGGGCCGTTATGTCGGTCAACACAGAGAACTTGAACTTGTCTGGTACCAGGCGCTGAAGCAGATCGAGGCAGTAGCCGTGCATGGTCCCGATGTACATCTCGGCGAGACCCGTGACAACGCCGAGTTCCCCTTCCACAATTGAGAGGACGCGCTCCTTCAGTTCGGCCGCTGCCTTCTCGGTGAACGTGAACGCGATGACGTTCGGAGGTTTTACCTCAGGCTTCGCTAGGATTGCCGCGATCCGCTGGGAAACAACCTGCGTCTTGCCCGACCCTGCGCAGGCGATTATTTGAAGCGGCTGATCGAGGCACGCGATGGCGTCAGCTTGAGCTCGGGTGTAAGTCGTCATGGTGAAAATACTGAGCACCATAGCTACGAGCCGTAAGAGTGGGGGATCCTGTCCCGACTGAATGAACTGCTGCGCGAGCTACGGGCTAGAGAACCGGCACTCGCCAGAGATCTCGAGCGTGAGGTTGCTGCCCTCGCCGACCGTCGCGCTTTCGGCCTGAACTTCGAACGGCATGTGCCGGAAGCTGTCGAATTACCGGGGCGCACTATTCGGAAAGGCGACAAGGTGCGCGTCCTTCCGCCACGTGGTCAGCTGCCGAGGAAGTCGGACGAGAGACTATGGCAGGTCGTCGGGCTCCACCGTTCCGCAGGCACGGCAATATTGGAACCGCTCGCCGCACCCGTCTCCGATTCAGGGACCCCGGCGATGAAGGAGGGTGAAGCTCGCCACGAAACCCGGACCGTGAAGCTGGACGAACTCGTCGTGGTGGCCGAATTCCGCGATCCGATTTACCCGGGGCTGGTTTCAACGGGCAAGGTTGAACGTGGCGGCGCCAAGCCGTTCCATACCGTCATTAACGCCGAGAACTTCCACGCGCTCCAGACTCTGCTCTTCACTCACCGAGGCGCGGTAGACTGCATCTACATTGACCCGCCTTACAATACCGGCGCGAAGGATTGGAAGTACAACAACAACTACGTCGAGGCCGATGACCTCTATCGCCACTCCAAGTGGCTGGCCATGATGGAGCGACGACTGCTGCTCGCGAAGGAGTTGCTCAACCCCGATGCATCAGTCCTCATCGTCACGATCGACGAAAAGGAGTCCCTGCGGCTGGGTTTGCTCCTCGAACAGACGTTCCCGGAATGCCGTGTCCAAATGATAACAGCACTAACAAACCCTAAAGGCGTCGCGCGAGGTCAAGAGTTTTACCGTGTTGATGAGTACCTGTTCGTGGTATATGTCGGGCAAGCTGCAGTGTTCAAGGGCAGTGACCCAATGATTCTCACGGGGAAGCGCAATACGGCCCAAGAAGACGAGACTGGAGCGGCTGAAGCTCCGAAGGCGGCGGTACGTTGGGGGAACCTCCTCCGCAGCGGCACCGACGCTCGGCGCATCGATCGAAGACATCAGTTCTATCCGATATTCCTGAACTCACGAGACGGAAGTCTTCACAGTATTGGTGAGGCCCTGCTCCCAGTTACCGCGCGACCCAGTACAGTGCGGCCTCCGACCGGGACGATAGCAGTTTGGCCGATTCGAAAAGACGGTTCCGAGGGACGGTGGCAGGTCGGGAGCCAGCGTTTACGCGAACTCTTCGAGTTGGGATTCGTCTCGATTGGCCGATTCTCGGGGTCTAGCCGCGTGTCATTCAGTTACGTCACTGAGAATCTTCAGTCGCTGATAGCTACGGGAACAGTAGTGGTGGTCGGCAGGGACGATAACGGCGTAGTCAAGCTGGAATTCGACGACACAGGTGTCAGCGCCAACCCGAAGACGATGTGGAACAAACAGAGTCACAGTGCTAGCGAGTATGGAACAACGCTGCTTCGAGAGATTCTACCCCAGCGCGCGTTCCCATTTCCGAAGTCGCTGTACGCAGTCGAAGACACACTTCGGTTTTTCGTGTCTGGCAAGCCCACCGCCGTCATCCTTGACTTCTTCTGCGGTTCAGGAACCACATGCCATGCGGTGATGCGCTTGAACAAGCAAGACGGCGGACGGCGGCGATCGATTATGGTGACCAACAACGAGGTCGCGGCCGACGAGCAGAAAGCGCTCCGCGAGAAGGGTCTCCGGCCAGGCGACGCCGAGTGGGAACGCTGGGGAATCTGCGAGTATATCACGAAGCCGCGTATCGAAGCCGTCGCCACCGGAAGGACCCCCGATGGTGAGCCGATCAAGGGCGACTACAAGTTCACCGACGAGTTCCCCATGGCTGACGGCTTTGAAGAGAACGTTGAGTTTTTTACCCTCACATATGAAGGTCCACTGCGTGTCGCTTCCAACCGCGAGTTCGCCAAGATCGCGCCACTCCTCTGGATACGCGCCGGCGCACGTGGCCGGCGCATCGACGACATCTCGAGCGGGTGGGCCGTCGCCGACGTCTACGGCGTCCTCGCAAACCTCGACCACACGGATCACTTCCTCAAAGCAATCGCCGATAACACGGCCGTTGCTATCGCGTTCATCGTCACCGACGAGGAGCGCCTATTCGAGTCGGTTGCGCAGGCGCTGCCGGAACACGTCGAACCGGTGCGTCTCTACGAAGCCTACCTGCGTAATTTCGAAATCGATTCCGGGCGAGGATCGCTTTGAAGTTCACTCTGAAGGACTATCAGGAGCAGGCGGTTGAGGATGTTCTCGCCAACCTGAAACGAGCTCGCGACAACTTCAAGAATCCCGATAAGCGCGAGATATCATCGTTTTCGCTGACGGCCACCACCGGAGCTGGCAAGACGGTCATGGCGGCGGCGGCAATCGAGTCGCTGTTCTGGGGCAACGACGCCTTCAACTTCGATCCAGATCCAGGTGCTGTCGTACTCTGGTTTTCCGACGACCCGAGCTTGAACAAGCAAACATTCAACCGCCTACGGCAGGCCTCCGAGAAGTTTACGTACTCGAATCTTGTTCATATCGAACCGCCGTTCGCCAAACCGCGTCTCGATCCAGGCAAGGTGTACTTCCTGAACACTCAGAAGCTCACAAAGAGTTCACTGCTGACGCGCGGCAATGTCGAACCCACTGCCGGCGGGCAAGAAAGCCTCCCCGGGATTCCGTTGTCGGCCCCCGATATGCAGGGCTGGACGATATGGGAGACACTCGCAAACACAATCGCGGCCGACGACCTCACACTGTACCTGGTTCTTGACGAGGCCCATCGGGGCTTTAACACCAGGGCCACTTCGGATAAGCAGACCATCGTGCGTCGGCTCGTCAACGGCACGAAGGCCCGTCCGCCAATTCCGATTGTGTGGGGCATTTCGGCCACGATCGCCCATTTCGAATCTGCTATGCAGGAGGCCGAGGCGACTCGGAACCGGCGCGCCCTACCACCTGTCGTCGTCGACCCAGTGCGGGTCCAGGAATCTGGACTGGTCAAAGACACGCTCGTTCTCGACATCCCTAACGAGGCCGGCAACTTCGACTCTGTTCTCGTGCGTCGCGCTGCTCGGAAGCTCAAGGACTCGACCGATCGATGGGCTGAATACGCTCGCGCGCAGGGGCTCAGTGAGCCTGTCCAGCCGCTTCTGGTACTGCAAACTCCGAACACGCCCAATCCGGACGAGGTCGGGATCGCGCTCGATACGATCTTCTCTGAGTATCCCGAATTGCGTGCCTCGTCGATCCGGCATGTGCTCGGCGATCACTCCACACAGAAATTCGGTGTCTGGGAGGTGGAGTGGATCGAGCCGCAGCTAGTACAGGAGGCGTCGCATGTGCGTGTTCTGGTCGCCAAAGACGCCATTTCAACCGGCTGGGACTGCCCGCGTGCTGAGGTCCTCGTATCGTTTCGGCCAGCCAAGGACCACACGCATATCACTCAGCTCTTGGGGCGGATGGTTCGCAATCCCCTCGCGCGCCGCATTCCTGGCGATGAGCGATTGAACGCCGTCGATTGCATCCTGCCATTCTTCAATCGCACAACCGCCGTGCAGGTTGTCCGGTTTCTCACCGGCGAATTAGACACGATGCCCGGTGCTGAAAAAAAGACGGTCATTGACGGTAAGGAGCTGCTGCCTAATCCTAACGTGCCGGCCGAGGTATGGGCCGTATGGGCGCTACTTCCGACGGAGACCCTCCCGCAGCGGGGCGCGAAACCCGTGAAGCGACTCGTGGCGCTGGCGCAAGCGCTCGCGGCTGATGCTGTGGTTCCTGGCGCACTGCACATGGTCGAGACTGAACTACACCGCATCGTCGACGCGTACGCCACGCGCTACTCCGACAAGCTTGACGCGGCCATCGAGGAAGTGTGGGCCGTTCACGTTCAGGAGATCGCTGGACGCTTTGGCAAGACCGGATTGACATACGCCGAATTTGTCGAGCGTGCCGACGACCGTGCCATCCGCACTGGATTCGACGCGGCCAAGAAGGCGTTCGGCGCCGACATCGCGCAATCCTACGTGAACCACGTCGCCGGGCATGACGACGATGACGACGACGGACTGCGAGACGCCTACGTCCGCGCAGCGGCGCTAGCCACGGTCAAGGAGTTGCGCGACAAGGTTGACGTCGAGGCGCTCGAACTGACCGAGCGATTATTCGCGCAGCATCGCGTCGCGATAAAGGAGCTACCCGACGTTCGCCAGCAGGAATACGAGAACATTCGGGCGATGGCGACCGAACCGCAGAAGGGCGTGTTGCGCCCGCCACGAACTCGAATCGAGGGTTTCTCTGTTGAGGACGACGGTCAGATCGTGGCTGCGCCGCTGGCACCGCTTCACCTGATGTCCGACGACGACGGTCAGTTCCCGCTCACTTCGCTCAACAGTTGGGAGCGCGAGATCGTGCTTGCAGAGCTCGCGCGACCAAACGTTCGCGGCTGGTACCGGAATCCCTCGCGCGCCGCTGTTGATTCACTCGGCATCGCCTACCGAGATGACACCACTGGTAACTGGCGCTCAATGCACCCTGATTTTGTCTTCTTCCACGAGGTCCGAGGCGTAATCGTGGCCTCCATTCTCGACCCGCACGGACACCACCTCGATGATGCTTTGATGAAGCTAAAGGCGCTGGCGGCTTTTGCCGGAATATACGGTGACGTATTCCACCGCATTGAAGCGCTGGCCGAGGTGGACGGTCGAATGAAAGTCATCGATCTGAAGTCACAAGCCAGTCGGAAGGCCCTAGCTGTTCACGAGGGAAGTCCGGCGGACGTCTATCGATCGAGTATTGCCGTCGACTACAATCCCGAAAGAGGACAGTGATCGCGCCGTGCGGCGTGGTCGGCGAAGGGGCGCTCCGAGAGACGCGTGCAACAAAGCCCTAGCCGGCAACGGACTCGACGGCAAACCGCTGCAAGATCTTTGAACTCGGGTGGTTCGCCAGCGACACTAGCTTGTTCACCAGGGCCACCGGGATCAGGGCGTCGTCGTACATGTCGCAGCGGAGCTTCTCGATGTTCGTCAAGATCGCCATCAGGTTTGGCAAGTCCTCGGGCTTCGGGTTTGCAAGTGTCTCGCGAGTCGGCACAGTCACCACGTACACCCCAGCGTGTCGGCTCTTGAAGATCAACTTGTTACCGTAGTACGTCGTACGGCCATACGGGTTTGTGGGATCAGCCTTACCCGGAATGATGTAAGTGTAGATGTAGTCGTTATCGAGAATGAGGACAGTTCCGTCCTTCATCGCGCTCGACACTTCGGCCGCGTGCTCCACGAAGGCACCACTTTTCTCGAGGCCGGCCATGTACAGGTTATGCTCGTCGAAGAGGTACCGCACTAGCGCTCGCATCTTCTTATACATGTTGGCCGTCTGTCCAAAGAAGGCGAGCGGGCCATCCTTGATGAACAGCACCTCTTTGAGGAGCGCGGGGCGCTGCGCAAGGAGCAGTCGCAGGAAATGGATCATCACGAACTGCTCGAGCAGCGTCGTCACGTACCCTAGGATCCCTCCCGCCCCCACCGAGTCATCGACTGCTTCGTGTAGGCGAAAAGCATCCGTCAGGTACAGCGACGCGCCGCACTTGCTGCACGGGACTCGGCCCTCCGCGCTCACATCCGCCCGGTTGAGCGTGATATCGCTAGCCTCGCACACCGGGCAATTGGCGAGGTTGTACTCATCCACCGCGTGTAGGTACTCCTCAAAGAGGAACCATCGCAGCGTCTCAAGCAGGCTCGTGTCGTCACGCTCCTGACCAAAGAACTCGTACAGCGCCAATCGAACCGACTCTGACAACGACTGACCCTTTAGCGCGACGTTGCGGATCGGCAGGGTCAGTTTGAGCCGCTCGATGCGCTTTAGCTTCGCCATGTCTTCAGGATCGATAAACGCGCTCTGTTCCATGCTCTCCAGGTCTGCGACTGAGAAGGTCAGCGCACCGAACTGGAAGAAGCACAGCGTGGACGACGGGAAGTCCTTCTTCACCGGTACTTCTTGGAGACCTGAGTCGACCGCCACAATGTGGCGGATCGGGTTTGGAACGATCGGCTCGTAGGCAATGACCAAGTGCTCACTCAGAGCGACTTCACCTGCTGCACGAGGAAGCGCACACCGGTCAAGGAACTTGGCCACGTCGGGATCATTCACCACGTGGTGGTGGCTGCTCTTGCTCGCTTGCTCCATGGGCCGGTGGCCCAAGCGGCGACCGTAGCCCATGGCTACTCCTCGACGTTCTTCGGGAACCGATCTACCTGCACCGGAACCACGAATGGGTTCGAGTAGGTCTTCATGCGCACGAAGCCTTTGTCGCTGCTTGCACTGAATCGCACCAGGCCCTCGGTGAAATCGCCAAAGTCGTAGTACTTCTTCACCTCTTTGATCTCGTCTTCGTTGTTCAGGTGCGCGATGAACCAGTTCTGCGTGTTCTTCAAGATGTTGGCGCTGATCGAGCTGACCTCCTGGGTCGCGTAGATCAAGCCGATGTTGAGCTTGGCGCCTTCCTTGGCTAGACGATTGTAGATCTGGCTCAGGTCCTTGTCTTCCTTCTTGGGGAAGAGGTTGTGCGCTTCTTCGAAGTAGAACTGTACAAAGTTGTTCGCCTTGTTCTTCACGAAGCGGTCCATAGCATCGGCGAAGATCTGCTGGCAAATCCGCTCCGAATACAAACGTTGAATCTCAGGTACGCCTTGCGACAGATCGACAATGACGATCTTCCCGCCACGAAGGTGCTCGAGGATCTCAACCGAGAACGGCTTGTCGACGGTATCCGTGTGCAAGCCGATTAGAGCCCTCAACTTCAGATAGCCACTCGCGTCGGGCGCGCCGCCCGCTTTGCGCTTGCGGGTTAGGAACTTCAGAATGGCTTGAAGATCTTCATCCGCCCATTCACGACCCTTTTCGCGCTTGTAGGTAGAAAAGAACTCGTCCTTCTCATACTCATCCCAAACGACCTTGAACCAGTTCGTAGCCTCCTCCAGGGAGATGCCCCTACTGGGGTCGATCTTCCCTTCCTTTTGAACGAGTTCGTTCAGTTCCTTATTGCCGGGGAACTGAACCTTGAAGGTCTTGGGCGCTGGAAAGCCGGCCCTAAAAAGACAACAACGATACGCCGCAACCTGACGCTCGTAGCGCGTCATCGCAGACTTGTCGGTCTTGTCCTCGGGCGGTGTGAAATCCACCGAACGAAAGCTGGCGACGTAGTCACCGGTCTCGGTTTCAAGGTGGGCTCGGACGAGCTCGAATCCTGCTTCGACGTCCTGGTAGAAGTTCGTTTTCATCACCTTGAACCCCTCTTTTTCGATCGTGCTGTAGCGAAGCACCTCCCCCTTGAAGAGTTCGTAAATCGCAGTGCCTTCGTCCTGGAGATTGGGGTTAGCGTACTCTCCATTGATATCGAAGATGATTTGCCCAACGGGATATCGAGGGAACCCGTCCTTCGCTAACGGCAACGCGTCTTCCGGGTCACCGCCCTTTGCCTTAGACAAATCACCCTTGGCCTTTTCCCCCATCCCGACGCTGGCCTGAATAATCTTCTTCACAGAGTTTGACTTGCCTGTTCGCGTCATCCCAAAAAGGGCGGTGCGCTTCCCGAGGAAATCCTGCGGGCTGACGTAAACGGGGACCATGGTCTCGTGCGCTTGGAATCGCCGGCTTGAGCTGTAACGCACCCGTCCGATCTTGATGTCGGTCGCCTTACCGGCGAGGTCCGTGCCCTCGCGGAAATTGACGATGTACTCGAGGACAGGAGGGTTGGGTTTGACGACGCTGTAGTTATGCGCGCTATAGAAGTTTTCCAGGTCGGCGCCGAAGCGCGCCTTTTGACCTCCCTCACGATAGAAGGTCCCCAGCACCCGACACTCGAGGCCCGAGAAGCTGAACTCGTAACGTGTGTACTGATCCAGCTGAGTGTTCTTGCCCGTCGTCTTGAGACCATCCTTGTAGTACTCGACCATCGAGCTGATGACGTCACTGTCCGTGGGCAACGATGTCGGTCGGAGCACACGCAGGAGGACGGCCTCAGCCACATTCTCTTCATTCTCGTAGTACGCCAAGAGAAACGCGCCCTGTGGAAGGCCACCCGCCCTTTCCTTCCAGGAGTCCGCCACCAGGATGCTGGCGTGGTCGTAGTCCAGGTAGAAGGGCCGTCCGACAAACAAGCCCGTCTTCACCGCCCTGGTAGCTGGGTCGCGCTCAAAGAGATCGACCTTCGCCAATTGAGCGATCGCGTCAACGAAACCTGTCGCCGTCATCGCAACACCCTCCTGCCTTTCTTCCTCCGACGTCGCTTACTCCGGAGAACCGGGTCCCTGAACCGGATCCGCGACTGAGCCACGTACGCCTTTTCCTTCTCTATCGCGACCCAGCGTCGGCCAGCCAGCTCCGACACAAATCCCGTCGTATTGCTCCCAGCGAACGGGTCAAGGACCAGATCGCCGGGATCGGTGAGGAAGTGCACAAAGAATGAAGCAAGACCCGAGGGCATCCTGGCCGGATGGGGAGTGATGTCACGAGCGCGGCACTCGCGGAAGAAAAAGTCGTTAGACCCTGTGTTCGCGATGCGGAGGACATTCGGCAGGCGAGGAGGATGGTTGGGATCGAGGGTCTCGATCTCGAGGACATTTTGAGCGATGCTCCCGCCGTTGTTCCGCAGAAACCCCTCCTTGCTGATCCCGTGGTGGGATGGGCGACGGCCGTTGTTATAGGTGCCCCGCCGCAAGAGGTCGAGCATGTCCTGACTGTACGGACGGAGGACGCGGCCATTGTCGGCCTTCGGGAAATCGCTCTTGGCCATCCACCACACATGAGTAAAGCTGTCGGTGACGCGCAGCCGATTCACCGTCACCCATGCTGCTGGTGACGGAAGGCGGGCTGGATTGAAGCACACGAACTCCTGGCACAGGCGTAGGTTCGCGTCCGGCGCTCGGACGAAACCGAGCAGCGATTCCAGGTGCAGAAGCGCCTGGACGGGCCGGCCAGGGAGCCATGCGTTGCCCAGTTCGATCACGATCGATCCGTCAGGCCGCAGCAGCTCGGCGAACAGGGGCGCCAGGCCGATGAACCACCTCTTGTAGCCGGCGCCCGTATGATTACCGTAGCTCTTCTTCCGGTTCAGGGGATAGGGTGGGGAGGTGAGGATGAGCTGCACCTTGCCGCGCAGGCCCTGGGCAAGTGCGCTTCGGAGCAGGTGCTTGGCGTCCCCAACGTAGTACCTGCCCAGGCGGGTGCGGTGGCTCGGCTTCAGCATCCGGAAATACTACGGCTCCCTTCACTACCGGCTAGGCGCCGGACCCTACATATGTGTACGCCCTGCCCGTCCGCGAGTAGGGTGTTTTTGCGGTATTTACGGTCGGATTTGCGGCACCGTGGGTTGCTTTCGAGCATTTCCTTCGGCTGCTCTTGACTTCAACGGGCCGGCGCGCGCATAATCCCCACGCGCCGCAAACACCCCCCGCGCAAAATCGCGGGGGGTGTGTCGTTTTATGGCCTCAAGGCCCAGTGCCATTCATGAAGCAGTAGCTGCGATCCTCGCCAAGGCCAAGGAACTCCGAGAGGCTTTCGGCGATGAGCCCCAGGCCCGCTCGCTCGAGTGGGCGGCCATGCAGGTCGAGCGAGCCCTCCGAGACGACCGCGACCAACTCCTGAGCCTCCCGCAGGCCGCAGAGATCTCCGGCTACCACCCCGACTCTCTCGCCCGGATGGTCCGCGAACGCCAAATCCCTGACCTGCGGCCTCCCAATTCGAAGGGCCCGATCCGGATTCGCCGCGGCGACCTTCCGATCAAGCCCGGCCGGTCGCATACTCCCGACGCGGACGTACGCGAACTCGCCAGCCGCCTCGACAAACGAGGCAAGGAGGGCCGTTATGGCCACCCGTAAACGCTGGTCGAGAACCGTAGGTACCCGTCGTGGGAACCGCATCCGGATCTATCAGCGCAGTTCCAGCGGCAACTTGCAGATGGCCGTCTGGGATCCGGAGAAGAAGCGGTACAAGCAGGTGAGCCTGGGGCACACGGACCGTGAGCGCGCCACGCGCGAAGCGGCCGAAATGGTGCGGCTCCGGGACGCCGGCGAATGGATCGATTCGCGGTCGCTCACGTTGGGCATCCTCGTCGCGCGCTACCTCGCGGAGAATACTCACGCGCGCGACGGCTCTTTGAAAACCGAACACTACAGGAGAGGGTGCGAGCGGTATTCCAAGTACCTGATCGGCTGGTTCGGCGCCGATACACCGGTCGTCGAGCTGACGCCTGAACGGATGGCCGGTTACGCGGCCGCTCGACGCGGTGGTCAAATCAACGGCCACGCCGTCGGAGCCACATCGGTGCATCAGGACATCAAGCTCCTCAAGTCCATGATGAAATGGGCGACTGGAGTCTACAACAACGGCCGCCCGCTGCTCGATCGAAATCCATTAACGGGTTTCGCGATCCCCAAGACGCGCAATCCGCTGCGGCCGCGGATAGAGGAAGAAACGGTCGAGAAGCTCAAGGTGGTCGCCGAGCGGGTGAGCCCGTTGATGCCGTTGCTGATCACGTTGATGGATTCGAGCGGTCGCCGGTTGTCGAGCGTGCTGGGGCTCCGGTGGGACGACTTCGATTTCGAGAAGCGGACCATCACGTGGCGCGCCGAGCTGGACAAGAAGCGGCGGACGTGGATCGTGCCGATGCCCAGGCAGGCCGAAGTGGCCCTGCTCGAGTATCGTGCCGAACATCCGGCGATCGGGAGCGCGTTGGTTTTCCCGATGATGAGCGACCCGACGACACCGGTCACTCGCCACCTCGCGAGCGACTGGATGCAACGGGCCTACCGGTACGCTGGGGTCAAACGGCCGAAGGGTTCGTTGTGGCATGCCTTTCGGCGCAGGTGGGCGACGTTGCGCAAAGACTATCCGTTGCGCGATCTCGCCGCGGCCGGCGGGTGGGAGGATCTCCCGACGGCCTTGATGTACCAGCATCCGGATCAGGAGACGCTACGGCGGGTGATGGACCATCCGAAGCCACTCCAGAAACGATCGCAGAACGGCTGAGCTGATGGGGTGTCGCAGGACTCAACATCCTGTGGCACCTCGATTTCACTCGGTGACGCCGGTCAGGACTCTCCTGACCGGCGCGCAGGAGGGCGCTCACCGTGCAGTACGCCGTACTATCACCGTGCCGTCCGCCGTACACCTCACCGTAACGGACCGGCACGTTCACCGGGCGTTTACCGGAGCGTTCACCGAGACTTCTACCGGACTTCTATCGAGCCTCTACCGGGACCTCTACCGGCTCTCGACCGACATCTCTACCAGATCTTAACCAGCAAAACGGGGAACGCTTGCGCAGAACGGGCACAAAGACGCTTCGGGACCCACGATGTCGAAATGGTGTCGGGAGAAACGATGACAGAAACGATGACAAACGCTCGCAAAAACAAAAAGCGCGACACGACTCATCGTCGCATCGCGCTTCGAATTGCCCCTCCTGGGATCGAACCAGGACTCTCCTGATCCAGAGTCAGGCGTGTTGCCAGTTACACCAAGGGGCAGAGATGCATGGAGCTGAGGGGGCTCGAACCCCTGACCTCCTGGGTGCGATCCAGGCGCTCTCCCAGCTGAGCTACAGCCCCGAGTTTCCGGGAGGGGGAACGTAATTCGGTCGCTCGGGCCGGGCAACCCTGACGCACCAGAAAGCCGTAAGGCGTAACCGCGAAGGCGTGGTGCGTGACACCTCCACACCGTCGTAGATTCCCTCATGCTCTCCCCCTCCGCCATCACCCTCACCGCCACCATCCCCGCGCCCACCGAGCGGGTCTTCGCGCTCCTCACCGATCCCGCGCGCATCCCCGACTGGCTCCCCGGATGCCGCGAAATCATTCCCGCCACCCCGCTCCGCAAAGGCGCCGCCATCACCGCCCGCTTCCCCGGCCGGGACACCGAGCTCGTCATCACCGAGATCGTCTCCCCCACTTCCCTCGCCTGGACCGATCGCCGCCGCGCCGGATCGCGCACCTACTTCCTCCTGCAATTCGCCGGCGGCTCCACCACCTTCACCATGAAGGACGTGTGGCAGCCCTCGGGCTTCGGCTCCTGGCTCCGCGGCAAACTGTTGCGGCGACGTGACACCAAGAAACGCTTCGACGCGATGGTGCAGAACCTCAGGAAAATGACGATGGTCTGAGGCACAACTCGGTCCACCTCCTCGCGTGACCTCCTCCCAACTTCGCACGTCTAATAGGTGAACCGACGGCAGTATCGCGGGTAGGAAAGCCCGGTATTTCCGGCGCCGGGCCGTTGTCATCCGACCCGCGACGATGTGACGCCCCGCACCTCGGTGCGGGTTACTCTTCAGGGAGGACGCTCTTATGTCCGTCAAGCCACTCTCCGCGCTCGCCGGCCTCGCGCTGATCCTCGCCGCCGGGTGCAGTCAGCAGGCCACTCGCGAAGCGCAGGCCAAGATCGACAGCCTCACCCAGGTCGCCACCGATCGCGACCGCCTGATGTCCGAAGTCGCGCTCAACGCCCGCGCGCTCTCCGAAATCGGCGCCGAGCTGTCCAAGGTGCAGGTCCACGGCAAGCTGAAGCTCCCGCCGGCGGAATCGAAGGAACAGGCCCAGCGCGACAGCATCGTTCAGCGGGTCCACTTCCTCGCGTCCCGCGTCAACGAGACCGACGCCCGGCTCAAGGAAAGCGACAAGGAAATCAAGAGCATGTCGCACCTCTCGGACTCGCTGCGCGCCACCCTCGAGAGCACGGTGGTCAACTTCCAGCACATGGTGGACGACCAGAAGGGCCAGATCGCGACCCTCACCCAGCAGGTGGACTCGCTCTCCGGGCTGACCGTGGCCCTGCGGGACACGCTGAACGACGTCTCGCTCCGCAGTAACACCGTGTACTACATCGTCGGCACCAAGGAGCAGCTGGAGCAGAAAGGGATCATCACCGAAGAGGGCGGCGCCCGCTTCCTCTTCGTGCTCTGGAAGTCCGGCAAGACCATGGTCCCGGCGCGCACCCTCGATCCCTCCGCCTTCACCGCGATCGACAAGCGCCTGATCACCAACATTCCGCTCCCCGACTCGGCCGCAAGCTACCGCATCGTGTCGCGGAACGACCTGGACGCCCTCGCCGCGCCGCCCGATCCCGACGGCACCATCAAGGGATCCCACGCGCTCCCCATCGCCGCGCCCGACAAGTTCTGGGAAGGGTCGCGGTTCCTGATCATCGTGCAGCAGATCTGAACGGTGGGAGGTGGGGAGTGGAACTCCCCGGTGTGACGCGAAATCACGCTTCGCACCGAAGAGTCCCACTCCCCACGGGTCTGTCTGCTCCCCCACTTCCCTCAGCGCCTTCTCGACTTCTCCCAGTTCACGAACAGGAACCCCCCCGGCGCCGGCAGTCCGGGGTCGCCGGGCGCGGGCAGGACCTGGAGCTGCAGCTCGTCCACCTTGTTCTTCGAGCAGTCCCAGCACTCGAGCGCGAAGTCGCCGTCCCGTCGCGTGTGCGACAACAGCATTACGTGCACCTGCGCGTTGTCGGAGACCAGGGAATCGTTCCGGTAGAGATGGCCCACCGCCCAGAGCGCCACCGCGCTGTTGATGGTGGGGACGAGCGGCGTATGGACGCCGGTGGAACCGTGATAGTAGAGACCGAGGATCACGCCCCCGAAGCGGGGGTGATGGGGGACGTCCCGGGTCTGGACCCGGTCGATCGAAAGCCGCCACCGGGCCCCGTCCTCGGTCACGATCTGCGCGGCGCCGAGCACCGAGTCCCGGGTCGCGCCGAAGTCCCAGGCCGTGAACGCGAAGGTGCCCGAGATCCGCGCCACCACGTTCGAGTAGGGACCACGTTTCACCTGCGACTCCAGGCCCTCCTCTTCGGCCCCGAACTGCGCCAGCACCGGCGCCGCGCTGTCCGGGAAGGGAAAGGGCCCGGGAAGAATCTGGATCACGGGACCGCCGCCCGTGACCCTCACCCCCGTTCCCCCTCTCCACGACGTGGCGAGGGGGCCAGGGGGAGAGGTGGTGGACCGGGGCGACGACCCTACGATCAGCTCCGCCACCATCCCCAGCTTCCGGTGCGAATCCTCGCCCACCGGGCAGTAGACCCGGTAGCGGCCCTCCGCGAGCGTCACCCGGAGCGTGGCCGAGTCTCCGGGCGCGATGGTCCCCGTCTCCTCCTCCAATCCCTTCCCCTCGACCTCGAAGGCGTGGGGGATGGTGCCGGTGTTGACCGCCGTGAAGGTGACCGGCCCGGGAGCGACCGCGCGTTGCGCCAGCTCGACCTTCCACTCGGACAACCGAACCCGCACCGCGGTCTGGGCGGGGAGCCCCGCGGGCGAGACCGCGAGCGCCACTGACAGGGTGACGCCCCGCGCGTATCCTTCCATCCCGAACATCGTGGTCCTCACTGGTTGGGGTACGGGGGGAGACCGCCGGGCGGGCGGGAATATTCCCGGGAATAAACGCGGACTTGAGGCGGTCAGGAGGGACGTGGAACCGGGCGACCTCGCGCGCTTCGAGGAGGCGATGCTGCCCCATCTCGACGCGGCCTACACCCTCGCGCGCTACCTGCTCCGTGAACCGGCGGACGCGGAGGACGCGGTGCAGGACGCGTACCTTCGCGCCCTGCGCCACTTCGGGTCCTTCCGCGCCGCGGGAGACGCGCGCGCGGCCCGGGCCTGGCTCCTCACCATCGTCCGGAACGCGTGCCGGACGCTGGGCGGCAAGTCGCGCGACGCCGAATCGTTCGACGAGGAGCGCCACGGGGCGGAAGACGGAACGACCGACGCGCGGGCCCTGGCGCGGGACGCGCGCGAGACGCTCGACCGGGCGCTCCGCAAACTCCCCGAGGAGTTCCGCTCCGCGCTCGTGCTGCGGGAGATCGAAGGACTCTCCTATCAGGAGATCGCCACCACCCTCGAGGTGCCGGTCGGCACCGTGATGTCCCGGCTCTCCCGCGCCCGGGAACGCCTGGGCGCGCTCCTTTCCCCGAAAGCGGCGACCTGATGGACCACGACATCCCGAAGATCGGCGCCTACGCGGACGGTGAGCTGTCCGCCGCCCAAGCCCGCGAGGTGGAAGCGCACCTCGCGACCTGCGCCTCCTGCACCGAGGTGCTGGCGCGTCACCGCGCGCTCTCCGTGGCCCTCGGCCACGAGACGCCGGCCCTCGCCGCTCCCGATCGCCTCCGCGACGCGGTGCGGAGCGCGCTCGCCCGCGAAGCCGCCCGGCGCCCCGCCTTTCCCTACCGGCGGCTCGCGCTCGCCGCGACGGTGGTGGTGGCGGTGCTCTCGGGCTGGACCCTCTGGCGCTCCCGCGCCCAACGCGCCGAGCACGCGGAGGTGCTGGCAGAGGTGGTGCGGGCGCACCGCGAGTCGGAGCGGCCGGGGCACCTCACCTTCGTCAATTCGGGCGACCGCGCGACGGTCTCCCGGTGGCTCGCGGGCGTGCTCGCGTTCGTGCCGCCGGTCGAGAATCCGATGCCCGATTCCTTCCCCCTCGCCGGCGCGCGGATCGATTACCTCCACCAGCGCAACGTGGCGGCCCTGGTCTACCGCCACGGCGACCAGGTGGTCAATGCGTTCTTCTGGCCCGAAGCCGGCGAATCGGGCCCGACGGAGGAGACCGCGGTCGCCGGCCACCCGGTGTTCTACTGGAAGCACGACGGAATGGAAGTGTGGATCGTGGGCGACGGGAGCGGCGCGGAACTGGAACGGTTTGTGGGGAGGCTACGGGAAGCGATGGGATGAACAAAAAACAAAAAAAAGGCGTCGTGCGTGGTACGTGGGGAGTTCTTCACGCGCTACGCAGCGCGCCGTCATTGCGTCGCCAGGTTCCCCACCAGCCCCTCCGCCTCTTTTTCTTTCCCCGCCGGCACCAGCACCCGCACCTTCCCCTCCCCGCCGCGGCCGCCGCGGATCGTGAACTCGAGCACCGGCGGAACCCCGGCCAGGGTGGCGGGAATGAACTGCACCCCGGCGAGGCGCAAACCGTAGGTGCTCCAGCTGGTGAAGCGCCCGTCCTGATAGACGCCCCCGGGACCGATCAGCACTTCGCCCGGGCCCGCGAGCCGGCGCGCGTGAGTGGAGCGCGCGATGAGATAGAGCGTCGCCCAGACCAGCGGCGCCGTGACCGCCCCGCACGCCACGCCGACCGCGAGCCCCAGACTCCAGTTGCCGTTCAGCCACGCGAGAAAGATGCCGATCACCAGAAACCCGATGAACACCGTGAACGGGAGCCGGCGCGAGCGCTTCAGGTCGCGGGCCCACTCGTCCTCGGTGAAGCGGCGCCACTCCTCGGCCGAGTAGGTCCAGTGCGCCAGGTGCCCGCCCGCTTTCAGGCCCTCCACCTGCCGCACCTCCGCCCGTCCGGTGAAGTAGAAGATGGGCCAGAGAACGAGGCAGAACAGGAATCCGGGCGCCCCGAAGAATCCGATCCATCCCAGCCGCCACCCCGCGGTCATCGCGAGGAGCCCGAGACTCACCACGATGACCGAGACGCCCGCGGCGTAGACCGTCGCCCGCATCGCGCCCGCGTACGGGTTGCGGACCGACTCAGTCGACATACGGCACGTCCACGGTGAGGCCATCCTTCGCCACCAGCGTCTCCGGGAAGACTTCCTTCGCTTCCTTCGCCAGCTCTTCCGCCGAAATGGAGTAACGGGCGGAGAGGTGGGTGAGGACGAGCCGCCGGGCCCGGGCCGCGAGGGCCACCTGCGCCGCCTCCTTCGCCGTGGAGTGGCCGGTCTCCTTCGCGCGGTCCCTTTCTTCCTCCCCGAACGTCGCTTCGTGGACGAGGAGATCCGCTCCGGCGGCGCCATCCACCACCGCGGCGCAGGGACGGGTGTCGCCGGTGATCGCGACCCGGCGGCCGGGGCGCGGCGCGCCGACCAGCTCCGAGGGCTGGATGGTCCGGCCGTTCTCGAGCGCCACCGGCTCGCCCTTGTGGAGGCGGCCCCACATCGGCCCCTCCGGAATCCCCAGCGCGCGCGCCTTCTCGGGGTCGAAGCGCCCGAGCCGCTGATGCTCGGCCAGGAGATATCCCACCGAGCCGCCGCCGTGCTCGGTGGCGAAGGCGCGGATCTCGTAGCCTTCCCGGCTCCCCTTTCCCCTCTCCCCGATCGCGTCGCCCGGCTTCACCTCCACCACCTCGATCCCGAAGGGCACCCGCTCCACGCCCAGCGAGATGGCCTGGGAAAGAATTTTCTTCGCGCCCTTCGGCCCGTAGAGCACGACCGGCGTTTCGCGCTTCTCGAGACCGAGGGTGCGCAGGAGCCCGATCAGTCCCAGGAAATGGTCGGCGTGAAAGTGGGTGAAGAAGATCTCGGACAAGGCGAAACTCACCCCGTAGCGCATCATCTGGCGCTGGGTGCCTTCGCCGCAATCGAAGAGCATGGTTTCGCCCTCGCGCTGCAAGGCGAGGGACGAGACGTTGCGCTCGACGGTGGGCCGGGCCGCGGAGGTGCCGAGAAAGGTGACCGAAAGCATGGGCGAATATAAAGTCGAAAGGCGGGCCTCGGGGCGATGCGGGCTCTCCGCGGCCTAATTCGTAATCCGCCGACGTTCCCGGGTTAGCGCCACGCACCACGCCTCTTCGCGCGGGTCCACGCCTCAGAAAACCTTGACGGTCAGGTACCTCCCCGGCCGCTCTCGCAGGTCGTCGAGCAGCGCCGAGAGGGACTCCAGGGTGTGCTTCAGGTCCACGTACAGCATCGAGTCGGTCGCCATCTTGCCCAGACTGCCCTGTCCGTGATTCATCGCGGCGAGCAGGGTGTCGAGGCTGGCGGTGGCGTGGGAGAGATTGGTCGAGAGCACCGCGAGATTGGTGGTGAGGGTGTCGAGATGGACCCCGGTCTGGCGCGCGGCCTGGGAGCCGAGGAGGGTGTCCAGGTGCGACATCACCCGCTCCACGGACGCGAGGGTCGCGGTGGTCTGCTTCACCATGGGACCGTTTCCGGTGGCGACCAGGACGTCCATCCCGCGCTGGGTGGCGACCAGGGTGTTGTGGAGGTCGGTGGCGAGCTGATCGGAGACGAGGCCCGAGGCGCGGCCCAGGAGCTCGTTGGCGCGGGTGGCGAGGCCCGACGCCATGTCGGCGAGTCCCGGCGGCGAGGCGCCGACGATGGCGCGGCCCGCCGGCAGCAGCGCCTCCTGCCCGCCCGGCGAGTAGTCCACGTACTTGGCGCCGAAGAAGTCGAGCTGGCCGATGGTGGCGCTCGCGTCCACGTGGGGCGCGACGTCCTTCGAGATTTCGAGCACCACCCGCACCCGCCCCACGCCGGCGAGCTCGACCGTCGCCACCCGTCCCTTCTTCACGCCGGACACGAGGACCGGGTCCCCCGCCTTCAGGCCGTTGACGTTGGTGAACACCGACTCCACGCGCAGGCCGGTGGAGCGGATGGAGCGTCCGCTGAACCAGAACATGCCGAACGTGAAGAGCGCGAGCCCCAGGAGCACCAGGGCCCCGACGCCGACTTCCTGCTTATACGTGGTGTCCATCGCGTCCTTCGCTCTGAATGACGGCGCCTTCGAGATCGCGCTCCAGGAACTGCTGCACCGCGGGATCCCGGGACGCGAGCACCTCTTCGGCGGTGCCCACCGCGCGGATCCTGGCCTGCCAGAGCAGCGCGATCCGGTCCGCCACCCGGAACGCGCCGCGCACGTCGTGGGTCACGACCACGCTGGTGACGCCCAGCTCGTTCTGCAGCCGCTCCACCAGGCCGTCGATCACGTCCGCGTTCACGGGATCGAGGCCCGAGGTCGGCTCGTCGTACAGCAGATACTTGGGTTTGCCCGCGATGGCGCGCGCGATGCCGACCCGCTTCCGCATGCCGCCCGACAGCTCGGACGGGAATTTCTTCGCCACGTCCGCGTTCAGGTTGACGAGGCGCAGGCAGTCCACCACCCGCTGGTCGCTGTAGGTCTCGTCCTCGTACTGGGTCTCATCGGTGATGCCGAGCCGGATGTTCTCGCGCACGTCCATGGAATCGAACAGGGCGCCGTTCTGAAAGACGTACCCGATGTTGCTGCGCAGCTCGGAAAGCTGTTTCCGGTCGAGCGTCGGCACGTGCAGGCCGTCCACCACCACGTCGCCGGAATCGGGCTTGATCAGCCCGATGATGTGCTTCAAGAGCACGCTCTTGCCGACGCCCGAGGGTCCGAGCAGCGCCACGGTCTCGCCGTCATTCACGGTGAAGTTCACGCCGTCCAGCACCACGTTCTCGACGAAGCGCTTGGAAACGTTGCGGAGCGCGATCACTTGGCGGGCCCGAGCAAGAGCTGCGCCAGCACCAGGTCGAGGAGCAGGATCGTCACCGAGGACGCGACCACCGCCTGGGTGGTCGCGCGCCCCACGCCCTCCGCGCCCTGCTGGGTGTGGTACCCGATGTAACAGGGGATCACCGTCACCGCGGCGGCGAAGGCGAACGCCTTGATGGCCGAATACCAGAGGTCGAACGTGCGGAAGAAGTAACGCGCGCCGTAAATGAAATCGGCGTTGGTGATGCCCAGGGACTGATGCGCCGCGATCCAGCCGAAGCCGAAGCCGGTCGCGTCGGCGAGCATCACCAGGGTGGGAATGACGATCATCCCCGCGAGACAGCGCGGCAGGAGCAGGTGCGAGAACGGGGAGCGGCCCAGGCTCTCCAGCGCGTCGATCTGCTCGGTGACCCGCATGGTGCCCAGCTCGGCCGCGTACCGGGCGCCGATCCGCCCGGCCAGGATCAGGCCGGTGAGAACGGGCCCCAGCTCGAGGACCACCGATTCGGAGATGACGCCGCCCGCGATATAAAGAGGAAAGGCGCCGGTGAACTGGTAGCCGGTCTGGAGCGCCGTGACCCCGCCCGCGAAGGCGGCGATGAGCAGCACGATGAACATCGAGCCGTAGCCGATGGAGATCGCCTGCTCGAAGGTGCGGGGAACGTAGATGCGCCACTCGGTGAAGGACCGGCCCAGATCCACGAGGAACATGGAAAAACGGCCGGCGTGCGCCGTGAAGCGCAGGCTCCACCGCCCAGCCAGCTGGCGCACATCGAGCGTCAGCTCCGCCACACGCGCTCCATAGGCGTGTATCTTGTGTAGGCATGCCCCGTTCGTCCACCCCCCAAAGCCGTAAAACTCCACGCGCGCAACGCTTTACACGGAAACTGCTGGCTTGGTACGCGCGCGCGGCGCGGGACCTCCCGTGGCGGCGGACGCGCGATCCCTACCGGGTCATCGTTTCCGAATTCATGCTGCAACAGACGCAGGTGTCGCGGGTGACCGAGTACTACGCGCGGTTCCTCGCCCGCTTCCCCACGCTGCGCCGGCTCGCGCGCGCGAAACCGAAGGCGGTGCGGGAGGCGTGGGACGGGTTGGGATACTACGCCCGGGCGAGGAACCTGCACGCCACGGCGAAGGAAGTGGTCGGGCGCTACGGCGCCACCTTTCCCGACGACCCCGCGGAACTGGTCCGGCTCCCGGGCGTGGGCCGCTACACCGCGGGGGCGGTGGCGAGCTTCGCCTACGAGAAGCCGGTGGCGGCCGTGGACACCAACGTGGCTCGGGTAATCGTCAGGGCGTTCGTGGGGAAAGAGGCCGCGGGGCGAAAAGGCGGCGACGCGAGGAAGGTCTGGAAGATCGCGGCCGGGCTGGTCCCGGCGGACGGAAAACGGGCGTGGACCTTCAATCAGGCCATCATGGAACTGGGGGCGCTGGTTTGTACCGCCCGGCGTCCGCAGTGCCCGACCTGTCCGGTGCGGAAGGAATGCAGGACGGGGGCGAGCGGGCTATCTATCTCGCCACCGTCCCGCTCACCAGCGCCGCCAGCCCCAGAATCCCCGCCGCCGTCGCGAAGATCACCAGCCGCTTCCGCAGCTCGGCGAACGACGCCGGCAGGGCTCCGTTCGCGAGCTCGAGGCGCGAGAGCCGCGCCGCGGTCGGGGTGACGACGAAAATCACGATCAGCGCGCCCAGGAGTCCCGTCCCCTGCATCGTCATCAGCCATCCGGGCACGGCGCCGGTCTGCATGTAGGGCATCGAGAGCGCGATCCCCGAGAGCAGCACCAGCACCGCGCCCGGGGCGACCAGGGTGCGGGTGATGACGCCGGTGGCGCGATAGGCGGTGAGCCGGTCCCCCGCGGGCCACGCCTTGGCGCGGATCCCCACGATCATGGTGCCGAGCCCGCCGCCCAGCCACGCGGTGAACCCGATCACGTGAAGGAAGAGCCAGAGCCCGCGGCTCATCGGACTTCCGCCAGGATCGGCTGGCGGCCCGCCGCGCCGGCGTCGAGCTCGTGCCAGTGGGTGATCTCCGGCTCCCCCTGCTTCCAGCACCAGAAGATGTCACGGCCGTCCTGCTTCCCGTAGAAATCCACCAGCCCGTCCTCGAATCCCTTGAGCACGCACCCGATCTGGTCGAGCTCGGCCAGGAATCCCTCCATCTGGCGCGCCACCGGCTCGATCGCGCGCCGGAGCGCGATCTGGTCCGCCGACTCCCCGGACTCGGGACGCGACTGCGCCGCGGCGAGTTCGTAGCGCGCCACCAGGTCCCGCCAGGTGGGATGGAGCGCGGTGATGTCCGCCACGATCCGCTTCACCAGCGGGAGGGTGCGGTTGGCCTCGGCCAGGGTGAAATGTTTGGGGGGCATGACGGGAAACTACGCGGGGGAGTGGAGAGTGGGGAGTCCCACTCCCCGCCTTACCCGACCACGATGCCCGCCACTTCTTCCGGGTGCGGAATGAACCCCACCACCCGGCGGGCGGCGTCCAGCACCACGATCGTCGCCCGGACGTGATGGTCCGCGGGATCGAGCCGGGCCTCGAGACGGTAGCCCTTGAGCTCGGTCTCGGGCGTCACCACGGCGGTATCGGAGCGGAGGTGGTCCTGCACCGGACAGCGGCTGGGGTCGTCGCCCATCGCCACGCAGCGGGTGACGATGTCGCGGTCGGAGATGGTGCCCAGGTAGCGGCGGTCCTTGGGATTGTCCACCACCGGCACCACGGAGATGTTCTTCGCGCGCATCAGCGCCGCGACCTCGGAGCTCGTCGCCCCGGCCGCCGCCACCACCGGATCCGTGATCATCGCTTCCGATGCCCGCACGCTCACCCCGCTTGCCGGCCTGCCGCGTGACTCAGCGCCCGAGAGTCGATTCTATCGCGTCTTTGGTTCTCTCGTAACCCTGCCGCACGTACCGGTCCACCTGGTCCAGCGCGAAGGTCGCCTCCCGCTCGGCCACGGCCCGAATCACGAGCAGCGGGGCCGCGTCCGCGGGCCACGCGGCGATCTCCCGCTCCGCCTGCGCCGCCATCATGATCCGCTCCGCCTCGCCGTGCGCCCGGAGCAGCCCCGGGACCCGCGAGCGCTGTCCCGGCACCAGGGTCTCGTCGAACCCCGGGCCCACGTTGATCGCCACCACGAGTTCGGCGGGCACCCGGCGCGCCACCCCGATGGGGAGCACCGCCCGCAGGCCGCCGTCCAGGTATTGCCGTCCGCCGATTTCACCGGGGGGATAGTAGAGCGGAAGCGCGCAGGAAGCGTAAAGCGCGTCGGGGAGCGGCGCGTCCCGCCCGTCCGCGCCGAAGAGCGCGAGCTCGCCGGACTCGCGGTCGGTCGCGGTGACGGTCAGGGGAGTGGCGAGATCCGCGAATCGGGTGACCGGCACCATGCGCGCGATGGCGCGGCGGAGCCCGTCGGCCTTGAGGAAGCTCGAGGCGAAGACCCCGGCGAGGAGCGCCGCCGGACTGGTCGGCGCCACCGCCTTGCGGGTGAGGGTCCGCCCCGCCGCGAGCACCTGGTCCGGAGACTGACCGGCGGCGAGCGCCGCCCCGACCAGCGCCCCCATCGAGGTGCCGATGATGCGCGCCGGCGCGAGCCCCCGGTCCGCCAGCGCGCGAAAGGCGCCGACCGCGGCCAGCGCCTTGGCACCGCCTCCGGAGAGGACCAGCACCACTCTCATGGGGGACTGCCTACTCCCCCTTCCCCTGGTCGTACCTCCGCTCCATCACCCGGTTGGCGCGGCGCTTCGCGGCCCGCTCGTAGCGGCGCTTCTCGTCCGGGGTTTCGGGAGCGATCGGCGGCACCTCGACCGGCACGCCGTGATCGTCGAGCGCCACGTAGGTCACGTAACAGGAATTGGTGTGGCGGCGATTCCCGGTCAGCACGTTCTCGGCGATGATCTTCACCCCCACTTCCATGGACGTCTTCCCGGCGAAGTTCACCCGGGCGTAGGCGGTGATCAGCTCGCCCACGTGGATCGGCTCCTTGAAGTCCACCTTGTCCACGGACACGGTCACGCAGGCGTGGTTCGAGTGCCGGATGGCGGCGACCGCCGCCACCCGGTCCACCAGCGACAGAATCACCCCGCCGAAGACGTTGCCCATGATGTTCGCGTGCTGCGGCATCATCAGCTCGGACATGATGGTTTCGGATTCGCGCGGATGGCGTGACTGCATGTGACGAGTGTCTCCGCCTTTCAGGGCGCGCCCGCGGGACGCACCTCGTAGCGCGTCTGCATCCCCATCCGCAGGTGCGGCGAGTTGTGGCAGTGGAAGAGCCAGATCCCCGCGTTGTCGGGCACCATGTCCGCCACCACCATGCCCATCGGCAGGAGGGCGGTGACGTCGGTGCGCATCCGGGAGATCTCGACCGTGTTCCCGTGCCAGTGCGGCGAATGGATCTCGAACCCCGTCCCCGCCATCAGGTACCAGCGCACCCGGTCGCCGACCCTCATCTCCGGCATCGGGCCGTTGCCGTAGAGATATCCGTTCATCGTCTCCTTGAAGTTGAACGGCGTCTCCGGGCCGCCCACCGACGGCACGCCGAAGAGCACCGTGAACGGCGTGCTGTCCGGCTGTCCCGCGTAGCGATGGACGTTGGTCACGGCGTAGCGCGAGGCGTTCTCGTCGATTTCGTCGAAGGCGACCACGAACTCGCGGTCCACGTCCTTGGGACTGCCGTCGGCGCGCGCCATCCCCCGCGCGGTGACGATGATGGGACCCATCAAGCCGGTCGAGATGTCCTGCTCCTCCCGCACGTGGGAGTGATACATCCACATCACCGAGCTGCCGTCGCCGGGCCCGGGGCCCGCGCGCTCGGGCACCGGCCAGACGTAGGTCACGGTGCCGCCGGGCGGCACGCCGTTGCCCGTCAGGTCCCGCTCCCCGGGGCCGGCGGCGTACGGCGCGCCTTCGGACGCCTTGGCGTAGAACACGCCGTGGGGATGCATCGTCGCCGGGAACGCGAGATTGTTCCGGAAGATCACCTTGATGGTGTCGCCCACCTCGGCGCGGAGCAGCGGGCCCAGGATGCCGAGGTACTGCATCGCGGCGGGCCGGGGCTTCAGCGTCGTGAAGCTCGAGTCCGTGTACTCGCGATAGATCGCCTTCAGCGCCTGGTGACCGATGTGCCACTTGCCCGCCTCGACGAACGGCTTCTCCACCGAGTCGAAGGCCTGGCCCGAGATCTGATTCGATCCCGAGGGCGTGAAGTCCCAGGTCACGGTGTCGGCCGCGACGAAATAGGTGCGGGTCCGGCCGTGGGGGCGCGCCTGCGCGGGGAGCAGCAGGGCGAGGGGCACGGCGAGGAGAACGCCGAGGGCACTGCGGCGGATCATGGAGACACCTTTCCGGCGGGCGTGGGCCCGCTCAGTAGTCAACCGGTCGCAGATAGAATTCGCCGATCGCGGTCTGGGAGAGCACCGCGACGGTGGGGAGCCGCCGTTTCCAGTGTGTCGAGTCGAGCCGCTTTCTCACCGCTTCCACTTCCTCCGCGCCGAAGCCCCGGGCCACGATGGCGGCGGGGGTGACGCCGCGGATCAGGTAATAGAGGATGGGATCGGCCCGTTCGTAAGAGAAGCCGTAATCGCCTTCGGTGGTCTGGCCCGGAACGAGGTCCGGGGTGGCGGGTTTGTCGAGAATCACCTCGGGGACGCCGACTTGGCGGGCCAGGGCCCAGACCTGGGTCTTGAAGAGATCGCCCAGCGGATTGACGGGCGGGGAATCGTCGGCGTGCCAGGTGAAGTAGCCGAGGAGCCGCTCCGACTTGTTGCCGGTGCCGAGCGGCAGCGCGCGGTGTTTCGCGGAGAGATCGAAGAGCACGATCATCCGCTCCCGGGCCATCACGTTGCCGCGGCGGGTGGGGTCGGCGTCGGGGCTCTCCTGGAGATAGCCGTCCACGGCCGCGGTGATGTCCACCGTCACCGACTCGATGCCGAGCCGGTCGATCACCAGCTGGGCGTGGGAGAGGCTCTCGGGACTGGAGGTGCGGTAGGGCATCCGCACGCCGATCACGTTCTCCTTGCCGAGCGCTTCGGCGGCGAGGAAGGCGGTGAGCGCGGAGTCCACGCCGCCCGAGATGCCGACGATCCCCTTCTGGAACCCGCGGCGGCGGACCACCTCGTCCTTCAGGAAGGCGACCAGCCACTTCCGGGCGAGGGCGCAGTCGAGCCGCAGCGGATCCTCATCGCCCGCGGCGGGGCGGAAGACGTGGGGGGGAGAATGGGGATTCGGGATCGGGGATTGGCGCGGCCGCGTGCCGCTGTCCGTCGGCGCGTCGAACTTCACGCTCGGACGCGTCTTGCCGTTTCCCGAATCCCCTTTCCCCAATCCCCGTATCAAGGTCGGTACCGCGCTCTGCAGGTCGGAGAGCAGGGGCGAGTCGGCACGCACCTGGGTGATCTGGGAGAAGTCGATCTCGGCGGTCACCAGCGCTTCATCGAAGAGGGGACCGCGCACCAGAAGTCTCCCCGAGGGATCGATGATGGCCGAGGCGCCGGGGAAGCCCTTCCCGCCCTCGAAGCCCACCAGGTTCGCGAGCGCCACGAAGACGCCGTGCTCCTCCGCGATCCCGCGCACCACCCGCTCCCAGCGCACCATGCTCTCCGGGAGATGCGCCCCGTCCTCGTCCACCGCGGATCCGCGGGCGGGAGACGCCGAGGGCACGATGATCAGCTGCGCGCCGTCCAGCGCCGCGATGGTGGCGGCGAGCGAATGCCAGGCGTCTTCGCAGATCAGGATCGCGGCGCGTCCGCCCCAGGCGGTTTCGAAGGCGCGCACGCCGTCCTGGCCGCGATCCACGAAGCGCTCCTCGTCGAACACGCCGTAGGTGGGCAGGAACACCTTGCGGTGCACGTGCCGCACCTCGGGCTTCTTCCCGCCCAGGGTGACGTAGAGGCAGGAGTTGAAAAGATGATTCTGGAAGACTTCGTAGAATCCGACGCAGAGGTCCACGGCGGGCCCGGAGTAGGCGGCGGCGAGATCGCGGACCAGGGTGCCCGCGGTCACCGCGACCTCCTGCACGCCGCCTTCCACGAAGTAGCCCGAGGTCGCGGTTTCCGGAAAGACGATCAGGTCGGGGCGGGGATCGAGCCGCGCGGCGGCGGACGCCACCTCCCCGATGCGGCGCACGTTGTCGGCGTACTCGCCCTTGGCGGGGCGGAACTGGGAAAGGGCGAGGCGCATGAAAGAAAGATAAGACCCCGGGCGCAGAAGTAGCCAAGCCGGCAAGTCCTTTGGCGCGGCTGACGCGCCGGCGGCTACCGGCGGGCCGCCCTCGCCACCAGGTACGCCACCACCAGCACCCCCGCTCCCAGAGCCGCCACCATCGGCTGAGCCACCACCGTCGCGATGAAGAGCGCGGCGTAGACCGCGAGGAACGCGACCGGGACTGCGGGATAGAGCGGCACCCGGAACGGCGCCGCGGCGTTCCGGCGCCGCAGCGGGAACAGCGCGGTGACCGTGAACCCGTCCACCAGAAGAATGAGCGTGATCGCGAGCGAAAGGAGCTGCTGGAAGGTTCCGGTGGCCGCGAGCGCCACCGATACCGCGCCCACCACCAGCATCGCCGCCCAGGGCGTGCCGCCGCGATTCACCCGCGCCAGCGCGCCCGGCGCGAGCCCGTCCCGCGCCAGGCCGAAGAGGACCCGGGGCGTCACGAAAATGTTCCCGTTCAACGACGCCAGGACGATGAGGAGCGCCACCGCCGCCATCAGCGCCCCCGCCCGTCCCCCGAAGATCGCGGCCATCACGTCGCCGGGAACGAGATTCGAGGACGCGATGTGGTCGAGCGGAAGCACGTTGAAGAACGCCGCGTTCAGGAGCAGATACAGCGCGGTGACGACGCCCAGGCCGATGAGGAAGACGCGCGGCAGCACCCGCCCCGGATCCACCACTTCCTCCGCGATCTTGGCGGCGTCGGGATAGCCGTAGTAGGTCCAGATCACCGCCTGGAAGGCGAGCGCGAAGGCCCCCCAGAGCGCGGTGCCCGAGGGCGCCGCGCTCGCCGTACCGTGCCACCCCGCCCCGTCCCCCGCGACGAACGCCGCCGCCACCACCCCGGCGAGCGCGAGCACTTTGGCGCCGGTGACCAGGTTCTGCACCCGGCGCCCCGTCCCCACGCCCACCAGGTTGACGCCGGTGAGCAGCACCACGAGGCCGGTGCCGAGCCAGCGGCTCGCCCCGGGCGGCCATCCGAGGAGCCGCGCCGTGAACTCGCCCGCCACCACGCCGATCGCCGCGATCGCGACCGGATAGATGCCCAGTCCTTCCACCCACCCCACCACCAGCGCCGCGCGCGGACCGTAGGCCTCGCGCGCGTACACGTACTTCCCGCCGGCGTGCGGAAATCGGGTCGAGAGCTCGGCGAAGACCAGGGCGCCGAGACAGGCGAGCGCGCCGCCCGCGATCCACAACAGCAGGACCAGCGCGGGGCGGCCGAGCTCGCCCACCACGATGCCGGGCGTGCGGAAGATGCCGGTCCCGACCATGATGCCGACCACCATGGCGAGACCGTCGGTGAGTTTGAGCGTGCGTTGGAGTTGGGTCACGGAGCGAAGAGTCGCTCCGGGAATCGAAAGCCGCCAGCGGCGCCGCGGCCGGGCGCGGCTCCAAGCCGCGGCTCGGCCGGTTACGCTAAAGCGCTGGCCAGTTCACTGACCCGGCCGAGCCGCGAGCTCACTCGCGCGTGGGATCTCGGCCGGGCCCGCCCGCTACCGCCGGTGGCCCGAACTCCGGCCGCCCCCGCCTCCCCCGCCGCTCGAGCGCGGCGCGGGCGCGAAGCTGCGAGGGCTCCCGCCCCCGCCGAACGACGAGCGGGGCGAGAAGGACGACCGGGGCGAAAACGACGGCCGGGGCGCGAAGGAGCGCGGCTCGAAGGACCGGCCGGGCGCACTGGGCCGGAACGACTCCATGGGACGCGAGTAGCCGCGGCTCCGCTCACCCGACGGCGCCGACCAGCGCTCCGGGGCGCGCCGGGAATCGGGACTCGCGCGGTAGCTCCAGCTGTAGTCGCCGTTGCCCGGCTTCCGCTGGCGCGGCGCGGGTTGGGCGCGCGGCGGATCGCGCCGCGGCGGCTGACTGGGCGCGGGACGGGCGCGGTCGCCGCCGCGGTCGCGCGGAGGCGGTGCAGCGGGCCGCTCCATCCTCGGTTCCGATGACCCGCCGTCGCGCGCTTCGCGCGGCCGCGGCTCCGCGACCGGTCCGCCGCTCCGGGTGCGGAAGGCCGCGTCGGTCGCGAAGCTGCTCTGGCGCGGAATGATGAACCCCGGCTCCGCCGACCGGCCGCCGAATCCGGCGCGCACGCCGACGAACCCGGTGCCGAGGCGGGAGCGCACCCCCACGCTCGAAACCAGCACCGTCTGCCGCGGCGCGAAGAAGCTGTTCCGGTAGTAGCCGCCGCCGTAGAACCCGCCGCCATATCCGTACCCGCCGCACCCGTAGCAATCGCGGTAGCCCGCGAAGCCGTAGAAGAACGGGTCGTAGAACGGATCGTAGAAGAAGGGATCGTAGAAGGGCCGGTAGAACGGATACCCGAAGGCGAATCCGAAAGAGAATCCGTACGGCCGGTATCCGAAGCAGCCGAAACAATCGTAGTAGGGAGCCCAGAACGGATCGTAGTAGCCGCCCGCGTACCCGTCGTCGTCGTACGCGTACGACGAGCGGTACGACGCGCGCGGCGTCACGGTGTAGCTGGCGACGTCGTAGTCGAAGTGATTGGACCCCGCCATCCGCTGGATGATGTCGACCAGCGACGCTTCGTCGTCGTTGCCGGAGGCGCGCAGGGCGCCGTAGTCCCAGTGATCGCCGCGCACGAAGCCGTCGTAGCTGAACTGGTCCTCCGACACCGCGGCGACCACGATGCCGCTGCCGTCGCGGTCGTCCACGAAGAACGCCTCGCGCCCGCCGCGACCGCGGAGCTCCACTTCCTCGCCGCCGCGCACGAACGCGTCGTCGCCCGGATCGAGCGGGAACAACACCCGCACCCGGCCTTCGGCGTCGGCGCGAAGGACGATCAGGTAACCGTCGCGGTCCGCCCGGGCGTGCACCCGGGCCCGGTCTCCCGCCACGTACGCGTCCTGATCCAGCCAGACGCGGATGGGGGGATCGTCCGCGCGGAGCGCGGGAGCCGGCGGGGTGACCCCACCGGCGAGTGCGAGCACGAGAGACAGGATCATGGTCGTCTCCTTCCTGCAGACCGCTGACGACGGACTACTCGTTCGACTACTCCAACATACACCTGTTAATGCTCGGGGTGCCGCTCGTGTTCCTCGCCTTCGCGGGCGGAGTCGCGACGCATCTGCATCATCATCTGCATCGCGGCCATCATCCCCTCCACTCGGCCCCGCTGCAGGTCGGTGAGCACGGCGCGCGCCTGCGCCGCGGCCACCAAACCGGCCCAGTGCGCCTTGGACATCGCGGCCATCCCGGCCTGGAAATGGGTCTTCATGACATTTGTGTCAGGTACGGCGGCGTTCATCGCCTGATGCATCTCGCCCATGTGGGTGCGCACGTCGGCCATCGCCGCGTCGGTGGCGGCTTTGGCGGCGTCGCGAATCTGGGTGAGCTTGGTGACCTGGGCCGGGGTGAGCTGGAGCGCGTCGGGGTGCTCGAGCAGATGCGCGGGCGAGAACGCCATCGCTTCCATCATCGGGCCCATCATCGCTTCCATTCCGGGCATCCCGCCCATCATTTCCATCATGCCGGGGCCCATCATGCCGTGCTCGCCCATGCCCATCATCGGATGCTTCATCGAGTCGGGCTGCTGCGCCGCGAGGGGCAGCGCGAAGGCGAGAAGACAGAGCAACGAGGTGCGGTTCATTGGAGCGCTCCCGTGAGAGTCGGAACGTCGGTGCGTCGGCACTTCACCACTCATCTTTCTTCCCCGCGTCCGGAATGAAGAGACTCACGCCGAACTTCGCTCTTCCGAACCGCCCGATCCAGCTCTGGGTCTCGGGCGCCACGAAGAAATCCGCGAGGGCTTTCCCTCCCCTGATGTTTACGCGCGGCGCGTTGCGGGGGTTGATCTCGAGCACGTGATAGACGTTGAAGAGCAGCCCGTCGCCCTGCACCAGCGGCACCAGCTCCAGCTTGTCCTTCCAGGCGAGATAGGTGCCCCGATCGGTGAGGGCGTAGCCCCGTTTTTCGTCCGCCATCTCGAGCGTCGCCGCCATTCCCTGCCCCGATTCGACGTACCACGCGGCGCCCGGGGCCGGTTTCACGCCGGCCGTCTTCCACAGCTTCTGCTCCCGCTGATGCGTGCCCGACTGATCCCCCCGGGAAATGAACGGCGCCCGGCCGCCGAGGAGTTTCCGGAACGCCACCGCCGCCGAATCGGTGGAGCGGAGGCCGTCGGGATCGCCCGCCGGTCCGACGATGATGAAATCGTTATGCATCACCAGGCGGCGGTTCAGAAAATATCCGGAGTCGGTGAGGAGCCGCTCCTCTTCCGGCGCGTGGGAGAGCACCAGATCCGCGTCGCCGCGGCGGCCCATCGCGAGCGCCTGCCCGCTCCCCACCGCGATCACTTTCACGGTGTAGCCGGTGCGCTTTTCGAAGACCGGGAGCAGGGAGTCGAGGAGACCGGTGTCGCGGGTGGAGGTGGTGGTGGCGAGAATGATCTCGGTAGACTGGGCGGACAGACGAGCAGACGGATGGACGGACAGGAGTGCCGCCCCGAACGCCAGCGACCAGCGATTCACAACCTTCCCCATCGTCGCTCCGGAATCGTTATTATCCGCCCTCAACCTACTCCGTCGCGCATCCATGAGCGAACTCTTCGACGCCGTCAGCGACCTCCTCAACGCCTGCGAGCCGGTGCCCGGGCTCGTCACCGGCGGCCAGCCGCAGGAGTCGCACTTGGCGGCGTTGAAGCGCGCCGGATGCGACGTGGTGCTCGACGTGCGCGATCCCATGGAAGCCCAGCCCTTCCGCGCGCCCGACGCGGTGCGCGGGGCCGGCCTCGAGTACCGGAACATCGTGGTGGGTCATTCGCCGGGGGACGACGCCACCCTCGCGGCCATGCGCCAGGCGATGCGCGAGCTCCTCCCCGCCAGGCGCGTCTTCTGCTACTGCAACAGCGGCAACCGGGTCGCGGCGGCGCTCATTCCTTATTTGATGCTGGACCGGAAGCTGGATGAGGAAGCGGCGGTCGAGCTGGCGATGAAGATGGGGATGCGGGACGCGGGGCTGATGGAGTGGGGAGTGGAGTACGCACGAAAGGAGGCTGAGAGGCAGAGAGGCTGAGAGTCTACGCCTTTGCTTCTTCTCTCCCCCCCGCGTACCGGTGCCAATACATCCGCATCTCGCTGATCTTGTCGTCCCGGGTCTCGCAGAACAGCGCGCCCCGCGCGTCCACCCATTCCCCGGAGCGGCGGCGGCGGAAAGTCACCCGGAACTCGGTCGCGAACCAGGGGCCGGCCGCGTAGATCTCGCCGGAGCGGAAGCTCACCTCCGCCTGGTTGCGCGGGGCATCGGTCCAGTAGGCCCGGATCGCCGGGAGCCCCACGTCCTTCTCGCTGAAGGGCGTTTCAACAAACACCGCGTCATCGGTGAACACCGCGCAGATCCGCTCCGCGTCCCCCGCCTCCCACCCCGCCCCGAAGTCGTCCACCAGGGCCCGATATGTGGCGCTCATGGGGCGAAATATAGCCCAATCCGGGGTACCTACCGGTGACGTACCTTGGACTGGGCGGGGCCCCTGCCTCGCCGTTCGTCGCCCGTTCACCCACCAGTGGAGGAGATCATCATGCTGAAGCGTATCCTCGGCTCGAGCGTCGTGCTCGCGCTGTGCGCCATGCCGCTCGCGGCGCAGAGCATGAGCAAGGCCAGCGCCGGCAACGAAGTGACGATCACGGGCACCGTGGTCGACGTGAACTGCTTCTCGACCATGGGCGCCACCGGCGCGGGCCACAAGGCCTGCGGCCAGGCGTGCGCCAAGGCGGGCGTGCCGCTCGCCATCCTCGGCTCCGACGGCACGCTGTACATGCCGGTCTCCTCGAAGCCCGGCGACCCGCAGAACGGGAAGCTGATCGACATGACGGAGGGCAAGGTGAAGGTCACCGGCACCCACCGCGAAGTGAACGGCCTGCACACCATCGAGATCAAGACGGTCGCGGCCGCTACCTGACGTGAAGCGCCTGCTGGGTGCCGTCGCGCTGGCCGCGTCGCTCGCGAGCTGCCGGCCGGCGGCGCCCGGTGGTCTCACCCTGCTGTTCCTGCGCCGCTCTCCCGCGGCGCTGCTCGACGGAAATTCCTGGGCTCCCGATCCCGACAGCGCGCGGCTCGTCGCCTTCGATGGCGCGCTCTCGGTGGTCCGGGTGCTCACCGCACCCGAGCTGGAGACCCCGATGGCCGTCGCGGCGTGGCGCGGCCGGCTGGTGGCGAGCGAGTTCATGGGAACCGGCGTCTCGCTCGACACCGCGGGACACGTCACCGGCGAGTGGCCGAGTCCCTTCCCCGCCGGCGTCTACGCGGCGGCGGGCGACAAGCTCTTCGCCGCGCGGTCGCCCTACTACGTGCAGCCCCTGGCGACCGAATCGCTCACCGCGCCGCTGGTGCTGGCGCTGGACAGCGCCGGCCGGCCCGCGGGCGGGCTCGCGACCATTCACGTTCCGCCCACGCCGTTCCTCATTCAGCCGACCAACGCCGGCGCCCTCGCCGCGGACTCGGGCGGCGACTTCTACTTCGCCCCGCTCGCGCGGGACCAGATCGTGAAGTACGACCGCGCGGGCCGGGTGCGCTGGACCACGAAGCGCGGGCTCTACCCCAGGGAGACCGACCCCAACTTCCTCCCCGCCGCCGGCCGCCGGCTTCCGCTCCAGCTCGCCATCGTAAACGTGGCGATGGTGCTCGGCCCCGCGGGACGCCTCTACGTGCTCGGTTCCCAAGACTCGGCCGGGGACCGCCTCCGCGTGGACGTGCTGGACACCGCCACCGGGACGATCCTGGACACGCGGCGCCTCGGCCCCAACGAAACCGCGGTCGCGGCGGACCCGACGGGCGCGCTCGAGACCTTCAACGCCGAGAGCCTGCTGGCGCGGGTTCGCTCCCGTCCGCGCGAGGCGTTCGGGCCGGCGTTCGCGCTCCCCGATCTCGCCGGAGACACGGTGCGGCTGTCGCGGTTCGCGGGCAAAGTGACGCTGGTCAACTTCTGGGCCTCGTGGTGCGACCCCTGCCGGGAAGAATTCCCGCACATGGCCACCCTGTACCGGCAGTTCCCGCGCGACGACTTCGAGATCGTGGCGATTTCCGACGACGTGGACCGCGCCAAGATGGAGGCGTTCGTGCGCCGTTTCGCGCCGCCCTTCGCGATTCTGGTGGGCGCCGGTCGCATGAAGGACGCGTACCACTATCGCGGCCTGCCGTATTCCGTGCTCCTGGACCGCCGGGGCCGGATCGTCGAACGCATCTTCGGTTTCGGCGGCGCGGAGGAGTTCCAGGCGCTGCGCGCGACTATTGCGAAGGAGATAGGCGGCTCGTAGGCTTGTACGCGTGACCGCGGCCACTCCTCCTTCTTCCCGCAACCCGCTTCCCGTCGTCATCGATTCAGACCCCGGCATCGACGACACTCTGGCGCTGCTGCTCGCGCTCAAGTCGCCGGAGCTGGATGTGCGCGGGATCTCGGTCTCCTACGGCAACACCATCGTCGAGCATTCCTGGCGCAACGCGGTCGAGATCCTCCGCCGCGCGGGCCGCCGGGTGAGCCTCGCCGTGGGCGCGCGCCGTCCCCTGAAGCGCCCCCTCGCCGTGGCGCTGGAAACCCACGCCGAATCGGGAATGGGCTACGCCGCGGTGCCTCCACCGGGCTCGGCGCTCGACTTCGTGAAAACGCTGGACCGGCTCCTCGCCCGGCAGGACGAGCCGGTCACCCTGGTGACCCTGGGTCCGCTCACCAGTCTCGCGCTGGCCATTCGCCGGGAACCCGGCCTGGTGCGCGAGAAAGTGGCGCGGCACGTGGCGATGGCGGGGAACATCTCCGCGCCCGGCAACACCACGCCCTACTCCGAATTCAACGTCTGGTGCGACCCGGAGGCGCTGGCCGCCGTGCTCGGAGCCGAGCTGCCCACCGAGCTCGTCACCCTGGACACCACCCGGCAAGTGACGGTGAGCGGCGAGGAAGTGGCGCGGCTGGGCCGCGCCGAGAGCGCGGAAGCCCGCTGGCTCGCGGACCTGCTGCGCTTCTACGTGGAGTTCCACCGCACCTACGAGGGATTCGACGGCTGCGTGGTGAACGACGTGCTCGCGATCGCGGCGGTGCTGCAGCCGAACCTGGCCGAGTTCGAACCCCTGCGGATCGTGGTGGACCTGGAGGACGGGGATCACCGCGGCCACACCCGGGTGGATCCGGAAGGGGCGCGGGCGTCGGTGGCGCGGCGGGTGCAGAGCGCGGCGGTGCGGGAGCTGCTCTTCGCGCGGGTACTGCCCTGGATCACCGCGAGCCCCGCCACCCTGCAGGGAGCGTTCCGGTGACCGAGCTGCCGCGCAAGGTCGCCGTCATCGGCGCCGGGGACATCGGGAGCGGGTGGGCGGCGCTGGTGGCGTCGGCGGGGTGGCCGGTGACGATCTACGACACCAACGCCAAGGTGGTGGAGCGCGCGCTCACCGAAATCCCGCGCCGGGCGCGGGCGCTGGTCGCGCTCGACCGCGCCACCAGCGGCATCGTGGAGCGCGGCCTCCTCGAGTTCCACCACGGCCGCAGTCTCCTCCAGGCGGTGAAGGACGCCGACTGGGTGATTGAGGCGATTCACGAAGACCAGGTGGCCAAGCAGAAGGTGATGGAGTCGATCGAGCAGGTGGCGGGCGAGAACGCGCTGGTCTCGACCTCGTCATCCGGCCTCACGCCCAACGAGATCTTCGCGCGCTGCCGCCGCCAGGACCGCTGTCTCGTCGCCCACCCGCTCAACCCGCCGGAGCTGATCCCGCTGGTCGAAGTGGTGCCGGGACCCCGGACCTCGCGGGGATCGATCGCCCGGGCCCAGGATTACCTGCGCTCGCTGGGCCGGATGCCGATTCTCCTCAAGCGGGCGGTGCCGGGCTACGTGGTGGGCCGGGTGGCCGCGGCGGTCTGGCGGGAATGCATCGACCTGGTGCTCACCGGCGTGATCGACGTGGCGGACCTGGATCGCGCGGTCTCGCTCGGCCCGGCGCTGGGGTGGGCGGCCGGCGGCCCCCACCTCACCTATCACCTCGCCGCGGGCGACGGCGGCGTCACCCTCTTCCTCCAGCGCCTGCTCGGCAGCTTTCGCGAGTGGTGGGCGCTCCTCGCCACCTGGCAGAAACTCGAGCCCGACGACCAGCGCGCGCTCACCCAGGCGATTGAGAAGACCTACAACGACAAGGTGGATCTTCTCCGGGCGGCCAGAGATCGACGACTCTCCGCGATCCTCAAGGCCCTGGAGCAGGCCCGGACGATCTAGTCTAGACGCTTTTCTTCGGCACTCTCACCATCAGCACCGGCACCATCGTGATGTGCCGGACCTCGCTCGCCACGCTTCCCCGCACCACGTCGTTCAGCCCCCGGTGCCCGTGGGTCGCCATCGCGATGAGGTCGCAGTGCTCCCGCTCCGCCGCCGCCGCGATCTCCTGCGCCGGGTCCCCCGCGGCGAGCAGGGCGTCGGCGTCGAACCCCTCGGCCTGGAGCGCGTCGCAGATCCGCTCCAGGTAGGCCCGGTCGTCCCGCATTTCCTCGGACTCCCGCAGGTTCAGCTGCTTGATGTTACGGGCCACCCAGCCGTCCGCGACGTGGATCAGGATCAGCGCGCTTTCGTCGTGCTTCGCGAGCCCGCGCACGTGCGCCAGAATGGTGTCGTCGGCGGGGGTGTGCTCGAGGGGCACCAGGATGCGGCGGTACATCAGATCCCCCGCGCGATCTGCACCAGGAGCCAGCCGTTGAGCCCCGCGATCAGCACCGCGGCGGCGTAGGCCGTGACCTTCAGCCAGGGGGCGTTCACCAGCTCGCCCATCTTGCTCCGCTCCGATGTGAACTGGACCAGGGGGAACACGGCGAACGAGAGCTGCAGGGAGAGGATCACCTGCGAGAGAATGAGGAGCTTCGCCGTTCCGCCGGGGCCGAAGAAGATAGCCACCAGCGCCGCCGGCACAATCGCGACCCCGCGGGTGAGCAGGCGCCGCAGCCAGGGCCGGAGCCGCAGGTTCAGGAACCCCTCCATCACGATCTGGCCCGCGAGGGTCCCGGTGAGCGTGGAGTTCTGGCCCGAGGCGAGGAGCGCCAGCGCGAACACCGCGCTCGCTCCCGCCACGCCCAGGAGCGGCGTGAGCAGCCGGTAGGCCTCCTGGATCTCGGCCACCTCGGCGTGGCCCGAGGTGTGGAAGGTCGCCGCCGCCACGATCAGAATCGCCGCGTTGATGAAGAGCGCCACGCTGAGCGCGAGCGTGGAATCGAGAAACGCGAAGCGGATCGCTTCCCGGCGCCCGCCCGTGGTCTCCTCGTAGCGCCGGGTCTGCACGATGGACGAGTGCAGATAGAGGTTGTGCGGCATCACCGTCGCGCCCAGGATCGAGATGGCGATGTAGAGCCGGTCCCGGTCGGCGACGATCCCGGCGCTGGGGAGGAACCCCGAGAAGAGCGCGCGGGCCCCGGGGTGCGCGATCGCGATCTCGTAGATGAAGCAGACCGCGATGGTGAAAATCAGCGTGATCACCAGCGCCTCGAGAAACCGGAACCCGTGGCGCTGGAGGTAGAGCACCAGCAGGACGTCGAGCCCGGTGAGCACGATGCCCAGCGGCACCGGAATCCCGAAGAGCAGGTTCAAGCCGATCGCCGAGCCGATGACCTCGGCCAGGTCGCACGCCGCGATGGCGATCTCACAGCCGATCCAGAGGGCGACCGAGACCGGGCGCGAGTAATGGTCCCGGCAGGCCTGCGCCAGGTCCCGCCCCGTCGCGATGCCCAGCTTGGCCGCGAGTCCCTGCAGGAGAATCGCGAGGAGGTTCGACACCAGAATCACCGAGAGCAGCTCGTACCCGTAACGCGAGCCGCCGGCGAGATCGGTGGCCCAGTTCCCCGGATCCATGTAGCCCACCGCGACCAGGTAGCCGGGCCCCGCGAACGCGAACGCCTTGCGCCACCAGCCGCCGCCCACCGGGACGGTGCGGTAGACCTCGGCGAGGCTGGGCGCGACGCGCGCGCGTCGCCACCCGGATTCCGGGACCTCCCCGGGGCGAAGCTCGGGTACGCTCACCGGCCGCCCGTCACTCGGCTTCGGGCCGGCACCAGAGCAGCGCGGCGAGCTCGAGTCCCACCACCCGCTCGCCTCCGGGCGTGCGGACCGTCACCGGTCCGTTGAAGGGCTGCCGCGACACCACGTGGAGCCGGGTGCCGGGCACGAGGCCCTGTTCCGCGAGATAGCGCAGCCGCGCCGGGTCCTGGGTGCCCACTTCGCGCAGCTCGAGGGTGGTGGAGGGCGCGGCCGCGGCGAGCGCCACCAGTTCCGCTTCCTCGATCTCGCCTTCGGGCGTGGGAATCGGCGCGCCGTGCGGATCGTAGCGCGGGTCGCCGAGCGCGCGCGCCATTCGCTCGATGAGGTCGTCGGAGACCGCGTGCTCCAGCCGCTCCGCTTCGTCGTGGACGCCGTCCCAGTCGTAGCCGAGCTGGGCGGTGAGGTAGACCTCGAGAATTCGGTGCCGTCGGATCATCCGCAGCGCGGCGCGCCGACCCTGCGCCGTGAGCTGAACGCCGCGGTAGGGGACGTGCTCGATCAGTCCGGTCTCGGAGAGCCGCTTCACCATCCCCGAGACCGAGGGCGGCGCCACGGTGAGGAGGGCCGCGATGTCGCTGGTGGTCGCGAAGCCGCCCTGCGCCGAGAGGTGGTAGATCGCCTTGAGGTAGTCTTCGACCGAGCGGGTGAGCGGAGGCGGCGCATCGCGAAGCATCGCCGGCATGTCGGAAACTCCGGGCCAACGAGTGGTGGCGGCGAGTGAACTATCGCCTTCGGAAACGGCTACTTGTCGCTTGGGATTAGTATAACCTAATGTTCAGATAAACGAAAGCGAAGATGTGGATTTTGAGAAACTATACCGTGTTCAGGCGACTGTTGCGCCGTCGCACCTTGGAAGCTCGAGACGGTGCGCCGTGCACCGCGTCCCACCCTGCACCCCACCCCGGTTTCAGCGCAGTACCCCCAGCCGCTCCGCGAACGGGGTGAGAATCCGCTCCGTCATCCCCCAGATCGTTTCGTCGCCGATCACATACGCCTGAAAGGTGCGCTCCGCGCCGCGCACCATCAGCGTGAGCTCGCGGCGCGCTCCCGGGGCCGCGAGCGCGGCGAGCGGAAGCCAGAACGCGTGATCCACCTCGGCCTTCGAAATCGCGATCGCGGGCCGCCGGGCGAGCCCGAAGGTGAACGGGCGCACCACCACCGGCGGCAGGGTGGGACTCTGAGGCCGGAGGTCGTCCAGGGCGCCGAGTGATTCGGCGGCGGTGAGATGCACGCCCACCTCTTCGCGGGCTTCGCGCATCGCGGTGACGAGGAGGTCGGGGTCGGCGGGGTCCCGGCGCCCGCCGGGGAACGCGACCTGTCCCGACCAGGGATCCCCGGCCCGGACCACGCGGCGAATGAGCAGGGTCTCGAGGCCGCTCTCTCCCTCCACCAGAATCAGGGACACCGCGGCCAGCGCGGCGCCCGGAACCTCGGCGGCCACGGGCTTCAGCGACTCGATGGTGCGGCGCGCGCTTGCGAGAGTGGTCACGGGAGGGCTTCTTAGTGCCCGGAAACTACACCCGGAGCGCGATGAAGGGCCATCTGTGGATGCTGATCGGGCTGCTGGGCGGCCTCGGGTTCGGATGGCTCGCGTGGGTGACCCAGAACCCGGGGCTCCTCGCCTTCGCCTCCTGGGTCAAGCCGCTGGGCGACCTCTTCACCCACCTGCTCTCGATGGTCGCCATTCCGCTGGTCTGCACCGCGCTCTTCGGCGGCGTGGCGGGACTCGGCAACCTGCGCCAGGTGGGCCGCCTCGGCGTCCGCACCCTGGCGTTCTACTGGAGCACCACGCTGGTCGCGATCCTGATCGGGATGGTGGTGGCGGCCGCGCTGCTGCCGCTCGCCCCGGCGGGCCTGGTGGCGCCGGCCCTGCGCGCCGTCCAGGCCGCCGACACCACCGCCATCCAGCAGGCGGTGGACCAGATGCCGACCGGCGCCCGGTTCATCGTCGAGCTGATCCCGTCCAACCCGATCCGCGCCGCGGTCGAGGGCAATCTCCTCCCGCTGATCGTCTTCGTCTCGATCTTCGCGGTCGCCACGGCCGGGCTCCCGGACGAGAAGCGGCAGATCCTCACCGAGCTCGCGGACGTGGCGACCCAGTCGCTCATCAAGATCGTGTACTGGGTGCTCTGGCTCGCGCCGGTGGGAATCTTCGCGCTGGTCGCTCCCACGGTGGCCCAGCTGGGCGGGATCTTTCTGCGGGAAATGTTCGTCTTCTTCGCCGCGGTGATTCTGGGGCTGGTGATCTTCATCGCCGTCATCTACCTGCCGGCGGTGGCGACCGTGGCCAAGATGAAAGTGGCGCGCTTCCTCCAGGCCACCATCCCCTCGCTGCTGATGGCCTTTTCCACCACGTCGTCCATCGCCACCCTGCCGACCATGCTGCAGGCGGCGGAGGCGGACCTCCGCGTGTCCCGCACGGTGGCGGGGTTCGCCCTGCCGCTCGGCGCCAGCGTCAACCGGGCGGGCAGCGCCCTGTATCAGGCGGTCGCCGTGCTCTTCGTGGCTCAGCTCTACGGCGTTCCGCTCGGCTTCGCGCAGATCTTCCAGGCCGGCGCCGCGGTGTTCCTCGCGTCGCTCACGGTAGCGAGCGTCCCGTCGGCCAGCGTGGTGAGTCTCGAGCCCGCCTTCCTCGCGACCGGCCTGCCCCTGCAGGGACTCACCCTGCTGATCGGCCTGGACCGCATCCCCGACATGTTCCGGACCCTCACCAACGTCGCGGGACACCTCGCCGGCACCACCGTGGTCGCGGCGATCGAGGGAGAGAAGCTCGAGTGACGCCCTGGATCCTGGCCTCACCGTGGATCCTGGTCTTCGCTCTCATTCTCTATCAATACCGGACGGCGCGGCCCCAGCTCCGGAGTTTCGAGCCCCGGCGCGCCGGGCCCCTGCTCTCGGTCATCATTCCCGCCCGGAACGAAGCCGTCAACATCGCCGACTGTCTCGCCTCCATTCTCGCCACGCTGTACTCGCCGGTCGAAGTGATCGTCGTGGACGACCGCTCCACCGACACCACGGCGTCCGAAGTCGAACGGGTGGCGAAGAGCGCGGCGGCGGGAGGCCGGGTGCGGCTGGTGCGCGGCGCCGAGCTTCCGGAGGGGTGGTTCGGCAAGCCGTGGGCGCTGGTGCAGGGCTACCGCGCCGCGAGGGGCGAGGTCCTGCTCTTCACCGACGCGGACACCCGCCACCACCCGGAGCTCCTTCCCCGGGCCATCCGCGCGCTCGAGCCGGAGCGCGGGTCCGGCGCGGGACTGGTGAGCGTCCTGCCGCGGCAGGAGCTGGGGAGCTTCGCCGAGCGGCTGATTCAGCCCCACGTGTTCGTGGCGCTGGCGTCGCGGGTGGGGAGCCTGGAGCGGATCAACCGGACCCGCGTGTCCTGGAACGCGATCGCGAACGGCCAGTTCATTCTCACCACCCGCGCCGCCTACGAAGCGGCCGGCACCCACCAGGCCGTGAAGCAGTACGTGGCCGAGGATCTGATGATCGCGCAGACCTACGTGGCGCACGGGCTGCGGCTCTTCCTGGTGCACGCGCGCGAGTTCATGCGCACCCGGATGTACCGCTCGCTCGCCGAGATCGTCGAAGGCTGGTCGAAGAACCTCGCGCTCGGCGCACCGCTGATGCTGCCGCCGGTACCGGCGCTGCGCCGCGCCCTGCCGTTCCTGATGCCGCTCCCCGCCCTGCTCTGGATCGCGCCGCCGGCGCTGTGGGCCGCCACCCACTCCCTGGCCGCGGCGATCGCCACCGTCGCGTCGCTCGCGACCTGGCTCCTCGTCTGCCGCGAGGAAGGCGCGCCGCTCGGATACGCGTTTCTCTATCCCGCCGGCGCGCTGGCGGTCGCCCTGATCATGGCGCGCTCCGCCTTCCGCGGCTCCCGCAAGGTGGTGTGGCGGGGGCGGGTCTACCGCGTGCCGAAGGGGCCGGCCTAGAACCGCGCCGCGGTCTCCCAGGCCAGGAGCATGCCCACGCCCACGCTCGCGAACGCCGAGGTGAGGTGCAGCGCGGCCGCCCAGCGCTCCCCGCGCGAGGCGGCGAGCCGCACCGCGAACGCGAGCGACGCCGTCACCGCCAGCATGCCGAGCGCGGTGCCCAGACCGAACGCGGCGAGGTAAGCGAGCTGGACGCCGCGGGTCGGGGCCGCGGCGATCACCAGCAGCAGCACCGCCGCGCTTCCCGCGAGGCCGTGCAGGAGACCGAAGCCGAGCGAGCGGCGCGCGTCAGGCCGGGCGTGCGGGTGCGCGTGGGACGGATCCTGCGCGTGGCTGTGGAGGTGGAGATGGGGGCCGGCCGCGTGGCGGTGGGCGTGGATGTGCCAGCGCCCGCGCGCGTACCGCAGAATCACCGCGCCGCCCAGCGCCACCAGCAGGATCCCCACCAGAAAATCGGCGGCGGGAAAGAGCCGCGCCGGCAGGTGGAGGCCGAGGGCGACGATCGCGAGCGCCACCACCGCGATGCTCGCGGTATGGCCCGCGGCCCAGACCAGTCCCAGCCGGCAGGCGTCCCCCAGCCGCCCCTGCCGGGAGGCGAGGGTGGTCACGGCCGCCAGGTGATCCGGCTCGAAGGCGTGCCGGAAACCCAGGAGCAGCGCGATTCCCGCGATTGCGAGGAGGTCGGGCGCCATCGGTACCGAATCTAGCGCCCGCGGGGATGAAGGAGTAATGAAGGAGGGGCGAAGCGGGAGCCCTGCAACCTTCGGCGCCCCAAGCCTATCCAAGTCCGTGCATGACGGCCACACTCCGCGGGGTGTCGACTCTGAGCAAGCAGACCACGACGGCGGCAGACGCGGAGATGGCGGATGCGGCGCTGGCGGCGAGCGGGGACACCCGTGCCTTCGAGCGACTCTATCGCGCGCACCTGGCGCGGATCCACTCGCTCTGCCGCCGGATGCTCGACGCCGACGAGGCGGACGATCTCACGCAGGACGTGTTCGTCCGCGCCTGGGAAAAGCTCAAGACCTTCCGCGCCGAGTCGGCCTTCGGCACCTGGCTCTACCGGCTCGCGGTGAACGTGATCCTGGCGCGCCGCAAGCAGGTGGGCGGCGAGCGGGCCCGGCACGACGACTCGGAGAACGCGCTGGAGGACGTCGCCGGCCGGCACCCGGCGCCTGAAGCGGCGATGGATTTCGAGGAGGCGCTCGCCCGTCTCCCCGAGGGCGCGCGGCAGGTGTTCCTCCTGCACGACGTGGCCGGATACCGGCACGAGGAGATCGCGAAACAGCTGGGCGTGGTGCCGGGGACGTCGAAGTCGCAGTTGCACCACGCCCGGATGACGCTGCGGAAGCATCTGGATCGCTGAATAAAAAGGAAGGAGCGGAAGATGACGGACCACATCACCGAACGGCTCTCGGAGTACCTGGACGGCACGCTCTCCACCGCAGAGCGAAGCGGCGTCGAGGCGCACCTCGCCGCCTGCGGCGAGTGCCGCGGCGTGCAGGCGGAGCTCGAGCAGGTGGTGGCGCGCGCCCGCGCGCTCCCGGACCGCCCCCCCGCGACCGACCTCTGGCCCGGCATCGCGGCGCGGATCGGCGCCGCCGCGGCGCCGGCCGGCGTGATCGATCTCGCCGCCCGGCGGGCCCGGCGGATCTCCTTCAGCGTGCCCCAGCTCGCCGCCGCCGGAATCGCGCTGATGCTGGTCGGCGCGGGCGCGGTGGCGCTGGCCCTGCGCTCGGCCGGAACCGACCGCGGGCGGGTCGCGGCGCGGGGCGAGCCCGCGCTGAATCAGCGCTGGGTAACCAACGTCACGCCCAAGTACGACAGCGCGGTGGCCCAGCTCCAGGCGGCGCTGGTCGAGGGCCAGCGCACCGGCCAGCTCGACAGCGCCACGGTGCGGGTGGTGGAGCGGAGTCTCGCCACCATCGACGCCGCGATCGTCGAAGCCCGGCGGGCGCTCGCCGCCGATCCCGGCAACACCTACCTGAACCATCACCTCGCCGACACCATGCGGCGAAAACTGGATCTCCTGCGGCAGGCGACGGCGATCGCCACCGCGCGGTCCTAGAGACTATAGAGAGGAAAGACCCACATGTTCGCGACTCTCGCGGCCGTCGCCGCGCTGACCTTCGCCCAGTCGACCGACACCACCGTCGCCGTCCAGTCGGGCACCCGCCTCGACGTGAACGACTTCGGCGGCTCGATCACGATCCACACCTGGGGCGAGAATCGGGTGCGGGTGCACGCCGATCACTCGAGCCGCGACGTGATCTCCGTGACCGCCGGCGGATCCGTGGTCTCGGTGCGCTCCTCGGGACGGCGGGGCCCGCAGTCCATCGACTACGACATCACCGTCCCGGCCTGGATGGCGCTCAACCTCTCCGGCACCTACGTGGACATCAGCACCGACGGCACCCAGGGGGACATCACCGCGGAGACGGTCCAGGGCGACGTGAAGGCGCGCGGCGGCAACGGGTACATCTCCCTCAAGTCGGTGGAGGGCACGGTCACACTGGAAGACGCGAAGGGGCACATCGACCTCTCCACCGTGAACGACGACGTCACCCTCAGCAACGTCACCGGTGACATCACCGCCGAGACGGTGGACGGCGGGATCGACATGACCGGCATCGACGCCGCCAACGTGGACGCCAATTCGGTGGACGGGGACATCAAGTACGACGGCAGCGTGAAGGAAGGCGGCCACTACCGGCTCTCGACCCACGACGGCGACGTCTCCATCACCTTGCCCGAAAAGGCGGGCGCCACGGTGTCGGTCTCGACCTTCGACGGCGAGTTCGAGGCCTGCTTCCCGATCACGCTCAAGAACCAGTCGAAACACCGCTTCAACTTCACCGTAGGCTCGGGCAGCGCGCGGATCGAACTGGAATCGTTCGACGGCGACATCAAGCTGCTGCGCCCCGGCGCCGCCGCGTGCCCCCGCGTGAACCAGGACAACGACGAGGACAACGACCATGACCACGACCACCCCTAAGGCCGCGGCGTTCCTCGCCGCGCTGGCCCTCGGCGCCGCGCCGCTCGCGGCTCAGGCCGACTTCCACTGGTCCGGCAAGCTCGCCGCCGGGCAGCGGATCGAGATCAAGGGCGTGAACGGCTCGATCCACGCCCGCGCCGCGAGCGGCGCCACCACCGAGGTGACGGCGCACAAGTCGTCCCGCCGCTCCGACCCCGAATCGGTCGAGATCAGGGTGGTGCCCTTCTCCGGCGGCGTGACCATCTGCGCCGTCTACCCCACGCCCCGCCGGGCCCGCGAAGAGAACGACTGCGAGTCGGGAGGGCACTGGCATTCCGACACCGACAACAACGACGTCGAAGTGGACTTCGACGTGCAGGTCGGGACCGGGGTGGACTTCGACGGCCAGACCGTGAACGGCGAAGTCGGGGCGACGGGGCTCACCGGGAACGTGTCCACCCGCACCGTGAACGGCGGGATCGACGTCTCCACGTCGGGGCACGCCGAAGCGACGACCGTCAACGGCTCGATCCGGGCGGCGATGGGCAAGGCCGACTGGCCGGACGGCGCCGAGTTCACGATGGTGAACGGCGGCATCACGCTGCAGCTCCCGGCGGGTCTCGCGGCCAACGTCCGGGCCTCCACGCTGAACGGGGACATCGAGTCCGACTTCCCGCTCACGGTGACCGGCAAGTTCGGTCCCCGGCGCGTGAACGCGACCATCGGCGGCGGCGGGCGGGAGCTGTCGATGACCACGGTGAACGGGGACATCAGGCTGGAGAAGAATCCGTAGCAGGCCGGGAAAGGGGATGGGGGATTCGGGATTCGTCCCACCTCATCCCCTACCTCTCATCCCGCATCCCGCTCTTTCCGTCTCACCCACATCATCACGCCCGTCGCCACCTGCGCCACCGCCATCAGACTGGCGAGGGACATCAGCACTTTGCTCGGAACGCCGAACAGGTCGCCGGTGTGAATGGCGCGGTTGGCGTTCACGAGCCGGGCGCCCGCCGGCGCGGTGCGGGAGCCTTCGGCGAAGAGCACCTTCCCCGTGTACTGATCCACGAACACCAGGCTGCGGCCGCCCGGGGTGCGATCCTCCGGAAAGCGTGACCGGATCACGTACGGATCCGCGGGGCCGGGCATTTCGACGTCGAACGGCGCGGCGCCCGGGATCGCGCCGCGCGCGATGGCGAGCGCCGAGTCGGGGCCGATCGGCACCGCGCCCGGGGCCGGGGTGAGCCGCGCTCGCGGGCGCCGGGAGGGCAGCGATCCGGTCACCCGATAGAACAGCGGGGTCGTCGTGCGCTCGAATCCGATCACCAGTCCGGTGAGGGTCAAGACCAGGAGGAAGATGAACGCCAGGATTCCCGCCGCGTTGTGGAGATCGAACCAGGTACGGCGCGAGGTGCCGCGCCAGGCGACGCTGATCCGCTTGAGGGGCCACCAGAGGTAGAGGCCGGAGCAGAGCATCAGGAACAAGGCGAGCGCCGCGCCGGCCACGATGTTCCCGCCCAGGGCGCGGTTGGAAAAGAGCAGATGGGTATGGATCTGGTGCACCGCGTTTAGCCACGCCGGAAACCCGCCGTTCACGCCGAGAATCGCGCCCGTGTACTGATTCACGAACACCACCCGGCTGGCGAGGCCGACCTGGTAGGAGAGGCCGGGCCGGGTGGACACGGCGTACTCCTCGATGGTGTCCTGGGGGAAGGCGCGCGCCACCACGGCGCCGATCCCGGCCAGACTCCGCGCCGGGCCGGCGGGGGTGACGTACCAAAGGCGGGGAGCGGAGGCGTGCTCGATCTCGGGTTCGAAGGCCATGATGCTGCCGGTGATCCCGAGGATCAGGACGAAGAGCGCGGCGGTGAGGCCCACGCAGAGATGGACGTTGAAGAGAACGGTGCGGAGCCGCATTGCCTCTTGAGATGCGTTGGGGGATGACAACGTTGCGCGCTTCGGCGCCGGTTCGCACTCGAACGGTACCTGATTCCGGGGCGGGGGGCCCCACTTTGGCCGGGTCACGACCCCGGGGCCCGTGGTGTTGCGCGCGCTTCTCGCCCGCACCGAGCAGATCTCTGATCTCCGCGACCTGTTTCGCGCGCTCGGTTTTCAAGCGGCGTGGGAAGCCGTGCCACCCGGGCCCTGGCTTTCACCGGAGCGGGCAGCGGCCGCGGGGGTCGAGTCCGCCGCGCTGGTGGCGCGGCATCAGGCGTACCGCGTCTTCGCGCTGGCGAGCCCGGACCCGGAAGCCGCCGCCCGGGCCGCGGCGTTCCGCCTGGCCGCCGGCGCGGAACGCGGGCTCGCGTGCGGGTGGGGCGGCGCGCCGCGGCGGCTGGTCCTCGCGGCCTGGCACAAGAAGACCGGCGGCGGGACCGGCGCGAGGCTCGCGGCGATCCCCCAAACCGGCGCGCCCGCGCCGGCGATCGCGATCCTGGAACGCTGCGTGCCCGCCCCCGATGAATCGGCGCTCGCGCTTCACCTGCGCGTGGCGCAAGCCCTGGCGACGGAAAGCGTCACCCCCCGGTTCTTTCGCGCCTTTCGCGCCGGCCTCGAACGCCTCACCGACCGGCTCGAGACCCCGCGAAGCCGCGCCGATCGCCGCACCCTCGCCCTCACCGCGCTCACCCGCGTGCTCTTCCTCTATTTCGTGCAGGCGCGAGGATGGCTCGACGGCGATCCCCGCTACCTGATTCACCGCTTCGAGGGGGCGCTCTCCGGCCGCAAGAGCTTCCACCATCACGTCCTGCTCCCGCTCTGCTTCGGCGCGCTCAACCGGCCCGAGGCCGCCCGCGCGCGCGCGGCGCGACTCCTCGGCTCGCTCCCGTTCCTGAACGGCGGGCTCTTCGAGCCCACCGCCCTGGAGCGGCGCTGGGGGCCGGCCGCGTGGAGTAACGCCGACTGGCGCGGCGCCTTCGACGATCTGTTCGAGCGCTTCCACTTCTCGGCCCGGGAAGACGACACCAGGGACCTCGTCGCCCCGGACATGCTGGGCCGCGTGTTCGAGGGCGTGATGGACGAGGGCGAGCGGCGCGCCAGCGGCACCTACTACACGCCCGCCGGTCTGGTGCGGGAGATGGTGCGGGCCGCGCTCGAGTCCGCGCTCCCGGCGCGCTTCGGGGTGAGTCCCCTCGCCGCCGAGCGCTGGGTGCACCAGGGCACGCCGCCCGCCGCGCCCCCCGACCTCGCCCGCCTCACCGTGCTCGACCCGGCCGTCGGGTCCGGCGCGTTCATCCTGGGCGCCCTGGAAGCGCTCACCGAGCTCCGCGCCGCCGCCGGAGCGGCGGAGGGCGCGGCGCTGCGCCGGGACATTCTGGCCCACTCCCTCTTCGGCGTGGACCTGAGTCTCACGGCGGTGCGCCTCACCGAGCTCCGGCTCTGGCTCGCCATCGTCTCGAGCGAGACGGCGTCCGACCTGCGGGCGGTCGCGCCGCTCCCCAACCTGGACGGCCAGATTCGCCAGGGCGACGCGCTCCTGGACCCGCTCGCGCTCGCGGCGTCCCTCGCGGGCGGGGCCGCGATCCGGGGATCGCTCGAGGAGGTGCGGCGCGTGAGCGCGGCCCGCGACGCCCACTTCGGGCGCTCCGGCGAAGACAAGCGGCGCTCCGCCGCGGAGCTCGAGCGCGCGGAGGGCGCGCTGGCACGGCGCCTCTTCCACGCGGGGCTCCGCGCCGTGGACGGGAGAATCGCCGAGCTGATCGCGGGTGGGCGGGAACGCGATCTCTTCGGGAAACGCCGGGGACTCGATGCCGCCGACCGCGAGCGGCTGGCGCGGCTCCGAGACGCGCGGCGCGAGCTGCGGATCGCGGCGCGCCGGAGCGCGCGCGACGGCGGCGCGCCCTTCTTCGCCTTCGAGTCGCACTTCCCCGACGTGCTGCGCCGCGGCGGGTTCGACATCGTGCTCGGCAACCCGCCGTGGGTGCGCGGGGAGCGGCTCCCCGCCCGGGTGCGGGAAGCCCTGTCGCTCCGCTACCCCTCGTTTCGGGCGGCGGGGACCTTCGCGCACCTGCCCGATCTCGCGGTGGGATTCGTGGACCGCGCGCTCGAGCTCGCGGCGCCGGGCGGGGTGGCGGCCCTGCTGGTGCCGCAGAAGCTCGCCACCTCGGGGTACGCGCTCCCGCTGCGCGCGCGGCTGGGCGCCACCACCCGCATCGAGCGGGCGGCGCCCGTCGCGGATTCGGGCGGCTTCGGCGCGGCAGTCTACCCGATGGCGCTGGTCGCGGTGCGCGCCGAGCCCGTGGCCGCGGGGGTGACGGCGACGCGCCTGGGCCCGCGGTCCCGCTCCCCGTCGGTGCCCCAGGCCGAGCTCGAGGGCGGCGGACCCTGGATTCTCGACGGCAACGCGGCCCGGGTCGCGCGCCGCCTCGCCGCGAGCTTCCCGAGCGTCGGCGAGCGCTGGGCGCCCCAGCTCGGCGTGAAGACGGGCGCGGACGAGGTGTTTCTCGTGGACCGGCCCGGCGCCTTCACTCGTCCCGCGCTCCGCGGGAGGGATGTCCGCGGCGCCTCCGCCGAGCCCCGCGTCTTCCTCCTCTGGACTCACGACGCCGACGGACGGCCGCTCGCCGCGCTGCCGGCGGCGCTCGAGGCCATTCTGCGCCCGCACTTTGCGCGCCTCACCCGCCGCGCCGACTACCGCGACGGCCCGCCGTGGCAGGTGTTCCGAACCGCGCTGGCACGCTCGCCGCATCTCGTCGTGTGGCCCGACCTCGCGCGTCGATTGCGCCCCGTGATTCCGCCGCGGGGCGTCGTGCCCCTGAATACCGTCTACGGCATCGGCACCCGTGGTGCGGACGACGCCAACGCGCTCGCCGCCTGGCTATCGTCGCGCTGGCTCAGCGCGCTGGCGCGCCTCGCGGCGGACCCGGCGCGCGGCGGATTCCGGCGTTTCAACGCGCGGGTGGTGCGACAACTTCCGGTCCCGGCGGCGTCGAGCGAGGCCTGGCCGAGGCTCGCGCTTCTCGGCGCCGCGGGCGCCACCGACGACGGCTTCGTCGCCGACACCCTGCAACTCGATGCCGGTGATCGCGCGGCGCTCTCGGGTCTCCTCGCGGATTCTTGCTGAGGATCTCGTCGGCGTCCCGGAGCCGCTCGCCGCGCTCCTCGGCGCGGCGCGGCCGGCGGACCCGCGGGAGGTCGCGCGCCAGGGCGCGGCCGCGCTGCTCGACGGGGGTCCGCTGGCGCCGGGCCCGTGGCCGCCGTGGCTCGCGCCGCACCAGATCCCCGCGGCGGCGCGCCTCGCCGGACTGATCGCGCGGCACGGCGGCGCCCTCCTCGCGGACGCCGTGGGACTCGGCAAGTCCTACATCGCGCTGGCCCTGATCGATCGGCTGCGGGAACCGACTCAGGTGGTGGTCCCCGCGGTGCTGGTCCCGCAGTGGCGCTCCCTCCTGGCACAGCACCGCCTCGAAGCGACGCTGGTGAGTCACCAGGCACTCTCCCGCGGCCGAGAGCCGATCGGGACCGGCGCGCGCTTCATCGTGGTGGACGAGGCGCATCATTTCCGGAACCCCCGCACCCGCCGGTACCGCTCGCTCGCCACGATGGCGGTAGGGGCGCGTCTCCTCCTCGTCACCGCGACACCGGTCACCAATCGTCCCGGCGACCTCCTGCACCTGCTCCGTCTGTTTCTCCGCGACGACGCGCTCACGGCGCTCGGCGTGCCGTCCCTCGCGGTGGCGGCGCGGGAGCGACGGATGGGAGAGGCCGGGCTGGCGTGCGTCGCGCGGCTCACGGTCGCGCGCTCGCGGGAGCGGGTGCGCGGGGGCTACGCCGGCGGGCCGATCGCCCTGCGTTTCCCGGCGCGCGCTCCGGGCCGGACGGTTCGCGCGCCCGCGGCGGCGCCCGCCCGGCTCGCGACCCTCGCCCGGGAAATCTCGCGTTTCTCCCCCGGCCACGGCGCCGCCGCGATGGTTCGGATCGGCCTTCTCCACCGGCTGGCCTCGAGCCTGCCCGCGTTCGAGGAAAGTCTCGCGCGGCACCGCGCCTTCGCCGACCTCGCGCGAGAGGCCGCGCGCGACGCACGGGCGCTCACGGCGCGCGACTTCGAGCGCCTCTTCCCGAGGGAGGACGGCGACGATCTCCAGCTCGCGTTCCTTCCACTCCTTCTTCCCGCGGCGGCGTCACCACTCCCGTCGTTCGACGACGCCGCGCTGGACCGCCTCCGGCGCCTCGCGCGCGAGGCGGGCGCGGGCCCGGACCCCAAGGCGGATGCTCTGGAGCGGCTTCTCGCGGGAGATCGCAAGACCATCGTCTTCACTTCCGCGACCGCCACGGTGCGTCACCTCGCCCGGCGACTGCGCGGCGCGCACCGGGTGGTGACGCTCTCCGCCGCGAGCCGCGACCGTGGCCAGATCCTGAAAGCGTTCGCGCCGCTCGCGCAGGGAGCGGCGCCCCCCGCCGCCGCGATGCGGGCCGACGTCCTCATCACCACCGACGTCGGCAGCGAGGGCCTGAACCTCCAGGACGCGAGTCGCGTGATTCATTACGACCTCCCCTGGACTCCGGCCCGGCTCGCGCAGCGCGTGGGCCGGGTGGACCGGTTGGGCGCCGCCGGGCCGCCGGTCGAAACCGTCTCCTTCCTGCCGCCTCGGGAGATCGAGCGCGCGCTCCGGCTGGAGAGCCGGCTCGCGGCGAAGGCCGGGACCCAGGGCGCGGCCGGCGCGGCCCAGATCGAAACCGTGCGCGGCGCGGTGCCCGCCGCGGGGCTCGACTGGTGCGACCGCCTGCAGACGATCGCCGACGGCGCCAAGGGAGCGGAGGGATGCTACGCCACCATCGCGGGTGTGGACGCCTGTGCGGCGCTGGTGGCGCGAATCGGAGGTGTCGTGGAGGCGGTGATGGTGGATGGACAAGGGGCGCGGAGCGATCCGGCCGGCGTCACCGCCGTCCTCGAGGAGGCGCGGGAAGCGCGGGGGGCGCGGGCGATGCCGGCCGATGGGACGTCACTCGCCGACGCCATCCGCCGCGCGGCGCCGCTCCTGCGCGAGCGGCTGAACGCGCTCGCCCTCGCGCGCTGGCGCGCCACCGACCGCCAGGCGCCGGGCCGCCGCCTGATCCCGCTCGCGCTCGCCACGGCCCAAAACGCGGCGCGTCGGGGAAACATCCGCCGCCTCGCGCTTCTCGACGCGCTGGTCGCGCGCCTCGCCCGCGGGATGACGGCGGGCGAAGAGTTGGAGCTCGCCCGGCTCCTCGAGCGGCGCGCCCCGCTCCGGATCGCCGACTTGATCGCCTGGCACCGGCGCCTGCCGCCCCTCGAACCGGCCGGGGACCCCGAGCCCCCGCGGCTCGCCGCCGCGATCCTGGTGCGGCCCTAGTGCCGCCTGGTGCTCTTCTTCGCCGCGGGCTTCCTGGCGGGCGCTTTCGCCCCCGCCTTCTTCGCCGCCGGCGCCAGGAACGCGGCCATGATCTTCGCCAGGTCCTTCTCCGACTCGTGGCTCGCGATCACCTTCCACGCCGCGCCCCGCTTCGCCACCACCGCCGTCAGTACCCCGTCCCCGCTCACCTCGCGCCCGTTGGTGCCGGTCGCGGTGAAAGCCGTCGAGATCGTCGCCACCGCCGCGTCGGGCCCCAGCACCACGATGTTGGTCTTCGTCGCCCGGACGTTCAACGCGGTGACGAGGGTCTTCGCCGCCGAATCCGAGGAGCGCAGGGCCTCGAGGGAGGGATAGAGCACGCCGTTCTCCACGAAGCGGGCGTCGGGATCGGCCGAATAATCCTTGAAGGACGCGCTCGAGCGCTGGTTCACGTCCGCCAGAATGCCCTGCACCACCGCGTTGACCGAATCCGCGATCGCCGCCCGCTGGGTCTCGGTGAGGGGTTTGGCGCCGCCGCACGCGGCGAGCGCGGCCAGCGTGAGAACGCCGAAGGTCCTGCGAAGCATCCGTGCCTCGGGGTGAAGGGGTGCGCGGAACCTACCCGGGTCCCTCGCGCCGCGCGAGCGCCGCTCCTGTTAGCTTCCTCCCGTGGCGCTCTCCACCTTCCTCTTCGATCTCGACGGCACGCTCATCGATTCCATCGAGCTCATCCTCCGCTCCTACCGGCACACCCTCAAGGCCCACCGGGGCATCGAGCCGCCGGACCAGGTCTGGATGAAAGGCCTCGGCACCCCGCTCTGGGTGCAGTTCAGGGAATGGACCGAGGATCCGGCGGAGATCGAGCTCATGGTCGCCACCTACCGCGAGTACAACCTCGCCCACCACGACGAGCTGGTCCGCCCCTACGACGGCGTCGTCCCCGCGGTGCGGGAGCTGAAGAAGCGCGGCCGCCTGGGGCTCGTCACCAGCAAGCTCCGCAGCGGCGCCCTGCGCGGGCTCCGGCTCGCCGGCATCGAGGACGCTTTCGAGGCCATCGTCGGCTCCGACGAGGTGACCCACCCCAAGCCGCACCCCGAGCCCGTCCTCAAGGCCCTCGCCCTCCTCGGCGCGCCGGCCGGCGGCGCCGTCTACATCGGGGACTCGCGGCACGACATGGAGTCGGGACGCGCCGCCGGGGTCAGGACCGCGGCGGCCCTGTGGGGCCCCTTCGACCGGAGCGATCTCGAAGATCTGGCGCCAGATTACTGGCTCGACGCTCCCGGCGATCTGCTCTCACTGACCACTGAGGACTGACGACTCATGGCGCCTTTCACCCCCTTCGAGCTCGAGCGCTGGCAGTCCACCTGGGAGAACCGCGTCAAGTTCAACATTTCCGAGTCCGGCGTGCACCCGCTCTCGGTGCGCGAGCTCCTCGAGCTCGCCAAGGCCTCGCGCGACCCGCTCCTGGACGTCCGGCTGGGCTACAGCCAGTCCAACGGCACCGACGCGCTGCGAGAGCGGATCGCGGCGCTGTACCCCGGCGCCTCGCCCGATCAGGTGCTCGTCACCACCGGGAGCGCCGAGGCGAACTTCGTGGCCTGCTGGCGCCTGCTCGCCCCCGGCGACGCGGTCGCCATGATGCTCCCCAACTACATGCAGATCTGGGGACAGGCGCAGAACCTGGGCGCCACGGTGCGCGGCTTTCATCTGAGGGAAGAGAACGGCTGGGAGCCCGACCCGGCCGAGATCGAGCGCGCCATCGCGCCCGGGACCAAGCTCGTGGTGGTGACGAATCCCCATAACCCCACCGGGCACATTCTTTCCGCCTCGATGCGGGATCTCATCGTCAACCGGGCCCGCGCGGCGGGCGCCTGGCTCCTCGCCGACGAGGTGTACCAGGGCGCCGAGCGGGACGGAACGACCACGCCGTCCTTCTGGGGGAGTTACGAGAAGCTGATCGTGGTGAACGGGCTCTCCAAGGCCTACGGGCTCCCCGGACTCCGCATCGGGTGGCTGGTGGGTCCCCCGGGGTTCGCGGACGAGGCCTGGGCGCGGCACGACTACACCACCATCGGCCCCTCGGGCACGTCGGACCATCTGGCAACGCTCGCGCTCTCTCCCAAGGTCCGCGAAAAGATCATCGCGCGCACCCGCGGGATCCTGAACCAGAACTGGCCGGTGCTCGAGAGCTGGCTCAAGTCGCTGGGCGACGCGTTCACCTGGCACGCGCCGCAGGCGGGCGCGATCTGCTTCGCGAAGTACCGGGCCCGGGTGGACGGCTTGAAGCTGGTCGAGCGCCTGCGCGCCGGGCACTCGGTGCTGCTCGTGCCCGGGGAGCACTTCGGAATGCCGGGCCACATCCGCTTCGGGATGGGGAACGAGAAGCGGGAGCTCGAGGCCGCGCTCGCCGAAACCGCGCGCGGGCTCGCGAGCGCCTTCGGCGACTGATGAAGGTCGTTCCGCTCGAGGCCTTCAAGGACAAGGTGAGCCTCGCGGCGGCGACCGCTGCGGTGGAGCGGGGCTTCCAGGCCCTGGCCCGCGGCGAAGCCACGCTCCCCGAGCCGATGGTGGTCGAGTTGAAGGACGTGGACGCGGAGGTTCACGTGAAGGGCGCCCGGCTCGCGGGCGCGCGCTACCTGGTGCTGAAGGTCGCGACCGGATTCTACCGCAACGCCGCGCGCGGCCTTCCGTCGGGCGACGGGCTCTTCCTGCTGCTGGACGGCGAAACCGGCGCGCCCGCCTATCTCCTGGAAGATCACGGCTACCTGACCGACCTCCGCACCGCGGCGGCGATCGCGCTCACCCTGAAATACCTGGCGCCGAAGGACGCGCGGGAGGCGCTGCTGGTGGGCGCGGGCGCGCTCGCCTCCCTCGCCGCGCGCGCCATCGTGGCGGAGCGGCCCATCGAGCGGCTCACCATCTGGAACCGCACGCCGGACCGCGCCCAGGCGCTGGCGCGCGATCTCGCGTCCATCGTGGAGACCCGCGTCGCGTCGGGCCTCGAGTCCGAAGTGCGCCAGCATCGCATCGTGGTGACCGCCACCTCGAGCACCACGCCGCTCATCAAGGCGGCCTGGGTCGCCAAGGGCACGCACCTGACCTCGGCCGGAACCGGGAGTCCGGGGAAGATCGAGCTCGAGCCGGCGCTGCTGGTGAAGGCCGACCGGCTGATCGTGGATCGCGCGGTGCAGGCCGAGCGCTACGGCAATCTGCATCACGTGCTCGCCGCCGGGCTCCCGCCGCGGGCCCGGGTGTATGGGGAGTTGTCCGATCTCGCTTCCGGCCGCCTCGCGGGCCGGGAGCAGGAGAGTGAAATTACCGTCGCGGACCTGACGGGCGTCGGGGTGCAGGACGCCGCGATCGCCCAGGTGGTCGTGGAGGCGCTGGAACGATGAAAACCGCGGAGCGTGAGACGAGCGTCATCCGCTCGCCGCAGGACGGCAGTGAAGTCGGCGTGGTCAGTCTCGCCGGTCCCGAAGAAGTGCGGGCCGCGCTCGACGCCAACCTGCGCGCCGCGCCGGCGCTCGCCCAGCTCGCCGCCCACGAGCGGGCCGCGATGCTGCGGCGGGTGTCCGATGCCGTCGCGGCGGAGCGGGAGCCGCTGGCCCGCACCCTCGCCCTCGAGGCCGGCAAGCCGATCAGCCAGGCGCGGGTCGAGGTCGGCCGCGCCATCTCGGTGTTCGCCGAAGGGGCCGAGGAAGCGACGCGGATCGAGGGCGAGGTCCTCCCCGCCGACGTCGTCCCCGCGGGAACGGGCCGGATGGCGATCGCCCGCCGCTTCCCGCTCTCCCCGGTGGTCGGGATCACGCCCTTCAACTTCCCCATCCTCCTCGCCGCGCACAAAATGGCGCCGGCCATGGCCTGCGGCGCCGCGATCACCCTCAAGCCGCCGCCCCAGGATCCGCTCACCACCCTCCGGCTCCTCGAAATCATCCGGGGCGCGGGGTGGCCCGAGGGCGCGGTGAACGTCGTCCCCTGTCACGTGGAAGTGGCGCAGATCCTGATCGACGACCCCCGGGTGCGGATGATTTCCTTCACCGGGAGCGCCAAGGCGGGCTGGGCCATCCGCGCCCGGGCCGGGTCGAAACGGGTCGCCCTCGAGCTGGGCGGGAACGCGGGCGCGATCATCGAGGCCGACGCCGACCTCGAATGGGCGGCGGCCCGCTGCGCCGTCAGCGGGTTCACCTACGCGGGCCAGTCCTGCATCTCCACTCAGCGCATCTTCGTGCAGGAGCGGGTGCTGTCGCGCTTCCTCGACCTCTTCCTCCCCAGGGTCCGGGCCCTCAAGGTGGGCGACATTCTGGACGACAAGACCGACGTGGGGCCGATGATCGCCGAAGAGGCGGCGCGGCGGGTGGAAAGCTGGATCGCGGAGGCGGTGCGGGAAGGCGCGGAGGTCGCGGTGGGCGGCAAGCGGCGCGGCGCGGTGCTCGAGCCCACCGTCCTCTTGAAGACCAAACCGACGATGAAGGTGAACGGCGAGGAAGTCTTCGCGCCGCTCGTCACCGTGATGCCCTACGCCCGCCTGGACGACGCGATCGCCCAGGTCAACGACTCGCCCTACGGCCTGCAGGCGGGGGTCTTCACCGCGGACCTGAAGACCATGTTCCACGCCTACGCCGCGCTCGACGTCGGCGGCGTGAACGGGAACGACATTCCGAGCTACCGCGTGGATCGGCTCCCGTACGGCGGCGCCAAGGCGTCGGGGCTGGGTCGCGAAGGCGTGCGGTACGCGATTCAGGAGATGACCGAGCTGCGCCTGCTCACCTTGAAGCTCGACTAGGGTCCGTCGCCCCGTGCCCTCCCGCCTCACCCGGGCGTTCGGCTTCACCCCCATGGCGCACCGGCCGCCGCTCCCCAAGCGCTGGTGGCTCTACTGCGCGGCCGCGTTCCTCGCGCCCTCCCTGGTGCTCACCTTCGTCAGCGCCGAAGAGGTTCCCTACCGCGACCTGGTCTGGCTGCTCACCCTGGTGCCGGCGTACCTCCTGGCGCTCCACTACGGGATGCGCGGCGCGGTGGCCGGTCTCGCGATGGGCACGGTGCTCTTCACCGCCATCCAGCTGCTGGTGGCGATCAGTCTCCAGCCCGAGGACTGGCGGATCACGGTGCCGATCTATACGGCGTACGGCGCGCTCGCGATTTCGGTGGGATGGCTCTCGCAGCAGCTGCATTACTACTACCTGCACGAGATCCAGAACCAGCGGGTGGCGACGGTTTCCCAGATCGCGGTCACCATCCGGCACGAGGTGAACAACGCGCTGGCGACGATCTCCGCCGAGGCCCAGCTGCTGGCGCACGGCGGCCAGTCGGGGGAGGACCGGACGTCGCTCGAGAACATCATCGCGATGACCAAGCGGATCGGCGGGTCGCTCGACCGCCTGGCCCAGCTCTCGCAGGCGCCGGTGACGAGCTACGTGGATGGCGTGGCGATGATCGATCTGGAGCGGCTGCGGGCCCGGGACGACTCGCGGAGCTAGCTCAGCACCGCGTGCAGGATGAAGTACGCCACCGCCGCCGCGAAGGCCGCGGCCGGGATGGTCAGAATCCACGCCCACACGATCCGCCCCGCCACCCCCCACCGCACCGCCGACATCCGCCGCGCCGCCCCGACTCCGGAAATCGCCCCGGTGATGGTGTGGGTGGTGCTGACCGGAATCCCGTAGTGCGACGCGACGAAGAGGGTGATCGCCCCGCTGGTCTCGGCGCAGAACCCGCCGAAAGGCTGGAGCCGGGTGATCCGCTGGCCCATGGTCTTCACGATCCGCCACCCGCCGGCCATGGTGCCGAGCCCCATCGCCGCGCCCGCCCACAGCACCACCCAGGTCGGCACGTGGTCGGGCGTGGTGAGGTAGAGCTGGTGCACCGGGAAGTGCTCGAAGAACGCCCGCTCCGCGAACAGCAGGCCCACGATGATCCCCATGGTCTTCTGCGCGTCGTTGGTGCCGTGGCCCAGGGAGTAGGCCGCGGCGGAGATCAGCTGGAGACGCCGGAAGGTATGGTCCACCTTGCGCGGCAGGGCGCGACGCAGGGCCCAGGACAGCGCCACCGTGAGCGCCAGCGCGAGCACCAGGCCGATGACGGGCGCGAGCACGATCCAGAGCAGCGGCTTCACCCACCCCGACGCGATCATCGCGGGAAGCCCCACCTTCGCGACGGCGGCGCCGCCGTAGCCGCCCATCAGCGCGTGCGACGATGAAGTGGGCAGGGTGGCCCACCAGGTGATGAGGTCCCAGACGATGGCCCCGATCAGCCCGCCCAGAATCACGTTCGAGTCCACGATGGAGAGGTCCACCAGCCCCTTCCCCATCGTCTTCGCGACCGCGGTGCCGAACACGAACACCGCGATGAAGTTGAACGCGGCCGCCCACACCACCGCGGCCGAGGGCGAGAGCACCCGGGTCGAGACCACGGTGGCGATCGAGTTTGCAGCGTCGTGGAAGCCGTTGATGAAATCGAAACAGAACGCGACCACGATGATCGCGAGGACGAAGGCGACGCCGGTGGACATCAGCCGTGCTTCAGGGAGATGGACTCGAGCACGTTGGCGACGTCTTCGGCCTGGTCCAGGGTGCGCTCCAGGTTGTCGTAGATCTCCTTCCACTTGATCACTTCCAGCGCGTCCCGCTCCTTCTCGAAGAGCTGGCCCAGGGACTCGTGGTAGATCGCGTCGCCCTCCTCCTCGAGATTCTTGGCCAGCACGCAGAAGCGCATCACGTCGTCGCCCTTCTTGAGGTGCCGCACCCCTTCCGCCAGGGCCGCCGTCATCCGCTCGATGACCTCGGTGAGCCGCTTCACGCCTTCCGGCGCCGGCCCCAGGCGGAAGATCTGCGCCCGTCGCGCGGTCCCGTCCATCGCGTCCATCACGTCGTCCAGATCGGAGGCGAGCTGGTGGATGTCCTCGCGATCGAGAGGCGTGATGAAGGTCCGGTCGAGGCGGTTGACCACTTCGTGGGTGACCTGATCCGCCTCGTGCTCGAGGCGCTTCAGGGCTTCGACGGTGGGAGTGCGGCGGTCCGGGGCGGCCTGAAAGAGCTCCCGGAGGAAATGGGCCGCTTCCTGGTTCCGGTTCGCGACCTCGACGAACAGGGCGAAGAATTCCTCTTCGCGCGGCAAGAGGCGCACGGTGTCCTCGCTCTTCGGGGGTGGGGACCTGCGGTCGTCCGTCCCAAGATAGCGGCCGCTCCCGGAGCGGACTAGGTTAGCCGGGTTCCCCGGTCCACTCCCCGCACAGGAGCACGGCATGGCGACCGCGCAACGACCCGCAACCGAGTTCGTCCGGGCGATCTCCCGGCTCGACGCCACCGCCCTCGTGGTCGGCTCGATGATCGGGTCCGGGATCTTCATCGTCTCGGCCGAGATCCTCCGGGAAGTTCACACCCCCGGCCTGCTGCTCCTGGTCTGGGGGCTCTCCGGTGTCGTCACCCTGATGGGGGCGCTCACCTACGGCGAGCTGGCCGCGATGTTCCCCAACGCGGGCGGGCAGTACATCTACCTCCGCGAGGGAATCTCGCCGCTCTTCGGGTTCCTGTACGGGTGGACCCTCTTCGTGGTGATTCAGACCGGCACCATCGCCGCGGTGGCCGTCGCCTTCGCGCGGTTCACCGGCGTGCTCTGGCCCGGCCTCTCCCCGGACACCTACGCCGGGCTGGGCACCACGATCACGTTCCCCCAGCCCATCGGCCCCATCGTGGTCGGCGTCTCGCCGCAGCGGATCTTCGCCATCCTCTCCGTGGTGCTCCTCACCTGGATCAACGTGCGCGGGGTGCGCACGGCGGCGATCATCCAGACCTCGCTCACCGCCATCAAGACCGCGGCGCTCGCCGCCCTGATTCTCCTGGGTGTCACGATCGGCCGCCACGCCGACGCCCTGGCCGCGAATTTCGGCGCCAACTTCTGGCCCAAGGGAAGCTTCGGCGTGGCGGTGATTCCCGTGATCGGCGCCGCGATGGTGGGGTCGCTGTTCTCGATGGATGCCTGGAACAACGTGGGATTCGCGGGGAGCGAGCTCAAGAACCCCGCCAAGGACATCCCCCTCGCCATGGCCCTCGGCACCCTGACCGTCACCGTGCTGTACCTGCTCGCCAACGTGGCCTACCTGAACGTGCTTCCCGCCGGCGGCATCATGACCGCGCCCCAGGACCGGGTCGGCACCGCGGCCCTGCAGGCGATCTTCGGCGCGCCGGGACTGGTGCTGATGTCGGTCGCGATCATGATCTCGACCTTCGGCTGCAACAACGGCCTGATCCTCTCCGGGGCGCGCGTCTCCTACGCCATGGCGAAGGACAATTTGTTCTTCCGCTCCGCGGGAACGCTGCACCCGAAGTACAGGACCCCGGCGCTCGCCCTCGTGGTGCAGGCGATCTGGACCTGCATTCTCTGTCTCTCGGGGACCTACAACCAGCTGCTGAACTTCGTGATCTTCGCGGCGCTGGTGTTCTACGCCCTCACCGCGATTGGGCTCTTCGCGCTCCGGGTCAAGCGCCCCGACGCGCCCCGCCCGGTGCGCGCCGTGCTCTACCCCTGGCTTCCGGGGTTGTACGTCCTGGCCACGGGCCTGATCGCGCTGGCGCTCCTCACCAGCGACGCCACCCGTACCTACAGTTTCCTCGGCCTCGCGCTCGTCATCCTCGGCGTGCCGGTCTATTACGGCTGGAAGCGGACCGTGGCGACTCGCGGCGCCTAGCGCCGGAACGCTGTCGCCGTGATGCGCTGAAACTGTCTGCGGATAATCGAGACCGTACTTGCTCTTTCTCGGCTTCGGTATATCTTCGGGTCACGACCCTGGTTCCGACCCGGAGACCTCCCATGACCGAGAAGCGCCTCGAACTTCCCGCCCCCCGCGTCCCCCCGAAGCCCAAGCCCTGCCCCGATTGCGGCTCCGCGCTCGCCCGCCAGTCGGGGTGCGTGGTGTGCCCGAGCTGCGGCTGGTCCCGGTGCGGCTGAAGGTCCTGGACGAGCGACTGCGCGGGACCAAGTTCGTTTCTCTCGCGCCGCGTTCGGTGCTCAACCCGCCGGCGCAGACCGGGATGGACTTCTGGTCCCTGAATCCGTACGTGGGCTGCGAGTTCGGATGCACCTACTGTTACGCGCGCTACGCGCACCGCTACGTGGTGGAGCGCGCGCACGACGCGGGCAAACTGTCGGACGCCGAGTTCGGGGAGTTCCGCGGGGAGCACGGTTGGGAGGCCTTCGAGAAGCGCGTCTTCGTGAAAGATGAGGGCGTCCTCGCCGCGCTGGACCGCGACCTGCACCGCTACTTCCGCACCGCGTTCCCGCCCGCCGTCCCGATGCCGGGAACGATAGTGATCGGTACCGCGACCGATCCCTATCAGCCCGCGGAGCGGCGGTTCCGGATCACCCGCCGGGTGCTGGAGCGCCTCGCGACCTACGAAGGACTCTCCCTCGGCATCATCACCAAGAGCCCACTCATCGCGCGGGACGTGGACCTGCTGACCAGGATCGCGCGGCGGAGCGCGATCGAGATCTATATCTCGCTGATTTCGGTGGACGTGCCGCTGATCCGCGCGGTGGAGATGCGCTCCCCGATGCCCGCCGCGCGTCTCCGCGCCCTGAAAAAGCTCACCGACGCCGGACTCGAGGCCGGACTGATCGTGGCGCCGGTGCTCCCCGGACTTTCGGATGACGTGCCGCACCTCGACGCGCTCTTCCGCGACGCGAAGGCCGCGGGCGCGCGCTTCATCCACGCCGGCGCTTTGCGGCTCTACTCCGCGGTGCGGGAGCGCTTCCTTCCGGTGCTGGCCGAGCGATTCCCGGAACTGATGGAGCGCTATCGCACGGCGTATTCGCGCGCGACCGGCGCGCCGGACGCGTACGCGCGTGCGTTGAGCCGTCGCGTGAAAAAATTACAGGTGAAGTGGGGATTCCCGGTCAACAACGGAATGCGGGACCGCTATCGCGCGGTGCCGCAGGCGCCGCAGGGAGAGCTGGCGCTCTCGCCTTGACTGGAAGGCGGAGCGTCCGCCGACCCGCTAGCCCTCGTGCCCCTCCCGCCACATCTCGGCCAGCGCGCGCACCGTGCCCGGCGCGTTTCCCTCGGCCCGGTTGTTCGCCAAAATGAACGCTTCGAGCCGCCGCCGCTGCGCTTCCGCGATCAGCCGCAACAAGTCTCCCCGCAACTCCGGGTTCGGCTCCTGCACCCGGTCGTAGGGCCGGAAGCGCTCCACCGCGTCCGCGTAGCGCCGCCCCGGCCGTAACAGCACCCGCGCCACCGTGAACGGCGCCGGAAACACGAACGAGAGCTGCAGCTGCTGGCCGATGGTCGGCATCTCGGTCCAGGAGTTGAACACGTGCGCCACCTGGTGGCGCTTCAGCACCTCCCCGTGGAGGGGATGCAAGAGCTCCGCGTTCCGGAGCTCGACCCCGTACCGGAACTCGGCCGGCAGCTCGGTGAAGAAGCGATCCAGCTCCTCCGCCCACTCGCCGGGGCCGGGGAGGTCGCGCCCCCGCATCGCCTGAAACTCGAACACGAAACAGCCGGCGTGATCGCGGAAGACGCGGGAGTACGGGAGCAGCACCGCGTCCTTGAAGAGCTGCGCGTTCAGGAAATCGGGATTCCTCGTCCCCGCGTCCTTCCCCCACTTCGGATCCTTGTTGAAGCGCCGAGCGGTGATCCGGTCCCAGACCTTGCTCACGCAGGGGAAGCCGGGCGGGAGCGCTTTCGCGTACGCGGCGAGCGTTTCTTCCGACGGCGGATCGTAGAAGGCGCTGTCGATCCCCACGGTGCGGAAGAGCGGATAGCGCGCGTATTCCTCCAGCCGTTTCGCAGGTTGAGGACCGCGGTAGGGCCGGTGATAGACGTCCCCCGCCCAGCCGTCGTAGGTCCAGGTGGAAGTGCCGAAACGGATCGCGGGCGGGAGCGAGCCGGCGAGCGCGACCAGGTCGGGGCGCGGAGGCGGGAGCGCCTCGGGGGCGTCGAAGAGAGAGGGTTGCTCGCGCCGCGGCATTCTGGCTTTGACTATGCCCATCAAGGCCCGATCCGTCAAAAGGTTAGGCGGATGATCCAGGCATCTTGCGGCCTTTTGTGGCTTCGGGATATATTCGGGCCCCCGAGGAAATCTGTCAATGCCTCAAGCGTCCCGGCGTCCCCCGACCAGCACCCTCGCCGCGTGCTGCTGGATTCCGCTCTTCGCCCTGCGCTGCGAAGAAGCGCGGCGGCCGGAGCTCGCGGGACTGCCGCTCGCGATCCTCTCCCCCGACGACGCGCGGCGGGTCTGGCAGGTCTCGCCCCTCGCCCGCCGCTCCGGGGTGCGCGCCGGTCTCACCGTGAGCCAGGCGATCGGTCTCTGCCCCGCGCTCACCCTGATCGAACCCGATCCGGTCCATTACGACGAGCGCTTTTCCGCCCTCCTCGCGCGGCTCTCCAACGTCAGCCCCGTGGTCGAGCCTCAGGAGCTGGGGCGGGCGTTCGTGGGGAGCGACGGGATGGAAGGGATTTACGGCGGGCCGGAGCGGTTCGTCGAAGCCGTCAAACGCGGAATGCGGAACGCGGAACGCGGAACAGAAACGGAAAGCCCGATCGCATGTTCCGCGTTCCCACTTCCCCGTTCCGCGTTTCGGATAGGTTGGGGCGCTGGCAAGCTCACCGCCTGGGTCGCCGCCACGCGCGCCAAACCCGGCGCGGCGGTGATCGTCCCGCCCGGTGACGAAGCGCGATTCCTCGCGGGCCAGCCGATCGCCGTCCTCCCGCTCGACCCCGACACTCACCGCCGGCTCCGCCGCCTGGGCATGAACACCCTGGGCAAGCTCGCGGCGCTCCCCGAAGAAGCCGTGGTCTCGCAGTTCGGAAAACCGGGGCGCCGGATCTGGCGGCTCGCGGCGGGCCGGGCGGTCGAGCCCGTGGTGGGACGGGTGCTCCCGGAGCCGATCGTGGTGTCGCTCGCGTTCTTCACGCCGGTCGCGGGAGAAGAGCTCCTGCTCGCGTCCCTGCGCCAGCTCCTCGCCCGCGCCCTCGCCTCCCCGCGGCGCATCGGATGGCGGGTGCAAACGGCGCGGGCTCGGGCCGAGCTGGAACAGGGAACCTCCTGGCTCGCCGAGGTGACCCTCAAGGATCCCACCGCGGACCGGGAGCGGATTCTGGCGCCGCTCCGGGTACGGCTGTCGCAATCGCCGCCCGCGGGCGCGGTGGAGCGGCTCACGGTGGAGTTCACCGCCTTCGCGCCCGGGACCACCGAGCTGCAGCTCTTCGCGCGGGACGCCACCGCCGCCGCGCGCGCGGGCCGCCGCCGCGCCCTCCGCGCCGCCACCGAAGAGATCCGCCTGAAGCTGCGGCGCACCTTTCTCTATCACGTGATCGAAGTCCAGCCCTGGTCCCGCCTGCCGGAGCGGCGTTACGCGCTGATCGATTATGAGCCATAACACCAAAGGCGTGGTGCGTAATGCGTGGTGCGTTGGCAATGTCTGACCGGCTCCGCGCGATCAACGTCCCGCAACGGGTGGAGGTCGAGGTGGACGCGGCCGGCAATCCGGTGACGGTGGCTCGGTCCGCCGGCCCGTCGGTCCGCCGGTCCGTCGAGGTGGTTCTTGAATCCTGGCGGGTGGACGACGAGTGGTGGCGGCGTCCGCTCACGCGCACCTACTACGAGCTGCTGCTCGAAGGAGGACATCACGTCGTGCTGTATCGGGATCTCAACACCCGCGAGTGGTGGATGCAGAAACCATAAAAACACCATGCGTAGTGCGTGGTACGTGGTTGGTTCCGACATGACCGCGCGCTACGCACCACCCACCACGCCTTATGGCCTACGCCGAGCTCCACTGTCACTCCGCCTTCTCGTTCCTGGATGGCGCGTCGCTCCCCGAGCAGCTGGTGCTCACGGCGCGGGAGCTGGGGTACGGCGCCCTCGCCCTCACCGACCGGAACGGGCTCTACGGCTCGATGGCCTTCGCGCACGCGGCGAAGCGGTTCGATCTCCAGCCCATCACCGGCGCCGACGTCACGCTGACGGACGGCGCGCGCGTCACCCTGCTCGCCGAAACGCCGCCGGGCTACGCCAATCTCTGCCGGCTCCTCACCGAGACCCACCTGTCCCGCGCCGATCGCCGCGATCCCCGGCTCGACTTCGCCTCGCTCGAAGCGCGGCACGAGGGGCTGATCGTGCTCTCCGGCGGCCGGGACGGGCTCCTCCCCCGCGCCCTCGCGGCCAGCCGCTCCGGCGCCCGCCGGCTCGCCGAGCGCTGCCGCGCGGTGTTCGGGCGGCACGGATGTTACGTCGAGCTGCAGCGCAACCGGGTCCGCGGCGACCTCACGCTCACCCGCGCGCTCGCGGATCTCGCCGATGCCGCGGGGCTCGACGTGGTGGCCACCGGCAACGTGCTCTACCACCGGCGGGAGCGGCACCGGCTGCACGACGTGCTGGTGGCGATCCGCCAGCGCACCACGCTCGACGGCTCCCACACCGTGCGCTAGCCCAACTCCGAGTTCGCCCTGCGCCCGCCGGAAGAAATGGCGGAGATCTTTTGCGACCGCCCCGATGCCGTCCGCCGCACCGACGAAATCGCGGCCCGCTGCCGCGCCTTCGACCTCACCAAGGACCTGGGCTACGGATTCCCCGATTTCCACGGCGCGGCAAGCACGCCCGCCCCCCAGGCCCTGGCCGAGCTCTGCCGGGCGCGCTTCGAGGAGCGCTACCCGCCCGACTCGGTGCACCGCGTGGAAGCCGAGCGGCGCCTCGCCGAAGAGCTGCGGCTGATCGAGCATCACCGGCTCTCGGGATTTTTCCTGGTCTATCACGACCTCTTCGACCTCGCGCGCGAAGTGGCGGCCGACGTGCGGCGCGGCACCCGCCGCGCGATGGGAGGCCTCCTCCCCGGCCGGGGGCGCGGCTCCTCGGTCTCCTCCGTGGTGTGCTACCTGCTCGGCCTCTCCCACGTGGATCCCGTCGCCTGCCATCTCTTCATCGGCCGCTTCCTGAACGAAACCCTCGCGTCGGTCCCCGACATCGATCTCGATTTCCCCCGCGAGATCCGCGAGGAGCTGATCCGGCGGGTCTACAAACGTTACGGCGACGAGCACACCGGGCTGGTCTGCTCCTATCCCACTTACCGCCTGCGCTCCGCGGTGCGGGAGATCGGCAAGGCGCTCGACCTCCCGCCCGGAGAGCTGGAACAGGTCGCCCGGCTCGCGGACCACCGCTCGGCGGGCGGCCTGCGCGAGGAATTGCAGGAGCTCCCGGGATTCCGGGACCGGGTGGACGCGCCGCTTTGGCGGGAGCTGGTGGAGCTGGCCGAGGAGATCGCGGGACTCCCGCGCCACATCTCCCAGCACGTGGGCGGGATGATCATCTCCAGCCGCCCCCTGGTGGAAATCGTGCCGCTCGAGCGCGCCGCGATGGAAGACCGGGTGCTCTGCCAGTGGGACAAGGATTCCTGCGACGACGCGCGCTTCATCAAGATCGATTTCCTGGCGCTGGGCATGCTCTCCCTGGTGGAGGAATGCGTGGAGCTCGTCGCCAGGAAAGAAGGCCAGCCGCCCGATCTCTCGCGCATCGACTTCGAGGACCCCGCGGTCTACGATCGCATTTGCGCCGGGGACACGGTGGGGCTCTTTCAGATCGAGAGCCGCGCCCAGATGCAGATGATCCGCCGCACCCGGCCGCGAAACCTCGAGGACCTCGCGGTGGAAGTGGCGATCGTGCGGCCGGGACCGATCGTGGGCGGCGCGGTGAATCCGTACGTGCGCCGGCGCGAAGCCCAGCGCGCGGCGCGCGCCAAGGGGCTCCCTTACGAACCGCCGCTCGATCATCCCCTGCTGAAAGAGGCGCTCACCGAGACCCTGGGCGTGATTCTCTATCAGGACCAGGTGCTGCAGGTCTGCCAGGCGCTCGCGGGATTCACGGCGGGCCAGGCGGAAGCCCTGCGGCGGGCGATGAGCCGCCGCCGCTCCCGGGAGCTGATGGGCGGATTCTGGGAGGAATTTCGCGCCGGCGCGATGGCGCGCGGGGTATCGGAGAAGACCGCCGAGCGGGTCTTCGCGCAGGTGATCGCGTTCTCGGAGTTCGGGTTTCCCAAGTCGCACGCGGCGGCGTTCGGGCTCCTCGCCTATCAGTCGGCGTGGCTCCGGCACTATCACCCGGTCGAGTACTACGTGGGACTCTTCAACAACCAGCCGATGGGATTTTACTCGCTCGATTTTCTGGGCCGGGACGCCAAGCGCAACCGGGTGGACATCCGGCTGCCCGACCTGAACGCGAGCGACGTGTGGTGCACGGTGGAGCAAGAGACGGGAGGCGAGAGACGAGAGGCGCACGCGTTGCGGATCGGGCTCGGGTTCATCAGGGACTGGAGCGAAGAAACCGCGACGGCGGCGGTGCTGGAGCGGGAGCGGAACGGCCCCTACCGCAGCCTCGGCGACTTCGTGCGCAGAGCGCCGGCGGGATTGAATCGTACCGCGATCGAGAATCTGGCCTGGGTGGGCGGGTGCGACGGGTTCGGCCTCACCCGGCGGGAAGTCCTCTGGCAGATCGGGCTCTGGCTCCCGTCGGAAGCGGCGCGGAGCGAGAAGAGAGTGCGGCGCCAGCTCGAGCTGCCGCTCGATCATCCGCACGAGCGACTCCGCTTCACCGGCGTGGGCGAGAGCGACCGTCTTCTCGCCGAGTACGCGATGCTCGGCTTCGCGGCGAGCGGGCATCCGCTCTCGCTGGTGCGGGAATCATTGCCCGGGCGCCTGGTGCTCTCCGACCGGCTCCCCGGTCTCGAGCACGGCGTCCGGGTGGAGGTGGCGGGCCTGGTGGTGGCGCGCCAGCGGCCGGAGACCGCCAAGGGAATCGTGTTCGTTCTGCTGGAAGACGAGCGGGGAATGGTGAACGTGATCGTCCGGCCCGACGTCTACGCCAAATGCCGCGTGGCGGTGCGCGGCGAGCCGTTCCTGCACGTGATCGGCAAGCTCGCGAAGGACGACGGGACGCTGAACGTGCTGGCGGAGGAAGTGCGGGGACTGCAGGTCAATTGTGGATTGCCGAATGCGGATTGTGGATTGGAAAGCCCGGCCGGCGAATCCGCGATCCGCAATCCGCAATCGCCAATGTCGTTGCTCCGCTCCCTGCGCCAGGTGGCGCCGGACAGCAAGGACTGGGGCTAGCCCCCCACCCGCTCCTCCCACTCCTCGAGCGAGCGGGGCCAGTCGTCCTTCAGCAAGCGCGACAGCGACCGGTCCGCCAGCACCTTCCCTCCGGTCTGGCAGGTGGCGCAGTAGTTCATCTCGTTCTCGGCGTAGCGCACCCGCTGTACCGGCGAGCCGCAAACCGGGCAGGGCCGCTTGTACCTCCCGTGTACCGCCATCTCCTCCCGGAACGCGGTCACTTTGTCGGGGAACCCGTCCCCGGCTTCCGCCGAAAGCCGCGCGATCCAGCCGGTGAGCGTGGCCCGCGTCGCCGCGTGCAGGCGGTCGAGATCGGCATCGGACATCGTGCCGGCGAGCGCGAAGGGCGAGAGCTTCGCGGCGTGGAGAATCTCGTCCGAGTAGGCGTTGCCTACGCCGGAGAGAATGTGCGGATCGGTGAGCGCGCGCTTCAGGGTGTGGTTCTCGCGGCGCAGCGCGGCGCGGAATTCCGCGGCCGTCGCCTCCAGCACCTCGAGTCCGCCCGCCGAGAGCGCGCGCAGCGCCTCGTCCCCGCGCACCAGATGGAGAGATGCGCGCTTCTTGCCCGACGCTTCGGTGAAGAGCAGAGTTCCGGAGGCGAAATCGAACGCGGCGAGGCCGATTTTCCCGGGCACCTTGGTCTGGGGCGGCTTCCAGCGCAGCCGCCCCGCGATCATCAGATGAATGACGAGAAAGAGATCCGGATCGAGCGCGATCACGATGCGCTTGCCGAGGCGGGAGACGCCGGTCACGGTGCGCCCCGGCGCCGCGTCGAGCGGCGGCTCCACGCTCCGCACCAGAAACGGACTCGTGACCCGGACCCGCTCCAAGGTTCGCCCCACGATTCGCGGGCGCAGCGCTTCGAGATAGACCACGATGTCGGGAAGCTCGGGCACGAAGGGTTACGGCCCGCCGGAGTGGACGGTCAGCGTCTTCCGAGGTAGGCGCGCACCATCGGCGCCGGGCGGCCGCGGACCAGAGCGGTGCGGAGCGCGGGAGCGTCGTCGGGAGAGACGTCCACCAGGAACGCTTCCCCTTTCCCGCCGCCCCCTTCCCCCAGTTTCACGGCGACCGGGATCCCGTCGCGATAGAGAATCCGGTTCGACGCGATCGCCGTCACCGGCTCCCCCGGCGTGATGATGCCGACCAGGTTGAGCGGGTCCGCCGCCGAGAGCACCACGATCTCGCCCAGTCCCCCATCCCCGATCCCGGCCTCTCGCCTCACCGACCGCAGCAGCCCCACCGCCTCGCTCAGCGCGTACTGCTCGCCCGAGAATCCGCCGACGAACCGCCCGCCCCGGATCTCGCCCCGCGCTTCGAGCCGGCGGAAGACGCGCAGCACGTCGCGCCACGGCGGCAGCACGCTCTCCCGCTCGACCAGGCGCCGGAACACCACGCCGTAGCGCCGGAGCAGCTGCCAGGCCACCGCCTCCGCCAGCTGATCCTCGGGGAGGAGCGACGACTTCCCGGCGAGCGACCAGCGCCCCGCGGTGTCCACGCCGAACGGCGCGACCTTCCCGCGCCGCCGCCGGAGATTCCCCACCGGGCGCCGGCGGTCGGAGGGCACGAGGAGCGCCCGGAGTCCGGAGAAGCTGTCCGAGGTGACCACGCACCACGACACCAGCTCGCCCAGCCCTTTCTCCACTTCGGTGCGGAGGAGTCCGGTGGCGTTGACGAGGTCGCCGAAGAACGACGCGCCGCGTTCCCGGAGCGCCGCGAGCAGGGCGGCCGCTGAATGACTGAGAGACAGCTGGTCGAGATCGGGTGGCGTGGCCAGTGCGCGCCATACGGCGCCTCGTTCCCGGCGGAACAGGGCGATCCGCGTCGACCTGATCGGTCCCGCCTTCCAGTTCCCCGTTCCTCGGTCGGCGGTCCGCGTTGTCTCCAGCTTCCCCCACGCGACTTCGCCGGAAAGACAGAGCCCATCGAGCCACAGCGGATCGTATTCCGCCATCCGCGCCGGGAGGACGTCGGTCTCCCACGCGGCGGCGGGAAGTTCGTACCCGTCCAGCAGATCGAGCACCGCCGCGAGCCCCTCCGGCCCCTCGGCGCGGGTCGCGGGCGACACCCGCTGCCACCGGAACAGGAAGCGCATGAAGTCCGCCGCGGTGACGGGCTCGATCTCCTTGCGCAGGCGGTCCAGGGTGTAGCGGTGAATCCGGGCGAGCAGCCTCCGCTCGCACCACTCGACTCCCTCCCGCCCGGGCGTGAACCGGCCCCGCAGCACGAACCCCTCGTGCTCGAGCGCGCCCAGGCCGAAGGTCACGTCGCTCTCGGCAAGTCCGAGCGCGGCGGCGATCTCGGCCACCGTGGTGGGCCCGACGATCTCGAGCCGGCCCCGCACCAGCTCCCGGATCGCGTCCTCCCGGGTCCAGGTCTTGGCGCGTTCCCGCTCCGGCGCGAGGACGCCCGCCGGCTCCCAGGTCACGCCGGGATACGCCGCCTCCGCGAGCGGCAGCCGCTCCGCCGCGACCCAGAGCCCGGGCGCGACCTGCAACCGCGCGGCCCGTCCCGCGCCCACCAGTTCGGCGAACAGGGCGCCCCATTCCGCGCTCCGCGCCCCCCGTTCCGCGCTCCACGTTCCGCGTTCCGCGTTGGGTATCGCCCCCGCCACCATCAACGCGTCGTGCAGCTCGTCCGCGTTTTCGGGATCGGGCCACGCTTCCTCTTTCACCCGGAGGATCGCGTCCGTGTCGAGCTTCCCGAACTCCTCGGCGGTCTTCACGTCGAGCGAGCGCCGGGTCACCACCGCCTGGGTCCGCCGCTCCTCGAGCGGCGCGTCGTCCAGGAAGGCGTAGGGCTTGGCGTTCAGCACTTCGTGCGCGAGCGGTGACGGCTCGGTCACGTCCCGCGCCGCGAGCCGCACTTCCCCCCGCTCCATCCGCTCCAGCACCTGCACCAGGCCCGCGAGATCCATCGCTTCGGTGAGGCAATCGTGGATGGTCTGCTGGACCAGCGGGTGATCGGGAATCTCGCGATCGCCCACCAGATTTTCGGGACAGGCGAGCTGGTCGGGGAAGACCGCCGCCGAGAGATCCTCGGCCTGCATCCGCTGGAGCGGCGTGGGGACCTTTTTCCCGCCGAGGCTGCGCAGCACCGCGAGCGCGCGGGTCGCGTTCCAGCGCCAGCGGCTCTGGAACATCGGCGCGTCGAGCATCGCCTGCACCAGCAGATGCTCGGCGGTCTGCGGCTTCAGGTACTGGAACACGTCTTCCAGCGCGAACGAATGATGGGGCCCGAGCGAGATCACGATCGCGTCGTCGGTCGCCGCGGCCTGCAGCTCGAAGTTGAAGGACCGGCAGAACCGCTTCCGCAGCGCCAGCCCCCACGCCTTGTTCACCCGGGCGCCGAAAGGCGCGTGCAGGACCAGTTGCATCCCGCCCGCCTCGTCGAAGAAGCGCTCGAGGACGATGGACTCCTGGGTGGGAATGAGGCCCAGCGTTTTCTTCGTCGCCCCGAGGTACTCGACCAGCTGCCGGCCCGCCGCTTCCTGCAGTCCGGTCTCGCTCTCCAGCCAGGCGATGGCGCCGCGCTGGTCGTCGAGCCGGGTGTCCAGATCGGCGCGGAGCCGGGAAACTTCTTCGGAGAGCTCGACGGTGCGCGCCGGCGCTTCGCCCAGCCAGAACGGGATGGTGGGCGGCTGGCCCTGCGCGTCCGCCACCCGCACCTGCCCCGATTCGACCTTGGTGATCAGGTACGACGCGTTGCCGAGCTGGAAGATGTCCCCGGCCGAGCTTTCGATGGCGAAATCCTCGTTGAGGGTGCCGACGAAGGTCTCGGTGGGCTCGAGGATGACACGGTAGTCGCCGATGTCGGGAATCGCGCCGCCGGAGGTGATCGCGGCGAGCCGGGCCCCGCGCCGGGCCCGGAGCCGGCGGTTCACGCCATCATAATGAAGGTGGGCGCCGCGGCGGCCCCGCTTGGTGGTGAATCCCTCGGCCAGCATCTGCACCACGCCGTCGAACGTCGGGCGCGCGAGGTCGCGGTAGGGATACGCGCCCCGCACCATCGCGTAGAGGTCGTCCTCGCTCCACTCCTCGCAGGCGACCGCCGCCACGATCTGCTGCGCCAGGATATCGAGCGGCCGCTCCGGAATGATCAGCCGGTCGAGCCGCCCCGCCCGGACCCCGCGGAAGAGCGCCGCGCACTCGAGCAGGTCGTCCCGCGACAGCGGGAAGAGCCGCCCCTTGGGAATGGCTTCGAGGTGATGGCCGGAACGCCCCACCCGCTGCAGCAGGGTCGCGATGGCGCGCGGAGTCGAGATCTGGCAGACCAGGTCCACCGTCCCGATGTCGATGCCCAGCTCCAGCGACGCCGTCGCCACCAGCGCCTTGAGCTGGCCGCCCTTCAAGCGCGTCTCCGCGTCGAGCCGCTTCTCCTTGGAGAGCGATCCGTGATGCGAGGTGACGAACTCGGCGCCGATCCGCTCCGAGAGATGCATCGTCAGCCGCTCCGCCATCCGGCGGGTGTTCACGAACACCAGCGTGGTGCGGTGCTCGCCGATCAGCTGGGCCAGCCGGTCGTAGATCTCCTCCCACACTTCGTGCGCCATCACCGCTTCCAGCGGCGACGACGGGATCTCGATCGCGAGATCGAGCTCGCGCGCGTGCCCCGCGTCCAGGATTTCGGGGAGCGGGCGCCCGGCGCCGACCAGGAACCGCGCGATCTCCTCGATCGGCTTCTGGGTCGCCGAGAGGCCGATGCGCTGCACCGGCCGGCTGGCGAGGGCCTGCAGGCGCTCGAGGGTGAGCGTGAGGTGGCTCCCCCGCTTGTCGCGCGCCACCGCGTGGATCTCGCCCACGATCAGGGTGCGCACCGAGCGCAGCATCTCCCGCGCCCGCTCGGAGGTGAGGATGAGGTAGAGCGACTCCGGCGTGGTGACGAGGATGTGCGGCGGGCGCTTCAGCATCTCCTGCCGCTCGGCCGCCGGCGTGTCCCCGGTGCGGACCAGGGTCCGGATTTCGATTGCCGGAAGGCCGAGCTGCGCCGCGCTCTGCGCGATCTCGGCCAGCGGCTCGGTGAGGTTCTTCTGGACGTCGTTGGAGAGGGCCTTGAGCGGCGAGACGTAGACCACCTGGATCTCGTCGGTCAGCGTGCCGGCGAGCGCCTGGCGGAGCAGCGAATCGATGGCGGCGAGGAAGGCCGCGAAGGTCTTGCCCGCGCCGGTGGGCGCCGCGATCAGCGCGTCTTTCCCCGCCTGGATGGCGGGCCAGGCGCGGCGCTGCGGCTCGGTGGGCTCGCGGAAGCGCTCGCCGAACCACTGCGCGACGGCCGGATGAAACCCCGACAAGGCCATGCTCGAATATAAGCTGCGGCCCGCGACGCAACCCTTTCGCCGGCCGGCGCATCAGACCGTAGGTAACCCCTGCAAACGAGGGCACTATGACCCGCTACTCCCGGCGTCCCCTCGCGCTTGCAGCCGTCCTGGCGCTCACCACTTCACCTCTCACCGCGCAGCTCGATACCGCGGCCGGCGCGCAAGCGCTGGCGGAATTCGCCGCGGCCTGCGCCAGGGACGGCGGTGCCCTCTGGGGCCGGCCGCTCTGCGGCCCGCTGTCCCTGGTCGATCCGGCCACCCGCGCGGTCATCGCGAATCAGCCCGACTCCAATCATCTCCTCACGGCCTCGGGGTCGGTGTACGTGGGCGCGCTGCCGGCGGGCATCGTTCCCTCGAACACCGCGGTGACCTGGGGCGGCGTGCATTGGGCGATGGTGATGCTGCCCCTTCCGGCCGACCGCTTCTCGCGCATCGAGCTGCTCGCCCACGAATCGTTCCACCGCATTCAGGCGGAGCTCGGACTTTCCTCGCCCGACGCGTCGAGCCCGCACCTGGACGAGCGGGATGGGCGGGTGTGGCTGAGACTCGAGCTCCACGCGCTGGCCGCGGCGCTCTCGTCCGGCGGATCGAGCGCCCGTGACGCCGCGCGTGACGCGCTCCTCTTCCGCGCCTATCGGCTCTCCCGCTACCGCGGCGCCGATTCCCTCGAGGCCAGGCTCGAAACGCAGGAGGGGCTGGCCGAATACACCGGCGCGAAGCTCGCCCTCGCCGCGACCGGCCTCTCCGACCAGCGTCTCGCGACCGAGCTCGCGGACTACGAAGGGCGGCCGACCTACGTCCGCTCCTTCGCGTACGCCACCGGTCCCGCGATCGGGCTCCTGCTCGACCGCTACGCGCCGGATTGGCGAACCCGGGTCCGGCTGCGCCACGATCCGGCGGGCCTGCTCGCGCAGGCACTCGGCTTCCGCGCCGACGACGGCCTCGAGCGGGAAGCGAAGTCGGCCGCGCGCGCCTACGGCGCGCCGGCGGTGATGTCCGCGGAAGACTCCCGCGCCACCGAGCGCGCCACCAGGCTCGCTGCGTACCGCGCCCGGCTGGTGGACGGACCGGTGCTGGTGCTGAAGCAGCGCGACCTGGGCTTCACCATGGACCCCAACACCCTGGTCCCCCTGGGCGACGCGGGCACGGTCTATCCGACCGGGACCTTCAAGGCCTCGTGGGGAACGCTCCAAGTCTCCGAGGGCGGCGCGCTGGTGAGTCCGGACTTCACGAGCGTCGCGGTGGCCGCGCCCGCGGATACGGCGGGACAGACCCTTGCCGGAAACGGCTGGAAGCTGGAGCTGGCGTCGGGGTGGGTGGTGCGCAGGAGCGCCGGACACGCCGGCAGCTACGAGGTGGTGGCGGCCCAGCAGCCGTAGCTACGCCAGCGCGGCCTCGAGTGAGGCGCCGCGGCTCGCGGCGATCCGCTCGATCGTTTCACCGATCTTGTTGTTGGGGGTGGAGGCGCCCGCGGTGATCCCCACGCGCAGGGGACCCGGGGCGAGCCACCCCTTTTCACGCCGCTCCTCCTTGGCGCCGGAGGGCTGGAAGCGGATCGTCCCCGCTTCGGGGTCGATGCAGGCCGCGTCCTCGATGTGATAGGTCGGCACCCGGCCCTCGCAGATCGCGGCGAGGTGGGTGGTGTTGCTCGAGTTGTACCCGCCGATCACCACCATCAGGTCGAGCGGCTCCTCGATCAGCTTCAGCACCGCGTCCTGGCGCTCCTGGGTGGCGGAGCAGATGGTGTCGAAGGTGCGGAAGTGCTGGGCCAGCGCCTCGCGGCCGAAGCGCGCCGCCATGCTCTTTTCGATCTCGCCCGCGATGGCGAGCGACTCGTTGGAGAGCATCGTGGTCTGATTGGCGACGCCGACGCGGGAGAGATCGCGGTCCGGATCGAAACCCGGGGAAGCCGCGCGCGCGAACTTGTCGAGGAATGCGTCCCGCTGGCCCCGCCCCTCGATGTACTCGCACACGACTCGCGCTTCCGCCATGTCCCGCACCACCACGTAGCGGCCGCCGGGATACTTGGTCACCTGGCTGGCGGTGGCCTTGGTCTCTTCGTGGTAGTACTTGCCGTGGATGATCGCGGTGTAGCCGTCCTTGGCGTAGGCCTCCACCCGCTTCCAGACGTTGAGTACCGAGCCGCAGGTGGTGTCCACCAGCACGCACCCCAGCCCCCGCAGGCGCTCGAAGGCCCGCACCGTCACGCCGAAGGCGGGGAGGAGTACCACGTCGTCCGGGGTGACGCCCGAGAGGTCGAACTCGCCGCCGTCGGGCCGGTGCAGGAACCGCACGCCCATGGCCTCGAGCTTGGCGTTCACGTGCGGATTGTGGATGATCTCGCCCGCGAGGAAGATCCTCTTGTCGGGAAACTTGGTGCGGGTCTCGTACGCATACTCGACCGCGCGATCCACGCCGTAGCAGAACCCGAACTCGCGCGCGAGACGGAAGGTGAGATCGCCCACGGTGAGCGTGTGGTCCCGCGCCCGCACCGCGTCCACCACCCGGCTGTGGTAATCGGCGACGAGGGCGCCTTCGATGGCGCCCTTCAGGCCGAAGCCTTTCCGGAAGTAGGTCTGCTCCACGGGGATCAATCTAGCGGCGTGCCGCGGCCGGCGCGCACCGCGTCGAGCACGCGCTGGATGGCGAGCCCGTCGGCGAAGCCGGCGGGCGTCCCTTCGGGAACGCCGCCGGCTATCACCCGCGCCAGGTCCCGCGCCACCCGCACGAAGGAGCGGCCCCACATGTTGTTGGGTTTGGTGCGCTCCCAGAGATCGTCCGCCACGCTGATGTCGGCGAGCGGTTCGCCAACCTGGCCGAGCTCGAGCTTCGTTTCGCCGGTCAAGACCATCGTCCCGGCGCTTCCCGTGATCTGCGCCGAGTGCCCGCCGCCGTGGTGCGCGGCGGAGGTGAGGATGATGGTCGCGACGGCGCCGCTTCCCATCCGCAGGGACAGGCTGGCGAAGTCGTCGGCGGTGACGGGATGGGTGGTGCCCGCTTCGTCCTTGCGTTCGCGCACGAAGGTGGCGACCCGGCCGGTCACGTGCACCACCTCGCTCGCGGTCCAGAACCGGCAGAGATCGATGAGATGCGACCCGACCGCGCCCAGGATGCCGCCGCCTTCGGCCGCGTCGAACCACCAGTTCCAGGGCGCGTCCGCCGCCTGGGGCCGGCCGTCGCCGCGCAGGTAGGGGCGCAGCACCAGCTCGATGTGGCGCACTTCGCCGATGGCGCCGCCCGCGATCAGCTCCCGCACCCGCCGCCGGTTGGGCTCGTAGCGCAGCTCGTGATCGATCCACGCGACCTGGCGCGGCCGGGCCGCGGCGGCGTCGAGCATCTGCCGCGCCTCCAGGGCGTTCAAGGCGGTCGGCTTTTCACAGAGCACGTGTTTCCCGGCCTCGAGCGCCGCGATCGCCTGCCGGGCGTGCACCGCGGGCGTGGAAGAAACGAGCACCAGGTCCACCTCGCCCGAGCGGGCGAGACTCTCACCGTCGTCGTAGACGTGGGGAATGCCGAACTCCCGCGCCGCCGACTCCGCGCTCGCCCGGCGCGCGCTCGCAATGGCGGTCACCGCCAGCTCGGGCACGAGACGGAGGCCCGGGATCTGGACCCGCCGCGCGAACCCCGCGCCGATCACTCCGACCCGGATGGTCACGGCTTGGGGGGCGCGCAGGACACGGTGTCGGACGGGACCGGAAGCGCCGAGAACGTCGCGGTCACCTGCAGCCGCCGCACCGTGCCCATTTCCCGCCCGCTTCCCGCGACCCGCACGTCGAACGGCGCGGCCGTCCCGGTGACCATGACCACGCCGGAGTCCAGGGTCGCGCCGTACACGGCGTCACCCTGCTGGTAGCGCACCGAGGCGACCGCGCCGGCGGGCGACGAGGTGTCTCGCGCCGCGAGGAGCGGATAGGTGCCGGCGGCGAGCCCCGGGCGCACCATCACCAGCGCGCCGTCGCCTTCATGCACGCCGGAGTAGACCACGCCGGCGAGCCCGGTGCAGCGGCGCCCGGTGACGGGCGCGCTGAACGTGATCGCGTCGTTGGGCGCGCGGACCACCCTCACCTGCACCTCCGCGGCGGAACCCGCGCGGTGGGCGCACGCGGTTCCGAGGACCAGGGCGGCGAGGCACGGGGCGCGGGTCAGGAGGCCCGCACTCCGAGCGCCGTGCGCGCGGCTTCCGGAGAAAGGGTGTGCGGCGCGAGCGCGCTCAGGAGACCCGCCGGCAGGGCGCGCGGTTTCAACTGCTTGCGGTCCACGCACACCAGCACCATCCAGCCCTCGGCCATGAGCACCGGGCTCTGGTCCCGCAACACGTCGAAATTGAGGGTCATGGACTTGGTCCCCACCCGCCCGACGTACGCGGCTACGCGCAGGCGCTCGTCGAGCCGGGCCGGCACGTGAAACTCGGAGTGCACGGCCTTGCGGGGAAGAAAGACGTCGTAGCGGTCGAAAACTTCCTTATACGCGAGCCCGCAGGCGCGGAACAACTCCGTCTCCGCGATCTCGAAGAACCGGACGTAGGAGCCGTAGAAGATGATGCCCGCGAAGTCCACGTCCGACCAGCGGACGTATTCCTCGATGACGAAGGGCCCGGGCTGCATGCCCGGGGAAGCTAGGACGCCCGCGGGACCCGCGTAAGTGGACTTACTGCCGGCGTCCGTTGCCGCGGTGTTCGCGGTCCAGGCCGTAGGCCTTCAGCCGGCGCCACAGCGTGGTGCGGCTGATGCCCAGGCGGCGCGCCGTCTCGGCAAGCTTGCCCGAAGTCGCGCGCAGCGTGTCCACGATGGCCTCGCGTTCCTGCTCGGCCAGGGTGCGCGGCCCGTCGGAGGTCGGCACGAAAACCGCTTCGCCCAGCTCGGCGGGGCCGGCCTTGAGCGGAACGGTGCGCGCGCCCAGCGCCGAGAGCCGCGGGCGCAGCTGCTCCGCGCGCGGCGCCGTCGCGTTCTGGTTCACGCCCAGCGCCTGGCGCGCCCTGGTGTTCAAGTAAAGCGCCTTGCCCGCGGCGTCGAACACCACGAGGCCTTCGCCCAGCGCGTCCATTACCGCACGGCCAATCTGGCTGGGGAACGGTTGAGCCGGGGTTGGCGTCACACCAGCATTGTTCGTCGTCATCGGCATACCCATAGCACCACTCCCTGACTAGAGGGGCGTCACAATTCCGAACCCTTCTAAGTGAAGACCCCTCACACGGCCCGAAGTCACAGCTCGGGACGCCGGACTAGCGGCGCCGGGGCCGACGGCCACCCCGCGTGAGACGCCCTCGCTCTCCGCGGGTGAGACCCCCAAGCTGGCGCTTGAGTTCCTCAATGGATCCCGCGCGAATCGCTTCGTGGCGCCCGCGCAACACCGTGAGGCGGAGGGGACGGTCGAACGCCGGGAGGTCCTCCTCACGGAGACGCCGCGCCTGCCCCTCCCGCAGCACGAGGCGTACCACGCCACCCGCCGGCTCGACGTCATACTCGAGGGGCGCGCGATCGCCATAAAGGGGGAGTGACGCGGGCAGCGCGTCGAGCCGCGCCCGCTCGGACTCGGGGATGGCGGCGAGGGGATCGAGCTCGAGCCGGGTGGCGATGAAGTCGTCCCACGATCCGACGCGCGCGAGCTGCGCGCCGAGGAAGGCGTGCGCCCGCTCCGGGTTCGCGGCGGCGAGGGTTCCGCCCGACCGCCGCCAGTAGAAGGCGAAGCGCGCCAGCGCGCGCGCGACGCGGGTCTGGTCGGGATGCGGCGTCTCCCCCGCCGCGAGCGCGGCCACCAGCGCCCCGCGCGCCGCGGCCTCGAGCTCCGGGGGGAAGCGTCCGGTGAGCGGCTCGGTGTCCCGCTCCAGCAGGAAGCCGAAGTACTCGAGGGTCCGCTCCACCAGCAAACCCTCGCGCTTCTTCCGCCGGCCGAAGGTGACGGTCGGCGCGCCGCGCCGGGCGTAGCGGCGGATCACGCGTTCCGGAATCTGGGTGCCCTCGATCGCCGCCCGGGGCACCCCGAACCGGTCGGCGAAGTAGCGCAGCGATCCCGCGATCGCCCCCCAGCTCCCGCACACCGATCCGCGCGAGACCCGCGCCTCCTGGCCGTCGGCGGTGGACTCATCGATCACGAGATCGAAGGGCATGATCTTCCCCACCAGGTCCTGGAACGCATGGCGCTCGGCGTCTCCGGCGCGGGGGAGCTTTTCGGGAAGCGGGAGCTCCAGCTGGCGGTAGACGGAGGCCGTGCCCAGCGCCACGTCCTCGATCGCTTTCACCAGCACGCCCCGGCGCTCGGCCCAGTCGTCTATCCCTTCATCGAAGAGGTGGCGCGGTAACCCGTAGACCGCGCCCAGGCGCCCGTGCCGGTTCACCGCCTCGGCGAACAGGTTGTACGCGGTGAGGTGGTCGCTCCCGGGAACGATCAAGCCCTTCAGGTCCCGCTCCTCGCGCGTCATCCGGTGCAGGGACTCGATGTTCGCGGCCACCGCCACCAGCGGCACCAGCGCCGTCTCCGCCTGCACCAGGAGCTCGCCCCAGGGGCGCTCCACCGGCATCGCCTCGACGTCCTTGCCGTAGCGCGTCAACCGGCCGGCCTCGACCAGCCCCCGCTCGGTGAGCCGCTCGATCGCGCGGCGATAGGCGCGGCGGTCCAGGGGAACCGGGAGCTCGAGATCCTGCGCGTCCACGCCGATCGCCGCGCAGGTGATGGCGACGCGCTCCGCGTCGCCCGCCAGCTGGAATTCGGGCGGCGCCGGGCGCAACTGATCGAACGCCAGGTGGCGGTCGGACAGGATGTAGACCTCCCCGCCCTCCACCCGGCCGTGCACCCGGCCCGCCATCTGCAGGATCTCGTTGGCGCCCAGGTAGAGCCGGGTGAGCACGTTCTTGCCCCGCTCCACCACGTTGGCGTAGCGGGCGTCGTAGATCACCACCGTATCGAGCCCGCGGATGTTGAGCGCCGACTGCCCCGCGGCGGTCATGGCGAGGAGGAAGGGCCGCTGCACCGCGCCGTCCAAAAAGGGACGGATCACGCGGATCGGCTCCCCGCCGTGATAGAACGCGGTGGCGAGACGCTGCCAGCGGTCCCCCAGCTCCTTCGCGATGCCTTCCACTTCCGCGCGGGTGGGGACGAACACCCCGACGCCGCGCCGCTCGGCCAGCACCCGCCGGATGAAGCGCTCGTTCAGGAACTCGAGCGGCCGCTCCGCCAGCACCCGCACCTTCGCCGCGCGCGCGGGGTCGAAGGCCCGGGTCTCGAGCACTTCGGCGGACTCGAGATAGGTGGCGTAGAACGCGGGATCCACCGTGGCCGAGAGCCAGATGAAGCGGCACCGCGCGCGCTTGCCCAGCGCCAGGCAGAGCTCGAGCTCGGCCGAGGTCTGGTGGATCTCGTCCACCACCAGCGTGTCCCGCGCGGTGATCAGGCCGTCCTGGAACCAGCGCCGCGCGATGCCCGTGGTCACGATCACGACGTTCCAGGTCGGCGTTTCCGGCGTGGCTTCGCGCTCCCGATTCACGACACCCACCCGCAGCGTCCTGGTGCCGAGGATGGTTTCCGCCATGGGGCGGATGGCGAGGGTCTTGCCGGTGCCCGTGCCCGCGACGATGCCGAAGCCCCGCTTGGATTCCGCCAGGCGGCGGATGTCGTCGCCGTGCTCGCGGGTGAGCAGGGTTTCGAGATCGAGAGAAAACGAGAGCTCGATGGTTTCGCAGGCGGCGCGCGTCGGCGCGATGACGATCACCCGCCCGGTGGGCTCGGCGGCGAGAAAGGCGGCTCTGTCGGGGGGAAGAAAGTGATCGCGGACGGGGGGCACGGCTCAATATACCGAAGTCTCAGTCTCCGAAGCTGACCCCCAGCTCCCGCGCGGTGGCCATGGCATCAAAGTCGAGGGGCACCGACCGCGCCTCGGAGAGCGCGGTGGCGAGCGGGACGGAGGTGAGCGCGCCCGCGCGCAGCGCGACCATCTCATCGAACCGTCCCGCGGCGACCAGTCGCACCGCGCCCGCTCCGAAGCGGAGTGCCAGGCCCCGGTCGAAGGTGGTGGGGCTCCCGCCGCGCTGCAGATGGCCGAGCACCAGACTGCGGGTCTCCTTGCCGGTGCCGGTGGCGATCGCCCGCGCCACTTTCTCCGCCACGCCGCCCAGGCGCCGCCGGTCCTGGTCCAGGAAGCTCTCTTCGCCCCCCCGCGGCACGGCGCCCTCGGCCACCACCACGATGCTGAACCGCCGGCCCTCGGCGTCGCGGCGCCGGATCTTTTCGCACACCCTCGCCATGGTGAACGGAATTTCGGGGATCAGGATGACGTCGGCCGATCCCGCGAGTCCCGCCGCCAGCGCGATGAAGCCCGCGCGCCGCCCCATGACCTCGACCACCATCACCCGCTCGTGACTCTCGGCCGTCGAATGCAGCTTGTCGATCGCGTCGGTGGCGGTGGCGACGGCGGTGTCGAACCCGAAGCAGGTTTCGGTGCCGCCCACGTCGTTGTCGATGGTCTTGGGTACGCCGACGACCGGGACTCCCTTGGCGTGCAGGCGGTGCGCGATCGACAGCGAGCCGTCCCCGCCGATGGCGATCAGCGCGTCGAACTGGCGGGTCCGGAACGCCTGCACCAGCTCGTCGGAGCGGTCGCGCTCGGTGGTGGTGCCGTCGGGGTGCGTGGTGGGCCAGCGAAACGGATCGCCGCGATTGGTGGTGCCCAGGATGGTGCCGCCCAGGTGGGTGATGCCGCGGACGTCGCCGGGGCCGAGCCTGACGCAGCCGTCGTCCGCCAGCAGTCCGCCGTAGCTCTTCCGGATTCCCCAGCACTCCCAGCCGCGGTGGTGGGCCGCGAGCACGGCGCCGCGAATCACCGCGTTCAGGCCGGGCGCGTCACCCCCGCCCGTGGTGACCGCGACTTTCAAGACCCGAGGTCGGCGAGAAGTCGGACCACTTCCCCGGGCTGGGCGTGGCGCCCCAGGGCCCGCTTGGAGAACACGAGGTGCCCGTCCGCCTCCACCTCGAAGAGTCCGCCGGAGGACTGAATGAGTTTGACCTCAGCGCGGGGGAAGGTCTTCCGGATTTCGGCCGCCAAACTGGTGGCCCGGGGTTCGTAGTTTCAGACGACGCAGTACGTGATCTGGACGTGCATGACCTCTACGATAGTCGTGCTTGACACGCCGCGCCACACGGCGGAGCTTGCGCGACACCGTGACCGCCGTCCCCGTCTCTCCCGCTGGCTCCGGCCGGACGCGCATCGGCCCGCTGGGGCTCCGCGTCCTCATCACCGTCGGCGCCGCCGTCGCCTACGGGTGGGTGTTGTCGAACGCGTTCCGCGGCACTCTTCCCCTCGGCTCGAGCCCGGCGCTGCTCGGCGCCGGGATCGTCGCGGCCGGCGCCCTCTCCCGCCGCTTCGGGCTCCCGCTCCCCGGCAACGGCTTTTCCTCCTATATCCTGGGCGTCGTGGCGTTCGCGGTGCTGGACCGCGGTCCCGCCCTCGCGGTGCTGGTGGCGCCCATCGCCATGACGATCGGCGACATCGCCCTGCGGCGGATCCCCATCCGCGCCGCCCTCTTCAACGCCGCGCATCTCACCCTCGGCACCTCGGTGGTCGGCTGGGTATACGCCCGGACCGGGGGGCTCTCCGGTCCCGCCGCGCTCACCGGGGCGAACGCGCTCCCGCTGGCCCTCTTCCTTATTCTCCTGCCCGCGGTCGTCAACGGCACCTTCTACCTCGAGCTCGCGTTCGGGCGCACCATCGCCTGGGTGGACGCCTGGCTCACCCTCCGGTGGGAGACCATCGTCTACATCGCGTCGGTGTGCCTGGCGCTCGCCTGGCTCGGGCTCTTCCAGAGCGATCTCCCCGCCGGCGGCGACGTGCTCGCGGGCGCCGCGCTCGCCCTGCTGACGGTGGGCAGCCTCTACGTCATCGGCATGGGGGTGCGGGCCGACGAGCTGCGCCTGGTCCAGCACCTGGCGCAGGCGATCGCCGGGGACGTCAGTCTCTCCCGCAACTTCTCCCGCATCCAGGGCCTCACCCGGCGCCTCGTCTCCTGGGAGCACATGGGGTTCGCGCGCTATCAGCCGAAGACGAGGGAGATGAGCCTGGTGGCCGACACCGCCGTCGCCGGGGACCGCCCCGCCTTCCGCTTCGACGCCGACGCCGGCCTCACCGGTGAAGCGATCCGCGCCCATCACGCCATCGTGGCCCACGACCTCCAGCGCCTGCAGGTCGTTTCCCCCGGAGGCGAGACACCCGGCTCCGAAGTTCTGGTGCCGCTGTATCACGCGAGCCAGCTGGTCGGCCTCTGGAGCATCCGGCACTCCGATCCCCTGATGTACCGCGACTCGGACGGAGAGCTGCTCTCTCTGCTCGCGCCCCAGATCGCCTTGATGCTGGCGCTCGAGGGATCGGTCCAGCCCGTCGTCGGCGCCACCGAGCAGCTCACGCACTACGTGCAGACCCTGACCGCGACCACGGAAGAGATTCACGCGTCCAGCGAGGAGGTCGCGGCCTCGGCCCAGCGGGCGAGCCACGGGACCGGCGAAGCCGCGAAGATCGTGGACGCGATCACGGCGGAGGCGGACGGGATGAAGCAGGCGGCGGCCGATCTCACCGCCGCGGGCGACGCCACCCGCGACGCCGGCGCGGAAATGGAGCGCACCGCGGAGAAGGTCCGCGGCGCGATGCAGGACGCCGCCCGCCACCTCGCGGACCTGGGCGCCACCACCGACGAGGGCGTGGTCGAGGTCCGCCGCCTGCGCGACGTCGCGGCGCAGGTGGAGAAGTTCTCCGAGACCATCGGCTTCGTCGCCAACCAGACCAACCTGCTGGCGCTGAACGCGACCATCGAAGCCGCGCGGGCCGGCGTCCACGGTCACGGCTTCGCGGTGGTCGCGGACGAAGTGCACAAGCTGGCCGAAGAGAGCAGCCGGGAGGCGCGAAACGTCGGCAAGTCGGTGGGCGACACCCGGCGCGCGCTGGACCGCGCGGTCCAGCTCCTGGAGCGGATCCGCGCCGATCTGGCCGGCGTGGTACAAACCTCGGGCGAATGGGTAGAAGACCTGAACCGCATCGCGCTCGCCGCGGCCTCCACCGCGAAATCCGGCAAGCGGGTTGCCGAGGTCGCCCGCGCGAACGCGGAGCAGGCGGGCCGGATGACCGAGTCGCTCCATCAGGCCAAGACCATCGCCCAGACCTCCACTCAGGAAGCCGAGGCGGTCGCCGCCGCGGCGTCGGAGCAGCTGAAAGCGATTGAGGAACTCGCGCAGGGCGCCACCGAGCTGGCGCAGCTCGCCGACCAGTTGGCCCTCGCGGTGCGTTTCGTGCGAGGCGAGAACGGTCACTCGTAACCTCGCCCTGGCCGCCGTCGCCGCCGGGGCGCTCGCCTGCGCCGGCGACATCTCGGCTCCTCCGCCCCCCGTCCCCCGCATCGATTACGTCGCCGGCGCGATCGAGCCGATCCTGGTCCGGGGCGAGTCGGTCGTCATCGAGGGCTTCGGCTTCGGCGCCACGCCGGGGGCCGTGACCTTCGCGGGACGCGCCGCCCCGGTGGACTCCGCGTCCTGGACCGATCTCTCCGTCGAAGTGACCGTCCCCGACAGCGCGACGAGCGGGGCCGTCACCGTGATCACCTCCGCCGGCCGCCAGCTCACCGCCGTCGCCCACGTCCTGCCGCACGTCGTATTCGATCCCGCGACCCTCGCCTGGCAGGCCGCGCCCGCGACGTTCCCCCGCGCGCCGGTCGGCGTCGCCCTCGCCGCGGCCCAGCGGCCCGTCGGCCCGGACATCGCGGTTACCTTTTACGCGGCCGGAGGCGCCGAGCCCTTGGGGGACTCGCTGCAGATGATTCCGGACTCCGGGGTGTACGTGGCCCACGCCGACCCCGGAACCCCGATCTCCGCCTGGGTGCGCCAGCGCGACACCACCTCCGCCTTCGCGAGCCACGTGCTCCCCCAGCCCCGCGCGTTCGCCGCGGCGGCGGCCGCCACCCGGTACAATTCCCACGCCGTGGTGGGCGCCCTCTACGTCATCGGCGGGATCGACACCGCCGGCCACGCCCAGTCTTCGGTCTTCGCCGCGCCCATCGACGCCGACAGCGTTCTCGGCCCCTTCGTTTCGCTCACCAGTCTCCCCGTCCCCGTCGCCGGCGCGATCGCCGTGGTGCGGCGCGGCCGCATTTACGTCTTCGGCGGCGCCGACTCCACCGGACACCCGCAGACCACCGTCCTCGTGGGACGGGTGAACTCGGACGGCAGCATCGACGGCTGGTACCAGGAGCCGGGGCTCTCCGCCGCGCGCGCTTATGGCGGCGGCGTGGTGCGGGACCACCGGGCCCTCGTCTTCGGCGGCCGAGGCGACAGCGTCCCCCCCGGCGGCGGGCTCGACACCGCCGCCCTGCCCCTGGGCTCGAGCGACACCGCGTCGGTCAGTCCGGCCTCGGGATTCTTCACCGCGGGCTGGGCCACCGGGCGCACCCTGCTGCCCGCGGGGCGCTCCCAGTTCGCGACCCTCGACCTGTCGGACGTGATTCTGGTGGTGGGCGGACTCTACCCGGGGGCCGCCGGGAACGCCGCCGAAACCCTCGCCGCCGCCGCCGCCGGCGATTCGGTCGGCGACTTCAGCGGTCCCGTCGGCACCGCGACGATCTTCGGCCAGGGCGGCGGTACGCTGGTCGGACCCGCCGGCGTCTCATGGCGAGACGGGGCCGGAAAGGCCCACGGGCTGGTGCTCGGCGGGATGGATCTGGCCACCCGCCTGCGCAAGGCGGGCGTCTGGTCTTTCTGAGCGCGCCCTCCCTCATTACCATGTCGGGGTGCTCCGACTAGGCCGCCGCCCCTGCCGGGCGCTCGCGATCGTCGCCGGGGGACTCGCCGCCGGCGTGAGTCCCCTCCTCGCGCAACGCGCGCATCAGCTCGAGGTCGGCGCCTTCGGCTCCTACAACAGCTTCGACGGCGCCTACCATCTCAAGGATCACATCGGCGAGGGCGCGCGGGTCGGATTTTTCCTGCTGGGCCACACCCTCGGCCTCGAGCTCGACGGCGGCTACGTGCACCCGGTCGCCGATTCCGGCACCGGCAGCGCCCAGGTCTACACCGGCAGCGCGAGCCTCGTCTTCAATTTCGTCGCCGGACATTCCAGCGTGTACGTCCTCGGCGGCTACACCCGGCTCAATTTCCGCGGCAACAGTCAATTCACCGACGCCGCGTTCCACGTCGGCTACGGCGACCGCATCCTTCTGGGCGACCGCCTCGCCCTGCGGCTCGAAGCCCGCAACATCTTCACGCCGACCAGCAAGCTCCCGGTCTCGTCGCCCCCCAAGTGGGCGATGCACATCCAGGGCACCGCCGGCGTGTCGGTGCTGCTGTTCGGACACTTCGGGCCTCCCCCCGACGCCGACTCGGACGGCGTCGCGGACAAGCACGACGCCTGCCCCGCGACCCCGCGCGGCGCCACCGTCGATGAGCGCGGGTGCCCGCACGACGCCGACGGCGACGGCGTCTACGACGGAATCGACAAGTGCCCCAGCACGCCCGCGGGTGCCAAGGTGGACGTCGCCGGGTGTCCCACCGACGCCGACAAGGACGGCGTCTTCGACGGACTCGACCGCTGCCCCAACACGCCCCTCGGCGTGAAGGTGGACGTCGCCGGGTGCCCGGTGGACTCGGACAAGGACGGCGTGACCGACGACCTCGACAAGTGTCCCAATACGCCGGTCGGCGCCAAGGTGGACGCCACCGGTTGCCCCATCGACACCGACAAGGACGGCGTGCCGGATGGGATCGATCAGTGCGTGGCGACACCGTTCGGCGCCACCGTGGACGCGACCGGGTGCCCCCTCGATTCCGACAAGGACGGGGTCTACGACGGGCTCGACCAGTGTCCCAACACGCCCGCGGGCACCCAGGTGGACCCGCGCGGCTGTCCCGCCAATCTCGACACCGACAAGGACGGGGTCCTGGACTCCGTCGACAAGTGCCCCAACACCCCGCCCGGCACCAGCGTGGACGCCACCGGCTGTCCGATTCTCTTCACCACCAAGCGCACCGCGCTGGTGCTGCGGGGAGTGAACTTCGAGGTGGGACGCTCCGCCCTGACCGCCGACTCGTACGGCGTGCTCGACGGCGTGGCCGCGTCGCTGGTCGCCAATCCGGAGATCCGGATCGAGATCGCGGGTTACACCGACAACACCGGCTCGGCGGCGGTGAACACCCGGCTCTCCCAGGCGCGCGCGGCCGCGGTGCGGGCCTACCTCGCGGCCAAGGGCGTGAGCCCGGACCGCATGGTGGCGCGCGGTTACGGACCGACCCATCCGCTCGCGCCCAACACCACGGCGGCGGGGCGCGCCCGGAACCGCCGGGTCGAACTGCACCAGCTCCCGTAGCCCCCGGTCGCGCGGGAACGCGCGGCCCGGTATTTTACCGGCCCCGATGAATCGCTTTCGCCTCGCGCTGGTCCCCCTCGCGCTCGCCACCGGAACGCTCGCCGCTCCGCTCGCCGCCCAGCACGGCCGCCGGGCGGCGCCCGCGCCCCGGCGCCCGGCCCCCATACCCACGCCCCGCTCCGTCCTGGGATTCGATCCGGGAGACGACCGCAAGCTCGCCGACTGGCCCGCGCTCACCCGCTATTTCCGGGCCCTCGCCGCCGCCAGCGACCGCGTGGACCTGCGCGAATTCGGAAAGACCACGCTGGGCGCGCCCTTCCTCGCCCTCGTGATCTCGTCGCCCCAGAACCTGCGCCGCCTCGACCACTACCGGCAGATCAACGCCGCCCTCGCGGACCCGCGCCGCCTCCGCACCGACCGCGAGGCCCGGGACGATCTGCGCGACGGCCGCGCCATCGTCTTGATCACCTCCGGCGTCCATTCCGACGAGGTGGGCGGCAACCTCACGCCCGCCGCGCTCGCCTACCGCCTCGCCACCGACACCAGCGCGGCCACGCGGGAGATCCTCGACAAGGTGATTCTGTGGCTGGTCCCGTCCCTCAACCCCGACGGCGCCACCATCGTCGCGCACTGGTACGAGCACACCCTGGGGACCCCCGCCGAGGGGAGCCATCCCCCCGAGCTCTATCATCATTACGTCGGGCACGACGACAACCGGGACTGGTACGCCTTCACCCAGGTCGAGACCCAGCTCACGGTGGACTCGATCTACGACGTGTGGCATCCCCAGATCGTGCAGGACCTGCATCAGCAGGGCTCCACCGGCTCGCGGCTCTTTCTGCCGCCCTACCTCGATCCCGTCGAGCCCAACGTGGACCCGCTGCTCATCGACGGCGACAACGCGCTGGGCACGGACATCGCGTGGCAGCTCGGCGGCCAGGGAAAGACCGGCATCTCGATCAACGCGATCTACGACGCCTGGACGCCGGCGCGCGCGTTCCAACATTATCACGCGGCCGCGCGGATTCTCACCGAGGCGGCGAGCGCCAACCTCGCGAGCCCGGTCGAGGTCCCCTTCGACCAGTTGGCCGTGATCGCGCGCGGCTTCAACCCCCGCCGCGCTTCGTGGAATTTCACCGCGCCCTGGCCCGGCGGGCGCTGGACGGTGCGGGACATCGTCGCTTACCAGGGCGACGCGGCCTACGCGCTGCTCCAGAACGCCGCCCGCTACCGCGACCGCTGGCTCTCGAACTTCCTCGCCGTCGGCTGGCGCGCGGTGCGGGGATGGAAGGGATGGCCCTACGCCTACGCGATCCCGGCGCATCAGGACTCGGTCGCCCTGGCCGATCTCCTCGGCATCCTGGCGCGGGGCCAGGTGGAAGTGCGGACCGCGCAGCAGGCGTTCAGCTCGGGCGGCGCCCACTTCGCGGCCGGAACGTACGTGGTGGTCCTGAAGCAGCCTTACGCCGCGTTCGCCAAGACCCTGCTCGAGCCGCAGCAGTATCCGGACCTCCGTCTCTATCCCGGCGGGCCGCCCACGCCGCCCTACGACGTCACCGCCCATACCCTCCCGCTGCTGCTGGGCCTGACCGCCCTGCCCGTCGCGGATTCGATCCGGGTGCCGCTCTCCGCGCCGGTGACCGCCCCCAGGGCCGCCCCGCGGGCGGCGGGATTCGACGAGGGGACCGCGCCGCGGGTCGGCCTCTACCGCTCCTACGCCGCGCCTATCGACGAAGGGTGGACGCGCTGGGTATTCGACAACTGGAAGGTGCCCTACGTCTCGCTGGTGGACTCGGTGGTGCGGGCGGGGCACCTGAAGGAGAAGTTCGACGTCATCGTGCTGCCCGATCAGGCGCCCCACGCGATCGTGGACGGACTCTCCTCGCCTCGCTATCCCGCGCCGTACGCGGGAGGCCTCGGCGCCACCGGCGTGGACGCGCTGCGGCAGTTCGTCGCCGACGGCGGAACGCTGGTCGCGTTGAACGACGCCAGCCGGTTCGCGATTCAGTCCCTGCTGCTCCCGGTGCGCAATGTGCTGGAGGCGGTCCCCGACGTGGACTTCTACGCGCCGGGATCGATCTTCCGGCTCGAGCTCGATCCCACGAGCCCGCTCGCGCGCGGGATGCCCGCGCAGACCATCGCGTGGTTCGAGGGGAGCCCGGCCTTCGATGTCCTCGACTCGAACGCGGTCCGCGTCATCGGCCGCTACCCGGCCGACCCGGACAAGGTGCTCCTTTCGGGGTGGGTGTTGCATCCTGAACGCGTCGCGGGCCGGGCCGCCCTGGTGGAAGTCCGCCAGGGCCAGGGACGCGTGATTCTCTTCGGATTCCGGCCCCAATACCGGGGCCAGAGCCTCGCCACTTTCCCCCTGCTCTTCAACAGCCTCGCGCCCGACCGGTAGTTGGCTCTTGTTTCCCGGAGTCCCGTTCCCTATCGTGAGGGCCCCTATGCGGTTGCGTCGGCTGGCTCTGCTGGTGTTCGGGGCCGCGCTCATCCTGAGCCGCGGCCTTTTTGCGCAGGATGAAGTTCCCGACACCCTCGGGGTGCCGGCGGTCTTCCCCGTCGCCGCGGCCGACGCGGTGTTGCGCTTGCGCGCCCTCGACCGCCGCTACGTCCAGCCCGACACCCCGGTGCCCGCGACGCCGCGCGCCATTCGCGCGCTTTACGTCAACGCCTGGGCCTTCTCCTCGCGCCGGCTCTGGCAGCTGGTCTCGCTCGCCGACTCGACCGAAATCAACGCGCTGGTGGTGGACGTGAAGGACGACACCGGCTGTCTCCTGTATCCGTCGGCGGTCGCGACCGCGCGCGAGATCGGCGCCGACGACTGCGTCCACCTGCACTCCATCGCCGCGCGCATGGACACCCTCCGCGCGCACGGGATCTATCCCATCGCGCGCATCGTCGTCGCCAAGGATCCGCTGCTCGCCCGCGGCAAGACCGAATGGTCCATCCGCGACCGCCGGGGCGGCCTCTGGCGCGACCGCCAGGGCACCGCGTGGGTGGACGCCTACAACGACTCGGTGTGGGTCTACGCGGCCCAGCTGGCGCGCGAGGCGGTGGGGATGGGCTTCCGCGAAGTCCAGTTCGACTACGTCCGCTTCCCCGACGAACCGCCGTCGCGGCTCGCCGAGGCGGTCTACCCGGCGCGGCGGGACGGCGAGCGCCCGCACGACTCCATTCGCCGCCACGTGGAACTCCTGAAGCAGCAGGTGGGCGTGCTCGGCGTCCCCGTCACCACGGATATCTTCGGACTCACCGCCTCGGCGACGGGAGATCTCGGCATCGGGCAGGTGTGGGAGGACTTCGTCGCCGTCGCGGACGTGGTGCTCCCGATGGTGTATCCGAGTCACTACCGCCACGGCGCCTTCGGCTTCGCCCGCCCCAACAGCGAGCCCTACCTCATCGTGCACCGGGCCCTCTCCGAAGCGGTGGCGCGGACTCGCGGCCTCGCCGGCGCGGCGCAGATCCGTCCCTACCTGCAGGCCTTCACCCTGGGCCGCCCGCGCTACAGTCCGTTCGAAATCCGGGAGCAGATCCGCGCCGCCGAGGAGCTGGGATGCACGTCGTGGGTGCTCTGGAACCCCCGCAGCGTCTACCCCCGCGACGCCCTCCGGCCGTATCCTTCCGAGGTGCGCGCCCGTAGTGCCTCCGCCGGAGGCGGAGACTGAACCGAACGCTCGTCCAGGGGAATCGCATGAATCGTTTCGCCGTGTGCCTCGCGCTCGCCGTGGCGGCCTGTGCCGACTCGGGCGGGTCCGTCAGCCCCGATACGCTGAGCCAGGAGGAGAACGCCGCGGTGCACCGGGCCCTCTCCGCCGCGCTCGCCACCGATACCTTGTATCCGACTCTCGCGATCGTGGTGTTCCCCTTCGTCGATCGCGCGACCATCATCAAGAATCCGAGCGGCGACACCACCCGAATGGTCGGCGTTCAGCTCGACATCGACGTCGCCGACAGCGTGAGCCCGGACACGGTGGATACCCTGGTCATCCAGTTCTCCGGGCTCCTCGCCTGGCGCGGGTACAACGCGACGCTCCACACCGTGGACACCACGGTCTTCATCCTGGGCGCGGGGTTCACGCCGCCCTTCAGCGACTCGCTCCGGCCCACCCTGGCCCTGGACACGGCCGGCCATGGAACCGCGTACGTGGTCCACGAGGCCGCCGATTCCCAGTTCACCACGTTCCTTTCGCAGGCGGGCGCCTTCCACGTCACCGGCGCCTCTTATGGCGGGCCGCAAACCGCGACCGAGGGGACCCTCAAGCTCGCGGTGTCACGGGGAACGATGCGGGGGGATTACCACGTCACCGCCACGGATTCGACGGCTGACACCGTGATCACGGCGGGTGATGCGGCGGGAGGTATCGAGGCGATCAAGATCCGGATTACCGGAACCACCAGCGGATTCGCCGCTACGCGGTTGGCGCGAGCACCGCGCCGGGCTGCCACTCCGTGATGTACCCGGCGATCGCCGACGCGGCCACCGTGTAGGGGTTGGCGAGATAGAGCTGGCCGGGCCCGGAGCGGCCCGGGAAGTTGCGGTTGATGGCGCTGATCGTCACCTGCTCCGCGGTCCGGGAGACGCCGGGTCCCGCGTTGATGCAGGCGCCGCACGAGGGCTCGAGGAAGGTCGCCCCCACCCGCCGGAACACGTCCAGGTACCCCCGGTCCTCGCAGTAGCGCTTCACGTCCTGGGAGCCGCACTGGATGTAGAACTTCACCCACGGCGCCACCCGCTCGCCGCGGTCCACCGCCCCCTGCAGGACCCGCGCGTACATGTCCATGTCGTCCTTCTTGCCCGCGGTGCAGGAGCCGGCGTAGGCGATCTCCACCTTCACCCGATCCGGCAGCTCGTCGATGGTGAGCCCGTTGCCCGGGTCTCCCGGGAGCGCCACCATCGGGCGCAGGGTTCCCGCGTCGATCTCGATCACCTCGCAGTACTCCGCGCCGGCGTCGCTCCCCAGCCCCGCGCAGAGCGCCTCGGCGCGGGCCCGGGTCATGCCGCGGTAATCCATGAGGTAAGCGACGGTCTTCTGGTCCGGCGCGACGTACCCGGTGAAGCCGCCCACTTCCGCCGTCATGTTCGTCATGGTGGCGCGCTCGTCCACCGAGAGCGCCTCTACCGCGTCTCCGCAGTACTCCACCAGCTTGCCGATCGCCTGGCCGCTCTTGATGTAGGGGTGGCGCAGGATCTCGAGCATGTAGTCCTTGGCGGTGACGTTCTCGGGCTTCGCCCCCCGCACCACGACTTTCACCGTCGCCGGCACGGTGAGCCGCACGTCGCGGGTGATCCAGGAATTGAAGATCGCCGTGGTGCCGACGCCGAAGGCGACGCAACCCACCGCGCCGGCGTGGGGCGTGTGGGAGTCGCTCCCGATGATCACCTGGCCCGGCTCGGCGTGCGCCTCCAGGATCTTCGAGTGGCAGATCGCTTCGGAGCCGTGATGGCCGAGCCGCAGCTCGCCGTAGAGCTTGATGCCCTGCTTTTCGGCGAAGGCCCGCTGTTTTTTCTCGAGCTCCAGCGCGACATCGAGCAGCCCTTCCTTGATGCGCTCCGGCGTCATGGCTTCGGGCAGGAAGGTGAGGTGATCCCGGAAGAGGAGCACCGAGGCGGGGTCGAGCACCTTCTCGTCCGCGCCCACCAGCTGCTCGAAGAAGATCGCGGCCATGGGCGTGACGTACTCGTGGCTGAAGCGGATGTCGGTCACCACGAACCCCTCGTCGCCGGGCTTCACCGCGGGCACGCCGACCTGGCCCCGGGCCGGGTCCACCACCCAGTGCCGGGCCAGGATCTTCTCGCCCAGGGTCATCGGGCGCGGGCCGGTGGCGGGCGGCGACACTTTGATCTGCCCCTGGAGCCGGGCCACGTTGTAATTGAAGAGCCCGCCGTATTCGATGATCCCGCGGGTGATCTCGCCCTCGCCACCCGTGAAGGCAGACAGCGGAATTTCCTCGCCGCGGCGCACCTTTTCGAGCACCGAGAAGTCGGTGGTCGTGAAAACGCCCAGGTTCTGGCAGTTCTCCCGGTAGATGCGTTCGATGTTCTCGGCGATCACCAGCTTGATGCCGGCGCACATTTCCGCGTAGGGAGACTGCTCCCTGGAAGAGCCCTTGCCCCGGCGCTTGCCGCTCACCGACGCGACGAATCCCCCGTTCCTGACCGACCCGCGGGAGATGGGGAATTCCGTCCCGCACTTGAGTCCCAGGTACGGAAAGTCTCCCAGGGTTTCGTCGTAGTAGTAACAGATGTAGGCGGGCGTGATCTCGTCGGTCGAAATGTTGTCGCGGAGCTTCATCGCCGGTCCCCAGGCGAGGTCCTCGCCCCCGAGCTGCCGGCGCACGAGGGCCGGATCTTCGGTCAGGAAGAGGATCCGGCCGCTGAAGCGCACGTGATCGGGGAGCTTCTTGACGCGGCGGGCGCGGAGAGCGTCGAGCATCCGATCAAGATCACCCGGCTTCCAGGCGGGCGGAATCCCTGTGGCTGGGGTGCATCTTTTTGCAGTCAGGACTCGGCGTGACTCAACAATGCAAGGTCTTGCTGCGTAACTATTTGGACGCCGATGGATTCGGCCCCGCGGATGTTCGGCCGCGGGGCTGGCTTCTCGGACCGGTCGGGCATAACTTTGCGCCCGTTTTTGTCGGTCGTTTCGCCAACCCGTGCAACCCGGAGTGCTCTCCTGGAAATCCCTACATCCCACCGCCTTCCGCTTACCTGGCTGCTCGAAGCCGCAAGTCCGCCGCTCCAATACCGCGCTCTCGCCGAGGTCGTCCCCGACACGGCGCGGGACCCCGACCAGCTCGCCGCTCTGCGCGCCGCCGCGCAGGACTACAAAGTGGCCCAGGCGATCGCGCGCAAGCAGCGGGACAACGGCCTGTGGGGCGGGAATCTGCTCGCGCCCTCGGCCTCGAAAGCGCTGGGTACGAAGGACGTAGGGACGATCTTTCAGTACCTGCGCCTCCTCGAACTGGGGTGGAGCCCCGAGCTGTCGTACTTCCGGCTGACGGACCGGTTCCTCTTCCGCCTGCTCTCCCGAGACGAGGATCCTTCGCTCCTGGTCGAGTTCCAGCGGCCGGCGAAGTCCGACCCCGGGCTCGCGTTGTGGGCCCGGAACATGATCCGCGAAGCCGCCGCGGCGGCGCTCGCCCGCGCCGGCCGGGGTGACGACCCGCGGTTGCGGGGGGCGGCGCATCGCATCGCGAGCGACATCTCGCAGTATCTGCGCTCCGAGCTCGCGGAGAAGCCGTTCCGCAAGATGCAGGGCAAGACCGTGCTCGACCCCCAGGCCTATCCGCCGACGCTCTTCTCGGTCGAGATGCTGGCGTACCTCCCGGCGGTGCAGCGGGAGCGGGCGGGCTTTCTCGAACGGCTGGCCAATTACTTCTCGGTGGCCGCGCCCCGGCGCGCCTTCCTGATTCAGGCCGGCAGGAAGCAGCTCAAGCCGATGTTCGAGGTTCTGGGCGATCCGCTGCGCGGGGATGCGACCGGGCACATTACCGACGTCGCCTTCGCGACCTACTGGCTCGAGCTCCTCGCCCGGCTGGGGATCGTCCGGATGGTGCCGAGCGCCAGCAAAGTCCTGGCGCGGCTCTTCAGCGAGTGCGACGACAACGGGATCTGGAGCCCCCGGAACCTGCGGGCGCTGCCCAAGTCTTCGAATGCCGCGGTGGGGCATTACTTCCCGCTCGAGGGGGCCGGCAAGAGCCCCGCCCAGCGCCAGACCGACGTCACGTTCCGGCTGGCCCTGATCGCGCGAATCCTCGGGCTGCCGATAGAAGTTGTCTAAGGCAGAAAACGTAGTAGTATTGACTACTACGGTATGGGCATCGATCTCACGCCATTCGGCTTTACGCCGACCGAGTCGCTGGTGTACGGAGCCCTCCTCCGCTCCGGGCCGGGGACGGGGTACTCGGTGGCCCGGGCGGCGCACCTGGCCCGCGCCAACGCGTACGGTGCGCTGGAGGGGCTGGTGGCGCGGGGAGCCGCGTCCCGCGCGGCCGGCCGCCCCGCCCGCTACCGCCCCGCCGATCCCGCCACCCTCATCGCTCAGCTCGCCCAGTCTCAGGCCGTGGCGCTCGACCGGCTGCGCCGCTCCCTCGCCGACGCTCCCCAAAGCGGAGAGCCCGAAGCTCGCGCCGTGACGGGGGCGCGGGCCGTGGTGAATCTCATTCAGCAGCTCGTGGCTCGCGCCGAGACGACGGTCGAAGGGATACTCGCCGCCGAGTTGTGGCGGCCCACGCTCCCCGCCTGGCGCCGGGCGGCGACCCGCGCCCGGCTCTCGCTCCGGATGGCCGGCCCGGTGGACGATGCCGCCGGGATCGCGATCGCCGAAGCGCCGGCCGACGCGCCGACCCTTCTGGTGGTGGATGGGGCGCACATGGTCACCGCGGGCGGCGGGGGCGAGACCGTCAGCGGGCTGTGGAGCTCGCATCCCCTGATGGTGACGCTGGCGGGCGCCGCGCTGAGGGGCGTGCCGTGAGGGGGCGATGGATTCTTTTGATGTTGCTCGGCGCGAGCGGGTGCCGGGCACGTCCGCTTCCGGAAAGCGCGGTCTACCCCGCGGGGACGCCGCTCGCCACCCATTACGTGATGGTGAACGGGACCCGTCTCCGCTACGTGGCGACGGGCAAGGGGCCGGCGGTGGTGTTCATCCACGGCTTCGGCGCGTCGCTCTACGGGTGGCGGAAGAACCTGGAGCCGATCGCGAACGCGGGTTACCGCGTGGTGGCGTTCGACAACCGGGGGTTCGGCTGGTCGGACAAGCCGGCGAAGGGCTACACGGCCGAGGATTACGCCGCGCTGGTCCTGGGTCTGCTCGACTCGCTCGATCTGCCGGATGTGGTGCTGGTGGGGCACTCGATGGGGGGCGCGGTCGCGCTGGAGACCGCGCTCCTCGCGCCGCACCGGGTGAGAGGCCTGGTGCTCCTCGACCCGGCGGGGTTCGGCACCCGGTGGCCGTTCCTCCTGAAGGTCGCGCGGTGGCCGCTGGTCGGGCCCCTGGTCACCGGGATGCGCAACCGGTGGGTGGTGGGACGAATCCTTCGCTCGACCTACGCGGATCCGTCGAAGGTCACCGACCTGGATGTGGATCAGTATTACGCGCCGGTCCCCGATCCTTCCTACGGCCGTTCCCTCCGCGGCGTGCTCCGGGAGTTCCGGTTCGACGGCCTGCGCGGCCGCCTGGGCGCCATCGAGCAGCCGACCTTGCTGCTGTGGGGCGAGAAGGACCGCTGGATCCCGCTCTCGGTCGGACGGGCGATGGCCTCGGAGCTGCCGCGGGTCGCCTTCGTCCCGATCCAGGGCGCGGGCCACGCGACGCCGGAGGAGGCCCCCCTCGAGGTGAACAACCTCATCATCGCCTTCCTCAAGGAAGGGGTATCGAAGGCCCCGGAGAACCTGGCCTGGCGCTAGCGAGGCCCCCACCCCATATTTCATCAACCAAACGGTTGATGAAATCGCAATATGGCTCGTAAACTCGCTAATGACAGGGCTTTACGCATCATGGCCGCGGCCAGCGAAGAGTTCGCTCGGCGGGGCCCGGACGGGGCCCGGGTGGAGCGAATCGCGCGGCGGGCCGGCGTTAATAAGCAGCTCCTCTTTTACTACTACCACTCGAAGCGCGGACTCTTTCAGGCCGCGATCCACCGCGCCGCCTCGGAGCTGGAACGCGCACTCGACTCGCTGGCCCGCGGGTCGACCCGCCCCCTGGTTCGTTTGCGCGAGACCCTCGCGGCGCTCTTCGATTACCTCTCCGCCCACCCCGACCTGGTCACGCTGGTCACCCACGCGGGGCGGACCGAGGCCGCGCCCTTCGCTCCCGCGATCAAGCGCCTGGTGGTCCTGCTGGCCGAGGGACAGGGACGGGGGCAGGTCCGCGACGACGTCGATCCCCACCTCGCGGCGGCGCAGGCCCTGGTGCTGATGATCGCCTACTTGCGACTGGAGTCGCTGATCGCGGCGAGCGCCGCGCCCCTCGGCGCCGATGAACCGGCCCTGCGGGAACGCTGGAAGGCCGCGGCGGTGGAGCTGGTGCTGCAGGGGGTGCAGGTGCCCGGCGCCTAAAAGGCGAATCGATTGCGTCAGTTCTTCTTCGAGATCATCCTGGGCGCGACCGGCGTGTCGCCCTCGAACACCAGGTGCCCCGCCTCGATCCGCGCCCCGCGGAGCGCCAGGCTCAGCACTTCGCCCAGATCTTCCACCAAATGCACCTCGAGGGTCTTCCGCACTTCCTCGGGAAGATCGATCAGGTCCGGCTCGTTCTCCTTGGGCAGGATCACGGTGCGGATGCCGGCGCGCACCGCCCCCAGTACCTTCTCCTTCACGCCGCCGATGGGAAGCACCCGGCCGCGCAGAGTGACCTCTCCGGTCATCGCGATGTCGTGGCGCGCGGGACGCCGCGAGAAGGCGGAGACGAGCGCCGTGGCCATGGTGACGCCGGCCGACGGCCCGTCCTTGGGGATCGCTCCCGCGGGGACGTGCACGTGGAGATCGGCGTTGTCGAACGCCTCCTTCGCGATGCCCAGCTGGTCGGCGTGGGACTTGGCGTACGTCAGCGCCGCGCGCGCCGATTCCTTCATCACGTCGCCCAGCTGGCCGGTGAGCACCAGGTCACCTTTGCCGCGCATCACGCTCGCTTCCACGAACATGATGTCGCCGCCCGCCGGCGTGTAGTACATCCCGGTGGCGACGCCGATCTGATCGGTTCCGGCCTTCCGCTCGGGATGGACCTTGGGCCGGCCCAGCAGCTCGCGGACGTCCACGCCTTTCACGGTGAACTTCTCGGCGGCGCCGTCGGCGAACTTGCGCGCGATCTTGCGGCCGAGCTTGCCGACTTCGCGCTCCAGCTGGCGGACTCCCGCTTCGCGGGTGTAGCCGGTGATGACCTCGCTCAGCGCGTCATCGGTGACGGTCACCACGTCCTTGGACAGCCCGTTCTCCTCGAGCTGGCGCGGCACCAGATAGCGCCGGGCGATCTCGAGCTTCTCCTTTTCGGTGTAGCCCGCGAAATCCACCGTCTCCATCCGGTCGAGCAGCGGCGCCGGAATGTGCTGGGGGAAGTTCGCGGTCGCGATGAAGAGCACCTCCGACAGATCGAACGGCACGCCCAGATAGTGGTCGGTGAACGAGTCGTTCTGCGCCGGATCGAGGACCTCGAGGAGCGCGGACGCCGGGTCACCCTGGAAAGAGACGCCGAGCTTGTCCACCTCGTCGAGCAGGAAGACCGGGTTCTTGGCGCCCGCCTGCTTCATGCCCTGGACGATGCGGCCGGGCATCGCGCCCACGTAGGTGCGCCGGTGGCCGCGGATGTCCGCCTCGTCCCGCGCGCCGCCCAAGGAAATGCGGACGTAGGGCCGGCCCATCGCCCGGGCGATGGACTTGGCGATCGACGTCTTGCCGACGCCGGGCGGGCCCACGAACAGCAGAATCGGACCCTTGGCCTGCTTGTCGTCTTCGTTGCCCGGCGCGTCCTTGGCGGGCGCGCGCAGCCGCAGCTGCCGCACCGCGAGGAACTCGAGGACCTGGTCCTTCACGTCCTGCAGGCCGTAGTGATCCTCCTCGAGGATCTCGGTGGCGCGCTTTAGGTCGAGCGACTCCTCCGCCCGCTTGCTCCACGGCAACTCGGCCATGGTCTCGAGGTACGTCCGGATGACCTGGCCCTCCATGGAGTCGCGGCTCGCGCGCTCCAGGCGCGACAGCTCCCGCTCCACTTCCTTCTTCGCGGCTTCGGGAAGCTCGAGGCCCTCGAAGCGCTTCCGCAGCTCCTCGACCTCGGTGGCCTCGTTCTCCTCGCCCAGCTCCTTGCGGATGGCCTTCATCTGCTCCCGCAGGAACATTTCCCGCTGGCGCTCGCCCAGCTCCTCCTGGACCTGGGACTTGATCTCCTCCTGCGCGTCCAGCATTCCGATGGCGCGCTGGACGTGCACCAGCACCCGGCGCACCCGGTCCTCCACCGACAGGGTTTCGAGAAGCACCTGCCGCTCGGCCGGCTTCAAGTCCACGTTGGCGGCGACCAGATCGGCGAACTTGCCGGGGTCGGTCGTGCCTTCGAGGACCTCGTTGATGACCTCGGTGGGCAGGCCGGATTTCTGGCCCAGCTCGGCCGCGCGCTCCCGCGCTTCACGGTAGAGCGCGACAAACGCCGGGTCTGAAGGGTTGAGGGGCGGCAGCTCCGGCGTCTCGCGGACCACCGCCTCCAGGTGCCCGCCGGCGTCGGTGTAATGAATGGCGGTGCCGCGGGCCTCGCCGTGGAGCACCAGCTGGACACCGGCGATGCCGCGCTGGATCTGGCCGATGCGCGCGATGGTTCCGGTGGTGTACAGGATGTTGGGCGTCACCCGATCCACGTTCTCCCGCTGGGAGACGGCGAAGATCAGGCGCTTTTCGGCCTTGAGGGCGGTTTCAATGGCGCGGAGGGTAGCGGGGCGGCCGGCGCCGATAGGCGTCGTCACGCCGGGAAACAGCACCACCTCGCGCAGCGGGAGCACCGGCAGCGTGAGGCGTTCGGTCGCAGTCGAGTTGAGTTCGTTGGACATGGTAGACCCCGGTCAAGGCATCGAACGTGCCAACTCACTCAACCCCGAAACGAGCACGGTCGTTCCGCGCGTCCCGCGTCATTCCGGCAGGGGCTGCCCCCGGGACGCTTCGGGACCGCCAGACGGACACGAAACGAGGACGCCCCACGTAAGTCACGCCGCCGTTCTCGGTTGCACCGGGACGGCGCGGCGGCTAAATCTATGCCCCACGGACGATGGCGGACACCGATAACTCGTTGGTAAAGCGCCTCAAAGAGGCCCTGGGCACCTCCTATTCCGTCGAAGGCGAAATCGGCCGCGGCGGCATGGGGGTGGTGTACCACGCCCGGGACGAGCGTTTGAAGCGCCAGGTGGCGATCAAGGTGCTCCCGCCCGAGCTCGCGTTCCGCGAAGACATCCGCACCCGCTTCCTCCGGGAAGCGGAGACCGCGGCGCGACTCTCCCACCCGCACATCGTGCCGATCCACTCCGTGGGCGAAGGGCCGGACGGACTGGTGTACTTCGTGATGGCGTACGTGGACGGCGAGCCGCTGGGCGCGAAGCTCAAGCGGCGGGGGCAGCTCCCCACCGAAGAAGCCCGGCGCATCATGCAGGAGACCTCGGACGCGCTCGCTGCCGCGCACGCGCTCGGGATCGTGCACCGCGACGTGAAGCCCGACAACATCCTCCTCGAGGGGAGCCGGGGACGCGTGGTGGTGACGGATTTCGGGATCGCCAAGGCACTCTCCTCCACCACCGGCGGGGCGACCCTCACCGGGACCGGGGTGGCGATCGGCACGCCGCACTACATGAGCCCGGAGCAGGCCGCCGGCGACCGCGAGATCGACGGCCGGTCCGACCTCTACAGTCTCGGCGTGGTGACCTATCAAATGCTCACCGCCGAACTGCCCTTCTCGGCGCCGACGGTGCCCGGGATTCTGATGAAGCAGATCACGGAAGCGGCGCCGATGGTCACGGATCGCCGGCCGGACTGCCCCGAGGATCTGGCGGCGTGCGTGATGCGCTGTCTCGAGAAGGAGCCGGAGGCGCGATGGCCGACGGCGGAGGCCCTGCGGCGCGCGCTGGAGTCGCGCTCCGCGCCCGCGTACCGCCCCAGCCGCCCGGTGGGCGGGCGGACCAGCGCGCGCGCGTTCGGATCGCCTCCGCCCGCGAGTCCGCGCTCGCCGCAGATCCCGGCGCCCTACAGCCCGCCGCTCGGCCGGGGACGCCCGCGGCGCGGGCGTCGCGACCGGGAACCCCTGCCCCAGGTCTCCGGCGGCGAGCCCGACATCGTGCGCAGCACGCGGTCCAAGTTCGTCACCTGGGCCTCGGTGTTCACGGGCGTCCTCTTCGTGGACATCGTGAGCGGCGCGCACCTCTCGCCGGCGCTCTTCGGCGTGGGCGTGTGGGGCGCGTTCTCCGTGGTGCCGCGGTTCTGGAAGCTCTGGGAGGCGGGCTACTCCTGGCGCGACGTGATCTACCGCCCGGCGGCCCCGGACGCGGCGCGGGCCGGAAGCGCGGTGGGCGGCGTGCGACGCGCGGCGCTGCCGGCGCCGACGCCGGACGAGTTCGGCCGGCACATCGACACCGTGCGCCAGGCGCGGAGCGACCGGGCCGCGATCCTCGGCATCGTGGAACGGCTCCCCGAGTCGGAGCGCAAGATGCTCCCCGACGTCGGCGAGACAGTGGATGGCCTGCTGCGCCGCGCCGAGGACCTGGCCCGGACCCTCAACTCGATGAGCGGCGGCGTGGACGACCGCGCCCTGGCCCGCATCAAGGACAAGCTGGAGCTGACCCGGCGGCAGCCCGAAGGCGTGGAGCGCGACCGGCAGCTCCGGCTCCTGGAGCGGCAGGAGGGCGCGTTGAACGACCTCTTGTCCCGGCGCCGCGACGTGGAGGGACAACTCGAGTCCTGCATTCTGGCGATGCAGAACGTGCGGTTCGACCTGCTGCGACTCAAGTCCGCGGGCGTGGCGGCGGTGCTCGGCGATCTCACCCAGGCCACCCAGGCCGCGCGGGCGCTGTCACGGGACGTCGACAACGCGATCGACGCCGCGAGCGAGATCCGCGAAGCGCTGGGAGAAGCTCCGCCCGCCTAGCGCTCGGCGGCCTGACGGCAGCGCTGCACCAGCGCCGGTCCGTCGTCTCTTTCGATTCCGAAATCGAGCAGGGTGAGGAACTGATCCACCGCCGCGTCACAGCGGCCGGCGCGCAGCTCCGCCACCGCCCGCAGCTCGTAGAGGCTCGCCCACCCGGGACGCTGTCCCTGCACTTCCGCGACCAGCGAATCCGCGGCCCGGGGCGGGCCGTCTTCGACGATTCGGGTCAAGGCGTCGAGCACGAGGTCCCGCGGGTCGGGGCGGCGGAAGGTGTTCCGCGCGGCCGCCATCGCGGCGCGCACCGCGGCTGATGCTCCGCGCCAGTCCGAGTCCCGCGCCGCCGCCACGGCCAGGCCCGCGCGCGCGAAGGCCGTGTCTCCGCCCGCCGCGATCACTCCCTGGAAGAGGGCCCGCGCGCGCGGCGATGCCCGCCGCGCCAGGGCGATCCGCGCGACCAGGAGCGCGGCGTCGGGGTCACGCGGCACCAGGCGAGCGAGCGAGGTGTCGGCCCACCCCGTGTCCCCCTCGGCCAGCTTCATCGCCGCCACCGCCACCGTCCAGCGCGCTTCGGTGGGGCGCGCCCGGCGCGCCGCTTCGACGTAGGGGTAGCCGCTCGCGTCCCCGGGGCGCACCGACAGCGCGCGCGCCAGAAGGAAGGGATTGATGCTGTCGGCCGGGGTCTTTCCCGCGATGGCGGCCAGCGAATCGAAGACGCCCCCGGGATCGTCGCCCAGAAACCGCCGGGCGGCGACGAACTCGAGCCGGGGATGGTCGTCGGTGTGCACCAGTCCGGGCGCCGCGAGCAGGCGGGCGACGCCGG